>Ga0187893_10013152_pt1 | contig 11587 bp, 10 predicted proteins | sample MA1701074metaG_FD_139574 | JGI IMG/M metagenome (GOLD analysis project Ga0187893, IMG submission 139574) | White microbial mat communities from a basaltic lava cave in the Kipuka Kanohina Cave System on the Island of Hawaii, USA - MA170107-4 metaG ...
CGCATCATGCCGGCGGCGCGCATGCCGTTGGAGAGCCGCGACATGTTGATCATGTCGGCCATCTGCTTGAAGCCCTGGCTCGGGTCTCCGACCATGTAAGCAGTCGCGCCTTCGAGCGCGATCTCGCCGCTCGGCATGTCGCGCGTGCCGAGCTTGTCCTTCAGCCGCACGATGCGGTAGCGGTTCGGCGATCCGTCCGGAAGATTGCGCGGCAGGAGGAAGAGCGACAGCCCGTCGGTGCCCTCCGGCGCGCCCTGGGGCCGCGCGAGCACGAGCGCGAGCCCGGCATCCGCGTTCGAGCAGAACCACTTGTCGCCGTAGAGCAGCCACTCGTCGTCCTTCTTGCGCGCGAGCGTCTTGATCCTGCCGACATCCGACCCTGCCTGCTGCTCGGTCATGAACATCGCGCCCTGCACGAGCGTGTCCATGTCCTGCGAGGTGAGGCCGGGCAGGTAGCGCGCCACGAGCGCGGGGTCGGCGAACTTCCGGATCGTGCGCGCGAGCGAATCGGTCATCGAGAGCGGGCAGCACACCCCGAACTCGGCCTGCACGAAGAGATAGGAGAGGGCGTACTTGGCGATCGGCGGGAGCGGCTCGGGCCAGTCGAGCACGCCGCCCCGGTGCGACATCGCCGCGAGCCCGTAGGTGCCGAAGGCGTGCGTCTCGAGCTCCCGGTAAGCCTTGCTCTTCTCGATCTCCCCGGCTTTCAGCTCGGGCGGGTGCTTGTCCGCTTCCAGGGCCAGCTCGTCCAGCTTCGCGCCGGCGAGGCTGCCGAGGGCGTCCATGTGGGGCGCGAGGTAAACGAAAAGCCCGCGCTCGAGGTGCAGCTCGAGCAGCCCCCGGAAAGAGGGGTCGGCGTGGAACAGGTTCAGCCCGCGCGAGTCGGGCACCCCTTCGGGCGCCCGCACGCTGCGTGGCTGCGCCGCCATCACACCGGATCCCAGGAGAACACGTCCTGCGAGCGGTCGAGCTTGTAGAAGTGCGCGGCCATCGCGGGGATCGCGTGTTCGCCGATCGCCTCGGGCGTCCAGCCTTCGGCGCGCGCCACCGAGCGCAGCGGCCGGCTCTGGCTCATGAGGAAGATCTCGTTGGCGCGGACCGCGAAGATCTGCCCGGTGACCTCCTGCGACGCGTCGCTCGCGAGGTAGACCGCGAGCGGCGCGATCTTGGCCGTCTCCATCTTCTTGATCTTCTCCAGCCGGGCCTGCTGGTCGGGCGTGTCCGCGGGGATGGTGCCGATCATGCGGCTCCAGGCGAAGGGCGAGATGCAGTTCGAGGTGACCTTGTACTTGGCCATGTCGAGGGCCATCGACTTGGAAAGCGCGGCGATACCGAGCTTGGCGGCGGCATAGTTGGCCTGCCCGAAGTTGCCGACCAGCCCGGAGGTCGAGGTCATGCAGATGTAGCGGCCCGAGTTCTGGCTCTTGAAGTAGGGCGCCGCCGCGCGCGAGACATAGAAGCTGCCGTTCAGGTGCACGTCGATGACGGCCTTCCATTCCTCGACCGACATGTTAAAGAAGAACCGGTCGCGCAGGATTCCGGCGTTATTGACCACCACGTCGATCTTTCCAAAGGTATCGATCGCGGTCTTGACGATCCTGTTGGCCGATTCCCACTCAGCGACGCTGTCGGTGTTCGCGACCGCCTGGCCGCCCTTGGCCTTGATCTCGTCGACGACCTTCTGCGCCGGGCCGGCGTCCCTGCCTTCGCCCGCGACTGACGCCCCCACATCGTTCACGACGACCTTTGCGCCCTTGGCCGACATGGCGAGCGCGAAATCCCGGCCGATGCCGCCGCCTGCTCCGGTGACTACGATGACTTTGTCTTTAAGCACTAAAGAGAACCCTTAAGAAAGAGAAAAGATCAACTTCTGAAACTCGAATCCCTCCGGTCCAGCATTCTCAGCATCGCCGGCCATTCCAGCTCGGTGATCTTGCGGCGCTGGCCGGGCATGTAGCGCTGGTTGGTGAGCCGCACCACCTCGGCCGGCGGATGGTTGAGCTCCGTGTTGCAGGCCATCGCCATCACCTGCGCCTGGCAGGCTTTCTCGAGCCAGTGCATGGTGACGAAGGCTTCGCACACGGTGCGGCCCGCGGTGATCAGCCCGTGGTTGCGCAGGATCATCGCGCAGGCGTCGCCCAGATCGCGCACCAGGCGCGCCTGCTCCTCGAGGTCGATCGCGACGCTCTCGTAGTCGTGGTAGCCGAGCTTGCCGAAGAACATGGCGTTCTGCGTGAGCGGCAGCAGGCCGCATTTCAGCGCCGAGACCGCCATGCCCGCGGGCGAGTGCGTGTGAATCACGCAGTCGACGTCGTGGCGCGCCTTGTGAATCGCGCTATGGATGACGAACCCGGCCTGGTTGATGCCGCAGCCGGTGCCTGAATCGAGAACGATGTTGCCGTCGAAGTCGACCTTCACCAGGCTGGAGGCGGTGACCTCCTCGTAGGCGTAGCCGTAGGGATTGATGAGGAAATGGCCGTCCTCGCCGGGCACGCGCCCAGAGATGTGGTTGTAGACGAGGTCGTTCATGCCGTGCAGCGCGACCAGCCGGTAGCAGGCCGCGACGTCGACCCGCATCGCCCATTCCTCCGGGCTGACTTCGCTCCTGATTGAAACGCTCTTGGCTTGCGAAAGATCGCTCATGCGGCACGCCTCCGAACCTGAAGGAATTGTCGCACGCCGCGCTATAATCCGGCGGCCCTCAACTCCCCGATTTCACCCTCATGAAGGTGCTGGTCAGCGTCAAGCGCGTCGTCGACTTCAACGTCAAGGTGCGGGTCAGGCCCGACGGCACCGGCGTCGAGACGGCGAACGTCAAGATGTCGATGAACCCCTTCGACGAGATCGCGGTCGAGGAGGCGGTGCGGCTGAAGGAGTCCGGCGCCGTCACCGAGATCGTCGCGGTCTCCTGCGGCGTGCAGGCCTGCCAGGAGACGCTGCGCACGGCGCTCGCCATCGGCGCCGACCGTGCGATCCTGGTGGAAGCGGCCGGTGAGTTGCAGCCTCTTGCCGTGGCCAAGCTTCTTGCTTCCCTGTGCAAGAAAGAATCTCCGGGCCTGGTCATCCTGGGCAAGCAAGCCATTGACGACGACTCGAACCAGACCGGGCAGATGCTGGCGGCGCTCCTTGGCTGGCCGCAGGCGACGTTCGCCTCGAAGGTCGTGCTGGAAAAGGAGAAGGCAACGGTGACGCGCGAGGTGGACGGGGGCCTGGAAACGGTGTCGATCAAGCTGCCGGCGGTGGTCACGACCGACCTGCGCCTGAACGAGCCGCGCTACGTCACGCTGCCGAACATCATGAAGGCGAAGAAGAAGCCGCTCGAGACGCTCAAGCCCGATGCGCTCGGGGTCGATGTCTCCCCGAGATTGACGACCCTGAAGGTCGCGGAGCCGGCCAAGCGCAAGGCAGGCGTGAAGGTCGCCGACGCGAAGGCGCTGGTCGACAAGCTGCGCAACGAAGCGAAGGTGATCTGATGGCCGTCCTCGTCGTCGCGGAGCACGATCACGGCACGCTGAAAGGCGCGACCCGCAACGCGGTCACCGCCGCGCAGAAGATCGGCGGCGAGGTCCACGTCCTGGTCGCGGGCCACAATGCCGAGGCGGCCGCCAAGGCGGCGGCGCAGGTCGCCGGCGTAACGAAGGTTTTGAGCGCGGATGCCGCGCAGCTCGGCGAATTCCTCGCCGAGAACGTCGCGGCGCTGGTGGTGTCGATCGCCAAGAGCTACTCGCACATCCTCGCGCCCTCGACCTCGAACGGCAAGGACGTGATGCCGCGCGCCGCGGCGCTGCTCGACGTACAGCAGATCTCCGACATCATCGCGGTCGAGTCGCCCGACACCTTCGTGCGGCCGATCTACGCGGGCAACGCGCTCGCCACGGTGAAGTCGAAGGACGCGATCAAGGTGATCACCGTGCGGACCACCGGGTTCGACGCGGCCGCGGCTTCAGGGGGAGATGCTTCGATAGAAAAGGTCACCGCGCCGGGAGATTCCGGCCTGTCGGCCTTCGTCAGCCGCGAGCTGTCCAAGTCGGAGCGCCCGGAACTGACCGCGGCGAAGGTCGTCGTCTCGGGCGGCCGCGGCATGGGCTCGGGCGAGAACTTCAAGATCCTCGAGCCGCTCGCCGACAAGCTTAACGCCGCGATGGGCGCCTCGCGCGCCGCGGTCGACGCCGGCTTCGTGCCGAACGACTGGCAGGTCGGGCAGACCGGCAAGATCGTCGCGCCCGAGCTCTACGTCGCGGTCGGCATTTCCGGGGCGATCCAGCACCTCGCCGGCATGAAGGACAGCCGCGTGATCGTCGCGATCAACAAGGACGAGGAGGCGCCGATCTTCCAGGTGGCGGACTACGGCGTCGTCGGCGACCTGTTCAAGGTCGTCCCTGAGCTGGTGGAAGAGCTGAAGAAATGAGTGCCTACACGGCGCCACTGAAGGACATGCGCTTCGTGCTGAAGGAGCTGGCGGGCCTGGAGCAGGTCGCGAAGCTACCGGGCTATCAGGACGCGAGCCCGGACACGGTGGACGCCATCCTCGAGGAAGCTGCGAAGTTTGCGACGGAAGTCCTTGATCCACTGAACCATTCCGGTGACACAGAGGCTTCCAAGTGGAGCGACGGGAAGGTCACCACGCCAAAGGGCTTCAAGGAGGCCTACCGGCAGTACGCGGAGGGCGGCTGGTCGGCGCTGCCGTTCGCCGCGGATCACGGCGGCCAGGGCCTGCCGAAACTGGTCGCCACGGCGGTCGAGGAGATGCTCACCTCGTGCAACATGTCTTTCTCGCTTTGCCCGCTTTTGACACAGGGCGCGATCCACGCGCTCGAGCTCGCCGGCAGCGAGCTGCTGAAGAAGACCTATCTCGAGAAGATGGTCGCCGGCACCTGGACCGGGACCATGAACCTCACCGAGCCGCAGGCGGGGTCGGACCTCGCCCTGGTGAAGACGCGGGCAAAGCCCGCCGGCGACCACTACCTCGTCAGCGGCCAGAAGATCTTCATCACCTACGGCGAGCACGACATGGCCGAGAACATCGTCCACCTCGTGCTCGCGCGCACGCCCGAGGCGCCCGAGGGTGTGAAGGGCATCTCCCTCTTCGTCGTGCCCAAGTTCCTGGTGAAGCCGGACGGGTCCCTGGGCGAGCGCAACGCGGCCAAGTGCGCCTCGATCGAGCACAAGCTCGGCATCCACGCCAGCCCGACCGCGGTGATGGTGTTCGAGGACGCCAAGGGCTACCTCGTCGGCGAGGAGAACAAGGGTCTCGCCTACATGTTCGTGATGATGAACGCGGCGCGCTTCAGCGTCGGGCTCGAGGGCATGGCAATCGCCGAGCGCGCCTTCCAGCGCGCGCTCGCCTATGCGAAGGAGCGCCTGCAGGGCAAGGACCTGGTGCAGGGCGGCAAGACCGTGCCGATCATCCGCCACCCGGACGTGCGCCGGATGCTCATGCTGATGAAGTCACAGACCGAGGCGATGCGAGCCCTCGCGTATGTCGTTGCCGCGGCAATGGATACCTCTCAAAGACATCCGGACAAAGCGCAAAGGCAAATGCACCAGGCCTTCGTGGACCTGATGATCCCGGTGGTGAAGGGCTGGAGCACGGAGACCGGCATCGAGGTCGCATCGCTCGGCGTGCAGGTGCACGGCGGCATGGGCTTCATCGAGGAAACCGGCGCGGCGCAGCACCTGCGCGACGCGAGGATCACGACGATCTACGAAGGCACCACCGGCATCCAGGCGAGCGACCTCGTCGGCCGCAAGATCGCGCGGGAAGGCGGAGCCACTGTCAAGGAATGGATCAAGGTCTTGCAACAGTTCGATTCAGACCTCGGAAAATCAAAAAATCCCGATGTTCAAAGTCTCAGAACCCGCCTGTCTGCGGCGGTGAAGGCGATCGAGGAGAGCGTCGCGTTCATCCTCTCGGCCGCCGCCAAGGACCCGAACGCGGCGTTCGCCGGCGCGGTGCCGTTCCTCGAGCTCATGGGCATTACCGCCGGTGGCTGGCAGATGGCGAGGGCAGCGCTCATCGCGGAACGGAATCTAGGGACTTCAGCTGACAAGTCTTTTCTTGAAGCGAAGATCAAGACCGCTCGCTTTTTTGGTGATCATGTCCTTTCGCAGGCCTCGGGCCTCGCGGCCACCGTCACCGGCGGCGCGGCCACGGTGATGGCGCTGTCCGAGGACCAGTTCCTCGCCGCCTAGGCCAGCCGCAGCGTTACCCGGGTGAGCGTCGGGTCGTCCGGGTTGCGGCCGAGCGCGTAGCCGAGCTTGCGGCACATCTCCAGCATCGGCCGGTTGGTCGAGAGCACCTCGCCGTAGATCTCCTTCAGGCCCCGGCCGTGCGCCACGCGCGCGAGCTTGTCCATCAGGCGGCTGCCGATTCCGCGCCCTTGCCAGCGGTCGGCGATGACGATGGCGAACTCGCATGCCTCCGGCCGGGCGAGCACGTAGCGGGCCACGCCGATCAGCGCCTCCTTGCCGTCCAGCATGACGGTGGCGGCGATCGCCATGTCGCGCGCGTAGTCGACTGCGAGCAGGCTCTCGATGTATTCGCGGGTGATGCGCTTCGCGCCCCCGAGCAGGCGGTTGTGGCGCGTATCGGCAGAAAGGCCGCTGACGAACGCGTGCTGGATATCGTGGTCTTCGCGCCGCAGAGGGCGCAGCGTCACCGAATGCCCCGTGACCGGCTGGAACGACTCGGTGAGGTCGGAGGGGACTAGAACTTGATCTTCCCCGTGAGAATCTCCTTCCACATCACCCAGTCGCCCATGAAGCTGTAGAGCGGGTGGGTGAAGGTGGCGGGGCGGTTGTGCTCGAAGAAATAATGCCCGACCCAGGCCCAGGCGTAGCCCTGCACCAGGCCGACGAGCAGCCACCAGAAGTTCAGCGTGGCGAACGCGTGCAGTACGAAGAACAGGCCGAGCGAGGTGCCGATGAAGTGGAGCCTCCGGCAGGTGCGGTTGGAGTGCTCCGAAAGGTAATACGGGTAGAACGAAGCGAAGGTCTCGTATGTGGCCATGGCTACATGTTCGGATAGTTGGGGCCGCCCCCGCCTTCCGGCGTCACCCAGACGATGTTCTGGGTCGGGTCCTTGATGTCGCAGGTCTTGCAGTGCACGCAGTTCTGCGCGTTGATCTGGAGCCTCGGCGTCGAGTCGGTATCGACGAACTCGTAGACGCCGGCGGGGCAATAGCGCTGCTCGGGCCCGGCGTACCGCTCGAGGTTCACCTTCACCGGAACCGAGGCGTCCTTGAGCGTCAGGTGCGCCGGCTGGTCCTCGCCGTGGTTCGTATTGGAGAAGGAGAGGTCGGTCAGCCGGTCGAACGTCAGCACGCCATCGGGTTTCGGGTACTGGATCGGGCTTGCTTCCGATTTGCTTTTCAGTGTTTCGTGGTCGGCATGATCATGGTGCAACGTCCAAGGAGCTTTTCCCCCAAAGACAATCTGGTCGATGCCGACCATGAGCGTGCCGGTGTAGAGGCCCTTGGACATCCACGGCTTGAAGTTGCGCGCGCGATACAGCTCGTCGAACAGCCAGCTGCCGCGGAAAGCCTCCGGGTAGGCGGCGAGCGTGTCGCCGACACGGCCGGCCTTCAGCGCCTCCGCGGCCGCTTCTGCGGCGAGCAGCCCGGACTTGATCGCGGCATGGCTCCCCTTGATACGCGAGGCGTTCAGGAACCCCGCGTCGTCGCCGAGCAGGCAGCCGCCCGGGAAGGCGAGCTCGGGAAGCGACTGCAGCCCGCCGGCCGAGATCGCGCGCGCGCCGTAGGCGACACGCTTGCCGCCCTCGAAGAAGCCGCGGATCGCGGGATGGGTCTTGTAGCGCTGGAATTCCTCGAACGGGTGCAGGTACGGGTTGGCATAGCCCAGGCCCACGACGAAGCCGACCGCGACCTGGTTGTTCTCGGCGTGGTAGAGGAAGGAGCCTCCGTAGCTCTCGCTGTCGAGCGGCCAGCCGGCCGTGTGCAAGACCAGCCCGGCGGCGTGCTTCTCGGGCTTGACGTCCCAGAGCTCCTTCAGGCCGATGCCATAGACCTGGGGGTCGGAGCCCTTGCGCAGGTCGAATCTCGCCTCGAGCTGGCGCGCGAGGTTGCCGCGGCAGCCTTCGGCGAAGAACGTGTACTTGGCGTGAAGCTCCATGCCGGGCTGGTAAGCGCCGGTCTTCTCGCCCTTCTTGCCGATCCCCATGTCGCCGGTAGCGACGCCTTTCACTGCGCCCTTGTCGTCGTACAGCACCTCGGCCCCGGCGAAACCGGGAAAAATCTCGACACCCGCGGCCTCCGCCTGCTGGCCGAGCCAGCGGCAGAAGCTCCCCAGGCTGATCACGTAGTTGCCGTGGTTCTTGAAGCAGGCAGGGAGAAAGAGGTTGGGCGTCTTGAACGAGCCAGTTTCGGTCAGAAACAGGAACCGATCCTCGGTCACCGGCACGGTGAGCGGCGCCCCTTTCTCCTTCCAGTCCGGGATCAGCTCCGCGATACCGCGCGGATCCATCACGGCGCCCGAGAGGATGTGCGCGCCGATCTCCGAGCCCTTCTCGATGAGACAGACGGAGATCTCGGCGGAGAGCTGCTTCAGCCGGATCGCTGCGGCGAGGCCGGCAGGGCCGCCGCCCACGACGACCACGTCGTACTGCATCGATTCTCGCGCCATGAGGGAATTATAGAATGGGGTCCTATGAGCGAAGAGCGACGACTCGCCCACGTCGAAAGAATTCCGATCCGCTGGGGCGACATGGACGCGATGGGCCACGTCAACAATACCGTTTACTTCCGCTTCATGGAGCAGGCGCGCATCAGCTGGTTCCGCGCGCTCGTGCCGGAGCGCGAGGCCTGGGTTTCGACCGGAATCGTCATCGCCAGCGCAAGCTGCGACTACAAGCGCGCCATGACCTACCCGGGCACCGTCGAGGTGCAGCTCTTTGTCGGCAAGCCCGGGGGATCGAGCGTGGCGACGCGCTATGAGCTGAGGCTCGACGCCGACCCCGAGCCCTATGCGGAGGGCGCCGCCCTGGTGGTGTTCGTCGACATGAAGCGGCAGAAGTCGACGCGGATCCCGGACGGAATCCGCGAGCGGCTGCTAAACGCGAGGGTCGCGCCGTGAAGCCGTTGTGGGCACCGTCGCCCGAGCGCGCCGGACACACACTGCTCGCGCGCTTCATGGCGAGGGCAGGGAAGAAAGACTATGCGGATCTGCATCGCTGGTCGGTGGAGCACAGCGAGGAGTTCTGGAACCTATGCTGGGACTTCTGCGGCGTCATCGGGGCCAAAGGCTCCCGGACCCTTGTCAACGGAAACCGGATGCCGGGCGCGTGCTGGTTTCCGGAGGGGCGGCTGAACTTCGCGGAGAACCTGCTGCGCGAGCGCGACGCGTCGCTCGCGCTCTCGTTCTGGGGGGAGGACCGCGTCAAGCGACGGTACTCGCGCAGGGAGCTTTACGACCTGGTCTCGCGCCTCGCGCAAGCGCTCCGTGCAAGCGGAGTCACGAAGGGCGACCGGGTGGCGGGATACCTGCCGAACCTCCCGGAGGCGGTCGCCGCCACGCTCGCGACGGCGAGCATCGGCGCGATCTGGTCCTCGTGCTCGCCGGATTTCGGCGTGCAGGGCGTGCTCGACCGCTTCGGCCAGATCGAGCCGAAAGTGCTCTTCTGCGCGGACGGCTACCTGTACGGGGGCAAGGAGTTCGACTCGCAGGAGAAGGTGAAAGAGATCCTCGGCAAGCTCCCGAGCGTGCAGAAGTGCGTGGTGATGCCCTATCTCGATAGTGAGGCGGGGGTCGGGGTTTCACTCCAGGACTTCCTGCAACCCCATGGGGCGAAGGCCATCCCGTTCGAACAGGTCGAATTCAATCACCCCCTGTACATCCTGTATTCGTCCGGGACGACGGGCGTGCCGAAATGCATCGTGCACGGCACGGGCGGCACGCTCCTGCAGCACATCAAGGAGCACCAGCTGCAGACCGACGTTCGGCCGGGGGACCGGCTCTTCTACTTCAGCACGCTCGGCTGGATGATGTGGAACTGGCTGGTGTCCGGGCTCGCGAGCGGGGCGGGGCTGCTGCTCTACGACGGCTCGCCGTTCGTCAGCCGGGGCCGCATCCTTTTCGATTTCGCCGACGCCGAGGGCATGACGCACTTCGGCACCTCCGCGAAGTACATCGACGCGCTCGCCAATATCCGCTTGAAGCCGCGGGAGACGCACCGGCTGGAGAAGCTGCGCGCGCTCTTGTCCACCGGCTCGCCGCTCGTGCCCGAGGGCTTCGACTACGTTTACACCAACATCAAGGAGGACCTCTGCCTGTCCTCGATCTCCGGCGGCACCGACATCGTCTCGTGCTTCGTGCTCGGCAATCCGATGGGGCCGGTCTGGCGCGGCGAGATCCAGGCCAAGGGGCTCGGCATGGCAGTGGAAGTCTTTGATGACGAAGGGAAAACAGTGAAGCAGACGAAAGGCGAGCTGGTCTGCACGCGGCCTTTCCCTTCGATGCCGGTCGCATTCTGGAACGACCCCGACGGCAGCAAGTACCGCGCGGCCTATTTCGAGAAATACCCGAACGTCTGGTGCCACGGCGACTGGTGCGAGGAAACCGAGCACGGCGGCCTGGTGATCTACGGGCGCTCCGACGCGGTGCTCAACCCGGGCGGCGTGCGCATCGGCACGGCCGAAATCTACCGGCAGGTCGAGAGCCTGGAGGAGGTGGTCGAGTCGCTCGTCATCGGCCAGGGCTGGGAAGGCGACGTGAGGGTGGTGCTGTTCGTGAAACTCAAGGAGGGATGCAGCCTGACCGAGGAAATCACCAACAGGATAAAAAAACGGATCAGGGACAACACGACCCCCCGGCATGTGCCTGCAAAGGTCCTCCAGGTCGCCGACATCCCGCGCACCAAGAGCGGCAAGATCGTCGAGCTCGCAGTGCGCGACGTCGTGCACGGCCGCCAGCCGAAGAATCTCGAGGCGCTCGCCAATCCGGAGGCGCTCGAGCACTTCAGGGGCCGCCGGGAGCTCGCGCAAGCCTGACGGAATTTGTGAGAGCAGGGCAGTTCCTGTAGACTCCCATATCCACGCCCTGATAGGCGGTAATGACGAAGTATGTTTTTGTCACCGGTGGTGTCGTTTCCAGTCTTGGAAAGGGCATAGCCGCCGCCTCTCTCGCCGCAATCCTCGAATCCCGCGGCATCCGCGTCACCAACATCAAGCTGGATCCGTACATCAACGTGGATCCCGGCACGATGTCGCCGTTCCAGCACGGCGAGGTGTTCGTGACCGAGGACGGCGCCGAGACCGACCTGGATCTCGGGCACTACGAGCGCTTCCAGTCGACCAAGATGCGCCGCTCGAACAACTTCACCACCGGCCAGGTGTACGAGTCGGTGATCAAGAAGGAGCGGCGCGGCGACTATCTCGGCGGCACCGTGCAGGTGATTCCGCACATCACCGACGAGATCAAGGCCTACGTGAAGCGCGGCGCCGGCGACGCCGACGTCGCCATCGTCGAGGTCGGCGGCACGGTCGGCGACATCGAGTCGTTGCCGTTCCTCGAGGCCGTGCGCCAGCTGCGCGTCGAGCTCGGCTCGCAGAACTCGGTCAGCGTCCACCTCACA
>Ga0187893_10013153_pt1 | contig 11587 bp, 11 predicted proteins | sample MA1701074metaG_FD_139574 | JGI IMG/M metagenome (GOLD analysis project Ga0187893, IMG submission 139574) | White microbial mat communities from a basaltic lava cave in the Kipuka Kanohina Cave System on the Island of Hawaii, USA - MA170107-4 metaG ...
CGGATGACCCGGGGTGGGGCTCGCTCCGCGAGGCGGATGGCTGTCTGACTTCGAGCTTGACCTGGTGTTGATCGCGCTGGCGCTGGAGGTCGACTTGCGGTACGAGCGGGTATACGGTATCTGCGACGCTCACGAGGAGCTTATGTTCCAAGACCTGGATGCCACGCTCAGAACAATCCTGGCCGACGCGGCAGCGCCGGCTGACCTGCGCAACGCCGAGGTCAGTTTTGAGACGCCCGACAAGGACTTCAAACCGGCGCAGGCCACGATGAACCTGTTCCTGTACGAGGTGCAGGAGAACCGGTCGCTGCGCGATAACGCGCCCGTCATGGACCGGGTGGGCGACCATTATGTCAGCCGGCTGCCGCCGCTACGCATGGACTGCACGTACCTGGTGACCACATGGTCGCCCAGGGCGGGGGGGCTGAAAGCCGAGGAAGAGCACCGGTTGCTCGGGCTGGCACTGCTCTGGCTGAGCCGATTCCCGGTCATCCAGGACGGTTTCCTGCAGGGCAGCCTGAAAAACCCACCCCAGGCATACTCGCCACCCACCATGGTGGCCCAGACGAAAGAGGGCCACAGCATGGGGGAGTTCTGGAGCGCATTGGGGGTGGCGCCCCGCCCGGCTCTTTCGCTGACCGTCACCATCAGCATGCAGCCCTTTGATCAGGCCGACCAATACCCGGTCGTGGAGGCGATCCAGGTCGAAACAGCGTCTCTGATCAATCCAACGCTGGCCGGCCGCGTCTTGGACGAGACGCTGGCCCCCGTTCCCGGCGCAAAGGTGACCGTGGTCGAAACAGGCCAGGGTGCGACGGCCGGCCCGGAGGGAGGCTTCGCCTTCGCTGGCCTGGACTTCGGCAAGTATACCCTCCGGGTGCAGGTGTTGAACCAGCCGGACGCGCAGACATCGGTCAACTACGAAGCCAACAGCCAAATCCATAACGTGATTCTGCCAGGTCACTAATCTGGTCCCGGATGGTTGAGAAAGGAGAAACGATGGCCGATTATGAGAACAAAGCGCCGGGCGTGTACATCGAGGAGATCACGCCCGCCGGGCCGATTGCGGGCGCCGGCACGAGCACGCCCGCGCTGATTGGCACGGTGGCCAAGGCCCTGGGGAACGAAGTTCTCAACAAACCCGTCGCGATCACGAGCTGGGGCGCATACACCGATGCCTTCGGCGGCTACGACACCTCTCTCAACCTGCCCTTTGCTGTCCGTGGCTTCTTCGAGAACGGTGGCACGCTGGCCTACGTCGTGCCCATCAAAGACACAACCGGGTTGAGCCTGGCCCTGGATCAGCTTACCCGCGTGCCGGCGGTCAGCATGGTCTGCGTGCCCGGCCTGGTTGACCCGGCCCTCCAGGCGACGGTGATCACGCACTGCGAGAACATGGGGAACCGGTTTGCCATCCTGGACGGCGCGCAGGACCCAACGCCCCTCAAGGCCGACGGTGCGCTGCAAAAACAGCGTGCGGGGTTGCTGTCCAAGAACGGCTTTGCGGCGCTGTACTGGCCCTGGATCGTTATCAACGATCCGACCGCGCCGGCGGACAAACCTGGCCGGCTCACGCGCCCCCCATCAGGCCACATCGTGGGCGTCCTCGCCCGCAGCGACAACCAGCGCGGAGTGCACAAAGCGCCCGCCAACGAGGCCATCCGGGGAGCGCTGGACCTGGCATACTATCTCAACGACACGGAACAAGGTGCGCTCAACCACGGCAATATCAATGCATTACGTCTCTTCCCTGGACGACCTCCTCTGGTGTGGGGTGCCCGCACGTTGACCGACGGCACGCCCTGGCGTTACGTCAATGTGCGCCGGTTGGTTTCTTACATCGAAGACTCAATCTTGCAGGGCGTCCGCTGGGCCGTCTTCGAGCCAAACAATTATGCGCTCTGGAAAGGGCTCGAGCGCTCGATCACCGAGTTCCTCACCCGCGTCTGGCTGTCCGGCGCGCTGTTCGGCCGCACGGCCAAAGAGGCATTTTATGTCAAGATTGACGAGGAGCTCAACCCGGCTGCGGTGCGGGCGCTCGGGCAGGTCATTGTCGAGATCGGGATAGCGCCGGTGCGACCGGCCGAGTACGTGATCGTGCGTATCGGTCTGTGGGACGGCGGCTCGCAGATCAGCGAAGGTTAGGAGGATTCAGACATGGCTCAGACAGGGCAGCGGATCGACCCCTATCGTGATTTCAATTTTCTCGTCGAGCTTGAGGGAATCGCCCAAGCCAGTTTTACCGACTGTAGTGGCCTGGGGTCGACGACAGAGATCATCGAGACGCGGGAGGGCGGTGACAACACGACCGTACGCAAGCTGCCGGGCAAGACCAGCTATTCCGACATCACGCTCAAATGGGGCCTGACCGACTCAACCGAGCTGTGGGACTGGCGTCAACAGATAGTCGATGGGAACGTGGTGCGGAAGAACGGCTCGATCGTTGTCCTCGGTCTCAACCATACCGAGGTGGCCCGCTGGAATTTCGTGAGCGCGTGGCCGACCAAGTGGGAGGGTCCGACTTTCAAGGCCGAGGGCAACGATATCGCCATCGACACGCTTGTGCTGGCGTGCGAAGGACTGACGAGGGTGTGACGAATGCTCGTTACGGAGTTCGAATTCGAGCTGCCCAAGGGCTACGTAGACTCGCAGGGCAACCTGCACCGCAAGGGCGTGATGCGCCTGGCCACGGCTGCCGACGAGATCTATCCTTTGAAGGATCGTCGCGTGCAGAACTGGCCAGCATACCTGATCATCATTTTGCTCTCGCGGGTGATCACGAAGCTCGGGGGCCTACAGGAGATCAATCCCGGCGTCATTGAGGGCCTGTTCTCCGAGGACCTGACCTACCTGCAAGACCTTTACAACCAGATCAACGGGTTGACCCGGCAGGTAATCACCACCCAATGCCCGCATTGTGACCGGCCGCACCAGGCGGAGGTTCCTCTGCTGGGGGGATTATAGGCTACCCCGTGGACCGGGTTTACCAGGAGGTAGCCTTTCTCGGACGATACGTCCATTGGGCCCTTGCCGAGTTGTTGAGCCTGGATCACGCCGAGCGGCAGCGGTGGGTCGAGGAAGTAACGAACCTGGTGGCGCCTGCCTGACGCAGGGATGAGGCGAAGGGATGCAGCAAGGATGACGGATGAACCGCCGTCGATCGATACCTTGGGGCGGCACCTCGATGACCAGGCACGGCGCATTGCCGCCCGGCGCCTACCGGTCTATCCCTGGGCGCGCCCGTTCGAGGTGCTGTTCGACCACCTGACGTCGCTGCCTGCGCTGCTCGATGGACGTTTTGAACGGCGAGAATCGGCGCTGGCCGGCGCGGAGCCGGACATCGGTAGACCGGGAAAGAGAGGCGCCAGTCCGGGAGAGACAGACGCACGGGGACTCCCGGCCATTTATGCGTCCCAGGCCGAGGGGCGCCCGCTGCCTTCCAACGTGCCGGCCGTAGCGGGCCAACGCGACGATCCTGCCGACCGACCGGCCGAGGGGCGCCCGCTGCCTTCTGACGTGCAGGGTCGGCTGCGTGAGGTCACCGGCCGCGGAGCGGAGGCCCTGCGGGTACATGATGATGCTGCGGCTGACGCCGTGGCGCGTGCGCACCGGGCAGACGCGGTGACGGTGGGCCCGGACGTCTTCTTCCGGCAGGGGCAGTTCCAGCCGCGTGAGCCGCGCGGCTTCGGGTTGTTGGTCCACGAAGCCACCCATGTGCTGGAGCTGCTCCAGCCGGGGGCCGCGTGGCGCCGCGCCACCGGCGACGGGGTCCACCAAGAGGAAGCAGCGGCGCTGGCGCAGGAGCGAGCCGCCGTTGCTGGGTCAGCCCCCGCCGTCGCCGGATCGGCCCCCGCCGTGGGGAAGGGTCGCGTGGAGGCCGGGAACCTTGCACATCCACTCCCGCAGCCAGCTGCGCCGGGCGCCGCACCACGGTCTGCACCGCCGGCTTCGCCCGCGCTACGCCCGATGACGGCTGCGGCGGATCGCGACATGAGCGCACCTCCGCCCGCGCCGATGGATCTGGAGGCATTACGCCGCAGCCTGGTGGACGACTTGATGCGTCAGTTGCGCACCGAATTCGAGCGCGGAGGTTAGCGTGCAGCCAGTGAACTTCAGGAGAAACGTGGCGCCCAGTCCGGTGACCAACGAGCTGGCCAAGGCCTTGATCATCAACACCACGACGGGTGCTCGCTTCCCGGTGATGTACAACCCGGAAGAGCTCAAGCTCGAGCAAGGCAACACGTTTGCCGAGGTCGGGATTCCGGGTCTGAATACGCCGCCAGTGCAGTACGTGCGCGGCAAGGCGCGCACGTTGACGATGGAGCTCTTCTTTGACACCTACGAGACCGGCGAGGATGTGCGAGCGTACACCGGCCAGATCGTGCGCCTGCTCGATAAGCTGCCGCAGACCCAGGCCCCGCCCATCCTGCTTTTCTCGATGGGCCGGTTCCAGTTCCAGTGCGTGTTGGTCGACGCCGGACAACGCTTCACCATGTTCCTGCGCGACGGAACCCCCGTCCGTTCTTCCCTGTCGGTGCTTTTGCAGGAGTACGTGCGGGTCGACATCCAGATCCAACGGGGGATCTTCTTTGGCTCGCCGACGATCTCGGCGGTGGTCAATACTGCGGTTGAGACGGGCCGCTCGCTCCTCTCTGGATCACCGACCGTGCACGTCACGCTGCAAGGCGATACGTTGAGCGGCCTGGCCGCGGCGTTCCTGGGCGACGCCACGCTCTGGCGTGACATCGCCCGGGCCAACAACATCGATGACCCGTTCGATCTGCCGCCCGGCAGGCCGCTGGTGATCCCGTCACGTGGTCCCGGCCAGCCGGTGGGACCGGGAAGGGAACAACCGTGACGGAGCCCTTCTACGCGCCACGCTTCGATGTCCGGATCTCCGGTCTGACGGTTGCCGCGGATGTGACGAACCAGGCGCTGAGCCTGGTCGTCGAGACGGATCTGGACCTGGCGGGGTCGTTCAGTATTACCCTGCGTAATCCCGATAACACGCTGCTCGACTCGGCGCTGTTCGACCTGGGCAAGACGGTCGAAATCCACTTGGGGTACGGGAATGACCTGAAACCCGCGTTTCTGGGTGAGATCGCCGCCATCGAGCCATCATTCCCGCAGGACGGTTCTCCCGTCGTCCGCGTGGTCGGCTACGATAAATCGTACAGGATGCGCCGCGCTCAGCCGGAACCCACCGAATACAAGTTCGTGAACGACAGCATCGTCGCGGCGCGTATCGCGGTCGAAAATGGGTTGATCCCCATTGTGGACCCGACCCCGGGTTTTCATAAGAAGATCACTCAGGTCGAGAGTGATATGGCTTTCCTCAAGGCGCGCGCACAGCAGTACTTCTTTGATGTTTATGTCGAGTGGGACCGCATGCACTTCCAGTTCCCGCGCCCGCAGACGGCCGCGCATGTGCTGGACTGGGGAAAGAATCTTTCCAGCTTCTCGCCCCGCATCTCCAGTGCGGGCCTGGCCGGCCTGCAGATCATCCGCGGCTACAACCAGGAGCTGGCCCAGACGATCTTCGGCATCGCCCTGGCGGTAGATTTCGATCTTGACAATATCGTGGAGCGCCTGGGCAGTTCGGCCGTGGACCTGCTCGCATCGCTGGCCCGCAAGGGCATCCGTAAAAAGACGGTCGAGAACCCACTGGATGCGTTTGTCCTGGCGAAATCTCTGCTGGCCAACCTCCTCGAAGGCATGTACGAAGGGACCGGATCGTGTATCGGGATACCTGACCTGGTCGCCGGGAACTACATCGCCATCCGGGGGGTCGGAAAGCGGTTCAGCGGGACTTACCGGCTACGCAAAGTAACCCACACGATCGACGACAGCGGTTTCCGTACCGAGTTCGCGATCACGCAACGCAGCCATTCGAGCCTGATGGGTATGTTGCGTAAACAGATGTTTGAAGAGCCGTCGCCGAACCAGGCTGAGCGTTTCTACGGAGTAGTGGTGGCCGAGGTGCAGGACAACCGCGAACTGATGGACGTGCCACCCGAAATCCCCATCGGGCGAGTGAGAGTATCGTTTCCTGGTCTGTCCGAAAACTTTACCAGCGGCTGGGCACCCTGCGCCCAGCCGATGGCGGGCAAGGACATGGGCTTTTACGTGCTGCCCGAACCGGGAGACCAGGTACTGGTGGCGTTCGACTCCGGCGACCTGGCCAAACCGTATGTGATCGGCAGCCTGTGGAACGCCAAGAAACCGCCGCCCGTCACCGACTTGGACGGGACGAACAGCAAGCGCGTCATCAAGAGCCGCGCCGGACATACCATCACCTTTGATGACACTCTGGAGGTGGGCAAGCTGGTGATCGAGGACAAGCTGGGCAGCTCGATCACCCTGAACGCGCAGGACAGCTCGATCACGATCAGCGCCCAGGGCAATCTCACCATCAAGGCCAGAGGCATCATCAGTCTGGAGGCGGCGGCGGGCGCGACGAAGATTGTTATGGATGCCACGCAGGTCAACGTTACGTAACGGGTGGAGACTCATATGCCGAAAGTTATGACGATGCTGAGCACCGTGACCTGCGGGCACCCGCCCGGCAAGGTGCAGACCCAGAGCCCGGCCAAGCTGAAGGTAAATGGCAGCCCGGTCCTGCTGCAGGCGAGCATCAACGGCAAGCCGGTCGCCGGATGCGGCACACCGCCGGCCTCGGACGCTTCCGGGGTGACGGCCAAACCCTGTACGAGTGTTTCAGCCGTGTCAGCAGGTACGGCGCTGAAACTGAAGATCACCGGACAACCGGTCATGCTCGAAACGCTCAAGGGGTCCACCGATGGGATGGTGGCGAAGACCACGCCGCAGTCGTTGCTGGCGGGCGTGGCGAACCAGTTGAAACTACAGACCGGGTAGCCGGGGGTAGGAGATGAGCTCCGAGTTTTACGGGCGCGGGATGGGTTTCCCGCTTCAGTTGGGCGTGGCGGGGATACGCGAGTCGGTGGGCGTGCAGAAGGTTGAAGAGTCGATCCGCATCATCCTGGGTACACAGTATGGCGAACGTGTCATGCGCCCTCGTTTCGGCTGCAACCTCAAGAGCCTGGTGTTCGCTCCCAACAACGCATCGACCGCGAACCTGGCCCGCTACTACGTCGAGGAGGGGCTGGCCCGATGGGAGCCGCGTATTGAGGTCGCGGAGGTCGCCGTGGCGAATGACAACCTGCACGGCGCGCTACTGATCAGTATCACGTACCGCCTGCGCGCCACGCAGGCCGTCCACAACCTCGTCTACCCGTTCTACCTGGAGCGACCGCAATGACTGTCCCCTCCCATCGCGGGCGCATCGTCCCCCCGAACCTGGATGACCGGACCTGGCAAGATCTGGTCGACGAGATGCGGGCATTGATCCCCCGGTACGCTCCCCAGTGGACCGACCATAACCCCAGCGACCTGGGTATGTCGCTCATCGAGTTGTTTGCCTGGCTGGCCGAAGGGGTGATCTACCGGCTCAACCGGACGCCCGAGAAGAACTATCTGGCCTTCCTGAACCTGCTGGGGATCACGCGGGACCCACCCACTCCGGCATACACGTACCTGACGTTCACGGCGGGGGCGGGCACAGTGGTGGTTCCAGCCGGCACGCAGGCCCAAACTCCGGCCTCGGAGACGGAGACGCCGGTTGTCTTCGAGACGGACGAGGACGTCACGGTCTTGCCGATCAGTCTGAAAAGCGCCCTACTGATCGGCCCCTATGCGCTCAACGCGGCCTCGAGCCAGTATGACGACGTGTCGGGCCCGTTCGTAGGGCCGCCCGCAGCCAAGTATCTGGCGGCTCTACCGCCGAACCAGACGGTCCAGCTTTGTCTTGGTTTTGACAAGGCCAGCGTCGACGACATCGTGCTGCATCTGCGCCTGTACCGGCCAGTGCTGGACCCGGCCCAGGTTGGGGTGACCTGGGTCTACTCGCAAGGGGCGGTTGAGCCGCTGTCGTGGCCGGCCATCGCCGGTGTCAGAGATGCCACGGACACACTGCAACACGATGGCAGAGTGCGACTGACGCTGCCGCGTGATTGGGCGAGCCAGCGTCCCACAACCCCTCCGGGCACCCCGGCTGGGACCAAGTGGACGACGGTGACGGTGCGCGATCCCGGCAGCGCGGTGACAGATCCTCGCTTCTGGGTGGGTCTGCGCATCGCTAACAAGACTGCGGCGCCGCTGGCCCTCGGCTTCGGCCGCGTCCTGTTCAACTCAGCGCTGGCGCACAATGCGCTGACCCTTCGCGCGCCCGAAACACTGGGTACCAGCACCGGCGGCCCCTTCCAGGTGTTCGCGCTGCAGAACCGTCCGCTGTACCGGCGGTCGGGCGTCGATGCTCCGTACCGCGACCTCGTCGTCCAGGTGGGCCAGGGGAACCCGCCGACCTGGGAGACGTGGACGCTCGTCGAGGACTTGTCGCCGGGCCCGGGCAAGGTCCACCGGGCCAATCCGGTGGCGGGCGAGATCAGTTTTGGCAATTACGACGAGCAGACCACCCAAGGACATGGCTCGATCCCGCCCGCGGGCAGCCAGATCCGGGCCCTGAGCTACCGTTACGTCGGCGGGGGCGCGGCCGGCAACGTCGCGCCAGGTCGCGTGACGGCCCTCGGTACGACGCTGTCCGGCACGCTGCCAGCAGGGATTACTGGCGTCACCAACCTGGGCGCGGGCTTCGATGGATCGAATGAGGAGCAGGTCGACGATACCTTGCGCCGCGCGCCCGAAGAACTGAAGATCCGGGACCGGGCGGTGACGGCCGAGGACTATGAGTTTCTGGCCCATGAAGCCACGACCGACGTCTTCATTGCCCGCTGCCTGCCCCCACGCCTGCAAGACTTCGACGCCCCGCAGAACCCGCCGGCCTGGAAACGCGGCGATCCCTGGACCTTTGCCGGCATCGTGCGTGCTCCGGGAACTGTCAATGTCATCATCGTCCCGGACCAGGGCGCGGCCGTGCCTCGACCGGAACCAACCCGAGATCTGATCCGAGAAGTGCGGGAACACCTCGACCAGCGGCGAGACCTCACCGCGCACCTGGAAGTCCTGGGACCGCGTTACCTGCCGGTCGTCGTCCAGGTGGACCTGATCATGTGGCAACAGGCGATCGACGCCGGCGCGGACCAGAACAAGGTCAAGGTGGACACCCTACTAAAGATCAACTCGTTTCTCCACCCGACCCAGGGCGGTGCGCAGGGGAACGGATGGCAGCCCGGCCAACCCGTTTTTGCCTCGGATCTGTTCCAGGCGATCATGCCGCCTGAGGACATCGGTTACATCTCGAGCCTGCAGCTCCGGGCCGACATTCCTGCGTATCACTTTCCACCACTCAACCCGGCGGGCACCGCCGCCAACTTCAATGCAGCGCTGGAGCGCCCCTTCGCCCTGTCACCGCTGGGAGCGTCGGTACGGGTAGCCGACTATGAGTTGGTGTGCGCCGCCGCCGATAGCCAGCACGCCGTCAAGATCACTATTCCGGCAATCTGAGAGGGAGCTTCTTTGATCGAGAAGAGCAGCTATCTGCGCTACCTCCCGCCGGTGCTGTGGGAAAACGAGCCGCCTGCGCCGGGATTTTCCCTGGGGGCCGCTCTGCGGATCTTCGAAAAGATCCTGACCGGAATAGCGGACGACGTCACGATTCAGCACGGGGACCACACGCACGAACCGATCACGGGGTCGGTCGCTCGCCTGCACCAGCTCTTCGATCCGTGGCAGACCCCGCAGTCGTTCCTGCCCTGGCTCGCCTCGTGGGTGGCACTGGAGTTCCCGACGCTGCAGGGACGGCCGCTCTGGGACGAGTACCAGCGGCGGAAGGTGACCTCCGAGATTGCCCAGATCTACCGGTTGCGTGGGCTGAAAGCCGGGCTGAACCAGTACCTCGACCTCTATGCGGTAGGCCAGACACGGCCCAGAGTGGCCCTGGACGACGGGAGCCGGTTGCTGGTGACCAGCCCTACGCCGGGACAGATTGCGCCGGTCACCGCGCTGGTCTCGCAGGGGCCGGTGGTCTCTGGGAGCACGGTACTGGTCGAAGGGCTGGTGCGGCCCTGGTGTGTGGCGGCGGGACCCGCTGGCAGCCTTTTCGTCGGTGATACCGGCGTGCCCGTCAGCGTGCCCTTGCCTCTCAAGAGCCGGGTGTGGCGGATCAGCGCCGCAGGCCATTACGACCTGGCCGGCACACCGCCCAAGCCGCAACCCCTGGCACCCGACACCTTGCCGTTGACCCAGGTGGTGGCCCTGACTGTGCGCCCTGCGCAAGCCGGGCAGCCCGAAACGCTCTACATCCTCGACCGCCCCGGCAAGCTTTATGCCCTCCCGGCCCCGTATACCGGCACGCCAGCAGCCCTGGTCACGTCACTGGCTGTGGGAAACACGACCCTGTGGCCGGTGGCAATGTCTCTCGACACCAACGGCGATCTGCTGATCCTGGACCGGGGTGACGGTCCCGGCACGCCCAATCCACCCAAGATTATCACCGTGCGGCCCAACCCCTTGGGGGTGACCCGCAAGCCGCTGCAGAAGGTCATCGAGCCGCTGTCGTTGCTCGTGCAGCGTGACGGGAAACTGATCGTCGGCGACGGAAGGGAGCAAGAACCCGCACAACCGGCGCAGCGCGCCGGCAACCTGGTGCGTGTGGACCGCAGCGATCCCGCTAACTGGACCGAGACGGCGCTCTTGCCGACGCCCAATCCACTCGTTGCGCCGACCGCCGTCACACGCAGCGATGACACGCACCTCTACGTCCTGGACGCGGGTCTCAAGCCATTTGCACCGCCCATTACGGATCCCTTTGTCCTAACCGTAGCAGAACCGGCAAGCGTGTACCGCGTCGATCTTGGTTCAAACCCGCCCACGGTGACACGAGTCACCCAGTTGGGGCACCTTGTGTTCCCGACCGGCATGGCCGCCGACGGCGGCCGGTTGCTGATCTGCGATCCCGGCCAACCCGAGGTGGCCGGACTGACGCCGGTGTGGTCGCGACTGTTGCCTTTCCGCTTTGGCGTGGTGGTTCACTTCGCCGACGCACGCCTGCCGCCCGACCCGGACGCCCGGACGACCGTGCAGCGGCAGGTAATCGGGAACATACGAAGCATTGTCGAGCAGCAGAAACCGGCGCACACGCTCTGGAATTTGATTACCGCGATCTAGCCGAAGGAGGTCCGATGAGCAGCCTGCCGCTGATGCGTACCGAGTACTGGAATTTGAGCACGGGCACGGTGCGCAGCGGCGCGACCGGGCACGGTGAGAGCCTCACCGATGTCGAGAACTACCTGCTGCCCCAGGCCCAGATCCAGGGCTCCAGCCTCTTGCTGTGGGGGGTGGCCGAGGGCCTGACCGTCACCGCGGTGCCCAACCAGGCTGATCTGAGTATCGCCCCGGGGGTGGCGCTGGACGCCGCGGGGCGTCTCATCGCGCTGGCCGCCAGCGGTGTCGCCATCACCGATCCGACCGTGGATCCCCACCAGGTGCAGAACATCCCGACGGTGCCCGTCGATGCCAGCGGGGTGGTCCTGAGCACGGCGGGGCTCAGCGGGGACTGTGTGCTGACCCTGACCTGGCGTGAGGTGCTGGGCCAAAGCCAGCTCGCCAATGC
>Ga0187893_10013154_pt1 | contig 11587 bp, 9 predicted proteins | sample MA1701074metaG_FD_139574 | JGI IMG/M metagenome (GOLD analysis project Ga0187893, IMG submission 139574) | White microbial mat communities from a basaltic lava cave in the Kipuka Kanohina Cave System on the Island of Hawaii, USA - MA170107-4 metaG ...
GCTTTTAATTGACCCGATTTGGTTAACGTTGTCAAATAACTCTCTTCTTGTTCAGTTAGTTTTATGTGTTCTTTTCTCATAATGAGAATAAAGACCTAATTTGTTAAATAATTTAATTTACAGAGTATTAAGTTGCCGTGTTTTCCGCATAGACCACATTTTGGTTCGTTTGATGATTGTCTGTTTTTAATCGTCTTGATTCTTGGTTGTCTTTTGCTTATTGACATAATGTCCTCTTTTCTTTGCGGTGCTGGCAGATATTACGCCAAATTTTGTAGCTATCACAATCTGCGTTGAAGTCGAAAAATAATTCCCGCAATCACACCAAATAAAATCCCGCCGAAGACTTCCAAGTCATGCCAGACGAAAAGTTTTAGGTATAGAACCTCAATCATTACAAGCATTGCCGTAATGTGTGCGGTTAAATTTTTGTAAGTCAAAATCGCATAAGTTAAAAACAATGCGTGACCTGAAAGAAAAGGAATTGCTACTTTGGCGCGTGCCATTGAAAGACCAACGGCAATAACTTCAACCATCAACATCACAAAAGTAAATTCCCGCCATCTTTCGGCACGGTCAAAAATAAACGCAATGAAAGGAACGCCAATCGGCGCGACGTAATAAAGCGAGTAAAAACTTTTTCGTCCGTTTGAAAGAATGATGGTTGCGAAGCAGAAACACAATATCGCTAACAGCGAGACGCACAAAACAGTTGTCGGGTGGAATATAAAAGGGCGCAATTTCATCATCAGAGAAGACCTTCGACAAATCGCCATGTTATCATGCCCGCACTGATTCAGTTTTTAATTATTAGACAAAAGGAGATTTTGCAAAATGGCAAATCGAACGGCAGTTATACAGACAAACAAGGGAACAATTAAGTTTGAATTATTAGAGTCGGACGCGCCGAAGACAACCGAGAATTTTCGTCTTTTGGCGGAACGCGGCTATTACGACGGAGTTATTTTTCATCGCGTAATTAAAGGTTTTATGATTCAGGGCGGCGACCCGCTTGGAATGGGCTACGGCGGCGAGAGTGCTTGGGGAGGAAAGTTTGAGGACGAAATCAACCGTTCATCAGAACTCTATCAAGGTCCTTACACAAAAGGCACGGTGGCAATGGCTAATGCCGGACCAAACACAAACGGTTCGCAGTTTTTCATCATGCACGTTGATTATGCGTTGCCGCCAAGCTATTCAAAATTCGGGCGCGTGATTGAAGGGCAAGATGTTGTTGATGCAATCGCCGAAGTCGAAACAGACCAACGCGACAAACCGACTTCACCCGTTGTGATGGAGAAAGTAACGATAGAATAGTTCTGAGTTCTGAGTTCTGAGTTTTTAACTTTGCACTTAGAACTTAAAATATCAAAGAGGTACATTCCATGAATAGTACATTTATTCTTCTTATCGTCTTTTTTGCCATCTTATTTGTAAAAATTGACAAAGTGTATGACGAGGTAAAAGCGATTAAGGACATTCTTGAAAGCGCAAAAGAAAGTAATGAAGAAAGCGACATAAGTGGAAACTAGCGTGTAATGCATTAGAAAAACATAATAGAACTCAGAACTTTTACATTATGATTTATCGGTCCTGAACCGTGACCTATTTGGGGCGCGGTTCTTATTGCTTTTGTGATAAATTTTTTGGCGGTGATAACGGAATCTTGAAGACTCATTCCGCGACCCAGACAAGCGGCAATCGCGGCTGACAATGTGCAACCAGTCCCGTGTGTCGAAGTCGTATCAATACGTTCCGCTTTAAGAATCAAAACACTTCCATTGTCATCCAAAACATCAATCGCACTCTGTTTTGAATTTTGAACTTTACCGGATACCCGCCCGCTACCGCAGGCGGTACTGACGTTTTCTTCAAGATGTCCGCCTTTTACTAACACGGCTTTTGCTCCAAGTTTTCTTATCAATGTGGCGGCGCGTTTCATGTCCTCTAAATTTTTAATTTCAATACCCGTAATGCGTTCGGCTTCAAGGATATTGGGCGTAACTATTAGTGAAAGCGGAAAGAGTTTTTTTATAAGTGAACGCAATGCTTCGTCATCAATCAAATCGTAACCCGATGTCGAACGGACAACGGGGTCAACAACGGGCGACGGGATTTTTTTCTTTTTTACTAACTTGGCGACTTCTTCAATAATCTCTCTCGTTGGCAACATTCCCGTTTTGACAGAAGCGATGTGGAAATCATTTGCAATCGGCAAGACTTGAGAACGAACGCTTTCTGCGGTTTGATGAATCGCACCGAAAACGCCCATCGTATTTTGAAAAGTTAATGAAGTAACCGCGGCTGTTGCGAAACACCCAAACGCAGTGAAAGTTTTTATATCTGCAACTATTCCCGCGCCGCCCGAAGGGTCAAGTCCCGCGATTGTTAATGCGACAGGCGGTTGCGGATTGCGGATTGCGGATTGCGGATTGCGGATTTTCATTGAGGCATTTCGTCGTCGCTTTTTGGAACGATGTCTTCTAATTCCATCAAGCTTCCTTTTGTCGGTTGCTTGCATTTTAATTCGGTTTCTTTTCCGTCAGGAGACGTAACTTTAATGAACGCATCATTGATTGGCGGTTTCTCTTCTGCATTATTTACGTCTTCGATTTTGTAAGTGAAACCGTTGTTTTCAAATGTCAAAGTTAGATAAGTGACAAGCGGTCTTGTATAACGAGAATAACGAAACTGTTCCTGTGAATTTTCTTTTGAAGAAGGAAATTGAAGTTCTATTTTCCCTGCTTTGCCAAAACGGTATTGGACATAGCCTTTTGACGAATCAAGGTCTTTCGACGCACAGAGCGAAGCTGTCTTCATAGTTTTTTGAATTGTGCATGTCCAGATTGTTTTTTCTGCTTTTGTACAAAGCGGAGATTGCGCAGCGGACGAATTAGCATCTACATTTGGCGCAACATAAGTCATCACAGCAAAGAACGAAACTAAAGCAACGGTTGCGAAAACAAATAGCTTCATTTTTCTCTCCAGAGTTTTTGAATTGATAGAACTCGGCTTTTTAGGTTTTCGGCGTCGTTAAGCAAACGTATTGCCGCAATCCCGCTTGCCCCATGTTGAAAAACCTGTCGCGCGTTTTCAAGAGCGACTCCGCCAATCCCAATTACAGGAAAATCACAAAGAGTTTCAGACACTTCTTTGAGTTTATCAAGTCCAAGCGGAGAACCATATTGCCGTTTTGAAGGCGTATCGAAAATCGGACCCAAAAGGGCAAAATCCGCGCCGTTTTCTTTTGCTCGCATCGCTTCTGCGATTGAATGTGTTGAAACACCAATTATGAAATTCTTTGAGAAATGTTTTCGGATAATCTCAGCACGAAGCGAGAGGGTTGTCAGATTAACTCCGTCAGCGTTTGCCGCCAATGCAATATCGGCACGGTCATTTACCAGTAAACGTGTTTCAGTTTTGTGTGTGATCTTTGCGGCTTGTTTTGTCAGCTCATATAAAAAGTTCGCCGAAAGATTTTTTTCGCGTATTTGAATTAAAGAAACTTTTGCTAAAACTGCAGAGGAGATTAAATCGAGAATCGGCTTGAAACCTTTTTGTGAGACGGCTATTTCGTTCGTTAGTGAGCCTTCAGTTATTAGATAAACTATCGGCTTTGTCTGATTGCGGAACATCTTTAATTTTTTTTTTCGTTTCCACCAGATAACCGTCAAGCTCGCGGACTGTATCTTTGAAGTGCGGAATCTGCCAAGCGGCTAGGAATATATTTAACAAGCCTAATCCTGTGATCGCACCACGTACCCAACCTGATGCTACTGCTCGTTGTAGTGTCGGTGAACCGAGTTTTTGTGCAATATAAAGCAGAAAGTAATTCTCGCCCCAATCACTCAGGTTAAGCGGACTAACCCAAGGCAAGAGTGTAAGCACAATACCCGCCAGAAAAGAAAGAATGATGTAGAGAATTACAGTTAGCTTAGAAGACATAAGCAAAAGACAAATTCTAGCTTGAAGTTTCAAGTTTAGAACTGTGTTTGAAGTTTAACTTTTATCTCGCTAGTTGTCATCTGCGGTTGTTTATTGATTTTAAGTTTTTATTTCTTGGAGTTCACGCAATTTTTCACCGACATTTCTATAAGAAACATTCACACCGTAAACTTCTGTAAAAGTTTCAATCGCTAGGTCAATGTCTCCCATCTGTTCAAATGCGAGACCCATGTCGTAACGGAGTGCCTGATATTCATCTTCGGAATGCCCCGGTGCTTCGAGACCACGTTTGTACCACATGACCGCAAGTTTTGGCATACCTTTTTGAGAGAAACAGTGTGCCAGAAGATTACAACATTGCAGATAGCGGGGCGTACCGTCTTTTGGCGCGCACAGAGCAATTGCTTGTTGAAATTCTTCGATAGCCTCATCAAGTAAATCCATATCTTTGTAGGCAAGCCCAAGATTGAAGTGGGTTTCATAATCGCCGCTTGAAAGGCCTGTTTCCTCTTCTTCAAATGCTTCGCGGAATTCGTCAAAAATTTCAGCAAGCCCCGGGTCAAGAAGAGGTGCAGCAGGTTTTTGTTCTTTTGGTTTTTGCTGTTGAGGTTGTGACCAACTTTTTTCTTGCTGAAATTCATACTCGAATTCAGACAAAACAGGGGATTGAACTAATTCGCCATCCACTACACGCCGCCGCGCTTTTATTTCGGGATGTGCGCCGTGCTGTTGTTCAAGCAAATCCAGCGTACTTCGCGCAACATCCATATAACCCTGAGTGATGTAGAAATCTACGCTTTCGAGTTCTTGTTTCAGATGCGCAGCTTTGGCTTCTGCTATATTTTTATCTCCTGAAACAGGGGGTGTTACTTGTTTTGATCTACTTCCAAACTCAAATTCCAATTCTGTAAAACCTGCTGTGTTAGGTTCACCTGAAGGTGAAACACGCATGGTATCCCGACTTGATTTATCTTCGGATTCAAACCAACTGTCGTTAAGATCTGCGAAGGATGATGAAGGGTCGGCAGATTTTTGTTCAGCCGTTTTTTCTGGCGAAAAGAACTCGAACTGAAGAGTTTCTTCTTGTTTCGGAAAATTTTCAAAACTGCTAAATCCGTCAAAAGACGGGATAGGTTCGTCTGCGAAGCTAAAGCTTGGCGAAGCAGAAGCGATCGGGAAATCTTCAATTGTACCACCGAGTTCCTGAAGGCGTTCGATGAAACGTTGTTCGTGAGGCGAAAGACGGGCGAGTTGTGAAAGAGCATCACGCTCTTCATCAACCAAACCTGCAAGTTGTGCTGAATCCACTAATCGCTCAAGAGTTACACGAAGCTTGTCGTTATCGCGTTGCCAAGTGTGGACGCGGGCTAATAATTTTAACGCTTCTATATGTTCCGGGTTACGTGACAAGACCTCTTGAAGAACCCTTGAGAGTTCTTCATCTTCATTGTTTGTGAAAAGTTCTTCGGCGGCATTGTTCACCACTCGCATTGCCGAATCCAAATCAGACTGCTTCAAATAAAGCCTGGCCACATCAACCATGCGGCGATAGCTAGATGGCTCAATCGCTATCAAATCTGTTGTAGCCCGTTCTGCTGCCTGTGCATTTTCCATTTCGAGATAAGCGTGTGCCAACATCGAAAGAAGCTCGGGGTCATCGGGTTGATCTGCGACAGCGCGTTCGAGAATCTCTGCCGCGTCGTCGGGGACACCCATTGCAATATAAGTCGAAGCCATACCGCTCAAAGCCGCACAGTCGTAAGGTTGCAGCTTCAAGGCAGAAGAGAAAGATTCTACCGCACGTTCAAATTGATTTTTGTCCAAGAGACGTGAACCCGCCTCTACATATGCCTCTACGGCTTCCGGCAGACAGTTTTCGCGTTGGTACCCTTCCGCAAGTTTTACGCGAATCTCGGTATTTTGTGGGTCTAGGTCGGCGATTTTGCGTAAAACGTCAAGGGCTTTTTGAGTCTGTCCCGCGCGCTGATAAGCATCTGCAACTATCAGGTAGTTTGCGCGCGCATCAACCATCAATCCCTGCATTTGATAGAGAGGCGCAAGTTTCGCGGCAATTTCCAAAGTACCGGGGTTCAAGCGGTCAATCTTTTTGTACATTGCGATTGCCTTGAGCGCAAAGCCTTCGGCGCGGTAGTGCTCGGCAACGCGCATAAAACAATCTATCGCGTCCTCTTGCGAGTCCTGACGAACATACAAATCACCGAGAAGGTTCAGAACAGTAAAATCGTTCGGTTCGTTTTCGACTATTTGCTTGCACTCTTTGATTGCGGCAGGGATTTTACCCTGTGATAGATATTTTTCCGCCGCGCGCATCGTTTTTTCTTTATCAAATGCCATCTGAAGACCTGAATAGCTTTACAAAATTTGCAGGGCTAACTTTGGTGTGTTAGTCATTACGAAGCTTATCATTACGGGCAAGTGTCAAACCAGCTTCGCGTTGCGCCGCGCCGCATCGTAAGCTTCGGAAGTTTACGCTATCACGCTAAAAACAAGAGTGTCAACGACAATGTTTAGCAAGAAGGCGCGAAAGCTGGTTTTATTTATCGTCTTACGCGTGCCTTTTGTTTGAATCAAATGCTGTCAGGTTCGTCAGAGAATTCGTATTCGGGGGGCAGTATCATCCAGCCTACTTGACCCGTCCGCTGTAATTATCACAACGGGCACATCTCCATATCCCAGCATTGCATCGGTTAAAGTAATATCAACTTGGTAATAGCCCGGTAGATCCGTTTCCACTACATTCACAATAGCGGGGCGCGTTATATCGCGTATTCGCACGTTTACTTGCGATGCCTGTAAATCCGCAACGCCCGTAACAATAAACCTTAATGTCGTAGGTACTAGCCCGCCGCCGCGTAAATCAATAGTTTTAACCGTAAAGGGTTCTCGTGTTAGAACCCGATTGGTCGCATTAAAGGCTTCTGCCCGCCCACCCGGTCCGTTCGTAGAAGTAAACAAATCAGGTTGTGACGCGGCAATTTGTATTGTACTCCGAATGATTACACCGCGATTGTTTATAACTACGGGATAAGTATTGGTGCCGGAAGTCGGGGCTAAACCACGTGGGACAACGAAAGTTATTTGTCTTCGGTCAACATAATAAAGTCCGCAAGAGATTCCGTTAATAGAAACAGACATTCCTCCCAATTCAATGGGCAGCGGAAAACGTCTTTGTGTCGAAGTGCCTGTCGCCGCTTGTGCCGCAACCGGACGGCTGAAACCCGCGCGATATGACAAACGCGCAAGCATTCCTTTTGAAAGCTTAGGCACAGCGGAAGGTGTTATTGGCGTCGGTGTTGGCGTCGGGCTTGGTGTCGGTGTCGGAGACGGCGTTGGTGTTGGTGTCGGAGTTGGCGTGGGTGTCGGGCTTGGTGTCGGTGTCGGCGTTCCGATAGGCAAATTCGACGCGCCTGTCGAAAAAGAGACCACTTCGCCCGCATCTGTTAATGAAACTTGTGGAACAAGCATGTAGTAGGCTTCGGTTGCGAAATCAGAGTTGCCGTCACCGATTTCAACGCCGCCTAATCCAATGGCAAATCTTGTTCTGGAATTGCTTGTCAAGACTTGAAGACTTCTGATTGTTCCCACACCGGCAGGGAATTTTGTTAAGCGAACAAAATTTGGCGTTGCCGGATTTCCCGTAAACGGAAAAGATGCGCTGTAAATTTGTCCGGGACGATTTACATCAGGGTTCAATCCGTCGCTTGCTGTTGAAGGAACTGTTCCGTCCGCTTTGAAGTTAATGCGCGATGCAAAGACGATAGTTCGAGGGACGCTGTTAGCGTCATAATCCGTAAAGGTAGGAAGGCGTGTTACATCAAATCCGAAAGTCGCACTGTCCTCAGACGCGCGTGGCCCTATCTTTGTAAAAGTGTTTGCTGTCACGTTGTGAATGAAAACAGTTGTGTTGTTTTGGTTTGAGTTACTGCCGCCTAATTCTGCAAATGATTCAAAGGCAATCAAATTTCCGTCGCGGCTGATGCGGTCGCCGGGTGTGAGAATGTTAATCGGGTCGCCCGGGTTTGTAACCGTTGTTGCTGTTACTTGTTTGCTTGTTGTTGGGTTCGGATTTCCCGTTCCATCTAAGTTTGCGAAATAGATTTCCGCGCTTCTATCGCCGTTTGTCCCGCCCGTCATTCCGCGAACGGCGTTATTTCCATTGGTCACAAAAGCGACACGAGAACCATTTCCTGAAATTGAAGGGCTTGAACAAAAAGACGGGTCAACAATTGTTCCCGCTTCCAAGTTTGTGACTTGCGCGAAAGTGTTTACCGGTGCGGTGCGGATGCGCGCGAAAATCTCGGCGCTTCCGTCGGCGTTGCCCGGTGCCGCCGCCACAAGATTTCTTGAAGAGGCGAAAGCTATAACTGAACCGTCGTCGTTGATTGTTATGTCGCGGTTGTCATCAGCGATGATTGGAGGCGTTGTGGTTGTTCCGCCTTGTGGCGCGCGGCTTGCGGGCGTGTTTGTAACGCGGGTAAATGTTCCGCCAGCTAAATTAACAAAAGGGGCTTCTATGCCGGTTGAAAGATCAATATCGGTCACGGCAGGAATTTCATAAAACCAGACTTCGGTATTTGCGTCTGCGAGCAAAAGGTCGCGGTCTGCGTCTGAAAGCGTATTGGCGTCAAAATTTCCGGGTGTTGATGCATTTGTGCTGTTGCCCATGCTGTTTGCGTTTGAGGCAAATACAAGCCAGCGTCCGTCGTTGCTGATTACGGGACGTTGATTTGAAATGTCAACGCGAATGTTTGATGAATCCGTCGGTGAATTTGCCGTGTTCACTAAACGGCTTTTTGTATTTGTAAGTTGGAAAATTCTGCGTTGTGCGTAATCGAAAAGAAATATTTCGCGGTTGCCGTCTGCGTTGTTTCTATTGTCTGTTTGGGTGCTGAGATTTCCCGTTGAAGTAAATACGATAAAACGACCATTGCCGCTGATGTCCGTAGCAAAAGAGTCAAAGACTGATGATGTGATTTGTGCGATAAAACTGTCTGCTTGCGCCGATGCGGAATTAAAAGCACCGACAACAAGAAAAAATGTTAGTAAAACAGAAAACAAACGAATCGAAGATTTCACAATATCCTCCAAAATGAGAACGTAAAAAAATTTAATGCGTAGAAATTTCAAGCGCGTTTTCTCTTAACAAAAACGCGAAAATGCTTAATACAAATAAAGCTTAATTTGGGAACTTAACAGTTGACGAACTTTAAGAGTCGCATTCACAACTATAAGTTGCTTCAAGCGAGCGGTTCTTCAAAAGACGGGCATTTTAAGCGTAATAACAAAAAAGTTCAAAGTTACAGGTTCAAAGTTCAAGTTTATTTGGGTTTAATCTGTAACCTTAAAAGTCGGACTTTTGAATTATTTAGAATCTTTCACCAAAGTTTTCAGTTCCGAAAGAACCTATGCCTTTTAGACGAAATCCGAATAAAACGCGGTTTTCGTTCCTGAGTCCGACGTTATAGGAACGATACTGTGTCACAACCGCACAACAATCCCAAGCATAACCGACTGTCACGGTTGAACTGACAAGGGGGAAATTTTGTGTAGTACGGGGATTTTGGAAATCAAAAAACAATGAGCCGCCAAAGAAAAGACCTCGTTCGGTTCTGCCTATGAAAGCGGACGGACTCCATTGAAAACCGCGCGATGTGCCAGGTTCTTGACCACGTGGGTCTGCATAAATGTTATATGGAGCTATCAGGTTGATTGAACGTGTGTAATAAAACGTAGTGAATGCCTGAATCAATTGACGCGATAAACCAAAAGTCGCAGAAATGTTTCTCGCTCCACCCGTGACAAAATCCAAATCCGTGCGAAAGTCTGCCGTGAGTGTTCGGCTAGGGCGATAACGGACTTCTAAAGCGAGCGGTGAAAAACGTCTCGGTATAGCTCCAAAAGTAAAGCCCGAAATCATTGTATTCGGATAAAACTGATTACGTTGCGCGGGTGTCAGCGCGCCGCCAAAATACGGGTCGAAAAAATATTTGCCGCGAATTGTTACTGTCAAAGCTTCGTAAGGCTGGCTTGAAAGCGGGTTTGTTGTTGGCGCTTCACCGGGTGCGGCTTCGCCGCTTGTATCCACCACTTGTTCAGTAGAGCGGCGCGTGAAAAACCTGTTTGTGATGCCGAACTCGATTTCGTTTGTCGGTGCGATGGCGTCAAGATAGTCAAATCGAATTATTCGATTGAAGTTTGATATGCCAGTGATTTTTCTGTAAACAATGTAAGGCTCTATGACGTGGCGGAAGGAAAAACGCCCGTCTTTTTTATGAAAATTCCTTGCCAGTGCGGGTGGGCGAATGTCGAGTTCAAATTCTGAATACCCCCTGTACAAATCTTTTGAAGAGATTGCGCGGGTAGCGGGTGTGAGCGAGTTTGAATAATAAGTGGCTCGAAAACCGCCCATAGCTGTAACAGACCAGCCGCCGAAATGAAAAGGGACAGTGACTTGTGGGTGAAAATCAAGCCTCTGCACGAGCGAAGGCGAATTCAACGGATCGCCACCCGTCTCTTGTTGAAATTGAAGAAGGTTCTCTGCGGTTTCTTTGCGGCTGACGCCGTCAAGTTGTGCCGCGTAAGAGAAATAAACCGGAAGATTTTTGAAAAAACTAAAAGGAGAAGGTCTTTTTTCAAAACTAATGCTTGGCAACTGGCGCGCGCGAATACGTGCATTTGGAATCGAAGTGACCTGTGTTCGTGCAAGTAAGTTAAAACTATAGTCACCCGAATTTTTATTTAGATAAACTTGCGAGCGTTCTTCGGGCGAAATCAGTTGCTGAATACCGTCCGAGAACACCTGACGATAAGCAAGGTTTGATGTGATGTTCACATCAGCAACGGCAATGAAACCGTTGTCGAAATACTGGACACCTTCCGCGTAGAGATTTGAACCGCCTTGGTCGGGGTTTTCGGGACTCGCTTTTGCTCCGAAAATTCTGTCTTTGACGGTGTAGAAGCCAAAGTTGAAGTGCGAACGTGAATTCGGCATTGCTCGAAAATCTAAACCGAAACCAATTCCGCGTTGTGAATAAATATCTGCGCGAAAAGTCACATCGGCCGAACGCCCGAGCGTTTGATAATAAGCATTTGATATTCTCAAACCTTTACTGCCTGAGCCGCTGATTGTCGGAATCAAAAAGCCCGATTGACGGTCTTTCTTCTTGAGCGATATTGAAGCAAAGGGAAGATAAGCGATTGGGATTGTCCTGACTCTGAAAGATGTTCCGCGTATTGAAATCTTGTCGCCAACTTTGATTGTGGCTTTGTTTGTTCTGAAACTCCATTTCGGCACTGCTTCATCGCAGGCAGTAACTTCTGCATTTGTGATAACGATTGTGTCAAGCGCGGTTCTTTCAACCTGCTCGGCTGTGTAATAGAGAACAGTTCCGTCTTCGGATTGGTCTGTGAATCCTGTCGAATTGAAAAACTTTCCAAGCTTTGTGCGTGCGTTCCATTCCGCGCGCGAGGCTGTGATGCGCGAATTTGCGTAATCAAGAATTACGTTTCCTTCTGCAATTACAATATATGTTTCTTCGTAAAAAGTTACCTTGTCAGCTTGCAGGCGATAAGTTCCTATTCGCCCAACTACGTTTCCTTCGTAAACGATAACCCGCTTTCC
>Ga0187893_10013155_pt1 | contig 11587 bp, 6 predicted proteins | sample MA1701074metaG_FD_139574 | JGI IMG/M metagenome (GOLD analysis project Ga0187893, IMG submission 139574) | White microbial mat communities from a basaltic lava cave in the Kipuka Kanohina Cave System on the Island of Hawaii, USA - MA170107-4 metaG ...
TGGTTCGCTATGGGGGCAAGCAGTACCGCGTGGCTCCCGGGGACACAATCCGGGTCGAGCGGCTCGAGGGCAAGGTTGGCAGCAAGGTGACTTTCCCCGACATCATCGCCGTGCGCACCGACGACAAGCTTCTTTCCGGCGACGAAGCCGGAAAGGCCAAAGTGGTGGGGCGCATCGTGGCGCAGGACCGTCACCCCAAGGTGCTGGTCACCAAATATCGCAAGACCAAACAGTACAAGATCACCCGCGGCCACCGGCAGAATTACACCGCGGTCGAAGTGAAAGAAATCAATTTGTAGCATGCGTCCCGTTTGCGCGCGAAGCGTGCAAACTGACGCGAGGCTCGAGCAAGAGGTCAGTCATGGCACATAAGAAGGGCGGCGGTTCCTCCACAAACGGGCGCGATTCCCACGGCCAGAGGCTGGGCGTGAAGCGCTTCGGCGGTCAACTGGTCAACGCCGGCACGATCCTCGTGCGCCAGCGCGGCACGCGCCACAAGCCCGGGCTGAACGTCGGCCGCGCCAAAGACGACACGCTGTTCGCCCGCATCACCGGCGTGGTGCGTTTTGAAGACCGCGGTACCCGCGGCCGCTTCATCAGCGTACTGCCTATAGAAGCCGCAACGGCCAGCGCAAGCTAGGTGCCGTGTTGGGGGCCAGCTTCAGCCTGCCTTGAGTCCAGTCAAACGCTCCGCATCGCCGGGGCGTTTTCTTTTGCGACTTCGGCTAGCCGCCTGCCTTCGCTGTCTCTTCGACCAGGTCGCAGGTGCGCTCCAGCGCCGTACGTTGCTCCAGTTCGCGGGCGTAGCGGCGGCAGTTCGCGCTCACTTCCGCCGACGCCATCAAGTGCGCGAGCCGCTGGCGGGCGCGCTCCACTTTGTACCGTTTCACCGGCATGAAATCGCCCACGCCCAGCCGCTTCACCCGCGTGGCATTATCCGGCTGATCATGCGCCAGCGGGATGATCAGTTGCGGAACGCCCGCGGCCAGCGCTTGGGCGGTTGTGCCGATGCCGCCGTGATGAACAAAGGCTGCCGCGCGCGGCAGTACCGTGCTGAACGGCACATAATGAAAATGCCGCACACCGGCGGGCAGCGGCTGCGGTAACTGCTCAGGGAATTGCGTCAGCAACAGTCCGCGCCAGCCGCTCTGCCGGCACACCTCGGTGGACGCGTGAAAGAATTTCCGCCCCTGCGCCATTGCAGACCCGGCGGTGAACACCACGGGTGGCTCGCCTTCGTCCAAGAACTGCTCCAGTTCCGCGGAAGGTTCGCGCACTTCGCTTTCATCCCACAGCGGAAAACCAGTCAGCCGCACCTGCGGCGGCCAATCTGCCGCAGGTGGCGCGAACCACCCCGGGAAGAATCCCACCACGCGCTGCGGCGAGTGCATCCAGTCGCCGAACAGCCGTCGCACCGGCCGTAGCCCCAATCCTCCGCGAAACGCGTTCACCTCTGGCGCCAGCAGCGGATCAATCAGCAGCCGGTCCGTGGCCAGCCAGAAGTAGCGGCGCAGCCCCTGTGGCAGCAGGCCCAGCAGATCCGGGAAGGCGTAGCACGGGGGATCAATGTTGCTGCGCAGCATTGACGGCTGCAGGTGAATGGTCACCAGCGGCACGCCCAGCTTTTCCTGCGCGATACGCGCGCCAAATGCCGTGGTTGGCGCGATCACTACTGTGTTGTACGGGTCGCGCGCGCGGCGCGCGGCAATCAACTCATACACCGGCCGCATCGCGGGCAGGATCAGCTTTTTCGTAACCAATGGAAAGGCACGAAACGGATGCCACAAGTCAGGGTTGCGGACGGTCTCGTAAAACTCTTCCTCGCTTCCAATCCCAACAAACTCCAATTTCACTCGCTCGGCCAGCGGCTTGAACACCATCGGCCCAATGAACAGCACGCTGTGCCCGCGCCGTCGCAACGCGAGTGCCAGCCCCGCCATCGGGTGCACGTCGCCCGCGCTGCCCAGCGCCACTACCACCACATTGAGAGCATCCCTGGTCATCAGCTTCGCGGTGCGAACAGAACGGGAATCGCTGATGGTAATTCAGGAAGGAAGGCAAAGCCACCAGCGCCGCAGGCCCGGCAAGTGACACGGGCTTTTGCAAGATTTCCTAGTTTCGGAGGGAAGCAACGTAGGAATCCACCAACGGCTGTTCATCCCCCGTTTCGCCCGCGTCGAGCACACTGCGCAGCCGTCGCGCCAGCTCCACCGGCCGAATAGGCTTGTGAATGAACGTTACACCGTCGCCGAGCAACTCTTCGCGCAGCAGCGGAGAATCATTGTATCCGGAAATGTAGACTCTTTTTGCCGCTGGATGGGTCTTGCTCAGTTTCTGCGCCAGCTCCGGCCCGCTCATGCCGGGCATCACCACGTCGGTCACCAGCATGTGAATCGGCCCATGGTGCGATTGCGCCAGGCGCAGCGCTTCGTTGCCATCGCCCGCGGCCACAATTGCGTACCCGCATTCGGTCAGGTATTCCGCTATCAACCCACGGAGAGACGCCTCGTCTTCCACCAGCAGTATCGTCTCTGACCCGGCCGGTGGTTTCGGATTTGCGCCGCCCTCGGGGCGATCCACTGTCGTTGCGCTTTCCGTGGGCACCAGAGGCAGATAGATGCGCACCGCGGTGCCCTTTCCGCGCTCGCTTTCCACGGCAATGTGCGCGCCCGACTGCTTCACAATTCCGTACACCATCGCCAACCCCAGCCCGGTGCTTTTGCCGGGCTCCTTGGTAGTAAAGAAGGGCTCGAAGATGCGCGCTTGCACCTCCGGCTCCATACCCACTCCGGTGTCGTGTACCGCCAGCATGGCGTACTTCCCGGCGGGAATCTCCGCCGGTCGTGAGTCGCTCTCGGCGAACTCCACGTTATCGGTTTCAATGATGAGTTGCCCGCCGTTGGGCATGGCGTCACGCGCGTTCACCGCCAGGTTCATCAGCACCTGCTCGACTTGGGCCGGATCGGCCTTCACTTTTCCGAGCTTCGGGTTGAGGCGTGTGGTCTGAACGATGTGCTCGCCGATCAGGCGCACCAGCAGCTTGGACATGTCCAGCGCCACGGAATTCAGGTCCAATACGCGCGGCTGCATCACTTGCTTGCGGCTGAAGGCCAGCAACTGCCGGGTGAGCGTGGCGGCGCGATCGGCTGCGCGGCGAATGTGTTGCAATGCCCTCTCGTTCTTCCCTGCCGCGGGCGCATCGTCGCCCAGCAGATCGGTGTAGCCCAGAATCACCGCCAGCAGGTTATTGAAGTCGTGCGCCAGCCCGCCGGCCAGCAGCCCGACGGCTTCCATTTTCTGCGATTGCCGCAACTGATGCTCCAGGGTACGGCGCTCGGTGATGTCGCGCGCGATCGCCTGCACGCCGCGCGCCTCGCCTTTTTCCACCAATCCGCGCCCGCTGACTTCCAGCCACACCCGCTCGCCCTCACGCGTCACAAACTCCAGCTCAAAGGGCGGCGGCGCTTCCCCGGCCATGGCCCGCTCAATCATACGGCGCGCCAGCCCGCGATACTCGGGCGCCACCACCTGCTCGAAATTCATCCGCTCGCCCTCGCCGCACCCGTAACCGCTCACCTCCGCACCCTTGCGGTTGAGCGAAGTGAAGTTGCCCTTGGCGTCGAGGGTGAACAGCACGTCGTTAGCGTTCTCGAACAAGTGCCGGAAGCGCGCTTCACTGCGCTGCAGGGCCTCTTCGGCCTTCTTGCGCTGCGTGATGTCCTGCGCCACCCACAGGACGCACTCCTCGCCTTCCACCTCGATTCGCTCCGCGGAAATCAATGCCAGGATTGGCTCGCCGCCATCGGGCTGAATCGCTACTTCGCTTCGCAACACCGATCCCTCACTGCGCACTTGATCCACCATGGCCTGATATTGCTCAGGTTTCGCCCACAGGCCCAGCTCCGCCGAACTGCAACCAATCGCCCTCTCTCTCGTGCAGTTCAGCCGCCGCAATAGCAGTTCATTCACGTCTACCACGCGCCCGTCCGCCAGCCGCGTGATGGCCAGCGGGTACAGGCTGCAGTGAAAGGCCTTCGAGAATTTTTGCTCCGATTGCCGCAGGGCCAGCTCCGCTTGCCGCCGCTCGGTCACGTCGCGATAGTTCACCACCAGTGCGCCTACGTCCGCGTCGTCCAGCAGGTTTGTGCCGACGCATTCCAGCCAGCGCCAAGTGCCATCGGCGTGCTTGGCGCGGTATTCGCCGCGCGCCGTTCCTCCCAGGGTAAGCAGCACGCGCATCATGTCTCTGTTTACTCGCGGCAAGTCTTCGGGATGGATGCTGTCAAACGCGCTGGTTCCTTCATGGCCAGCGGGCGTCGTCCCCAGCACGCTGCCCGCCGGTTCTGTGAGGTACAGGATTTTTCCGTTGCCATCCATCAAGGCGACGGCTTCGTTGCTCTTCTCGACCATGGCGCGGAAACGGCGCTCGCTCGAATCCAGCCGCCGCAGCGCCTTGTACTCTTCATGCTGCGTAATCCATAGTCGCGCCATGTAGCACAAGAACGACCCGCAGATGACCGTCAGGCCGAGCTGTGTGTTTCCACGCGAAATATGCACGCCGAGGAACAACACGGCCAGCGGCGGCAGCGAGGCCAGAACGTAATCCACCGTAGCGTCCCGCCGGCCATACCGTGGCTCCGCCGCCGCAGCACTCCGCGCAGGCCGCAAGCAGGAAACAAGTCCGGCATAGGCGAAGGGGATGGTGTAGAGCAGGTCGTACCACGAGCCTTGCATGGTTTGCTGTTCCGATACCACATAGGAAAACAAAGAGTCACCGGCAGCGTACAGAGTGAAGAACGTCAGCAACTGCACGTACACGCGTCGCGCTTCTCCGGCGGCGTAAAGCGTCCGGAACAGCAACAGTCCCCACAGGGACACGTTGGCAACGTTGTATGCGGCGCCTATCCCCATCACCCAGGCCGCCGCCCGATCCGGCGCGGCTCCCGCGAGAAACAGCGCAAAGTACAGCGCAGACGACGAAAGCACGATGCCCAGTTGCGCCAGGTCCAGCGTGCGCGGCCAGCAGATCCCGCGTTGCGTGCAATCCGTGCCCAGAAACAGCGTGGCAAACAGCGGCAGGTAAAACGCGAAGTACGGCAGATCAATGATAACCGCGAGGGGCATGGACTCCAGGTTTGTGGCCCGGAAGTAGGTGAACAGCGCGTGCCCAACAGCCCAGAAGAAGAAACTCACACCCACCAGTTCCCACATCCGGCGCAACGGCCCCTGCCGGCGCCGCGCTGCCACCAGCACCGCGACCGTCGCCAGCACGACTACGGTGAACTGCACCAATTTGGAGGCCACCGATCGTTCCAGACCGGGGCTCATCACCACCAGCAGCGCGGCGTGCATCACCACCGCCGCCGCTACCAAGTATCCGGGCACAAAACGTGCGCGCACGATTCTCCCTTCGCCGGAGGACCGGAGAGTTCACTTTTCCGTGCCGGTTGTCAGGAGAAAACCGTCGAGCGGAGTGACTCTTTCAGCAGAACGTCCCAAGCTATACGCAGGAGAATGTACGTGCGAGCCTTAAAGCTACGGTCAATGCATTGTGAATGTTGTGTTAAAGAGCCCCGGCGCCGCGCTGCCTGCAACCAGTTCTGGGCCAACGAATTGCGGGGTGGAGTTCGTCTCGTCGCCCGGTGGTCACGCGACGGAGGGCACTCCATTTTTCACGCCGTGCACACGGGCCTCCGGTCGATGCCACTGACGGAAGCAGGTGGACGGAACGAGGTTACGGCCGGCGGTGCCCGCCTGTTGTACAGTGAGAGCGTGGGCAACCCGGAAGCAATGTGCGCCTCAAATAAAGGGTAGACCCTGCTGTTGCCCGAAAGCAGGTCGATTACTTGAGCATTCCCCGGTGATGAACCTTCTACCTCGGCACTTTCGTTCGTCCCATGCAGGCCAGCGAAGACACCTTGCGCTGTTCCTCGCGGGCATTTTCTGCCTCGCCCCATCAGTTGCTTCGCAAAAAGCAGGACGCATCAGCGGCGTGGTCTACACGGTGGGCTCCGATCAGGTGCAAACCGTCTGGCCAAATGCACGTGTGAGCCTGCGCAACCTGGCCACCCAAGGCCAAGTCTCCACAGTGTCCAGCGAACTCGGTGAGTATCTCTTCTCAGGGCTGCTGCCCGGCGACTATGAGATCCAGGTCACACTGGCAGGCTTCGAGCCGGCAGTGAAACCCATCACCCTGCAAGCGGGTGGCGCCGAGCGGCTGGATTTCCAGCTCGCCGCTCAGAAGCACCTGGAGACGGTCACAGTGAGCGCGGAAGGGCAAGCCTTGTACACTTCCAACAGCTCCGGAGGCGCCCCGGCTCTGACCGAGGGCCTGCTGAAATCCACTGCCACGCTCAGCGACGACTTTCAGAAATTGCTGCCGTTGCTGCCCGGCGTGGTGCGCGGACCGGACGGGCTGCTGCGCATCAAGGGCGGCCGCACCAATCAGTCGAGTGCGCTGGTCAACACCGCCAGCATCGCCGACCCCTTCACCGGCATGCCTGCCCTGCGGCTGCCTGCCGTGGCGGTTCAGTCGGTGCGCGTGCTTTCCAATCCCTTCTCCGCAGAGTACGGGCGCTTTGCCAGCGGCGTGGTAGACGTGAACACGCGCGGCGGCACCGATCGCTGGAAATGGCTGTTTGAGAATCCCGTTCCGCGGTTTCGCTGGATCGACGGCAGCATCCGCGGCGTGGAGAGCGCCAAGCCGCACCTGGTCTTCTCTGGCCCGCTGCGCCGCGATCGCCTCTACCTTTTTCAGTCCACTTCTTATCGCTTCGATGCGCTGCAAACTTACTCGCTGCCAGAGCCGGATAACGTGCGCGTCGAGAAGATGTTCACCTCGCACACGCAAGTGGATTGGAACCTTACCCCCAACCACCGTGTGACCGCCATCGCCACCGTGGATCCCCAGGACATTGATTTTGCCAACATCGACACGTTCAATCCGCAGCCCGTCGCCGCCAGCTACCGCCAGCGCGGCTTTTTCAGCTCAGCCACTCACCGCTGGATTTTTGCCAATGGCGGTTTCATCGAAACTCTTTTTTCGGCCAAGCGCTTTGATCCTCGTATCTCGGCATCCAATGGCTTGGCATCCGCGATGACGCTGATCCCGGAAGGGAACGCCGGGGCATTCTTCGACCGGCAGGATCGTCGCACGCGCTTCTACCAATGGTCGCAGAGCCTGCACGTGCGGCCCATCGAAGCGCGCGGGCGGCACCTGTTCACGCTGGGCTACTTGTACACGCGAGCCACCTATCGCGGGCGCATCGAGCGGCTGCCGATCACCGCTTTACGCCCTGATGCCACCTACAGCCGAGGGATCACCTTTGCAACGGCCCGCTTCTCGCAGGCCGACCGCGACGACCTCGCCTTTTTCCTGCAGGACAATTGGCGCATCCATCCGCGCCTGGCTCTCGACCTGGGATTCCGGCTGGACCGCGACAGCTTCTCCGGAGAGCCTCTGAATGCGGCTCCGCGAATCGGCTTTGCGTGGACGCCCACGCGCGACAACCGCACGGTGCTGCGCGGCGGCTTCGGCGTGTTCTACGACAAGATTCCGTTCAACGTAGCCATCTTCCCGGATTTCCCTGCGCAGACCGTCACGCGCTACGCCGCCGATGGCCTCACCATCGTCGACGGGCCGCGCGCCTACGCCCACCGCATCGCCACCGCTGATGGCCGTCTGCGCGTGCCCTACAGCCTCGGTTGGACGCTGCAACTGGATCGCGAATTGAGAGCCGGGCTCATGTTCCGACTCGGGTATGAGCACCGCGAGGGCTTTCGTGATTTCTATGTGGACCCGCTCGAGCTGGGAGCCGATGCGGGCGAGCTGCGACTCTTCAACAACGGCCGCCAGGCCTACCGCGAGTTCCTGGGCTTGTTGCGCTGGCAGCCCGCCGAGCGCACCACGCTGTTCGGCAGCTATGTCTATTCCGTGGCGCGTGGCGAGCTGAATGATTACAACCAGTTTTTCGGAAACTTCGCTCAGCCGCTCATCCGCCCGAATCAACGCGGCCCGCTGGGCCACCACGCGCCGCATCGCGTGCTTTTCTGGGGAGTGGTCGGCCTGCCGCGCAAGGTCGAATTCGTCCCAGTGCTCGACGTGCACACCGGCTTTCCTTTTTCGCATCTCGATGCTGATTGGGACTACATCGGCAGGCGCAACCAGGCCGGGCGCTTTCCGACTTTCGTTGGCTTGGATGTGAAAATTCAGTATCCGTTCGACTTCAAGTTCCGCGGCCGCCGCTTCCAGTTCCGCGCCGGACTCAAAGTGATCAACGTGCTCAACCACTTCAACCCGCGCGATGTGCAGCAGTCCGTCGCTTCACCCTTTGCGGGCCAGTTCTACAACTCAGTGCCGCGCCTCTTCCGCATCGAAGGCGGCTTCGACTTTTGAAAAATGCCGAATAATGCGCGGGGTGCAAGGGTGGGCCCCCACGTCTCCTTCATTACTTGACAACCACTCCGTGGGGAAGCTGGTGGACGTGACCGGGCTCGAACCGGCGACCCCCTGCTTGCAAAGCAGGTGCTCTCCCAACTGAGCTACACGCCCATTCCGCTTGCAAAGTCCGCCGCGGCGAACTCTCCCACTGAGCTCTGCGTTCGGCGGTCCATTCATTCTGCGGCCAATTTGCGCAGCGGTCAAGAACGCCGCGCGATTCGCGTCGCTTCTTCCAATCCGTGCGACAGCATGCTGCTACCTTGCCTGCTGCCTTGACCGCCATGGCGGCGTGCGGTAGCGTTGCCACTCGGGGAGCGCAGTCGGGCGCGCCATACTTTCGCAAAGGAGCACCTACAAATGGGCCGGTCCATTCTCGGTGTCGTTGCCGGATACGTTGTGATGTTTCTGCTGATCTTTCTCACCTTCTCAGCCGCCTATCTCGCGATGGGAGCTGACGCTGCGTTTCGCGCCGGCAACTATGAGCCGTCCACGCTGTGGCTAGTGGTGAGTTTTGCCCTCGGTTTCCTCGGCGCACTGGCCGGCGGCTGCACGTGCGTGTGGATCGCCAAAAGGGTGAAAGCCGCTCACGCCCTGGCCGCGCTGGTAATGGTCATTGGTCTGGCGACGGCGGGCATGATGATGGGCGCCGCGTCCGATGCGCGTCCCACGGCTCGCACTGGCGACGTCCCCAACATGGAGGCCATGATGAACGCGCGCCAGCCTCTGTGGGTGGCCTTCGTCAATCCGTTCCTCGGCGCTGTTGGCGTCCTGCTCGGCGCACGCCTCAAGGGCGAGCCTTCCCAATAGAGTTCCCGGCGAGTGCAAGCCGCGTTTGCATCTCGTCCCTTGCAGTGATTCAATGGCTGAATTCGGTGAGAGGAGTGCAGTCCCATGCGACCCTTTTCAGCCACCGCAGTTTTTCTGCTGTGTGCCACGGCTGTCGCGGCGCAGCATGAGCATCACGCACCGCCGGCCAAACAGCAGCACAGCCATCACGGCGGGCATCACGCTGTCGCTGAAGCCGCCAAACTGACCGTCGGCGATTACCGCCCCGGCAACGTGGTCACGCTGCGCATTGGCCCGCTCGATCTCCCCGCCAACACCGACCACTCCGCCGCCGCGCAGCCGCGCGATGAATATTGGGAAGTTCCATTCGACGGCTGGCTCGTGGCCTACCATCCCGCGGTGACCAACGAAAACGGTGACGCGCTCCCGGGCCGCTTGCTGCATCACGTGGCCTTCTGGAACACGGGCCGCTCCGATTTTCTTTGCCCCAACAAGGAAGAGCACATCTTCGGCGCGGGCGGCGAGATGAACCAGTGGCCCGAGCTGCCCGGCTTCGGCTATCCGGTGAAAAAAGGCGACCGCATCCGCGTCAATTCGATGTGGCACAACCCGACCGATACCAACTACCCGCGCGCGTATCTCGATGTGCGCGTCCATTTTCAGAAAGCCGGCGACGCGGCCCTGCCGCGCAAGAGCGTCTATCCCACGTGGTTCGATGTGCAGGAGTGCCGCGATTCCGGCTACGACCTCGCGCCTGGCGCCAACGTCACAACCGGTAACTTCACGTTGAAGCACAGCGGCACACTGCTGGGACTCGGCGGCCACCTGCATGACTTCGGCGTGAAACTCGACGTCGCCAACGCCACGCGCAACGAAGCGATGGCTACGCTGGCGTCCAAGCTGGATGAAGCCGGCCGCATCCTGGCCATGCCCATCGTCACCTTCATCGCGCAGGGCGGCTACCGGCTCCAGCGCGGCGAAACGGTGCGCGTCACCGCTACATACGACAATCGCACCGGCAAGCCGCTGCCCGATGGCGCCATGGGCATCGCCGTCGGCTACTTCCTGCCTGACAACGACGCGGAAATGATCGCCCTCCGCCGTACGCCGTAGCCGGGCGCTGGTTCGCATGCTCATGGTTACTTCCCAATCCGCTGCCGCGCCGCAATCCAAGGGACGCGGATGAACCTGACCGCCTTCTTCGGGCTGCTGGGCGCGCTGTTGGTGCTGGCGTTTGTCGCCAACCGCCAGTTCCGCCGCACCCATGTGCCCGACGTGGTACTGCTGATGGGCGTGGGCCTGCTGCTCGGCCCGGTCTTTCATCTGGTGGATGTGCACCAGTTCCACCGCGTGACGGAGGCTTTCGGCACGCTGGCCATCATCCTCATCCTGTTTGCCGCCGGGCTCGAACTGAACATCAGCGAGACCGCGCATCACTTCTGGGGCGGAGTGGTGCTCGGCCTGGTGGCTTATCTGTCGAGCTTCGGCGCCGTCTCCGCAGTTTTCTATTACGGCCTGGGCTTCGACGCCATCTCCTCGATGCTGGTCGGAGCGGTACTGGGCTGCACCAGCGGCAGCATCGTCATCCCGGTGCTCGAGCAGATGCAGTTGCGCGAGCCAGTGAAAATCACGCTGCTGATGGAGGCATCCCTCGGCGACGTGCTGGCCGTGCTCACCGTCAAAGTGCTGCTCGACGCGACCCAAACCGGCGCCTCGGTGATGACCACATTGCTGGGCGGCTTCTTTGCCAAGACGCTGGTGGCGCTGCTGCTGGCCGTCCTGTTCGGGGTGCTGTGGTCGCGCCTGCTGCCGGTTCTTTCCGACCAGCGCTTCTGGCACGTGCTAACCTTCGCTTTTGCGCTGCTGCTCTACGCCGGAGCGGAAACCGCGCACGCCAGCGGGCTGATCGCTGTTCTCTGCTTCGGCTTGCTGATCGCCAACCTGCCGGGCATCGACCCCCGCATGCTGCAAGCCGCGGTGGGATCCGTAGCCCTCGCGCGAACGCTTCCTCGCGCCAGCGTGACATCGATGCCTGCGCAGGCTGTACCGCAAGCGCAGGCCCAGTCGCCGTCGCAGAGCCCGAGGCAAGCAGCCGTGCTGCCGCCCCCGGCCCAGCCTTCTCACAGCCAGCCGCAACCCCAGGCTTCGCCGGTCAACCAACCGCCACCCCATCATCAGCAGATCCTCACCTTTCATGCCGAGCTTGCGTTCCTGGTGCGCACTTTTTTCTTTGTGTTGCTGGGGGCGGTGGTGCAGTTCGGCGGGCTGCGCGGTTATTTGCTGGAGACCGTGGGAGTGCTGGGCGCACTGATGATCGCGCGCTGGCTGGCCGTGCTGGCCAGCCGCTGGTCGTGGCGTGAA
>Ga0187893_10013156_pt1 | contig 11586 bp, 8 predicted proteins | sample MA1701074metaG_FD_139574 | JGI IMG/M metagenome (GOLD analysis project Ga0187893, IMG submission 139574) | White microbial mat communities from a basaltic lava cave in the Kipuka Kanohina Cave System on the Island of Hawaii, USA - MA170107-4 metaG ...
GTCGCCGAAGCGAGGCTTGAAGATCTGGCAGGAAGATCTCGCCGAACTTGGACCGGTTATTCGCCTGCGAGTAACACGCGGCCGGCGTGGCGTCGGTGATGTTGACGTTCGAGAGAACGCCGGTCGAGAGGCCGCGCTGCTCGGCGTATTCGAGGACCGTCTTGAGCGGCGTCCCATCCTGCTTGCCGCGGACGGTGTCCGGGCCCATGCTGATGACGCCGTTGTGCGTCTTGACGCCGGTGACGATGGCGGTCATGCCGGCGGCGGAGTCGGTCACCCAATTCGAAGCCGCCGAAGTATCGGAGAGTCCGATGTTAGGCCAGCTCTGGATGTAGAGCTTCTGCGGTTGGTCGTACCCATGGAGGCTGGCGGCGCTGATCGTGGGTAGCCCGCCGGCATCGGCGAGGAAGACGATGACGTTCTTGGCACGCTTCTGCGCGATTGCCGTGGAAGTGCAAATGAGCAGGCAGAGAAGAATTCGGACTCGGAGGGTCATGGATCGATTCTAGTCCACGAGTGCTACACTTCGACGAAATGGGAAACACCAGCTTACGCCGCAGAACTCTGTTGGCCGGCATGGCAGGCGCTCTCGGCCAACGGGTGTCGTTGGGCGCACAAGGCAAAACCAATGTCGTCTTCTTCCTGACTGACGATCAAGGCGCCTGGTCGCTGGGATCATACGGCTGCTCGGAATTCCACACCCCGAACATCGATCGGCTCGCGGCTGACGGCGTGAGGTTCTCTCGAGCGTTTGCGTGTACGCCCGTATGTTCTCCCAGTCGCATGACCTACATGACCGGAAAGATGCCGTCGGGTCACGGTGTTCACGACGCCATGCTCGCCGAGGACTGCTGGGGGCCGAAGCGCAGGCGTTTCCTCGACGGGCAGGCAACCTGGTCAAACCTGCTCGCCAAGTCCGGCTACGCGCTGGGCATGTGTGGAAAGTGGCACATGGGCGATGACGATCATGCCCACGCCGGCTTCTCGTACTGGTGTACCAAGGCACAGGACGGCGGCGTTTATAAAGATCCGATCCTCGTGAAGAACGGATCGCGTGTGAACGTCAACGGATTTCTCACTGACGCTTGCACCGACGCCGGACTGGAGTTCATCGAAGCCAGTCAAAAGCGGCCCTTCTTCCTGTTCCTGCCGTTTCACGCGCCGCACACTCCGTATGGCTACCAGCCCGAGCGCGACCGGCAATGGTACAAGGACACGAAGTTCTCCTGCTTTCCGGAAGGCGCCCGCCATCCGCAGCGGAGGCGCAATTTCGAGCCCCATCACGGCAACCGGGCGAGCAAGACTGCGTATTCCGCGCTGATCAGCGGCGTGGATCACAACGTCGGACGCATCGTCCGGCGGCTGGAGGAACTGCGTCTTCGGGACGACACGCTGATCATCTTCTCCGCGGACCAGGGTTGGAATGCCGGACATCACGGAGTGTGGGGCAAGGGCAACGCGACAATTCCGTTCAACATGTACGAGGAGTCCATTCGTGTACCGTTGATCTGGAATCATCGAGGCCGGATAGCGGGCGGCAGGACCATTCCTAAGTTGGTCTCGACTTATGATTTCTTCCCGACGATCCTGGACTATCTCGGCGTGCCGGCGCCAGCCCCGGATCGTCAGCGCGTGGGCCGCAGTTACGCGGCGTTCCTGCTCGGCGAGAATCCCGCGTGGCGAAACGAGCTGTATTTCGAATACTGCTATACCCGAGCCGTGCGAACGGAGAATCTCAAGTACATCGAGCGCGCCGAAGAGTGGCCCAACGAATTGTTCGATCTGGAGGCGAATCCCGTCGAGGACACCAACATCATCGGGTCACCGCCGGACCGCAAGCGAATGAATGCACTGCGCACAAGGCTGCGCGGTTTCTTTCAGGCTTCCGGGGCTCCACCGATAGGGCGGTGGCACGACTCCGTACGCAACGTTCTCACGATCGATACCGGATATTACGACAAGTGGCTGGAGTTTCGTAAGGGAGCCTCGCCAGAGTGACAGGCTTCACGGTAGCGGCCAGCCCAGCCATGTCTGGTCGATAGCCCGTGCGTAGCTTCCGCCTGTGAGCATTGGGTGGATAGTTCTGCGACTGGATAGGAACGCATCCCTTAGAAGCGGCTTTGAAGGTCTTCCTGTTCACAACGTCAGCCCCCTTGACCAGGTCGCCGATGTACAGCTTCAAGCGTGCATATTCAAAAAGACCATTGGCCGATGCGGCGCCAGTTTCCCCTGTGAGCCGCTCCGTAGTTCCGCTAGTGTCATGAGTCATAAATATAGTGAATAATATGCCGCGCCGGGGCATACTTGCGCCACTCAGCCGTGATGCTTTTGGAATCGACTGCTCGGCTACCATGTTCGCCGCCTCAACCCTCTCACAGAGTCGAAATGGCCGTCGCGGCTCATCAAAGGCATCGCATGCTGTCGGCTGAGTGCGGCGATCCACACGTCGTTGGCCGGAATCGGCGTGCCGGCAGCCCTCAGCTCCTGCCGGATGGCCGAATAGTGCCGGGCGGTCTCAATTCCAACATCAAGGACGGTGCATCGGTCCAACATTCGCTGCAGCGACCGTTCGTACGCCTCTCGGTGCCGGGACTGCGCGATACCGAAGGCGAACTCCCCGGCGACAATAACAGGGATCGCAATCTCACTCGCCTCGGAGACAATCTCAACCGCCGCTGGCGTTTTGTCCAGATAAGCGGAAAGGGCATTCGTGTCCAGAATCAAATCCAGTCCTCAGGTTCGATCTGCTCGAATTCCTCGTCGATGAGCTTCTGTATCCGCTTGGTCTCCTTGTGGAGATGTGCCAACTCGCCCGCGCATTCCAGCCAAGGCTTGCCTTGGCGCCGGCTGCCCATCGACAGCTTTTCTTCGACGGCTTGCGTCACGAACTCGCGCAATGGAATTCCCAAAGCACTCGCCGTGGCCTTGGCCTTGCGAAAAGTCGGGTCCGGGATCTCGAGCGTCGTCTTCATGACGCCATTGTCCCATATTTATGGGACATGCTGATCATCGTCCGACGGGCAGAGATTTAGAGCGGCAAGGAACTGGCTCCCCATCGTGGACACGTTTCGAACTTTCGCGGCCTAAAACACGCTCCGCTCGGACTCGGTCAAACGGTTTGCACTTAATATGGTTGAAAGCCTTTGACGGCGTCCGTCCAGCCTGGGCGGCCAGACTGGATTCATCTCGAACCGACCGTTCGGGTGGTCAGCTTGCGGAGCGATGACCGTGGCAGATCGATGGCGTTTGCGTCACGCAGTCAGATCTTTATCCAAGTTTGTCCCGCGGCCTCTAGCCGGCGCTTGATCTCGCGAAAAGGCTGCGGCCTAAGCCGCCCCCAACCTCGACCTCGATGGTGCGAACCCTGGGCGGACGAGTTGCTTGCGGTGGTTCGAAGTGAAGCTCGAGGGCTTCCTTCAGATTGGCAAGAGCTTCTTCTTCGCTATGCCCCTGGCTGGCAACATCGACTTCAAGGCATTGCGAGACGTACCAATTCCCCTCCCGCCAGACGGTTGCGGAGAACGGCCGCTTCATGAAACTATTCTTGCACACCTGGGTGGGACGCAGCTCGACGCCAGACAGTGGGTGGCTCCTCAGTCTGGACACGTTTCGAACTTTTGCGGCCTAAAATGTCGAACTGCCCAAACTTTCTCGACGCTGCGACCTGCGTCGGCCCGCGTCGGGGGTGGACCGTCGGGTGTGGTAACAGTTGATCTTGTCTGAGCTCTTTATGGCGTAGCACAGGCCGAACGAGCCACGATCGGAGTCCTCGCTTGCACGTCGCGCTTCACCAAAGAAGCGCAAGAGTTTGCGCGCCGTTTTCGATATCAACTCTCGCTTCGCGACTACTCTGATATCGTGGGGTGGCTCCGGCAGTATCCGCGCACAAACAGGGTGGGCTGAACGCGCCACAAGACGCCGAACATCAGTTCAACCCCTCAATCCAAGCGTGCGACGGCACTAGAGCCGCATTTTCGCGAGTTGGAACCAGCTCGACGGGTGGTTGCGCGGCGTTGACGCCCTGCGGAGAGTCGCTTGACCGATCGATCCGCATCCGAACGCTCAATACCGCATCTGGTATAATCGGCCGATGGCGTGGACTGTCGAGACGCTGAACGAGGCGGTGGACGCCGAACTGGCGGAGTTGCCGGCGGACATGCGGGCGCGGCTGGTTCGGATTTCGGAACTGATCGAGTCCGTGGGCCTGCCGAACGTGAAGGAGCCACACGTCCGCCACATCCGCGGGCAGCTGTGGGAGATCCGTCTGAAAGGGAAGACCGGCATCGCACGCGCGCTGTACGTCACGGCGAAGGAGCAGCGCGTCGTGATCCTGAGGACCTTCGTCAAGAAGACCGAGAAGACGCCGATGGGAGAGATCGATCTGGCTCTGAAACGGGCGAAGGAAGTGAAGCTATGACCAAGATCAGCGAACTCCACCGACAGTGGAGCAAGGACGCCGACTACAAGGGAGCCTACGACGCCCTCGCTGAGGAGTTCGACCTGGCGCGGGTGCTGATCGAAGCGCGGACCGCTGCAGGCCTCTCGCAGGCGCAGCTGGCGCGGCGTATGAAGACATCGCAGTCGTACATCGCGCGAATCGAGGGCGGTAGCGTGCGTCCATCCACCGATGCCCTGGAACGTTTCGCTCATGCGACGCGCACGCGCCTCCGGATCGTGTTCGAGCCGCAGGCCTCGCGGTAACCGTAAGGACAGGTCGAGAAGCGAACGCGATGCGCCGAACTCCGGGCACGCCGGCCGAAACGCTGGTGCTACTCGGGCACGTTCGTCGCAGGATCGATCCGCCCGGCGAACCTCAGCCCCGCAAGGGCCTCGACGACCTCGATTCGGCCGACGATATGGCGATTGATCTCAGGCAGTCAGCGGCAGCAATCCACAGTTCCCGGCGCGCCATGCCCCCGACGGTTGCTGAACACCGCAGCGTCGGGACCTAACGTTGATCGCCCCCGAGTCCTGGGTATCACCCAAAGAAAACGACATCTCTATCTTGCGGCGTGGACACGCTGCGCAACTAGCAGAAGGCCTCAGCGCGACCTATTCAGCGCGTAGTGCGATGACCGGCTCGACGCGTGTGGCGCTGCGCATGGGGACGTAGACCGCGATGAACGCCACTGCGATCAGGGCCGCCGCAGCCGAGGCAATGGGTACCGCCCCGCCAGCCGGAAGATTCTCGACGCTGCGCGCGGCGAATCGTGTACTCCAGAAGGCCGTCGGCGCGCCAAGAAGGAATCCCACGCTGACCACCCAGCCCGCGCTCGTCGCCACCATGAGGCTCACGCGACCGCGGGTGGCGCCAAGAGCCAGACGAATGCCGATCTCCTTCGTTTGGCGCGCGACGGTGTAGGCGAGCAACCCAAACAGACCAATCGCCGCTAGCAGCGCGCCGACAGCGCCGAAGAACCCCGCCAGGGTCGCCAGCAACCGCTCGGGAACGATCGAGGCGTCGACCTGCTCGGCCAAGGTGGTCACTCGTCCGACGGAAGTCGTACCAAATACGTCGTTGACGAGGCGGCGGGCGTCGTCCGCGACGCCCGCCCGACGGCCGCTCGTCCGCAGCGAGAGGTCGCTCGACCCTCTGGACATTAGGGCGAACTGGTACACGATGGGAGGGGGCGGTAGCCGAACGTCCTGATACTTCGCGTCGCCAGCGACGCCGACGATCTCGTAGGGATCGCGCTCGTTCTCGAGCCAGACGTGACGCCCGATCGGATCGCGGCCAGAGAAGTACTTCCGCGCGAGCGCCTGATTGACGATGATACGGCGCGGCTGATCCATGTCGGAGTCGCGAAAGTCGCGTCCGGCCAGGAGTGGCGTGCCGTACGTGAGGAAGTAGTTCGGCGACACGGTATTGAGGGACACACGCTGCCTGTCGTCCGCAGGCTCGTCAAATCCTTCGACCCGGAGGAACGCGCTGCCAGCCGCGCCTGACATCGGCGTCATGCCACTCGCCGCGACCGAGTCGACGCCTGGAATCGCGTGCAGGCGCGCGACGGCATCTCTGTAGAGCGCAGCGAGTTGCTCGCGGTTCTGGGCACGCGAGGTGTCCACCGACATCAGCAGCACGCGGTCGCGATCGAACCCGAGACTTCGGTCGCGCAGATGACGCAGGTGGCCGATGTAGAGCTGCGACACGCTCAACAGCGCCAGGGAGATCGCGACCTGCGCGACCACCAGGCCGTTGCCGAAGACGCGTCGGGATTTCGTCTGTGCTCCGCCCCCCTGTCGCAGCGCCGACGCCGGCGCGGACACGAACGCCGCAATAGCGGGCGCGAGCCCGAAGACGAGCGCCGCCAGCAGAGTAACGCCGATCGTGAACGTCAGCACGCGCGCGTCGACAGTGATCTCCAGACGCGGTGAAGGACCCAGCGATTGCGTGCCCGAGATCATGATCTGCGTCAGAATGGCGGCGCCGAATCGTGCGCCGACCAGGCCCAGGGCGCCGCTGATCGAGGCCAGGAGCAGCAACTCGGTCAGCACCTGCCGTACTATGCGGAGACGTCCGGCGCCGAGCGAGACGCGCACCGCCATCTCGTGCTGGCGCGCGGCCCCGCGTGCCAGCAGCAGGCCCCCGATATTGGCGCACGCGAGCAGCAGCAGAACGCCAACGATCGCCATTAACAGCGACAGTGGTCCGCCGAACTGGTCGGTGAGCGGAGTCGAAAGTCCCGCGCGCGCCGACGTCACGTCGATCGCCACGTGTCGCCACTGCGGATCGCGCTGCGCCAACGCGTCGATGCTCGACTGGTAGAGCACGCGCATCTCTGCGCGCGCCTGCGCGATCGAAGCCCCCGGCTTCAATCGCGCCATCAGCGCCACACCCCCGCGCGATCGCATCGCTGTGGGAATCGCGCCAAGAGACACCCAGACGTCCGACCGCATGCTGGCGGTCACGCCAGAAAAGTCGGGCTCGGCGACGCCGACGACGGTCGCGTGCACGGGGCCGGGCAGGCGACGGTCGGTGATCTCGACGATGGCGCCGAGGGCTCGCTCCTCGCCGTTGAACTGCGCCTGCCAGTACCGCCAGCTAACAACCGCCATAGGGGCGCCGCCCAGCGTGTCGTCGGAGACATCCAGCACGCGCCCCAGCGCGGGCTTCACGCCGAGCGCATGGAAGAAGTTCCCCGTGACCACCCAGGCGCCGATCGGCTCGCTGCCGGCGGACGAATCCGTCCTCAGTGGCGCGAGGCCGACCATGTCCGAGAACATGGTGTTGCGGTCGCGATACTGCGCGTAGTTCTCCAGACTAAACATGTTCAGCGGCGGATCGCTGGGGTACCGCCACGTGAACTGCACAAGACTGCTGGGATCCCGAACCGGCAGGTCGCGAAACAGCAGCGCATCGACGAGGCTGAAGGCGGCGGTGTTCGCGCCAATGGCCAGGGTGAGCGTCGCGATCGTCACCGCGGTGAAGACCGGCGCTCGGCGGAGCGTGCGGACACCGTAGCGGAGGTCCTGGATGAGGTCCTCGAGCCTGCGCAGTCCGCGCTGATCGCGGCGCTGTTCCATTACTTGCGCGATGCCGCCGGCCTGCAGTCGCGCCTGGCGGGCGGCGTCCTCGAACGAGAGACCTCGCCGCTTCAGTTCGTCAGCAATCATGTCGAAGTGCAGGCGCAGCTCTTCCTCCATCTCGGCGTCTTCAGGCGCCTTGTGGAACGTTGCCCAGAGTCGGCGCAGCCACTCGCGGATAGCAGCGGACATCAGCTCGGCTCGTTGAGAATCGCCTGCATGGTGGTGACCATGCGGCTCCACTCCCGCTTCTCGGCGGCGAGCTGTTTCTTGCCGGCCGGCGTGAGTACGTAGAACCGCGCCTTGCGGTTGTTCTCGGTCACACCCCACGTTCCGCGGACGAAACCGCGCTGCTCGAGGCGCATGAGACCGGGATACAGCGTCCCCATGTTGAGCTGCACGCGGCCGCCCGAGACCTGTTCGATGCGCGCCGCCATGGCATAGCCATGCGACGGTCCCAGCGCCGCAAGGGTCTGCAGAACCATGATGTCGAGCGTGCCCTGCAGCACCTCGGCCCGTTCTCTATTAGGCACTCAAATAGAATAGCACCTGATTCATGGGGATGTCAACTCGGCTATCTGCGACGATGACGGAGTCACCGGTCCGGCAAGAAGAACGGCGAGTTGCTGGCGGAGGCCGACCCGCTGTTCGATTTTTGTTGACGCTCGACAAGAACCTCCCCCACCAGCAGGATTTGACGACCAAACGAATTGCCGTGCTGATCGTTCGGGCGCGTTCCAATCGGATTCAGGACCTCCTTCCGATCCTTCCAGAGTGTCTTGCGGCGCTCGCGAGCATTCAGCCCCGGCAAGTCATCCGCGTCGGCTCATTGCCGTCGCGCTGAGACGCCGTGATGGATTCGAACCGATAACCCAAATGGAATCAACAGGCAAGTCGACCACATTTACGTTCTGTGTTTTCAACGCGGAAATCGTTGGCTCCCCGGCATGGATTCGAACCACGATTCACGGCTCCAAAGGCCGCTGTCCTACCATTAGACGACCAGGGATCTATCGCCAGTTTGGCGCCCGGCGCTACAGCGTCCAGCCACGACTTCGCGCCAAGAAATTCAGACACTTGTGGCAAGACTGGGCGAATCCGGCGTGACGCCGAGAATCCGACGGTCGGCACGCCTGGCCAAGTGGCCTGTCCTACGATTGGACACGCCAGGAGGCCTGTCCTACGATGGAATTGAGGAGCACCAATGGCGAGAGTATCCCTTCGTCGATCCGCAACTGTAGCAGTGGTGGCCTGCCTCACCCTCCTTGCACAGCAGAAACCCTGTTTGTAGACAGGATGATGCGTGCGAATCCGATAGGCCCGTCCAGTCTGGGCGCCCAAGATCGTCTTGCGGCGCGAGGGCTCGCCAATCTGAACTTGACTCGCGTAATCTCGTCGCTGTAAGCTAAGAATTCTTGGTATGGGGCGCAAGGCGCAAAAGAACGATTCGTTGCCCGGTTCACTGGACATGTTGATTCTGCGGACGCTGTCGCGACGCGACCTCCATGGATACGGCATAGTCCAGTTCATTCAACAATCGTCCGGCAATGAGCTCCTCGTCGAGGAGGGCTCGCTGTACCCCGCTCTCCAGCGGCTGGAGCTAAACGGCTGGATCGAGGGTGTCTGGGGCGTGACGTCGAACAATCGGCGGGCGAGGATCTACAAAATCACGGCGGCTGGACGCAAACAGTTGGCCGTTGAAACACGGAAGTACGCCAAACTCACGCTGGCGATCGCTCGTGTGATGGGAGCGGAGTGATGTTGATACGACGACTGAGGTATTGGATGGAGAGCGCCAGGCGCAGCGAGGCGCTGCGTAAGGAAATGGAACTCCACCTTGCGGAAAAAGCCGAGGAACTCGAGACAGACGGTCTGACGCCGGAGGACGCTCAGGCTGAAGCGCGCCGGCGATTCGGCAACGTCGGACTGAAGCACGAAGAGTCACGGGAAGTTTGGATGACACGGTTTTTGTCGGAACTTGGCCAGGATATCCGCTATGGCATTCGCACGATGACCGCCAACAAGGCGTTCAGCGCCCTGGCTGTCCTGTCGCTGGCGCTCGGCATCGGAGCCAATACTACGATCTACAGCTTCATGGAGTCGATCCTGCTGCGCTCGCTGCCGGTGGCCGATCCCGAGTCGCTGGTGGTCTTGAATTGGCATAGCCGGCCGCCCCAGGACGCCGACAAGCAATCGGAACACGTCGTGCACGGGCTACAAGGCATGTTCTGGCCGGGCGACAAAGGCGTCCTGGTCACCGGGATATTCCCGTACGGCGCGTTCGAGACGCTTCGCGAGGATAATCCTGTCTTTTCCACGCTTTTCGGATACTTCAACGGACATAACAAGACCCTGGCCGTCCGCGGGCAGGCCACGAGCGCCAGCGCGGAGTACATCACCGGCGAGTATTTTCGCGGCCTGGGAGTGTCGCCGGCTGCGGGACGTCTGATCGACTCCGAAGACGACCGTCCAGGCGCAGCGCCGGTCGCGGTCATCAGCTTTGCTACAAGCCAAAATCGCTTTGGAGGACCGTCGAATGCGATTGGACAACCGATTCTCGTTGATAAGGCGCCCTTCACGGTGATCGGCGTTGCGCCGCCGGAATTCTTCGGAGTGGACCCCTCGGCGGCGCCGGACCTTTACCTTCCGTTGCACTCAAATGTGCTCGTGGACGGCGCCGAAGCGGAGCGCATGTATCACGACGGAAACTTCTACTGGATCGAAATGATGGGCCGTCTGCGTCCCGGGGTAAGCCTGGCCCAGGCGCAGGCAGCGCTGGCTCCTCGTTTCCATCAATGGGTTGCCGCCACGGCGACGACCAATGGTGAGCGCGCCAAACTGCCCGCGCTGATGCTGACTCCCGGCGCCGCCGGTCTGGGCAGTTTGCGCCGCCAGTATTCCAAGCCTCTGTACGTGCTCCTGACGATGGTGGGATTGATCCTGGCGATCGCGTGCGCGAACATCGCCAATCTGCTGCTGGCAAGGGCCGCCGCGCGACGCCGCGAAATGGCTGTCCGGCTCAGCCTGGGAGCGGGACGGTTCCGCGTCGTGCGGCAGTTGCTTACCGAGAGTGTGATGCTGGCGTCGCTCGGCGGAGCATTCGGGGTCTTGTTTGCAATCTGGGGCGTGCGATCGCTGACGCTCCTGCTCTCCAACGGGCAGCGGAACTTTACACTGCACGCGGAATTGAACTGGAACGTGCTCGGCGTGACGGCGGCGCTCTCGGTGCTTTGCGGCCTGTTATTTGGCCTCGCTCCAGCGATCCAGTCGACGCGTTCGGACGTCATGCCCGCTCTAAAGAATGGACGCGGGGGCGGACAGCGCCACCGCGGGCAGCACGTTCTGGTGGTCGCCCAAATCGGGATGTCTTTTGTCATCCTGGTCGCCGCCGGTCTGTTCGTCCGGACACTCAACAACCTGCATTCCGTCCAACTGGGATACGCTCGCGAGAACATCCTTCTGTTCTCGCTGAATGCGCGCCAGGCCGGGCATCGCGACCCGGAGATCGCCACTTTTTACGCGGACCTGCGCAAGCGCTTCGAATCAATCCCGGGAGTGAGCAGCGCGACGCTTTCGCAATCCTCGATCATCAACGCCGGCCGTGTCAGGGGGGCAATCAGGGGGAGAATGAAGATTGGCGCTGTTACCATCGAAGGCGCAAGCGGCCTGGTCGCCGGACCGCGTTTCTTCACGACGATGCAGATTCCGATCCTGGCCGGGCGTGAGATTGACGACCGCGACCAACCGGGCTCCACGCCTGTTGCTGTGATCAGCGAGCGGCTGGCGCGAACTTACTTCGGAAACGAGAATCCGGTGGGCCGGCGCATCACGCTCCTGGACGAGAAGCGCGATCTCGAAATCGTCGGCGTGTCGGCTAACCTGCGGTACGGTGGGCGGTCCGGTGGTCTGAAAAACGAGGAGAGTACGATGACCGTGTTCGTACCGGTCAGCCAGTCTCCGGACGGAATGACCTACGCGCTGCGCACCGCGGGTGATCCGCTGAGGTATGTCCAGAGTGTGCATGAGATCGTGCGGGAGGCAGATTCCCGCATACCCGTCACA
>Ga0187893_10013157_pt1 | contig 11586 bp, 10 predicted proteins | sample MA1701074metaG_FD_139574 | JGI IMG/M metagenome (GOLD analysis project Ga0187893, IMG submission 139574) | White microbial mat communities from a basaltic lava cave in the Kipuka Kanohina Cave System on the Island of Hawaii, USA - MA170107-4 metaG ...
CCTTTTAGCACATTACGCATCGCGCGTCAAGCGCATTCGCTCGCGCGAGCGTGACCGCGCCACACGCAATCGGCCATCGATAAGCCATAGTTCGACCTTAACGAGTATCGAGAGAATATCGGCACGGGGCAGACGATGAAGCGTTTTGTCGAATACGCATTGGCGGCATTGGCGGTGGCGCTCGGTGCGAACATCGCGGTTGCCGACGACCTGCCTGCGCCGGGGGCGGTGCAGCTGTTCTGGCAGATGGAGGCGTTCAGAGCGCCGCCGGGCGTTCCAAGCGAGCTTCTGCCGGAGTTCCGAATCGGCGAGATCGTGCCGATGGCAGAAGGCGGCGTCCTGGTTTCTGTCTATCGCGAGGTGTTCGCAGATTTCGCATGGGACAAAGATCTCTATCTCATTCGACTCGCGCCCGACGGAAAGGAGCTTTGGCGTGTCGACAATCTGCTCTGTTCCATCGAGTCACCAAGCTGTGGCGATGGGGACGTCAGCGATGCTCCCATCGTGGCCACCGACGATGGCGGTTTCATCGTTCTACTGAGCAGGAAGATAATTCATCGGTACGACCGTAGCGGCGTCTTCGTTAGAGCGCGGCAGGTTTCACGATGCGACTATCACCGCTATGAGGCGATGATTGCGCACGGTGACGCCGTTTACCTGGCCGGAGACTGCGAACTACGGTCCGACAATAGCGGCAGTGGCACGCTGGTTCGGTGGGAACCGGCCTGCGCTGACTGTTGGGGCGACTGTCCGCGCTGTTGGCAGCTCCGGCTTCCCTTGCGTTCCGATGGCCTGGACCAGAGTGGCTACGGACTCGATCTCGATTTCCTGACGAACGGCAATCTGCTCTGGACCATTCAAGGCTTGCCGGGCATGAGACTCGGTCCCAGCGGCCGCTGGCAGATCCGCGTCACGCCGACGGGCCGGATCGTACCGCCCGGGCCGCTCGAAACATCGCTGCAAAGCGATCGTGGCGAGTGGCTGGTGTTCGCGAGCTCTCTGCTGCCGGATGGTCGCCTGATAAGGCTTCTGCAGGATCACCGCGGGCAACCCGGCATAAAGGTCAGTTTGGAAATCTGGGACGGCACGGGAAGCCAGCGGATTCTCCGGCGCGTTCTCGGCTTCGGGAAGGATGTCGGAACCGGTTACAATCTAGAGATTTACTATCCTGAGATGCGCCCCATCGACACGAGGGGTCGCTCCGCTTTCTATCTGACGTCTTACAACAATATGAACTTGCAGATTGCCGGTTTCGATTCGTCGGGTGACGTCGAGTGGCAGACGATATTGCCGATCGATAGTTCCAATGCCGTCGGCGACGGAACAAGCAACAGAGTCTATATCGCGACCCAGTTCAATGCAGCGCCGGAGCGGCAACGCGCTCCGGCCATCTACATCACGTCGGTCGAGTAAGCTTTCTGCCCTGAGCGGCTAGCGATCGCGGGTGATCCCCCAGATACGCCAGCGATTGTTGCCAAAGTAGCTCCTCTCTTTCAGGTTCCACCAGGTTCGGGCGAGCCTGAGGGCATCCAGGAAACGCGTTTGATGCGCCGGGTCGTTCGCGAGTGCCCGTACCGCGTTCATAGTCTCGTCGCCCATCAGATCATCCATTCTCACCATCCGGTAGCCACCCTTGGTTTGTTCGAGCCCTGACATTCGGTGAATTGTCTCATTCACGGCATGCTGAAAGATGTACGCGCGCGCGGCCGACCCGTAATTGTACAGGACATCGGCAATCTGAAATGAAAGCGCGTTGGAACCGAGCTGGTTCAGATGATCGCTATCGATCACCTCTTGCGCTGTGATCGTGCTTTTCCGTTCAAACTCGCGAGCAAGATAGGCACGCTGCAAATCGATCAGCTCGTCGACCGAAACCTCGGCGACGGTCGTTGCGGCGACGGGATCTCGTCCTTCCAATTCCCGCAGCGCCGATACCGCGGCCTTCAACTGGTCGAAATTTGTCTGTGTGATGCCGCCCAAACTGTCGCCGACACGATCGTACCCGAGCCCTTCGTAGCCGATGAGGCTGACGATGACGTACTTCTCGGCATCGCTCAGATCATCGCGCGATTCGACGACGGCCTTCGCATCGGCATACACGTCCGGATGAATGGCGAAGGGCGGATCGCCGGCATTCGGATCGCCGCGCCGCGCGGCAGCAGCACGGTCGTGGGCTTGCTGAGAGCTCTCCTCTCGATCGGAGAGAACCTCCGGCGTCGACTCAACCAACTCGGATAGATTCAGCCCCCAGACCTCGATCGCTCTTTCAACGGGCAGTCTGCGCCTGGGCGGTGTCACGCTCGTTCCGGGCGTTTCTTCCTGTTTGGGTGCCTTGCTCCCTTCGACCGTTGGCGTGAAAACACGCGCAAGCGGCGCTTGCTTGAAAGCCGCGGGACCACCGTCTTGCGCGGGTGGTGCCGATAGAGTGCTTGTTGCAGTCAGGGGCGAGCCCTGTGCCGTTGCAGACGGCCGCGCCAGACCGTCGTCGCCGATGATGCGCGCCGGCTGCACGGCCAAATCGCGTGCGGCGGGACCCCAGGCCCGGCGCGTGAGCGCGGAATAGCGGCGCATCGCATAATTGTGGTCGATATGCGCGTTCTGCATCAGCGCCGCGTGCATCGGATGGGTCTTCTCGTAGATCATGCGCTTCGCCTCGGATTCGGCTTCGCCGGGCGTGACATCGAGTGCGGGCGGCGGGCCAAACTCGTCGTCCCCCTCGCGTTCCCAAGGCATGCGGGCAGGCTTGGCGCTGTCGGCCGGCGCGTCGAACCCGCTGGTCGGACGCGAAACAGTCGGGGTCTTCGGGCGACGATCGAACGGCGGCATGCGCGGTCCTTTCTCGATGGATCGTTATGCACGGTGGGTGGGCGCCGGCCGGGCGATAACGCCATCGGTCAGCGACACCGTATTATGCATAAAGCATGAACGATAGTCAAGAACAAATAACGAACATACGCACAGTGAGGCGCTGATTCAGCCCGTCAGCCTGGCGTGGACGTGCCGCGCGCGGGCGAGGCGGGCATCGAGGCCCGGTCGTTCGCCGAGCGCGTGTTCGCCGATGAGGGCGAGATAGAGCAAATAGGCGCGGATCGCGGCATCGTCGGCGCCCCGCGTCCGCATCGCGTCGAACAGGCTTTCGAGCCAGTCGAGCCGGGCGCGATCGACGCGGGCGAGCGCGGCGCGGGCGGTTTCGTCGCTCCGCGCCCAGAGCCGGATCGCCGGTTCGGGCGAGGCGGCACCCTCCCGGATCACGGTTTCCATCAGCGCCCAGAGACGGGCCGACGGCGAGCCGCCGGCGGCCTCGATCCGGCCGATCAGCCCGCCTGTCGCGCGCGGTTCCCAGGCTTCGAGCAGGGCCGCCATGAGCGCCGGCCGGTCGGCGAAATGGTGATAGAAGCTGCCCTTGGTGGCGCCGAGCCTTCGGGCGAGCGGCTCGATCCCGACCGCGCCTTCGCCGCCCTCGGCCAGCAGTTTCAGGCCGGCGGCGATCCAGGCGGAGGGCGCGTGGCGGGTCTTGCGGGGCATCTGGGAATTATAGCATACGGAAGCGTATGTAGCGAATTGCCGTCGCCACGGCTGCCGGCACTTCCTGGCGGCAGGCATCCAATTAAACATACTGTATCGTATGTTATATACGATCCCCTTATGAAGAGCCGGGTGAACCATGAGGGCCGTGCCGCCCCGTCGTTCGTCCCTCGACAAGCTCGGGATGAAGGGGCTCAGGATCAGGCCTTCGGCTGGCGCCCCGGCAGGAGGCAGCCAGTCCGCGCCTTGCGACCCACCGGTAGAATCGCCATCTCCCGCGTCCGGAGCGGACTAGCGGAAAATCGCCGGCCGCAGGCGCGGCACCGACTTGTGTCGCGGCACGATGGAGGGAAGCCCCGTCACTGGCGGGGGGCGTCCTCCCTGCTCCGGACCCGCCTCGTCTGCATGTCCCGCGTAAGCCAACGCAGAAGCGCTGCATTGCAGCCACGGCCCGGCGCCCCTATCTTCCCGCGGCTTCCGGGCCAAGCGGCCCAGGCCGATTCCCGACATGAGCGCATCCGCATCCCCGAGCGAGACGCCAGCCGAAGACTGACGACCGATTTCCCGATCCCGATCCCGACCGCGCAACCGAACCCGAACGCCAGCGATTGCCCGACAAGAACCGCCGATGACCGACCTCTCGCATATCCGCAATTTCGCGATCATCGCGCATATCGACCATGGCAAGTCGACGCTCGCCGACCGGCTGATCCAGCGCTGCGGCGGGCTGACCGATCGCGAGATGAAGGACCAGGTGCTCGATTCGATGGAGATCGAGCGCGAGCGCGGCATCACCATCAAGGCGCAGACCGTGCGGCTCGAGTACACCGCGCGCGACGGCGAGACCTATGAGCTGAACCTCATGGATACGCCCGGCCATGTCGATTTCGCCTACGAGGTCTCGCGCTGCCTCGCGGCCTGCGAGGGCTCGCTGCTGGTGGTCGATGCCAGCCAGGGCGTCGAGGCGCAGACGCTCGCGAACGTCTACCAGGCGATCGAGCATAATCACGAGATCGTGCCGATTCTCAACAAGATCGACCTGCCGGCCGCCGAGCCGGAGCGCATCCGCACGCAGATCGAAGAGGTGATCGGCATCGACGCCAGCGAGGCGGTGCCGATCTCCGCCAAGACCGGCATCGGCATCGACGAGGTGCTCGAGGCCCTGGTCACGCGGCTGCCGGCGCCGAAGGGCGACCGCGCTGCGCCGCTCAAGGCCGCGCTGATCGACAGCTGGTACGACCCCTATCTCGGCGTCATCGTGCTGGTGCGCATCCATGACGGCGTGCTCAAGCCGAAAATGAAGATCCGCATGGTGCAGACCGGCGCCGCGCACGAGGTCGAGCGCGTCGGCATCTTCACGCCCAAGCATGTGCAGGTGCCGGAGCTCGGACCGGGCGAAGTCGGTTTCATCACCGCGGCGATCAAGTCGGTCGCCGACTGCCAGGTCGGCGACACGATCACCGAGGAGCGGCGACCGACGACGGTGCCGCTGCCGGGCTTCAAGCCGTCGGTGCCGGTGGTGTTCTGCGGCCTCTTCCCGGTCGATGCGGCGGATTACGAACGGCTGCGCGACAGTCTCGCGAAGCTCAGGCTCAACGATGCGAGCTTCCAATACGAGCCCGAGACGTCGGCGGCGCTCGGCTTCGGGTTCCGCTGCGGCTTTCTCGGCCTCCTGCATCTCGAGATCATCCAGGAGCGGCTCGACCGCGAGTTCGACCTCGATCTGATCACGACCGCGCCGTCGGTGGTCTATCGCGTCTTCCTGACCGACGGGACGATGAAGGAGCTGCACAACCCGGCCGACATGCCGGAGCCGGTGCGCATCGAGCATGTCGAGGAGCCGTGGATTCGCGCGACCATCCTGGTGCCGGACGAACATCTCGGCTCGATCCTCAAGCTGTGCGAGGAGCGGCGCGGCGAGCAGGTCGAACTCACCTATGCCGGCAGCCGCGCGATGGTGATCTATCGGCTGCCGCTCAACGAGGTGGTGTTCGATTTCTACGACCGGTTGAAATCGGTGAGCCGCGGCTATGCCAGCTTCGACTACCAGATCGACGGCTACCGCGAGGGCGATCTCGTCAAGCTCTCGATCCTGGTGAACGGCGAGCCGGTCGACGCGCTCGCCTGCATCGTGCATCGCGTGCATGCCGAGCAGCGTGGCCGCGCGCTCTGCGAGCGGCTGAAGGAGCTGATCCCGAGACAATTGTTCAAGATCGCGATCCAGGCCGCGATCGGCTCGAAGGTCATCGCGCGCGAGACGGTCTCGGCGCTGCGCAAGGACGTCACCGCGAAATGCTACGGCGGCGACATCACGCGCAAGCGCAAGCTGCTCGAGAAGCAGAAAGAGGGCAAGAAGCGGATGCGGCAGTACGGCAATGTCGAGATCCCGCAATCCGCCTTCCTCGCCGCGCTCAAGATGGGGGATAGTTGAAGAAACGCCTCATCCTGAGCCTGTCGAAGGATGAGTCTGAAGGCTATTCACCACAGAGACACAGAGAGCAACGAGAAGAGCTTTTCCTCGGCTTTCTCTGTGCCTCTGTGGTTCAATGCTTTCGCGCTAGCGACGGATTTCAGCTCTTGAAATAGCGTTTTCGCCCGTTGCTGCGCCGGCCGCTGCGGGCGAGCCGGAACAGCAGGCCGATGCCGCCGATCGCCGCCCAGGCCGGCCAGCCCATCAGCGTATCGAATCCGCTGCGGGCCCAGGGCGCGAGATCGCTCGCGGAATTTTCGACCGCGGCGAGGCTCTCGGGATGCAGATCGGTCCAGAGTTCGCCGGCACGTTCGATCGTCCAGGCGCCGTCGTCGAGCCACGCGAACGCTTCGCGCGAGAGCAGGAACAGCGCGACCAGAATCAGCAACCAGCCGATGAGCCGGAGCAATCTCATCCGGCGCCCCCCTTCGGCAGATTGACGGACAACGGGGCGATCGTTGCGCCCCGCGCCGTTCGCAAGCCTGTCGCCGGCGGGTTCGATGCGCCGGTCGCGAACGGGCGGGGCACCTTAGAGGATCGCCGCCGCCCGCGTCACCCCTGTCGGCCTCGCGCGGCGCACGATGCCGTGACGATCGGCCCGAACCGGCGGTTATTCAGCTACTCGCCCACGGCGCCGGCTTGGTCTCGGCGTCCGGCACCGCGAGGCCGCGCACGACCGCCGGTCGTGCCGCGATCTCGCCGAGCCAGCGCCGCAGGTGCGGATAATCGTCGATGCGGTAGCCGTAATCGGCCGGGCTGTCGGCCCAGGGAAAGGTCAGCATGTCGGCGATGCCGTATTCGTCGCCCGCAAGATACGCCGTGTCGGCGAGCTGGGTGTTGAGCACGCCGTAGATGCGGTCGCATTCCTTGTAGAAACGCTCGACCGCGTTGGGGTTGGGCGGATCGGCATGCATGAAATGCCAGAGCTGGCCGAGCATCGGGCCGACATGGGCCATCTGGAACATCGCCCATTGCAGCGTGCGAAAGCGTTGCTTCTCGTCGCGCGCGAGGAACTTCCCGCTCCGTTCGGCGAGATAGAACAGGATCGCGCCCGATTCCGCCAGCACGAAGTCCTTCCCGGTGTCGCGAATCACCGGGATGCGGCCGTTCGGGTTCATCGCGAGGAATTGCGGGTGGCGCTGGTCGCCCTTGGCGAGCCGCAGCCGGAAGGCACGATAGGGCAGGCCCGTCTCCTCCAGCATGATCGAGACCTTGTGCCCGTTCGGCGTGCCCGCCGTGTACAGCTCGATCAATCCTGCCTCCCCGGATACCGCACGGCGATGCTAGGCGGCTGGGCCCGAGCGGTGCAACCGGCGTGACGCGGCGACAATCATGGGGACGATTCGCCGCAGCGAAATGTGCGCACGATCGCACGACAATCTGCAGTATCCAGCGGCGACGAGATCGCAATGGCCCAGGACGCGCATCGGTTGCAGCCGATGTTCTCGGGCCGGCGACGGGGGCCGATGGGGCGGTCCGGCGAACGCGCCGTTCCGCAGCGTCTTCCGGCACGCGTGGCGGGTTCCAGGGCACCCGCTTGAAACCGGCCGGTCGGATGCCGATCTGACAGGTCATCCGGTTCCCGGACGGAAGCAGGTACCATCCGGTAACCGGGAGAAATCCGGCCAATTTCCGAGCGGGAGAATGCCCTATGCCCCGTCGTCGCCCCGAAACCGCCTGTCCGATGGACCGTCTGCTGCGACTGCTGACCGGGCCGTGGACCACCTATCTGCTCTGGGTCCTCGCCTCGAACGGGCCGACCCGTTTCGGCGAGCTGAAGCGCCGTATCCCGGGCATCTCCGCCAAGGTGCTGACCGACCGGCTGCGCATGCTGGAAGAGGCGGGCGTGATCTATCGCGAGTACGAGGAGACGATCCCGCCGAAGGTGACCTACGGGCTCGCGCCGCGCGGCCAGGAGCTGCGCCAGGTGCTCGAGGCGCTGAGCGCGATCGCGCGGCGCTGGAACGAGCAGGACGGCGCGGCGGCGGCGAACGCCGCGCCGCGTCCGGCCGCGGCGGCGGAGTAGGGGGCGCAAAGTCGCCCCTACGCGACGGTTACGACGCCGATCTTCCGTCGGTTGAAAATAAATTCGAAATTCAATTGAATCGTGAGGCGGGACACGCGAGGCCCGGCCGATCCGAGCACCCTTTACTTTGGCGTTAACACAATGATAAAGTTGTGTTGTAATTCCTGATTTCGTCGCAGCCACGGGCAACCAGCCGGCCGGTGAGCATGCGGCGACATGGCAGGAAATGTGGGACCGCTACGGCTATACGCGTTGGCGCCAGGAATTGCTGAGTGGCCTGCTCCGTGCCTTGCGGCTGCTGCGAAGTGCCGGATGCCGGCGGGCGTATATCGACGGGAGTTTCGTGACGGCAAAACAGGAGCCGGGCGACTTCGATGCCTGTTGGGATGCGCAAGGCGTGGATTTCGACCAGCTGGACGAACGGTTGCTGACGTTCGACGCGGGGCGAGCCACACAGAAGGCGGCGTTTCTCGGCGAGCTGTTCATCGCCGACACCAGAGCCGATCCGCAGGGCACTTTGTTTCGTGACTTCTTCCAGCGCGACCGTGACGGACGCCGCAAGGGCATCATCGTGATCGAGTTGAAGAATCTGCCATGATCACCAACCAGCGTCAGTACACCAACACGCAGGCAATGGCCGAACGGTTTCGCCGCGCGTTGGCGGCACCCGATCCCGACGGCCTCCACCCGAAAGCGCTGAAAGCCATGCGCGACGGATTGCGCAGTCAGCTCCACGATCTCGAAATCGAGCTGGCCGAATTCGAAGCCCTGCAGAATGGCACTGTCAGCATGCTCGAGGCGGAATCGATCGTTGGTCTCGGTATGCTGCTTATCAAGGCACGCATCGTCCGGAACATCACGCAAAAGGAACTTGCCGATCGCCTATCGCTCGCCGAGCAGCAAATTCAGCGCTACGAGGCAACGCAGTATCGCGGAGTGGCGGCCGAACGATTGCAGCAGGTCGCCGATGCCCTGCACCTGCGCGTGCGCGAGGTGGCCACGCTCGACGACATCTAGCGGAACGTCCGTTGACGCTTTCGGGAGGCTGCCGCGCGCACCAGCGCGCGCCGTTCGACCGCCCTTGCGCGCGCGGCGGGTCGTTCTACCATCGGTCCCGCGACGGCAACGGTTGCGTGAATGACGGGTCCGATGGCGATGGGCAATGCAGCGGCAGATGCAGTGGACGGGACGGCGCAGCGCGCGGGCGGCCGCAACGACCCGCTCCTGCAGACGCTGCGCATCCGGCATCTGACGCTGCGCAACCGGGTCATGAGCACCTCGCACGCGGCCGGGCTCGAAGAGGACGGCATGCCGGCCGAGCGCTATCAGCGCTACCACGAGGAGAAGGCGCGCGGCGGCATTGCGCTCACCATGTTCGGCGGGTCCTCGAACGTCGCGCCCGATTCGCCCAACGTGTTCCGCCAGCTCAATGTCGGCGACGACCGGATCGTCCCTTATTTCCGGTCCTTCTCGGCGCGCGTCCATGCGCAGGGCGCGGCCCTGATGTGCCAGATCACGCATCTCGGACGGCGCGGCGATGCGCAGATCGACAACTGGCTGCCGACCATCGCGCCGTCGCGCGTGCGCGAGACGCTGCACCGGAACTTTCCGCGCGAGATGGACGAGCACGATATCGCGCGCGTCGTGCGCGCCTATGGCGATGCGGCTTCGCGCTGCCGCGACGGCGGGCTCGACGGCTGCGAGACGGTCGCGGGCGGGCATCTCATCGGGCAGTTCTTCGCGCCGGACACCAACCGGCGCAGCGACCGGTTCGGCGGCCCGGTCGAGAACCGCGCACGCTTCGCGCTGATGGTGCATGAGGAGATCCGCCGGCGCGTGGGCAAGAATTTCCTGCTCGGCATCAGGATGTCGGTCGACGAGGCGATGGAGGGCGGCGTCACGTTCGAGGATGCGGTCGCGATCGCGAATCTGCTCGAAGAAGCCGACGCGGTCGATTTCTTCAACGCGAATTACGGCCGCATGGATACCGAACTCGCCCTCGCTTTGCACAACATGCCGGGCTTCGCGAGCCCCATCGCGCCGCATCTCGATGCGGTCGGCAGGTTCCGGCGCGAAGTCTCGCGCCCGGTCTTCCATGCCGGGCGGATTCTCGACGTGGCGACGGCACGGCGCGCGCTGCGCGAGGGACTGGTCGACATGGTCGGCATGACGCGCGCGCACATCGCCGATCCGCAGATCGTCAACAAGCTGATGCGCGGCGAGGAGGACCGCATCCGCCCGTGCATCGGCGCCTCGCACTGCATCCACAAGAAACCGTCCTGCATCCACAACCCGGCCTCGGGCCGCGAGGTCGAGCTGCCGCAGCGGCTCGAACGCGCGGCGGTAACGGGCCGCCGGATCGTCGTGGTGGGCGGCGGGCCCGCCGGACTCGAGGCCGCGCGGGTTTCCGCCGAGCGCGGGCACGAGGTCGTGCTGTTCGAGGCGGCCGCCGATCTTGGCGGGCAGATCAGGACCGCCAGCCGCGCCGCGATGCGCCGCGACCTGATCGCGATCGTCGACTGGCGCGCGGCCGAGCTCGAGCGGCTCGGCGTGCGCGTCGAGACCAACCGCTACGCGACGCCGGCCGACGTGCGCGCGGAGCAACCCGATATCGCGATCGTCGCGACCGGCGGGCTGCCCGATCTCGACTGGCTCGACGGCGCCGAGCATGCGACCAGCGTCTGGAATCTGCTCGACGGCGCGTCGGGCGCGCCGGGCGTGGCGGCGCAAGAGGCGGGCGCGCCGGAAGTGCTGGTATTCGACGGCACCGGGCGGCACGAGGCGCTGGCCTGCGTCGATCAGCTCTCGGCGGCGGGCTGCAGGGTGACGCTGGCGACGCGCGACGAGCGCGTGGCGATCGAGATGAGCTATGTCGAGCGCGTGGTCTGGCGCAGGCGGCTCTACGAGCGCGGCATCGAGCTCGTCTTCGACCGGGGACTGACGAAGGTCGAGCGGCACCGTAACCGGCTGCGTGCGACGCTGGTCAACGAGCTGACCGGCGAAGCGACGCAGCGCATCGTCGACCGGGTCGTGGTCGAGCACGGCACCGTGCCGGTCGACGAGCTCTATCACGCGCTGCGTGCGGAATCGGCGAACGATGGCGTGACCGACATCGACGCGCTGCTGGCCGGCGCGCCGCAGCCGAAAGCGTCACGCAACGGATCGTTCGAGCTCTACCGGATCGGCGATGCGGTCGCGAGCCGCTCGATCCACGCCGCGATCTACGACGCGCTCCGGCTGTGCAGTAGGTTTTGAGGGGAGAGGCCAGGTTCTCTTTCTGCTGTCATGCCCGGGCTTGAGCCAGTGCTGTCCGGTTTAAATTTCTGGACGTGGTGCACGGTGTTGATTCTACTCGCCTCCAAGCGTTTGACGACGGTTTGGACACAACACCGTGCGACATCACAATAGCGTTTTCCACGACCTTCTGAAGCGGCTTCCGTGGGACAGATTCGAGGCGCTGGTCGCGGTGCACGGGTCTGACCGTCGGGTCAGACGGCTTCCGACCAAGAGCCAGCTGGTGGCGCTGCTGTACGGGCAGTTGTCGGGTGCCAACAGCCTGCGCGCG
>Ga0187893_10013158_pt1 | contig 11586 bp, 7 predicted proteins | sample MA1701074metaG_FD_139574 | JGI IMG/M metagenome (GOLD analysis project Ga0187893, IMG submission 139574) | White microbial mat communities from a basaltic lava cave in the Kipuka Kanohina Cave System on the Island of Hawaii, USA - MA170107-4 metaG ...
AGGAGGGTGGTGGCGGCTCATCGTCCCTGTTTAACAACATCCGTTTGCAGGAAGTTTATTCGTCCTCATTTTTTCCTGTGGGCCAGATTCTAATCACGGAACTTCGATGGCGACCCAGCGCGCCGACCGGCCGGCCGACCGCCACGGTCATCAGCAATCTGCAACTCAACCTGTCCACCACCACACGCTCGCCGGGCGGGCTATCCAGCACCTTCGGCAGCAACCTCGGAGCGGATGACACGGTTGTGTTCAGCGGTTCGTTGGCCGTGACCAGCGCATTCACTTCAACCGTCAATGGGACGAAGGAATTCGACATTGTCGTGCCGCTATCGACCCCGTTCTTGTATGATTCCAGCGCGGGCAACCTGCTGTTGGACATTCGATGCTTCGGGTCCACTGTTTCGCCCGTCGATGCGGGAGGCGCGGGGGGCATTTCACGGAAGTGGGCATTGGGCGCGACCTCGACCATGGCAAGCTCCGGGGACGCCGGTGCCGACGTGCTGAAGATCGGTTATTCAAGCGCAGTGGTTCCCCCGTTCATCACCCAGCAGCCCCAAAGTCAGAACGTCATCGAGAGCCAGACTGCCGTGCTGTCTGTGAAAGCCAGCGGCGCGTCGCCGTTGGCTTATCAATGGTACTTCGCCGGCAGTCCGGTGGCCAACGCCACTTCCGCGTCGCTTGTTCTCTCCAACACCACTCCAGCGGCAGGGGGCGACTATTTTGTCGTGGTGACGAACGCCCTCGGCACCGTGACAAGTCAGGTCGCCACGGTCACGGTTGACATGTCGCGCACGTTGGCTCTCTTGGCGCCCGCGCAGCGGCAGGAAGGCACGCGCATCACGGTACTGGTCAATCTCAATAGCGATGGGGACGTGGGGGGCATGAGCTTCGTGCTGGGTTACGACACAGATTATTTGAAGGATGCCACGTTGACTTGGAATCCTGATCTGGACGGGCTGTTTAATTCCGTGAACTACGCTCCCACGGGGGAAGTACGCGGCACCTTCGCGCTGGCCGCAACCGCCGTCCCGTCGGGCGACCGGACCGTCGCCTCAGTGGAGTTTCTCTTGCGCAGCGTGCCCAATGACTTGGACACCGCCATTACCGTCCAGGTTCGTGATGTGTCCGATCCGTTTGGCAATCCGATTCCGCGCGGCAACCTGACCAGCAACGCCACCGTGCGAATCACTAAACGGCTTTACACGGGAGACAACAACGCCAACAACCGCTTGGACGTGGGTGATGCCACGGTCATCCTTCGCCATCTCGCCGGCTCTGAGCAGACGCGGCCTTGGGATGTCACTGGCAACGATGTGAACACCAACAGCGCGCTGGATGCCGGCGATGCCATAAAAGTGCTGCGCGCGGCAGCGGGTATTGACCCGCAGCCGGGTGGTGGCGGAGGAGGCTTTGCACCAGCCAGCGATCCCAGCGCAGTGCTTCCACCCGGTGCCATCGTGCTCTCTCCTTCCATCACGCGAACCAACGCCGGCTCGCTGGTCACTTTTCAAGTCAGCCTTCGCGATTCGCGTACGGGAATCTCTGGCGCATCGTTCATACTGGATTATCCCACCAACGCTCTGAGGCTGATCAACTCCGCTTCGTACCGGACTGGGGCGCTGGTTCCAGCCGGTACCCTGGCTCTTTGGAACGTCGCGCCGTCGCAAAACAACTTTGCCACCCAGAACGGACACATTTCTCTGGCGGCAAGCAGCGCCGGCCTGTGGCCCGCCAGCAATGGCGTGCTGGCGGAGATCACTTTCCAGGTGCAGGCAGCAGCCACAGCCCAATACCAGTGGCCGCTCACGCTTCGCAACGCCGAGGTTACTCGTGACGGTTATGCGAACCAGATGTTGCTGGCATCGGGATCGGTGTTCATCGGGCGCGATCCGGTGCCGGGTTCGCTCGCTTCTGCCGGCCGCAACGCTTCGGGCCTGTTTCAATTCATCGCCGTGGGCGACGCCGGCGCGAATTACATCGTCGAGTCGTCGTCGAATCTCAGACAGTGGGTTCCGATACACTCTTTCCTCAACACAAGCGGCGCCTACATCTTCGAGGATCCCGGCGGCATGGCCGGCCCTCATCAGTTCTATCGCGTTCGCCTGCAAGGGAACTGAACTCACGCGTGCGGCGTCCGGTTTCTGGCGCCGCACAATGCGGGCGGTGGTTCGGCGCTGGACAGAGATTCTTCTCCTTCCTAGATTCCGCCCATGATTCTTGCCCCTTTGGCCCTGGTCGTCTCCTGTGCAGGAAGCTCCGCTGCATGATCCGTTTGCTGCAGCGCATGGTGAGCACCGCCTACGTGCGCAGTTGCCAGCGGTGCAATGACTGGAGCGGGCAACGTGTCGCCCGCCTGCGCCCCAAGGCACTGCTTGACGTGGGTTGCGCCGATGGCGGTTTCCTTTTTCAGTATCTCGACTACAAACCGGAAGTTTTCTGTGGCATCGAAGCGGCGCCGGCACTTCGCGCCCAAGCCGAGAAGCGCGGCGTCAAGACTGAGGCGGTCGATCTCAACGGGGTCTGGCCCTACGCGGACAGTTCCTTCGATGTCGTCCATTGCGCGCAAGTGATTGAGCACCTGCACAATACGCGGCTGTTTGTCCAAGAATGCCTGCGGGTGCTAAAGCCGGGCGGCACCGCGCTTGTCACGTCAGAGAACCTCACCAGTTTCCTGAACCTCGGGGCCGTGGCGCTGGGTTACACGCCGTTTACGCTCATGCGCTGCTGCGGTTGGTATCTCGGCAACCCGCTCGGCCTGCATTACCAGGAGCACGTTCCTGAGGATGTGCCGGTCACGGATCCTGCGTTTGCGGGCGTGACGGGGCACGTTCGTGCGCTGGGTGTGCTGCAAGCCCAGGAGCTTTTCGAAAGAATCGGGTTCAAGGCCAGCGTCAGTTCCATCGGACTGATGCCACTGCCGGACTGGATCGGGCGGTCACTGGAGGGTTTCATGCCGCGTCGCGGGCATCTGCTGTTGATTGAAGCGGTCAAGCCGGTTGTTGCTTCACCGAAGAACTGACATGGGTCTCGACATCAATTCAGTTCAGTTCCTCATCGGTGCGCACAAGCGTGGCGTAAAGTTTGGGCATGTTTTGACCTTGGGCAGGCAGGATCTGAACGTATTTCCTACAAAGATGTTCAAGCTGCTTGGGGACGCGGGTCTCCCAAGCGAATTGTTCGCCCCGGACGCAGAGGACACGAAGTTTGCAGAGCCGGTATTCAAGGCCCTTGGAGCTACAGAGGTCTATTCCATGGACGTGTCCGATTACGAGGGCGCCTCCTTCCTCCACGATCTAAACCGTCCGATCGGCCTTGAACTGCGGGAGCGCTTCGACACGGTGTATGACGGTGGCACGCTGGAGCACGTCTTCCATTTTCCGACCGCGCTGAAGAACACGATGGAGATGGTGCGCGCCGGCGGGCATTTGTTCATCCACACCGTGGCGAACAACTACTGCGGACACGGTTTTTACCAGTTCAGCCCCGAGCTTTTTTTCCGGGCGCTCAGCGCCGAGAACGGCTTCGAGGTGGAGCGGATGGTCGCGCACCGGATGGGACCCTACGGAAGCTGGCACGAGGTGAACGATCCGGAAAAGATCCGCACGCGCGTCGAACTAATCACTTTTACCCCCATCCAATTGCTCATCCAGGCCCGGCGCACAAAGGTCGTGCCGGTCTTCGATCGCACGCCCCAGCAGAGTGATTTCGTGACCCGGTGGGACGAACCGGCCGCCGGCGCGGGGAAGAAGTCTGAGACGCCGCCTGGCCCGGTGTACGGGGCGCCCCGGCCGAAGCTGGCGAAGTCGCTGCCCGGCCTCGCGCGGCTGTTCACCGTGCTCAGGGTGGGCACCGGCCTGCTGCGCAGCCATTCGCTGTGGAACCGGAAGTCGTTCGGTCGCGTGCCAAGAACCGATCCGCCGGCGCGGTCCGCGGGAGCGGCGTCATGACGAGCCCGGGGGGAGTTTCCCCTTGACCCTCCCAGTTTCGCGCCGACTTAATCCCAGCGCAGACTTCGCATGAGCGCCCGATATCGATTCATCCTGGACCCGGTGCAGACCGCCATCCGCCGTTTTTTCAAGGCGTTTGGCTACGAAATCATCAAGATGGGGCGCGAATACTCGCCGGACGAACTGGACGTGTTCGCAAAGGTCCGGCCCTTCACGGCGACCAGCCCCGAACGCGTGTCCGGACTGATGAACGCGGTCAAATACCTGGTGAAGAACCGCATCGAGGGCGATTTCGTCGAGTGCGGCGTGTGGCGGGGCGGCAGCATGATGGCGGCGATGCTCGCCTTGCTGAACCTTGGCGACACCTCGCGGCATTTTTACCTGTTCGACACCTACGAGGGCATGACGCCGCCGACCGACAAGGACGTCACGCACACCGGCACGCGGGCGGCCGACTTGCTGGCCACGACGGAAAAGCGCGAGGGTCCCACCTACTGGTGCATCGCCAGCCTGGAGGACGTGCAGCGCAATGTCTTCTCGACCGGTTATCCGAAGGACAAAATCCACTTCATCAAGGGCCGGGTGGAGGACACGCTGCCGGCCCAGGCGCCGAGGAGCATCTCCCTGCTGCGCCTGGACACCGACTGGTATGAATCCACGCGGCACGAACTGGTTCACCTGTATCCGTTGTTGCGCCCCAACGGCGTGCTGATCATCGACGACTACGGCTACTGGCAGGGATCACGCCGCGCGGTGGACGAGTATTTCGCGGAGCAGGAGTTCGCCCCCTTGCTGCACAAGCTGGACCACTCGGGGCGAACCGTGCTCAAGCCCGCCTGAGCCGACGGCGGATGGAACCCGCGCCCGCCATGAGTGAACGCCGCTCCGCCATCGTCACCGTGGCGTTCGGCCATTCCACCGAGCACCTGGACTACACGTTCACCAGCTTCGCGGTGAACAAGGGCGTGCCGCTCCACGCCATCGTGATCGGCCGCGAACTGCCGAAACGGAGGATGGAGGGCGTCACCTACCATCTCGTCGAGCCGGTGCCCGATTTCTCGAATCCATTGCGCGAGGTGTACCTGCGGCGCATCGAGTTGATCGATCGGCTGGGGGTGGATTACGCGCTGGTGGTGGATTCCTATGACGTGCTTTGCCTGCGCCCGCTCCCGCCGTTCGAGTCGCTGCTGGCCGGCTGCGACGTGGCGGCGTGCATCGAGCACATGGGCTCGCGCTACGTGATGGGCCAGGGCTACACGTCGAACTTCCTCAACGGAGGCGTTTTCCTTTGGAACGTTCCCGGCAGTCGTGACATCAGGCGCGAGATCGTCGAACGGGCGCGCGGGCACTTCCGCACCGTTGCCGACGACCAGTTTTGCATCAACGAAGTGATTCAGACGAAATACTTCGACCGGCTGCGCATCCTGCCCTGCCAGTACAACTACCGCGCGTACCTGAAGAAGCGCCAGCGCGGCTGGCCGACGGTGACCCACCTCGACGGCGTGTACATTTTCCACAATGCCTCGACGATGGACGAAGCGAAGAAGTTGATGGGGACCAGCGCACCGCAGGCGGATTTGCCCGCGCTCCCGTCAGACGGCCGTCCGCTGACCGCGCGCGAGCAGTTTTGGCGCAAGGTGCGCCTGCGGCTGCAACCGTGGGTGATTCGGTAGCGGCGAGTCGCTGCGCGGGCCGATTCTCCCCGCGCGACCAAAGGGTCCTCCTACCGCTTCCGCTTCCGATAAAGCAGAAACGACGGGTGCAGAAAGTTGTAGCGCACGAACTGGTAAATCTTCAGCCCCACGTCCGTGTATTCCAGTTCAGGGAAATTCTTCGCCACCCACTCGCGCCATTGCGGGTTCGTCCACTGCGTCTGGTGTAGCTCCAGGCCCTCGTGCATGTCGCTGGTCTCGGTCGTGGAGGCGATGAAGTAGCCGCCCGGCTCCAGGTGACGGCTGACGTTCTCGAATACCTGCTTCAAGTCCGGTGTCGCGATGTGTTCCATCACTTCCCAGGCGGTGATGAGATGAAACGTAGTTGGCTTCCCGTCGAGCTTGACCTGAAAGGGCTTCGTGATGTCGCCGGTGAACAGGTTGGTGTTCGCGAGAGTCGCCCAGTTGGCGCGGCGGTGCTTGAGCGAAAAGTCCGAGCCTTCCATGCCGACGCCCTGCCAGCGCAGCGTCATGAAATCAGCGACGGTCTGTCCGCCCGCGCAACCGAGGTCCATCATGCGGAAGGCGCCGTTGCCGGCGAACTCGCGGCGCAGCTTGGCGTCCATGTAGAGGATAAACTTCTTGTTCGTGCTGTTGTTGACCGCAGTGCCTTTGGGCGCGATGTGGTCGGGCGACTCGAAGGCGACGGGAAACTTTGTCTCCCGCGCGAAAGTGCCGGTGGGCGTTGTCCGGCAGCAACGACGAAAAGGCATGATGAACCACCAGAGCACCGCCCAAGTGCCGCGGTAAAGCCGAACATGGGCCTCGTTCCACACGCGGCGGAACTGGCCGGTGGACAGCAGGCGGACGGCTTTGCAGAGGTTTTCCCACATGCGGCGGCGACGCTACGGAGTGCCGTCGGGCGATGCCAGCCGAATCTTGATTCGCTACTGCAAGCCCCTTTCTGTTTCGCGCGGCGAGGTGCCTCGGCCACTTCCTGCGACGAGGCGTCGCAGCCACGTTCAGCGGCCGAGGAGGCCAGAGACGCCGCGCGGAAGCTCATGGAGAGTCTTGATTTCCGCGTCGCTCAGCGCGCGATTGAAGAAGCTGAGTTCGTCGAACAGGCCGATGTAGCTCAATCCGAGTTGCACGGAGGTCGCGGACGGGTCCCAGGAGAACGTTTGCTCTCGAGGGCCGAGCACGCCTTGTGGCCTGCCGTCGAGATAAAGCCGGGCCACGCCATCCTTCCGATCGGTGTTGAAGTTCTCGAACGCGAAGACGACGTGGGTCCACTTGCCGCGAGTGAATGGGTGTTGCTTGATGCCGAGCAGCGGCTTGTCGGTGGCGGGAATCTTCTCCCATTCCACGTCGTCCGGGTTCCAAACCTTGTAGTCAGGGTAGGCGCCAAGGCGGAACGGGATGGAATTGGACCGCTTCTCGAACTCGACGAAGAACGCGGCGTCGTTCCACGCGCGCGGCGTGATCTGGATGGGATCGCAGAAGCCCATTTCCAGTTCGCCGACGGGATCGGTATTCAGCCAGAAGGAAACCGTGCCGCTCCAATTCGTCGCGCGCCAGATGACGTTGCTGGCTGCGTTGAAATAAACCAACGGTGCTTTCCTTTTGGTGAATCGGAGCGCGTCTCCGAAGCGGCCGGCGCCGCGGGCGATGACGGTGAAATTGCTCGTGTGGAAACCCGGCGTTCCCTGAGCGCGCTTGCCGAAGGACGGGGCCGTGTGCAGCCGCGCGTCGCCCAGTGCGAAGTCCGCATCCACGCCCCGGTCGAACGATGCGTGGAACGTGAGGGCCTCCCGGAGGCGGGATTCGGATTGCGCGGGCGCGGCGAGCGTCGTGAAAAGGAACGCGCCGGCGAGCAATGACAGGCGACAAGAGAACGTGAGCATAACGTGTGAGTGTTCTGCGGGATTAGACGGCGCGACGGCAGGCCGCGCCAGAAGAAATTCACTCAGGGAAGCAGCGCTTCGAGGCGGTAGAACTTTCTCGGGCCGGAAGCTTGCGGGTTGAGTGGAACGGATATCGAGCCGCCGGTGCCGGGCAACGCGCTACCCAGCGGTGTCCAGGGGCCGGTCACGAAGTTCGAGGATTCCAGCACGCGGTAGTTCCGGCCGAGGGCAGACATCCAGCCAATGACAACCTGTGAGTTGGTGAAAGTCGTGTTCAACCTGAGATGATGGCTGGCGTTGCGCGGATTGGTCAGTGCGACGAATTCCTGCCAATTGCCGGCGCCGTCGGCGTCCGGATCGCCCGCCGGATGAATTGCGTCGGTGGCGAACACGAAACCCCAAAGCGACTCGGCCCACTGGATGTAATCGAGTCCGACCACGTCGTTGGTCCGGCTAGCGCTCCAAGCGACGGCTTGCGTGTAACTCTGGCCGGGCGGCGTCATGAAACTGTTGATGAAGTAACGGCCGGGGCGCGCTTCGGGCAGGCTGATGGTCATGTCCTGAACGCCGTGGCTGCGGCCGACACGCTGCACGGCGCCCGCGAGAAACTGGTTGGTGGAGTCGAACAGATCAACGTGCAGGTCCGCGTCGTCCGCCGCGGCGTACGCCACCGTGAAACGGAAGACGTCTCCGGTGGAAATGCAGGACGGCTCGGTCACAACGTGGATGGCGTTGCTATCGCCGCCCGGCCCAATCGAAACCGGGTAAAGCGAGGACCGGGCGAGGACAACAGCCGCGTTGGTCGAAGGCGAGAGAACCGCTTCACACCAGCAATGATTGTTGGTGATGCCTGGATTCGGCGTCACGGTCACGTCCATGTAGCCGTGGTGACGCATCGTCTGTAGAAAGCCGCTGCCGAGAAGGTTCGACGAGAGCGAAAGCAAATTCACCTGCACCAGCGCGGGCTGAGGCGACGCGTACTTAACTCGCATGGTCATGTTCGATCCCGCCGGCGTGAACGGAGGGCCGGCGACAATCTCGACCGTGCTGTTCGCGGCGCGGGCCACGGGCTGCACGCCGACGTAGGTGGTCAGCGCCTGCGTGTGGCCGCCGCCCGTCGGCGTGAGAAAAATGCTCCAGCGATAATTCGCGCCGTCGGCCAGCGGTTGGATGAGATTGAAAGCCGTGTTGACCGACTGAGTGCCGGCGGTGACCGGCACGCGCGTGCCGCCCTGCCAGTTGAAGCTTTGGTCGAGGAGATCGATCACGAGGTCGCAGTTCGTCGTCGCCTTCGCCTCCAAGGCGACCGAGACAGCACCAGAGAGCGGCAACACTTGCGGCAGCGACACGGGAACGATCGCGTAGGCGGCGTCGAGGGCATGAAACTCCTGCGCCGTGAGGAAGTACGGCCCGTCGTTGCGCAAGGACCGGACTTGCTCGACGAACGCGGAGCGAATCGGCAGATGCGTCGAGATGCGCCAGTCCACCCATTGGCTTTGCGCTTCGGCCTCGGGCTTGTAGTGATCGAACCAGTTCACGCATTTCAGCTTTGGGAATTCCACGGCGACGTTCGGGCTGTTGGTGTTCTCGTCCGAGATGTTGAAAACCTGTTTCCACCACGCTTGTTTGATCGGGAATTCGCCCGGCCCGGCGGGCTGGTGCGGGTTGAAGAACGCGCTGGTCTCCGGGACACAGAGCGGTTTGTTGTGCGTGCCTTCGGCGCAGTAGCGCGCATAGAAATCGGGGATGGGCGGCTGGTGTCCGGTGCCGCGTAACGTCACAGCGAATGCATTCGGAGCAGGCATCTCGTTCTCCAGCCACGGGTAAGCGGCGCCCCAGTGATAGATGGTCAACCCCACCCAATCGACGGCATCATCACCGGGATAATAGGGGGCGTACATGTCGTCGGCCGCGGTCAACGTGCCGTTTCCGTCGGTGTCGAGGGTGGCGAAATCCGGCGAACCGTTCGTCGCCTGATAAAGTCCGTTCGTCGAGAATGGATAGCCGAGGCCGTTGTGCGGAGCCCAAAGTGTGGCGGTGCGCGTGGTGTTCGTGTGGAGGATTTCGGCAAGCAACTGGAACTTCTCTTTGTAGAGGATCGGCTGCTGGCACCACGGATACCAGTTGCCATTCATCTCGTGGGCAAAGCGGATCATGATTCCGCCGATGCCGAGCGCTTCGTTGGTCGCGCAGATGCCGGCCAGATCGAGGCACTCCGCGTCGGTGACGGACGCCAGGCCTTGAAACGGCTCAAGCGTGATGAGAGCGATGCTGCGGCTAGCCCGAACCTGACTCAGAAAACCGGTCAGTTGCTCGCGCACCGGCTGAGTAAGGGGAAAGCTGAAGAACCGGACCTGCACGGCAGGCGTAATTCCCAAGCGCGCACTGAGGCGGTCGATGGTGTCGCCCTCGCCGAGATTCACGCCGAAGTAGCAGCCCGTGGGCGGCTCGAGGCGGGCAGCGGCGCGGACAGACGGGGCATTGGCGAACAGGAAGACGGCGACGAGAACCAGAAAGCAGCGTCGTTGAAGATTCATTGGCGTCGCCTCCGTCACTGTGATTCCGCCAGCGGATACATGCGGAAGCCGGCGCGCGCGTATTCCCAGCTTGCGCGGAGTTCGCTGCGGGTGGGCGTTTCCCATTGGCCCGGCTGGCAGTAGAGGAACGAGATGAGTGTGCGACGCTGGGAGAGCGAGAGTGCAACGAACTCCAGGCTCCAGCAGCCCTCGGTGTCCTTGCGCAACCGCACCGGTAGTTCGACAAGACCGATTGAAGGCATCGACAGCATGGCCTGCGGCGGAGCCGGGTCCGTCAAAATACTTCCTGCGAGCGTCGCATCGTTTTCCGACAGGAAGGAAGTTTCTCCGCGCGCGGTTTTGTTGCCCCACGAGAGTTCAAACGGCACGCGATGCTCGAACCGCGGCGCGGCGCGCGGCCTGCGCACGTCAAACGACACGAGCAGACAAAGCCACAGCACGGCAAGAGTCGTCACGGTGTAGAAAGCCGCGATGGGGAAGATCTCCGGCTCATCGAATTGCCGGCCCGACAGGATGGCGACGACCAGTCCCACGATGTAAAGAGCGATGAGCACGATGAACGGCAGCGCGACGCGGCGGTTCAGGCTCACGCGATGAGGCCGGCTGGACTTGTCGGTCACGCGGAAGCCGCGTCCGAAGGGTTTGGCGAGCGTGCGCAATGCGGTCAGGCCCAGCGACGGCGCGAGGAAGGTGTCGTAAAACTCCGTCCAAAGCGCCGACCGCGTGCGAAGGGTCAGCCACGAATAGAGCATGTAGTAACCAACCGTGAACGGCAGCCGGTAGAAGATCAACTCCGGGATCGTCATCCGCATGACGTACACGCCGAAGAACAAATAGAACAGCGGCACGAGCAGCACGAACAGACTGCAAACGCTGCCAGTGAAGTAAAGAATTCCGGTCAGGTGCATCAATCGCTGCCGCCAGTTCAGGCCGGCGATGCGCAGCGGATTCGTGGACGCGAACAGCCCCTGCAACGTGCCCTGCGCCCAGCGGCAGCGCTGTTGCACGAATTCGCCGCAAGTGTCCGCCGAAAGCCCCGCCGACAGCGCCTCGTTGAGGTAATGAAGTTTGTAGCCAGCCGCCTGAAGCTTGATCGAAGTCGCCCAATCCTCTGTGAGCGTCTCCGTCGGAATGCCGCCGATTTCATTCAGCGCGCTGCGACGGGCGATCCAACAGGTGCCGTGGCAGACGATGGCATTCACCGAATCGCGCGCAGGCTGAAGCGTGCGGAAGAAAAGCCGTTGCTCGTCTTCCAGGACTTTTTGCAGACCGAGGTTGCGCTGCACGGCGTCTTCGTTGAAGAAATTTTGCGGTGTTTGCACCATCGCTACCTTCGCGTCGTGAAAGAAACCAACTGTGCGGGCGAGAAAGTCGCGTGTCGGAATGAAATCCGCGTCGAAGCTGAGAACAAGTTCGCCCTCGCTGCGTGCGAGGGCGTGGTTCAGGTTTCCCGCTTTGGCGTGAGAATTGTCCGGGCGGTCGAGGTAACGGCATCCGAGACGGCGAGCCAGTTCCCGCATGGCTGGCCGGCGTTGATCGTCGAGCA
>Ga0187893_10013159_pt1 | contig 11586 bp, 8 predicted proteins | sample MA1701074metaG_FD_139574 | JGI IMG/M metagenome (GOLD analysis project Ga0187893, IMG submission 139574) | White microbial mat communities from a basaltic lava cave in the Kipuka Kanohina Cave System on the Island of Hawaii, USA - MA170107-4 metaG ...
CCGTGCAGATGTCGCGCTGACGCTCGGTGAGGTTACCGATGAGGTCAATGTCTCGGCGGCTGCAGTTCAAGTGGAAAGCGTCAGCACTCAGTTGGGCGATGTCATTGATGATCGCAAGATGACACCTCATTGCCTATTGCAGCAGCACGGCCTCGGCTAACGCCTTTTGGCTCGGCCAGTATTTCCCACTCGAACAACTGCTCCTCCATGTGTCATTCTCTCCCCTGGTTTCCCCGTCGAATTACCAAGGCATGGATCTTGGTCGGAGTCGTCCTGGCTGCACTGTCTTGGTCGTTGCTTCAGGCGGCGAAAAAAACCTCCGCCGCAAAGTCCGCCGCAAGGCGTCCCAACATTATCTTCATCCTCGCGGACGATCTGGGCTGGGCGGACGTGGCGTTTCATCGCGGCAACGTGCCGACGCCGAATCTCGACAAGCTCGCTGCCGGCGGCGTGGAGCTGACACAGCACTACGTCTATCCCCTGTGCAGCCCGACGCGCGCGGCGCTGCTCAGCGGGCGTTATGCGTCGCGCTTCGGCATCACGAATCCGCAAAGCCCGCGCGCTTATCGTTGGGACACCGTCACGCTCGCTCGCGCGCTCAAGTCCGTGGGTTACGACACCGCGCTTTTTGGGAAATGGCACCTCGGCTCGAAGCCCGACTGGGGTCCGCAGAAGTTTGGCTTTGATCGCAGCTATGGCTCGCTCGGCGGAGGCGTCGGACCGTGGGATCATCGCTACAAGACCGGTGAGTTCACGAAAACGTGGCATCGCGACGGACAACTCGTCGAGGAGGAGGGCCACGTCACTGATCTCATCACGCACGAGGCGATCCAGTGGCTGGAGTCACGCACGGAGAAGCCGTTTCTGCTCTATGTGCCATTCACCGCCGTCCATATTCCGATTCGCGAGCCGGAGGAAATTGTGAGTCGCGTGCCGAAGGAAATCACCGAGCGGAGCCGCCGCCAGTTTGCCGCGTGCGTGATGCACCTCGATGATTCCATTGGGAAAATTCTCGCCGCGCTGGAAAAGTCCGGCAAGGCGGCGAACACGCTCGTCGTGTTCAGCAGCGACAACGGCGGCATCCCGACCGCGCAAAACAACGACAAGCAATATCCGGCTGACGGTTACGATCCCGGCCCGGCGGGCGGCAGCAACGTGCCGTTGCGCGGACAGAAGGGCGAAGTGTATGAGGGCGGCATCCGCCCGCCGACCATCGCGCGCTGGCCAGGTAAATTGAAGCCGGGCAAGTTCACGGGTGTCGCGCACATCAGCGACTGGATGCCGACGCTCTGCGCGCTCGCCGGCTACATGCCGGAGAAGGACATGAAATGGGACGGGCTCAATCTCTGGCCGCACCTCACCGGCGCGGAGCCGCCGAAGCCGCGCGCGATCTACATCGCCGGAGCGAATTTCAAATCGTTCGCGGTGCGGGACGGCGACTGGAAACTCGTGCTCACCGGCGCGGACAAAGCCGAACTCTTCGATCTCGCGTCCGACCCGAACGAAACGACCGACGTCGCGGCGAAAATGCCGGAAAAATTGGCGGCGCTGCGCACCCAGCTCGAGAAACTTTCCAGGGCCGACCGCGATGCGTTGGCGGAGGACTAAGAACATGAAACATTCCGAATCTTCAAATTTCATCAGAGCGGCGCGCCATTGGCTGGAAATCGGCTGCGGGTGCTTCGCTTTTCTAATTTGTCCTTTGACCTTCGCGCAGGACACCGGCCCGTCGCTGGCGAAGCTGCCCACGATGGACGAGGAAATCCTCCGCTCGCTCGACGCGGCGCCGCTGAAGTTGCAATTCCGCGGCTCCACTCCGGCTGAGCTGGCGGCGTGGCAGCAGGAGTTCGGCACGAAACTGAGCGCGCTGATCGGCCCGCACACGCCGCCGAAGCAGTGGAAGGCGCGGACGATTTCGACTCGCGAGTTCCCCGACCACACGCGCGAAGAGCTGCTGCTCGAGGCTGACGCCACGCCTGCCCTGCCGCTCTACGTGCTGCGTCCCAAGACATCGAGCGTGAAGCGATTTCCCATCGTCCTGTGCCTGCACGGCCACGGTCAATTCGGTCACGACGCGGTGGCCGGCGTGGAGGACACGCCGGAGTTGAAGGAGGAGATTCGCAAAATGAACTACGATTACGGCCGCCAGCTCGTGCGCGAGGGCTATCTCGCCGTGGCGCCGTGTTTCACCCCGTTTGGCCGGCGGCTCGATGCGAAAACTCGCGCGGCCCGCATCGATCCCTGCGTGCCCGCGTTTGTGCGTATGATGTATCTGGGCCGCACGGTGCTGGGCGAAAATCTACGGGATGCCATGTGGGCGCTCGATTATGCCAGCGCCCGTTCGGATGCGCGCGCCGATCGTGTCGGCTGCGTGGGTTTGAGCTATGGCGGGCGGATGACGACAGTGGTCTCCGCGCTCGATCCCCGTGTGCGGGTGGCCGTGATCTCGGGCGCGTTGAATGTTTTTCAAGAACGCATGCAGGGCGCCGGCGCCTCGTGCGGCTCGCAGGTGATTCCCGGCTTGCTGGAGTGGGGTGACACGCCGGAGATCGGCTCGCTCATCGCGCCGCGCCCGGTGATTTGGGAGGCGGGACGGCAGGATACTCTCATGGTGGCGGGCTGGCTGGAAAAAGCGGCCGCGCGAATCCAGCGTGCCTACGCGGCGGCGGGCAAGCCGGAGAATTTTGTCGTCCATCGCTTCGACGGAGGTCATGTCTGGAACGGCGAGACGGTGATTCCGCATCTCGCCAAAGTGTTAAGAGAACCGTGACTCGATCGTATCGCCACGTCTGGACGAAACTCACCCGCCACGTGCGCCGCGCTTGAAATGAAGACACGATGGCTGAGCGCTGCGCTATTTTCGATGTCGATGAGCTTTGAGTCGAAGGTGCCCAGGTGGCATCTTGCGCCGCTTGCGGACGATTTTCGCTCGCAAGCGAGCTTTCCCCGTCGAGCCCATCTGAGTAGCTAACGATTATGATCAAAACGAACCCGCTCTCTGCGTTATCCCGCCGCAGCTTTCTGCAGTCGCTTGTCGTCGTCGGCACCGGCTCGATGGCGTTTGGCGCTACGCCATTGACCAAGCTGCCCACCGTGGACGAGGAAACCCTCCGGGCCGCGCAGGCGGCTCCGCTGCGGCTGGTTTTCCGCGGCGAGACTCCCGCCGACCTCGCCGCGTGGCAGAAGGAGTTTTCCGCGGAGCTGCGGAAACGCCTCGGGCGGCATCAGCCGCCGGAATTATGGTCCGCGGCCACGCTTTCGCGCACGGAGCTTCCCGATCATGTGCGTGAAGAATGGTTGCTGTCGGCCGATGGGGTTCCGAGCCTTCCGCTTTATATCTTGAAACCGTTAGCGACCCGCCACGGTCGCGGACCGTTTCCCATCGTGCTGACTCTGCAGGGCCATGGCGCATTCGGCCACGATTCGATCGTGGGCATCGACGACAGCCCAGAACGGGCTAAGGACATCCGCCAGCAAAATAACGGCTACGGCCGCCAGCTCGTGCGTGAAGGCTATCTTGTCGTTGCGCCCTGCATGACTCCCTTCGGCCGGCGGCTGGACGAAAGCTACAAGAGCAGCCGCTCCGATCCCTGCGCCATCACCTTCGTGCGCCTGATGCTGCTCGGTCAGACGCTCATGGGGGCAAATCTGCGCGACGTAAAATGGGCGCTGAACTACGCGCTTACGCGCGACGATGCCCGTCGTGATCGGGTCGGTTGTGTCGGGCTCTCGACTGGCGGTCGCATGACGATGCTCATGACTGCGCTCGACGATCGCGTCCAGGTGGCCGTGATTTCCGGTGCGCTGAACGTCATGCAGGAGCGCATCGAGAGCTCTTACTCATGTGGGGCGCAGGTCATTCCCGGTCTGCTGGAGATCGGCGACACCCCGGAGATCGGTTCGCTCATTGCGCCGCGTCCCTGCATCTGGGAAGTTGGCTCGAAGGACGGCTTGATCAAGCCGGATTGGGCCGAGGTGGCGAAAGCGCGTTTGCGCAAGGCCTACCTCGCAGCGGGAAAACCGGACCAACTGGAGTTTCATCATTTCGAAGGTCACCACCGCTGGGACGGCGCGACAGCGGTGCCACTGCTGGCGAGGATTTTGAAACACGACTGAACGTAAATTGATCTTAGTTATTCCAAATTGCTTTCAAGTTGAGCGTAGTCCTTCCCGCCGCTCACGCGGCGGGATCCGGGTTCAGTGGTCAGTCTCAATTTGAACGCAACTTGAATTAGCTCATCCTATCCTTCACAACCATGACACCTCTGTTCTGCGATTTCTCGATCGGCGCGGTCCGCCTTGCCGCGGGCGCTCTAGCGCTTCTCACCCTTGCCCCGCGAGCCGCCGCCGCGCCCGAACCCGTTCATCACGCCGCCAACGGCACGACGTTTCGCCCGGCCGACGTCGATTACGCGCATCCGATTTATAAGACCGAATTCGACGATCCGGCGGAAGAGGGCGACTGGGTTCTCGAAGGCGGCAAATCCATGACCATCGCGTCGGGATGGCTCATCCTGGAAAGTGCGCCGCATGCCGATCCCAAGAAGCAGAGCACGAATCATCTGGTGTGCTGGTTGAAAAAAGAAGTGCCGGCGGACTTCTTTTTCGAGACCGTGCTGCGGCCGCAGAACAAGCGCGAGGGCCTCAACATCATTTTTTTCAACACCCGCGGGGTTAAAGGCGAGAGCATCTTCGACCCATCGCTCGCGCCGCGCGACGGGGTGTTTCCGTTATATCATTCTGGCGATCTGAACAGCTACCACGTGTCCTATTGGGCGCCCCCCCGACTCACCACGCATATCCGGAAAAACCGCGGCTTCCACCTGGTAGCGGCCTCGGACACCGACATCATTGCCGCCGCGCCTCCCGAGACATTTGAAACGCTGCGCATCTACAAACGCGGTCCGATGCTGCGCGTGCTGATTGAAGACAAAGTGCTGGTCGCCTGGGACGATGATGGAAAAACGTTCGGCCCCGTGCACCAACATTCTGGCTGGATCGGCCTCCGTCAGATGGGCTACACGCTGCGCACCGAATACGAACGGCTGGCGGTCTATCCGCTGCGATCCGGTCCGCGGTGACGCGCGCGGCGCGTCATCCGCGAGTGCGGAGGGGCATACCTTGAATATTGATTCTGCTGAAAATTCTCTTCCTTGCATGCGTCATTCTCTCCCCTCGCTTTTCCGTCGAATTACCAAGGCATGGCTCTTAGTCGGAGCCGCTCTGGCTCCGCTGCCTTGGTTATCCCTTCACGCCGCGGAAAAAGCATCCGCCGCGAAGTCCGTCACACGGCGTCCCAACATCAGCTTCCTCCTCGCCGACGATCTCGGTTACGGCGACATCGGTGCCTTCGGGCAGAAAAAGATCCGCACGCCGAATTTCGACCAGCTCGCGAAGGACGGCATGTGGCTCACGGATCACGACTCGGCGCATAACGTCTGCGCGTTCATCTACGACAACGAGAACAAGAAACTCCCCGGAAATTCCATGAAACTCTCTCTGTTGCTTCCGCTCCTCGGCGCCATCGTTCCCGCCGCGTTCTCTGCCACGACCAGCCCGCCGGCCGCGTTGCGGCCCAATATTCTCATCATCGTTGCCGACGACCTCGGGTGGGGCGATGTCGGCTGGCATGGGTCGCACATCAAGACACCGGGTCTCGACAAGCTCGTGCGCGCCGGCGTCGAACTCGATCAGCATTACGTCTGGCCCATGTGCAGCCCCACGCGCGCGGCGATTTTGTCCGGTCGCTACGCGAGCCGCTTCGGGGTCACCGCCGCGCAGAACGATCTCGCCCTGTTCCCCGATACCGTGACGCTCGCGGGCGGTTTGCGTGAATCCGGCTACGCGACAGCAATCACGGGGAAATGGCACCTCGGCTCGAAAGCCGAATGGGGCCCGAATAAATTCGGCTTTGACCACAGCTACGGCGCCTTCGCCGGCGGCACGGGTCCCTACGATCATCGCTACAAGAAGGGTGAGTTCACGGGAAACTGGCATCGCAACGGCGAACTCATCACCGAGGAGGGTCATGTCACCGACCTGATTGCGCGCGAAGCCATCCGCTGGATCGAAGGCCGCGATGCACGCCCGTTTTTCCTGTATCTGCCGTTCACGGCCCCGCATATCCCGATCGATGAGCCGCAGCGCTGGCTCGATCTCTATCCGAAGGTCGAGCCGCTCACCAAACGTCACTATGCGGCGAACGTCACGCACCTCGATGATGCGGTCGGCCTGGTCATCGACGCGCTCGAACGCACGGGCAAGCTCGCGAATACGCTCATCGTCTTCACGAGCGACAACGGCGCCACCCTCATTGCCGGCGGCGATGGCGAGAAAGTGGAGTTGTTCAACCTCGCGCGGGATCCCCACGAGGAGAAGGACCTGGCGGCGCAGAAACCGGCTCGAGTCAAATCTCTCACGGCGCTTCTGGCCAAAATGGCCGCAGCCGACACCGTACACCGTTCGACAGAATACCAACGCCCACCCCATGAAAACCATCAGCTCCGCCCGGCTTTGCTCGCTCGCTCTGCTTATCCTCGGCTTGTTCGCCGGCCGTGTCCACGGTGCCGAGCCTGAGCTCATTGATGATCGCGCCATCACCATCCGTTCGGCAGGCGACGTCGACGCGAAGCGGAAGGCGCTGATCCACTACATCTGGGGCGCCGACGGCTTCCCCAAACAGCGCCTGCCCGACGCTGTCGTGCCCAACGTCCCGGGCCCGCTGCGGGACCGTAGCGAGGTCGGGCGGGTGGACGAAATCAGGATCGAACAGACGCCCGAATTGCAGGGACTGGCTTATCACTTTATTCCGCGGAAGCCGAATCGCACGTTGGTGGTGGTTCATCATGGCCACGGTTGCGCCGCGAACGACGATCCGGCGCATCCTGATGACCGCAATGGCCTGCACCAAACGATTCAAGCGCTGTTGCGGGAAGGTTACGGAGTGCTTGGCGTTTTCATGCCCCACAAGCGTCCCGGCGATTGCCGGGGAAGAACAGCGCATGATGATCTGATGGGCACGACCACCATCGGAAGCCCCCTCAAGTATTTTCTGGACCCAGTGGCGATCAGCCTGAATTACCTCAAGACGCGCAGCCGGGAGGGAAATTTTCCCGAATACCGTGACGTTCACATGGTCGGTCTGTCCGGCGGCGGCTGGACGACGACGGTCTATGCCGCGATTGATCTCGCCATCCGCTTCAGCTTCCCGGTGGCAGGAACCGTTCCGCTGTATCTGCGACATGGAGGTTCCGTGGGCGACCGTGAGCAGTATGAATCGTCGTTTTACAGCCTGGCCGGATATCAGGACCTCTACATCCTGGGCGCGGAGGGACGGGGGCGAAAGCAAGTCCAGATCCTGGTGCGCCGCGACACGTGTTGCTTCGGTGAGAAGCAACACGACGGCAGCAGCGTGGGCATGTCCTACGGGGAGGCACTCCGCGACTACGAAGGCCGTGTCCGCGCCGCGCTCGACGGGATCGGAAACGGGTCGTTTCGGTTGGAAATTGATGAGATCGCACCGCGCCACATGATCTCGCATCACGCGATCAAGGACATGATTCTGCCTGAACTGCGCAAGGCACGATGAGGACGCACGCGTCGAAGCGCCCTTTCGTTGCACAATCACGATAGGAAAATCACCTCTATGCTCCCATTAAATAACCAGGAAAACCCCAATCGACCTTCGATGTTCAAGCAATTTCGGCAATTATTGGTCAGCGCAGTCGTCGCGATGGCAACAACTGCGGCATTTTTTATGACCGCGCCGGTGAACGGCACGGCCTACACGGATACGGACCACGATGGCATGCCCGATGCCTGGGAAACAGCGCGGGGTCTTGATCCCAATGTCGCCGACAACAATGGAGACGACGATGGCGATGGATATACGAACCTCGAAGAGTTCCTCAATGGCCCAACTGTTTCCACCGCTCCCAGGATCAAGGTGAAAGGACGGGAGCCAGAAAAGGTCTCTGATTCGCGATCGGCGTTCCCAACCTCCGCGCGGGTGATCGAAACGCCGCGGCCGTTGCCGCGCCTGGAGGATCTCGGAAGAAAATCGCGAAACAGTTATGGCTCCTTGGAGGCGACCATGCAGACCCTACGGGCTCATCGCCCGCTGGATTTGAACGCGGCGGAGTGGCGCCGCCGGCATCCGGCCGCGAATTACGCCGGGTGGGCGCGCGAGGCCCGGAGGTTGCTGGCGGAGGGCCTGCATTATGATGCCGGGAAACTCGACCTGAAAGCGGTCACCACCGCGCGGTGGGAAACCGATTCCTTCGTTCGTGAAACGATCGAGTTCAACACTGCCCCGTGGTTCCGCGTGCCCGGTTACTTCTACATCCCAAAGCATGTTCCACTGCCGGCGCCCGCTTTGATCGTCTTTCACGAATGGGGCGGACCGATGCTTTTTGGGGCGGACCGCGTCTCCGGTGAACCGCTCCATCCGGCGATTGCCGCCCACCGGCAGCAACTCACCAGTGGGCGGGCCTTGGCGGACTGGTTTGCCTCGCAGGGCTACGCGGTCATTGTGATCGACGCGTATCACTTTGGCCGGCGCGCTCCGCGCGGTTTGAAGGGCCTGCCCTCGAGCTACGATCCGGCGACGCTCGATGGCGACACGCTGGCGCGCTACGACGCGGTCGTGCGCGATGCCCTCTATCTGGGAGTTCGTCAGCTCAACTGGGCGGGCGCCACCTGGGCCGGCGTGAACTACGGCGACGACAGCCGCTGCGTTGATTATCTGTTATCGCGAAAGGAGGTGGATCCGAAGCGCATTGGCTGCACCGGGCTCTCCGGCGGGGGCTGGCGCACCAACATCATGGCCGCACTCGAACCTAGAATCAAAGCAGCCGTATCCGTCGGCTGGATGACGACGGGCGACGCTCAGCAACCCTACAACGTCGCCGGAGCAATAGGCACATTCTGCCTTTTGCCCGGCGTGTGGAATCGAATAGACATCCCTGATTTAATAGCAATGGCGGCGCCCAAGGCCGTTATGGTCGTGAGTGGCACGAAAGATATACTTTTTCCACCGCTCGGCCAGAAGGAGGCTGCGCGCCAGATCGCCGACGCGTATGCCTGGGCCGGTTTCGCGGACCGCTTTCGCGACTATTCGCCCGACAAGGAGCATTGTTACGATGCGGAGATTCAGAGCGAAGCCCTGGCGTGGTTTGACACGCACCTCAAGAAGCGGCAAGTCCCTGCATCGAGAAATCCCATCGACCGGAGGAGACAGAATGCGCAACCATGAGCTGGTGAGACTTTTCCTGACGCTGATGTTGGGTTTGGGACTTTCAGCCGCTGCGTCGCCGCAGTCCAAGGCCCAAAAGCCACAGGCGGTCGCGAAGTCCGCCGCGGCGCGTCCCAATGTCATCTTCCTCCTGGCCGACGATCTCGGGTACGGCGACATCGGTGCGTTCGGCCAGAAAAAGATTCGCACGCCGAATCTCGACCAGCTCGCGAAGGACGGCATGCGGCTCACGCATCACTATTCGGGGCATAACGTCTGCGCGCCGTCGCGCTGCGTGCTGATGACCGGCAAACACCCCGGCCACGCCTACATTCGGGATAACCGCCGGGGCTTCCGGCAGGCCGATATGAAGGGCGACGAAGGCCAGGAGCCGGTGCCGGCCGGAGAACTGAAGCTGCTGCTCACCTTGAAGCAACTGGGTTACACCAACGGCGGCTTCAGCAAATGGGGCCTTGGCGCCGTCGGGAGCACCGGCGATCCGAATTCACAGGGGATGGACTGGTTCTACGGCTACAACGATCAGGGAGTCGCGCATAATTTCTACCCAGTCAGTCTCTGGAACAACCGCGAGCGCGTCCCCCTGCGAAACGAGCGCTTCAGCGCGAGGCAGACGCTTCCCCCCGGTGCCGACCCCAAGGATCCGGCGAGCTACGCGAAGTTCACCGGCCAGGATTACGCGCCGGATCTGATCAATGATGCTGCCAGGAAGTTTCTTTGCGAAAACAAGGACCGGCCCTTCTTCCTGTACTATCCGACAACGGTGCCGCACCTCGCACTGCAGGTGCCGGAGGATTCTCTCGCGGAATACAACAACGCATTCCGGGAGGAACCTTACACGGGAGGCAATGGCTATTTGCCGCATCGTACCCCTCGCGCAGCATATGCCGCGATGGTGACGCGTTTGGATCGGGAGATTGGGAAGCTGCTCGCACTCGTGGATGATTTTGGGCTGCGCAAAAACACGATCGTCATTTTCTCCAGCGACAACGGTCCGCTCTTCAATCGGCATGGCGGTACCGACGCGGAGTTTTTTAACAGCCATGGCGGATTGCGAGGCCGCAAAGGCAGTTACTACGAGGGGGGCTTCCGGGTGCCGTACATCGTCCGCTGGACCGGTCAGATCAAACCCGGCAGCACGAGCGAGCGCGTCACGGGGTTCGAGGATTGGCTGCCGACGATTCTCGAACTGGCTGGCGCGAAGGAAAGCACGCCGTCCGGCATCGACGGAATCAGTTTTGCGCCGACGTTGCTCGGCCGCAGGCAGCCGGAACGGCGGTTCCTGTATCGCGAATCGCCGAGCTACGGCGGCCAGCAATGTGTGCGGGTCGGCCACTGGAAGGCGATTCGGACGAATCTAAATCCCGATCCAGCCGCGACCAACCAGGCGCCGGGTACGGGTGCGATCGAGCTCTACGACCTTGCGTCTGATCCAACCGAGTCGCGGAACGTTGCCGCCCAGCATCCCGAGGTCGTCGCGACTCGCGACGATTTTGAGAGAGCAACACGTGCCCGCGAAGCTGTGGCCGATCCGGGCGCTGGACGAGGAGGCAACTAAGCCGTGATTTTCTGCCCGTGGAGCCGAACTCTTCCGCCCGCCTCTGCGATATCAGAATCAGCAAAAGGCAAAAAACAGGAAAAGCAATGAGATTTCCCTTGACAAAGACTGTAGGCCCTGTATTATCTCGACTTATTAAATCGGTATAATAAAAGGTTTGGCTGTCAGGTTGTTATTCTCCTCGCTGGTCGCCATATTAAATCGGTATAAAGCCGCTTGGCTATGTCTTCTCCTGGCGGCTGTCCTGGGAGTTGTTTTGGGGCGCGAACTCTGGGCCAAGAGAAACTCGCAGCAGGTGAATTTGAAAATTGAAGACAATTTAGTTCAGGAGGTCTTGTATGAAAACTCGCATCCTTTTCCAAACGCTTGTCCCTTCTCTGCTGGTACTTCTCTGTCTCCGGCAGCCACTCGTGGCGGACATTACAGGATCGATATCAGGAGTCATTCGTGACCCAAGTGGGGCGGCCGTTGCCGGGGCTTCGGTCACGCTCCGAAATGCCGATACGGGTCTGGTTCGCCAAGTCAATAGCGATGACACTGGCAACTATGAGTTCCTAGCCGTGCCCGTCGGGCAGAATTATAACCTTGAAGTTGAGGCACCGGGTTTCCGGAAGCATGTGCAATCAAAACTCCAACTGCTCGTGAACCAAAGATTCCGTGCAGATGTCGCGCTGACGCTCGGTGAGGTTACCGATGAGGTCAATGTCTCGGCGGCTGCAGTTCAAGTGGAAAGCGTCAGCACTCAGTTGGGCGATGTCATTGATGATCGCAAGATGAC
>Ga0187893_10013160_pt1 | contig 11586 bp, 7 predicted proteins | sample MA1701074metaG_FD_139574 | JGI IMG/M metagenome (GOLD analysis project Ga0187893, IMG submission 139574) | White microbial mat communities from a basaltic lava cave in the Kipuka Kanohina Cave System on the Island of Hawaii, USA - MA170107-4 metaG ...
ATTGGAATACTCGTAACTGCTGTTTCGGCACAGAAGAACGACCAATCTCCCAAAGGCGCGACGGTAGTGATTACGACGCGCCATGGCGAGCAGCTCACCGGCACGCTGTTGTTTGCTTCAGACAGCGCGCTGGTGCTCTATAATTTACAACATCTCCAGGTGCAGACGAAGATAGTACCCGCCGCGGAAATCGAACGCATTAGGATCGTAAGAACAGGATTTGACGAGCATATCGACATCGCTGGAAATGTTGCGGCTTATGAGGTGTTCTTGCCCAAGCTGCGGTGGATTGCCGCCTATTACAAGCTACAGCCACCGAAGCTTTACGCTATCATGCAATCATCCACCCAACCAAGTTCATCGGCCTCTGTAGTTACTTGGACGATTGCCAAGCCGGACAGTACTTCACCACCTTCCGGCACGATAGCGCAGCCGGCACAAACAAACCGACCCGTATTTAGGCCTCCGATAGCAAGGTTTCATTTCGCGCTTGAAGCCGGAGGGGGTTCATCGCGCACGAAGGCCGATTTGTATCATGCTTTTGTCGCCTCTGGATTTGGCGGATATCGCGAAGCCGATACGATATTCACTTACCCGAGCTTCTATCCAAACACCTCTCCTAACAACGGGGTTGCGGGTCTGAGTGCAGAATATAACTTGTCCAGCCATGTCTGCCTCGGCTTGGCGATTCACAAAATGCCAAAAGTCGAAGTTACTGGAAAGGATTATGAATTTGAACAGGTCAGGGGAACCTTCTATAACCTGTTCGGCAAATACGTCCGTCAACCGGCTGCGCCCCTATTCCTGTCACATTTTGAGTTTGCCTTTGAAGCCGGGATAAGCTATGGCGTGGTTACGGTCGAAGGATCGCTTGCCCCTGTGGTTAACCCCTTTGGCGACATCGTAACGCGACCGTCTACTCCCACTTTTGCCATCAATAAGAAAGTGGTGGGTTTTTATGATCAAATGAGCCTCGATTACTATGTTATCAAAAGGCTATCGCTGCAGCTCAATTTATTTTCCATGCAAGTCATGACGGCCGTGCAGGTTCCGGAAATAAGCGAGCGCACGTTCCAGGGAGAGACGAAAACGCTCAAGTCCCACGCTCTCCATCTGACTGGCTTCGAAACGACATTTGGTGTGCGATTGCATTTTTAAGAACCATAATAACCCTTGCAAGTCTTTTGCACAAATTCGATGAGTTCACCAACGAGGTTCACATGAAATCCATCCGCATAACAACTATTGTTTTGGCCGGGCTCGCAGTAAGCCTATTGGCTTTTTACGCCTGCGATTCCAAGTACACCCTCATCGAAGCCTTTTTGTCGAACGGCGCGGAGACCAAATTGTTCACTTATACGAACTCAAACAATTACAATTTGGGCCAATCCGTCGCGATCAGCGGCGATGTGGCATTAGCCGGAGGGTATGTATATCGTTGGGATGGGGTCACCACCTGGACGAAGGAAGCAAATTTGCCTCGAAGCGGTTCTGTTGCGCTTAGTGGCATTAGAGCCGTTGTTGGCGGGCGAGGCTCTATCTATGTGTATCGCTTTAATGGCTCGCAGTGGCAGGAAGAAGCGGAATTATCCCCCAGCGATGGAGCGACGAATTATGAATTTGGTCATGCGGTTTCAATGAGTGGGAGGGTAATCGCGGTCGGCGCCTATGACGACTACTTTAGCTCTTCTCCCCAGAGCGGCTTGGTTTACATGTATCGCCTCAACGGCTCGAATTGGGTGAAGGAAGCAAAATTGACGGCCAGTTCCGGAAAAGGCAATGATGGATTCGGTTCCAGTGTGTGCGTCAATGGGAATGTGGCCATCGTCGGAGCTTGGGGAACTGAGATGGGACAAGGCGCTACCGGTATGGCCTACGTCTACCGCTTTACGGGATCAAGCTGGAGAGAAGAAGCCAAACTCACTGCCAGCGATGCGAGTGCGGGCGACGGGTTTGGCCGTGCGGTGGCGGTGAGCGGCGACGTGGCCATCGTTGGCGCGCCTTATGATGACGAAAGCTGGAGCCAAACCGGCTTGAACAATCGCCCTGTCCGTACATTTGCCATCAATAGCGCCGGGCACATTTTTGCCGGATATATCGGCGTGTATCGCTCCACCGACAATGGCAAGAACTGGAACGCAGTCAATCGCGGCTTGACTGATGTCAATGTCCAGGCGCTGGCCATCAATCGTGACGGCCATGTCTTTGCCGGTACGATGGGCGGCGTGTTTCGCTCAACCGACAATGGCGAAACCTGGAATCCAATCAAGAGCGGCGTCAGCAATGCCTACGTCAATGCGTTTGCCATTAACAGCAGCGGGCACATTTTCGCGGGGACAAGTTTAGGCAGCGGCGTTTTTCGCTCCCTCGACAATGGTGAAACCTGGAGTCCAATCAATACCGGCCTGACGAATACCTCGGTCCTTGTGCTGACCATTAATAACCAGGGGCATATTTTTGCCGGGACGGCGGGCAACGGCATTTTTCGCTCTACCAACAATGGCGACAATTGGATACCAATCAATACCGGCTTGACCAATACCCGTGTCTTTGCATTTGCCATCAATCGTGATGGGCATATCTTTGCCGGGACGTTGGGCGGAGGCGTTTTTCGCTCCACCAACAATGGCGACAACTGGACGCAGATCAACAGCGGCTTGGCTGATCTCAATGTCCAGGCGTTGGCCATCAACAACGACGGGCACATTTTTGCCGGTACATATTATGGCGGCGTGTATCGCTCCACCAACAATGGCGATAGTTGGACGCAAATCAATAGCGGCCTGACTGATCTCAATGTCCAGGCACTGGCCGTCAACAACGACGGGCACATTCTTGTGGGGACTTATGGCGACGGCGTGTTTCGCTCTCCTAACAATGGCGCATTTTCTGAAAACTCCGGTTCAGCTTACATATTCCGTTACAATGGGTCGAGCTGGCGTCAAGAAAGTAAATTGAGCTTCACCGGAGCCACCAAAGGATACTTCGGCTCGGCAGTGGCCGTGGACCAAAACCTGGCGATCATCGGCGCGCCATTTGATGACGATATGCACTTTTTCGAATCTAATCCTGAACCTGGGACCGCTTATGTGTATCGCTGGGATGGAACGGTTTGGCGTGAGCAGAAAAAACTGGCTGCCAGCGACGGCGCCGCTGATAATCGCTTCGGCGCGGCGGTGTCGATCAGTGGCCGTTTCGCCATAGTCGGAGCGCCTAATGCCGCTATTGAGGCGACTAAAGTTTATCCTTATAATAGTGGCGCCGCCTATGTTTACGTGGTTGATTGAATGGCTTGAAGCTTAACTGAACTTAAACGGGAGAAAACCTACCATGCCGCGAATATCATTTCGGCCCATCATGGCAACGCTCATCGTCATTGTTGTTTTAATTCTACCCGCGGCGCTTGCGGCGCAATCCTTTTGGCTGGAGCGCAGCCCCGGGAAAACCTTTTTGCTGGAAATTTTCAAGCCCAACATAAGCAGTGGGGTCTACAACGGCGTGCGTTATCCGGTTGATTACTCTTTTGAGACCTTCGCGCTCTTCCTTTCGCTGCGCTGGCCGATGGGGAGCAAATACTTTCTGGTGGCGGAGCTGCCATTTGCCCATGCGGCATTTGATACGAAAATTGATCGTGCCTTCAGCTTCTACCGCTTCAACGGCCACTCGAACACGATCGGAAATCCTTACCTCGGTCTTGAGCGCGGAAGTTTCGAGATTGGCCTTCGCCTGCCGCTGGCCAAAACAGACAATAACTATGCGGCGCCGGTTGGCATGGCCGCCGATGTTGATCGTCGTGAAGCTTTCGAGAGTTATGCGGCGTTAAGAGCCACGGTCAATTATCAGGCTAAACGTCTATTCTTCTGGAAGCTTCCCCAAAGCTGGGCGCTTCGCTACCGCTTTGGCGCGATCATTCTCCGCAATTTCGATCATTTCCGTGATAATTATTTTGCTTTCCCTCTTAATTTCCAGATTGGGTATCAAACGGCACGAATCCAGCTTGGAATTAACAACGCCAGCTGGATAGGGGCCCTCCGCCAATATCGGGATCGTATTCAATCGAGCTTCACTCGTGACAGCGATTTTACTATTCATGCGGAGGGGGAAGGAGGATTTACTGCCAGCATTAAATTCGGCAACCTGCGCCCGGGCCTCTACATCGGATCTTCGTTTGGGCTTAACCTCAACATCCAGCGCTGAGGCCGGCAACGGCAACCATGAAAACTTCGCGCGTTGGCCGTCAATGCCAACGGAGAGATTTTTTGCCGGCACCTCTGGTCAAGGCATTTTTCGTTCCGCCGACAACGGCAACAGTTGGACACAGGTCAATAACGGTTTGACGAGCACAAATATTTATTCGTTGGCCATCAATGCGCAAACCGGCGAGATTTTGGTGGGAAGCTTGGGCGCCATGTTTCGCTCCAATGATCGCGGCGACAATTGGACAAAATTAGCTAACGGCTTGCCGGACACGAGCATAGTGATTGCGCTCGCCGTCAACCCCGCTTCCGGACTTTTGATTGCGGGCACCACCAAGAACGGCGTTTTTCGCTCCGTCGACCACGGACAAGACTACGCCTGCAAGGTTAGGGTCTTCTCCGTTTCTGTTTTGGTCTATTGCTTTTATCCATTCTCATGACCATGCCTTAAAAACCTACAGATCTAAGGTGGTTAGATGTCCACAAAATTTCACTCATAGATCCTGAAGAAAAACCAAAAAAACAAAAGCCCTACCATAAAGCTTTTCTTCGCGTCTTTGTTCCTTGTGGTGGTTTAAAGTTACCGTATTCAACGACGTCCCGGTTTCTGTTCATCTTTTTAAATGGTGTTTTCGCGTTAATCGCCAGTATTTTTATTCGCGAAAATTAGCGCCCATTCGCGGTTAAAGAGTTGTCCGCTGTTTCCGATGCCTACCGGCTTGTCGGCATTGAGAAATAATTGCTTGACAATGTTTGCCGGAAATCATAATTTGATAATCGTCGTTACGAATCCAATCTTCTTAATTTTGTTACCCTGTCATTTCTATTTCATAGGAAAGGTTAAACTCGCATGCCCTCTCTTGCTTTGCTCGGCGGTACGCCGGTGCGCAAACAACCGTTTCCCCAATGGCCGCAGTCGCGCCCCGGACAACTCGCGGCGTTGCAGCAGGTTTTGGAAAGCGGCAAATGGGGCGTCGGCAGCCCGTACATCGCCGAATTTGAAAAGCGCTTTGCCGAATTTCAGCAGGCGAAATATGCCCTGTCAATATGTAATGGCACCGCCTCACTGATGATCGCGCTCAAAGCCTGTGGCGTCAACGCCGGCGATCAAGTCATCATTCCGGCTTACACCTTCATCGCCACCGCGAGCTCGGTGTTGCTGGTCAATGCCGTTCCGGTGTTTGTCGATATCGATCCGGAAACCTACAACCTCGATCCGGCGCAAATCGAAGCGGCGATCACACCGACGACGAAAGCGATCATGCCGGTGCACATCGCCGGACAGCCCGCGAATCTTGACGCGATTCTCGAGATTGCAAAGCGGCACAATCTGCCGGTCATTGAGGACGCGGCGCAGGCGCACGGCGCGGAATGGAAAGGCCGGCGCGTCGGCGCGATTGGAAATATCGGCTCGTTCAGTTTTCAATCGAGCAAAAATCTTTCTGCCGGCGAAGGCGGTGCGCTCATTACCGACGATAAAGCTTTGATCGACGTTTGTTTCTCGTATCAAAATTGCGGTCGCGTGCGCGAAGGCGCGTGGTACGAGCATCGCGTGCTTGGCGGCAATTTCCGGCTTGGCGCCTTTCAGGCCTCGTTGTTGACGGCACAGCTTGCAACGATTGCCGAAGACATGCAACGCCGCGATCTGCACGCGCATCATCTCGATGAGAGACTGCGCGAGATTCCCGGCATCAAGCCGCTGCTCATGCATCCGCACGTCACGCGCCATGCCAGGCATCTTTACATTTTCCGCTTTGACGGCGAAGCCTTCGACGGTTTGTCACGCGATCGTTTCATCGACGCATTGCGCGCCGAAGGCATTTATTGCCACAAAGGCTACACGCCGCTCTATCGCGAGCAGCTTTTCAGCCTCGATCCGCGCCAGCATCCGTGGATCGAGGGCATCAACTATCGCGAGTTGAATCTGCCGGTCACCGAACGCGCCGGCGACGAAGAAGCAGTGTGGATCCCGCAATCGACGCTGATGGGCACGGAGAAAGAAGTCGAAGATATTGTGAAAGCGGTGGCGAAAGTGCAGGCGCATTTTGGAGAGTTGCTGGCAGAGTCAAAAACTTTGAACGCGGATGACGCGGATAAAACGGATTAGTGCGGATTTTGTAACGATTTTTTATGAAATTTTTTAATTGTCGCAAATAGCTTCATCCTTGATCAAACCAGAGGAGAGGAAATGAACACATCGTCAGGAATTTTTGAGTACAAAGACAGAGACTTCGGCGATACGCAAAGCATTATGGTGACAACCACTCCGGAAGTCTTTTATCCTACGAGCACGACCAACCTGCTGCTGGCCGGCGTGCGCAAATTCGCCAACCTCGATTCTTCGAAGATCGGCACGGCCCTGGATCTTGGTTGCGGCTGCGGTATCGTCGCCGTGGTTTTGGCCAAATTGATTTTGCCGCAAGCGGCGATCTGTGCTTCGGATATTAGCGCCGAAGCCGTGAAATTGACCCAACGCAATGCCGACGATCATCGGCTCGCGATTGATTGTCGTTGCGGCAGCATGTTTGCGCCGTGGGCCGGGATGAAGTTTGATCTGATTGTGGACGACGTCGCCGGCATAGCCGAACCGATTGCGCGGCTTTCCCAGTGGTATCCCCCGCACATCCACAGCGATGCCGGCGAAGATGGCACCCGCTGGATCGTGGACATTCTGTCGCAGGCACCCGAGTTCCTTACGCCGCAGGGACAGATTTTTTTTCCGGCGTTAACGCTTTCCAATGAAGCCAAAATATTAGACGTTGCTCAAAAACATTTCGCCAAAGTCGAGCTGGTCACGGAACAATGGTATCCGCTCGGCCATGATTTATTGCCCCATTTGAATTTGATCGAGGAACTCATGAGTCGAGGCCTTGTTGAAATAAAAAAGAAAGGCAGCCGCTGGTTGTGGGCGACTAAAATCTACCGCGCCGGCAATTAAGCGAATTGGAATTATTACTAAAGATTTATTATGGATCCAACAATAGCAAGCCTCGTCGGAACCGCAATCGGCGCTCTTGTCGGTCTTGCAGGAGGATTTTTGACAAGTCGCCAACAGTCAAAATTGGAGTATCTGAAATGGGTTCGCACCAAGGAAGATGAATACGAAAAAGAAGTCCGCCTTGCAGTAGCTGAACTCACCAAAAAATTGGCTGCTGGTACTCAAGCGATTTCATGGTTTACCAGTAAAGCCCAAATTGAACCTGCTAACTTATCAGAGCATGATCTATTAGCATACGACAAAACAATACAAACATTATATCTTGATATTGTCAGTGCCCGCATTGTCGTCGCAGCGCTAAATAAAGAAATTCATGCTCAGATGACGCCTTTGGCTGGTAAACTATATTCCCTCGACATACGGATAGCCAATGCAGAGGCATTATTCAGGAGTTCTCAAAAACAAGAGGCAATAAATGAGTTGGCAATTTGCGCCGATATCGCTTCACAATTTGAAGATGAGCTTATAGAACGAGTCACTGAAATCATCGGCCTGGATAAAGCGGCGATAAAATCACGCCGCAAGTAAAGAAACTGTCAGTTGGTGATTTTCGGTGAAAACGAAAACTCTTTGTAATTCAAGACAATCTATAGCAACTAAAAAGGTTCTTACGAATGCCATTTTTTATCAAACGGAGAGCAAGCCATGACCATTCCCGAAATTGATCGCCAATCACTACTGCAACGACTCCACGCCGGTGACAACCTCGAAGTCGTGGACATCCGCGAAGTGAATGAGTACAACGACTGGCACATCGGCGGCGCGCGCAATCTGCCGGCTTACATTGCGCTCAATACGCAGGATTACGAACCGTTTCTCGAGCAAATCCAAACGTATCCGAAAGAGCGCGAGTATGTCATGGTTTGCCGCCGTGGCATGACTTCGAAAATGGCGGCGATGCTCGCGGCGCAAGTGGGCTACAAAGCCTCCAGCTTGCGCGGCGGCATGTACGACTGGAGCAATGCGTGGAGCAGCGTGCCAGTGCAACTGCAAAGTGCCGGCGCCACTTTTATACAAATTCGCCGCGACGGCAAAGGCTGCTTGTCCTATTTGCTCGGCTCCGACGGCGTCGCGGCGGTGTTTGATCCGAACGTGGAAGACGAAGTTTATCTCAAATTGGCCGCGCAAGCCGGCTTGAAGATTTGTTATATTTTTGAAACGCACATTCACGCCGATCATATTTCGCGCGCGCCGAGCTTGTTGCAAAAAACCGGCGCGACGCTGGTGATGCCGACGACGAGCTCGCTGCGCACCTCCAAATCTTTTCAGCCGATCAAAGACGGCGAAACATTTCGTCTCGGCCAGATTGAATTTCGCGCCATCGCCACCCCCGGTCACACGACGGAGAGCACGTGTTATCTGCTCAACAATGACGCTTTGATTTCCGGCGACACATTGTTCGTCGAAAGCATCGGCCGGCCGGATTTGGAAAAAGGCAATGCCGGCGCGGTGCAGGGCGCGGAGGCTCTCTACAAAAGTTTGCACGAACGTTTGCTGACGCTGCCGGATTCGCTGCAAATTTTTCCGGCGCATTACAGCGGCGCGATTAAATTTGATTCCACGCCGCTGATGGCGCGACTGGGCGATTTGCGCGGCAAAATCAATTTGCTCAAAACCGGCAAGGAGAATTTTGTCAAAACCGTCGTCGCCTCGTTGCCGCCGAAGCCGCCCAGCCATGAAATGATTATTTCCATCAATGAAGGCAAAACCGCGTTCGATTTTTCCGGCGCCGGCATGATGTCCCCCGTCGATCTCGAAGCCGGGCCCAATCGTTGTGCGGTGAGCTGAGATGGTTGATGGGTTTTTGGATTGATGGAGCTATGGATTTTTGGAATACTGGAACTTCATCAATCCAGTGATCCAATAATCCATCAATCCAGCGATCCATCAATCCACGGCTCTTTCTTTCGCGGAGGTAAAACATGAATGCAGAAAATAAGCAACCCGCTGGTGCGGAGGCAAAGCTGCTTGCTCTGCAGCAGGAAAACCAGCGTCTCAAGCGCGGAGTCGAGGAGCTTTCTTTTCTGAATGATCTTGCGCGCGCGATCGGCGCTTCGACGAATCTTCAGCAAATCATGCAGACCGTCGTGCATCGCGCCTTGCAGGCCATTCACGCCAGCCAGGGTGTCATTACGCTCGTCGATGCGAAAGCCGTCGATCCGATGCGCACGCTCGTGCGCGATATGGCCTCGACCGGCGTACAACAACCTTTCCGTCCGAATGAAATCCTGCTCGGCTGGATGCATTACCACAAAATGCCGTTGGTGCTCAACCAGCCGCGCGAAGATCAGCGTTTTCGCGATGTGAAATGGGACCAGGCCGTCGTCTCGCTCGTCTGTGTTCCGTTGATCGTCAAATCCGAATTGAAGGGCGTGCTCACCGTTTATAATAAAAAGGATGGCGCTGGGTTTACTGACGATGATCAGCGTTTGCTGGCGATCATCGCGGCGCAGTCAGCACAGGTGATCGAGAATGCCAGACTTTCCGAAGAGGAGCAGACGCTGTTGCGCATGCAGGAACAGGTTCGGCTCGCGTCCAAAATTCAGTTTGATCTCCTGCCGAAAACCGCGCCGCAGATTGCCGGTTATGATATCGCCGGCAAAACGGTTTCCGCGCAGAGCGTCGGCGGCGATTATTTTGATTTCATCACGGTCGACGACAACCGGCTGGCGTTGTGTCTCGGCGATGTTTCCGGCAAAGGCCTGCCGGCTTCTTTGTTGATGGCGAACTTGCAGGCGACGATTCGCGGCCAGACGCTAACCAACTCCTCCGCCGGCGAATGCATGCAGCGCTCGAATACGCTGCTGTTGCGCAGCACGGACGACGAAAAATTTGCCACACTGTTTTATGCCCTTCTTGACACCGCGCAACATCGCCTGCAATATTCCAATGCCGGCCACAATGATCCTTTTGTTTTTTCACCGTCTGACGTTGCCGCGCCGCAACGCTTGAAAACCGGCGGCATTATGCTCGGTATGCTTCAGGACTTTCCTTTCCAAGATGACGCCATTTCGCTGCAAAAAGGCGATTTGTTATTGATTTATTCCGACGGTGTGACCGAAGCGGCGGACAAAAACGGCGACGACTTCGGCGAGCAAAAATTGCAGGGACTGGTGCGGGAAAATTTGAATCTGTCCGCCGGCGCGTTGGTTGACAAGATCATTCAAGCCGTCAAAGCGCATGCCGGCAAATCTCCGCCGCGTGAGGATGATATTACTGTCGTGGTGGTGAAAAGAATCGGGTGAGATCTCGCTCCCAAAATTCACTGCGCTCAACTTGGCTGGCTTAAAAATTCCGGAGTGCTAATCTTTAGTTTAGCGCCAACTCCGGAATTGCAAGATCGGCTGCCGTCAGACTGAAGTTTGACGACTTAAAAAGCGCGGTTAGAAAGTGTAAAGTGACAAACTAAAGTTACTCCAAATCACCGCTTGACTTTCCCACTAAACTTGCGTAGTTTGTTTCCCGATCAAAAATCCCAATCATCGCTTCCTCATTTAATGATGAAGCGGCGAACGGGCAAACCCATACGAGCGTAGCCGGAAAACCAGCTAACTAAACCAAATGAGCAAACACAAAGGCGCATTGAGTTGGGCGATGTACGACTGGGCCAATTCAGCTTTTTCGACTGTTGTGCAGGCGGGGTTCTTTCCGATTTTTTTCAAAAATTTTTGGAGCAAAGGCGCGGAGGTGACGGAGAGCACGCTGCGACTCGGCATCGCGGTGTCGGCGGGAAGCTTGATCGTCGCGATGATCGCGCCCATTATCGGCGCGTTTGCCGATCGCGGCGCGGCCAAGAAAAAATTTCTGCTGACGTTCGCAGCGCTCGGTATTCTCGCGACTGGCGGTTTGTATTTTGTCGGCGAAGGCAACTGGCAACTCGCCGCCATTTTTTACGTCATCGGCACCGTCGGCTTTTTAGGCTCGTTTGTTTTCTACGATTCATTGCTCGTCAGCGTCAGCGACGAGAGCAACGTCGACGTGGTTTCCGGACGCGGTTATGCGCTGGGCTATCTCGGCGGCGGCGTGTTGTTCTTGTTCAATGTCATCATGGTGCAGAAGCCGGAGATGTTCGGCCTCTCCGGCGCTGCCGAGGCCGTGCAGATTTCTTTTCTCGCGACGGCGATTTGGTGGGCGGTTTTTTCCATTCCGCTTTTTCGCAATGTCGACGAGCCGGCAGGCGGCAAAAAAATTTCGTTCCGCAAAGCCGCGACCGAAGGATTCGAGCAACTCGTAAAAACTTTTCGGGAGATTCGCAAATTAAAAGTCGTTTTCACTTTTCTCGCCGCCTACTGGCTTTATATCGACGGCGTCGACACCATCATCACGATGGCCGTGGATTACGGCAAATCGCTGGGCGTTCCCGACAACGACTTGATCGTGGCGCTGCTGTTG
>Ga0187893_10013161_pt1 | contig 11585 bp, 7 predicted proteins | sample MA1701074metaG_FD_139574 | JGI IMG/M metagenome (GOLD analysis project Ga0187893, IMG submission 139574) | White microbial mat communities from a basaltic lava cave in the Kipuka Kanohina Cave System on the Island of Hawaii, USA - MA170107-4 metaG ...
GAAGGCCGGCTCCGAGGGACCTGCGCCGGACCCGCACGCTCACCAGCGCCCGCGACAACGGTTGGAAGAACAGGCGCCGGCCGGTTACAGTTCGCTCCATGCTTCCGCGTCTTGCCGCCCGGCAGCGACGGGTGCTCGGAACCCTGGTCGAGAAGTCGCTCGCCACGCCCGGCGGCTACCCGCTCTCGCTCAACGCGCTCATGGCGGGCTGCAACCAGCTTTCCTGTCGCGAGCCGGTCATGAAGATGGACGAAGGAGAGACGCTGGAGGCGCTGGAAGAACTGATCCGGCACGGGCTGGCCGCGGAGGTCGGCGCGCAGGTGGGCTCGCGCGTGGAGCGCTTTCGACATCTGCTGAGGGACAAGTGCGGCTGGGAGTCGCGGGAGCAGGCCATCGTCGCCGAGCTTCTCCTGCGGGGCCCGCAGACCGTGGGCGAGCTGAAGACGAACGCGTCGCGGATGGCGCCGATGGGAGATCTCGAGACCGCCTCCGCGATCGTGACGGCGTTCGCGCAGCAGACGCCGCCGGTCGTCCGCGAGCTGCCGCGCCAGCCGGGGAAGAACGTCGTCCGGTACGATCACCTGTTCTACGTCGACGGGGAAACGGCGGCGGCGGCCGCGGCCCGCAGCCCGGAACCGGGAGCCGGCTCCCTCGAGGAGCGGGTGGCGGCGCTCGAACTGGACGTGGCCATCCTCCGCAAGGAGATCCTGGCGCTGAGGGAGGAGCGGACCAAGGCATGAGGATCGCCGCGTGAGCCTGGGCCGTCCTCACCGCCCCGCGAAAAGCGCCCGCAGCTCCGTGTCCACGTCCGCTTCCGTGTCCACCGTCTCGCGAAGCACGCCCCGGATCAGCTCGCGCAGCCGACGGCGCGTCGCGTAGAGCAGGTTGCGCACATCCGTCACGCTGCACTGCAGCTTCGCCGCCAGCGACGCGTACCCCGCGTCGTCCGTCTCCGCCTGCAGGTACCCGCACACGATCTCGTACTCGCCCGGCCGGCGGCGGCGCTCGAACTCCGCGCGCAGGAGCTCGAACGCCTGCTTGAGCACGCTCAGCCCCCACATCCGGTGGAACGCCGCGTCCGGCGTCTCGCCCGGGTCCGGTCCGATGTCCTGCTCCGCCCGCGCCACGTCGATCGCCACCGCGAACCCGCCGCGCTTCGCCGCGTGCGCCTTGCGGTACTCGTTCGCCAGCCAGTGCTCGAGGAGCGAGAGAAGATAGCTGCGGAACCGCCCGCGCTCCTTTTCCGCGCGCTCGACGAGGCCCTTCTCGATCAGGTACGCGAAGAACCCCTGCGTGTCGTCCGCCGCGTCCGCGCCCGTCCGCCCCTTGCGACGGAGGTACGCATAGAGCGGCGCCCAGTACGACGCGCACAGACGCTCGAGGGCGGCCCGCCCCCCGGTGCCCTGCGCGTCCCTCGCGCGGAGCACGTCCGACCAGAGCGTCGACTGGAACTGCGCGCCCGTGGGGTTGTCCGGCACGCCGCCATGATAGACGAAAGGAGCCGGCGAGCGCGAACCCGCCGGCCCCCGGTGCGTGATGAACCTAGGGAACGCTCGGCCCGATCAGCCACCGGCTGCCGTCGTCCGTCTTGGTGAAGTAGATCTCGATGCTCGCCCCCGGCACCGCCTGCCACGCGATGGCGTCGGTCGTGCGGTCGTTGACCTCCTTCAGCTTCGAGCCCGTCGTGATGTTCATCTGGCTGATGAAGCCGCAGAACTGCACCATGTCCGCGTAGCACGCGAACTTGTCCTTCACCGGCTCGAACATCGCCGAGTCGTCCTCGTAGTCGTCGATGTTCACCGCGTGCTTCTTGAAGAGCGCCTCGAGCTGCTCGGCGCGCTTCGAGTTGTTGAACGCGTAGCTGCTGCACGCGCGCTTCTGCGCCAGCATCGTCACGCCGTGGTAGTCCGAGTCGATGCAGAGCCAGAACGTGCGCACGTCCTTCGCCTCGATCGCCGCCTGCGTGCGCTTGTAGCACTCCTCGATGGTCGCGCCGCCGACCACCTCGGAGCCGGCCGTCGTCGCTGCGGGTTTCGTCACGGGGGTCTCCTCCTTCTTCGTCGACGTCGAGGTCTCGCCCTTCGACTCCGACTTCGCGGGCTCGTTCTTCGACTCGCTCGCCGCCGGCGTCGACGTCGTGCTCGCCGGCTTCGGGTCCTCCTTGCCGCCACAGGCCGCAAGGACCAGCGCCATCCCGGCGCCCAGGCTCATCAGCACCTTTCTCATGGTTGGCTCCTTTTCGTTTCCATCCGTGTCTGGTGGATCGCGGCGCGGCGATCTAAGGAATTCGCGCTACTCCGACCGTTCGATCCCCTCGACCACCAGCTGCCGGTCCTTCCGCGCCACGCCCGTCAGCACGTGCCACTCCTCCGGCTCGCGGCCCGTCGACACCCCCTTCGCCTGCTTCAGCAGCCGCTCGTGGCGCGTCCCGCGCTTCACGTAGCACCGCAGCGGCAGGCTCCCGTCGCCGCCCACGACGAGGAAGCACTGGTACGCGTCGTCCTTCACGTCGTCGAGCCAGTACTGGTTGTCCGTCGACTGGATCGCCGCCTTGATCCGCACGCGCCTGCCGTCGAGCTTCGCCCACTCGTCGCGGCTCGCCGCCACCTCCCACGCCGTCTCGGCGTACACGTGCGACGGCTCCTCGCGCTTCACGCCGTCGAAGCGCACGTCGAGGTTCGACGCGCGCGCGCCCGCCCTGCACTTTTCGTTCTTCGGGAAGAGCGACAGCGCCTTCTTCCAGTCGTACGCGGGCGCCATCCCCTCGGCCGCCTTCGCCCCCTTCGCCACCAGCGGCTGGCCGAGGATCTCGCGCAGCTTGTTCCAGTCGTCCATCTCGACCTTCCCCGGCACGTACGCCGTGCGGTTGAGATAGACATCGAACCACTTCTCGTCGACCGGCAGCCCGGGGATCAGCCGCTCGTTGCCGCCGCACTTCTTCCACGCGATGTCGTTGAGCTGCCTCCAGTTCTTGTCGTCGACCACCGCGCTGCTCTTCAGGTCGGAGACGTGCGACCACAGGTTGTGCGCGAAGACGTTGTCCGAAAGCTCCACGTCGCGCGCGTCCGAGGCCTGCTGGATCGCGTCGTTGTCCGCGAACTCGAAGATGTTCCCGCGCACGACCGCGCGCATCCCGGGCCAGATCTTGAGGAGGTGCCCCCGCGCGCCGCGACCCTTGCCGAAGCGCGAGTCCCACGAGAAAACGACCGTGTTCGCGCGGATCACGCAGGGCGCGCTCGAGTCGCCGCCCTTCACGTCGATCGTCTGCCCGTGGTGGTTGATGAAGATGTTGTTCTCGACGAGCTGGCCGCCCGCCACGCGCAGCGCGCCGCCCGCGCCGTTCACGAAGACGCAGTTGCGCACCACGCAGTCGCGCGACGAGAGCGCGACGTGCTCCGTCTTGTCCGATTCGCCGTGCAGGAGGTCGCCGTTCTTCCCGTACCTGTTGTTCAGCTTCTTGTCGAAGACGAAGCCGTCGACGATCGTCCCCGCGTGGTCGTCCTCGCCCTCGATCGTGCATCCGCCGCGGCGGCCCTTGAAGTCGGCCGGACAATGGAGGAGGGACGGGTGCGACCACGGGTTGCGCTCCTTGAAGTTCACGTCGTAGCCGCCGAGGAGCGCGACGTGCGCGACGTCGATCTTCCACACGCCGACCCTGAGCTTGCCGGCGTACTCGCCTTCCGCGACGTGGATCGTGTCGCCCGACTCGCAGCGCTCCAGCGCCTGGAACGGGTCCTTGAACGGCCTGTCGCGCGAGCCGTCGCCGCCCGTCGCGCCCGCGCGCACGAACCAGTCGCGCCCCGGCGGACGCTTCGCGCCGATGACGACCTCCGGCTCGTAGCGCTCGATCGACTCGATGAAGAACGCGCCCTTCGGCACGCTCCGCACGTTGTAGGCGATGCCGCGCACGAGGTGCAGGCGGTCGGGCACACCCTCGCCGCGGTGGCCGCCCGGCATGTCCTCGCACGCGCGCTCGACGCTCGTGCCCTTCTTGTAGAAGCCGGTGACGTACCCGCCCCGGCCCGCGCGGTCGTAGAGGAAAACGCCCGCGATCTCGTCCTGCTTGTACGTCGCGGGCATGCTTCCGATGTTCGCGACGTCACCGACCGCGACGATCATCTCGAGCGGCCTGCCGTCGACGGAGTCCGGCGCGTCGTACCACGCGGCGAGCTCCGCCTTCGCGTACGCCTTCGCCGGCGCCGCGGCGATCGCCCCGGCGAACTTCGCCTCGAGCTTCGCGACGCGCGCGCCCGCCTTCACGGCCGCGTTCCTCGGCGCGAGGAGCTTCAGCGCCTTGTCGAGGTCCCACGCGGGAGCCACGCCGGTGGCCGCCTCGCCGCCCGTCGCGATGAGCGGGAGCCCGTGGAGCTGGCGAAGCTTGTTCCAGTCGTCCATCTCGACCTTGCCGCGCTTCGCGGAGGTGCGCCGCGAGAAGCGGTCCATCCAGGCGGCGTCGAGCTCCAGCTCCGGGTTCGCGACCTCGTTGCCGTCGCACGCCCTGAGGCCGACCTCCTCGAGCAGGTCCATCGACTTGTGATCGACCACCACGTCGCGCCCGTCGACGTAGAGTTTCACGCTCGACCAGAGATTCATGAAGAACGTGTTCTTCGTGACGGAGACCTTGCCGGCCTCGTGCGCGAGGTAGACCGCGTTGTTGTCCGCGTGCGCGAGGATGTTCTCCGTGACCGTCGCCGGCCCGCGGAGCGCGACCGCCGCGCCGTCGACGCCGCCCGCGCCCGGGTTCCGCGGGTCCCAGCTGAAGACGATCGTGTTCCGGCGGATGACGGCCGTCATGCGCGCGAACGCGCCCGCGCTCGTGCGGACGAGCACGCCGAAGCCCATCGCGTTGACGATGAGGTTGTTCTCGATCGTGGAGCCCGGCGTGCAGTCGATGCCCGTTGTGCCGGGGTTGACGATGACGCAGTTCCGCACGGTCGCGGTGTTTCCGAAATACATCGCGGGCTGGCCGGGCCGGTCGTTGCGGCCGGTGCACGCGTCGTCGACGTAGCCGTTCTGATCGCGCATGTCGATGACCACGCCGTCGACGACCACGTCCTTCGCGTCGCTCGACACGCGCGCGTTCTTCGGCTCGTTCTTCGACGACTTGTCCCAGTGGAGGCGCGTGCGGTGCTTCCACGGGTCGCGCTCGGCGAACGCGGCGTCGTAGCCGCCGACGAGCCGCACGCGGTCGAAGGGGAGCGCCCATGTGCCGCCGCCCATCTTGCCGGTGTAGGTGCCGGCCGCGACGTGGATCGCGTCGCCCGCCTCGCATTTCTCCAGGGCCTGCCACGGATCGGCGAACGGCTTTTCGCGGGAGCCGTCGCCGCCGGAGGCGTCCGGGCGGACGAACCAGTCGCGGCCGGGTCTGTCCTGCGCGCCGGCGACGAGCGCGAGCGCGAGCGTGATCGCGGTGATCCTCATGGCACGACCTCCTCTGCGGAGGTGTGGTAAGGGCGCGGCGCGCGGTCTCGCGAAATCCGCCCGGACGTTCGCGCGGCGGCTTACCATTGATTCGTGGAGGCGACGCGCTTGGTCTGTCCGCGGTGCGGCAAGGTGTACGACCCGGGGTTCGGGTTCTGTCCGTGGTGTGCCGCGCAGGGCGCGATCCTCGCGGTGGAGGAGGAGGGCCCGGGCGCGATCCCGTCCGCGCCGCCCGCCGCGCCGCCGGAGGTCGCGATCGCCGCGCCGTCCTCGCACTTCGGCCGCTACGTCCGCACATCGCTCCTCGGCGAGGGCGGGATGGGCCAGGTGTGGAAGGCGTGGGACAAGCCGCTCGGCCGGTGGGTGGCGCTGAAGTTCGTCAAGACGAAGGATGACGCGGAGATCGCGCGGTTCGCGCGCGAGGCGCAGATCGCCGGCCAGCTTTCCCACCCGAACATCGCGGCGATCTACGAGTTCGGCGAATCGGACGGCCGCCCGTTCATCGCGATGCAGTACGTCGGCGGCCACACGCTCGACAAGGTGCGCTCGGACCGTCGTTCGCTGGCGACGCTCGTGCGCGACGCGGCGCGCGCGGTGCACCACGCGCACCAGCGCGGGATCGTCCACCGCGATCTGAAGCCGACGAACCTGATGGTCTCGGGCCGCCACATCTACGTGATGGACTTCGGGCTCGCGCGCTCCGTCGAGACGGACGTCCGCGCGACGGCGTCGGGCTCGATCGTCGGCACGCCGGCGTACATGAGCCCCGAGCAGGCGCGGTGCGAGCGGGTGGACGGTCGCGCGGACGTGTGGGCGCTGGGGGCGACGCTGTACGACCGGCTCGCGGGTCGGCCGCCGTTCGCGGGGCCGACGCTCCTCGACATCCTGCGCAGGCTCGCCGACGAGGAACCCGTGCGCCCGCGGTCGATCGACCCGACGATCGACGCGGACCTGGAGACGATCGCGCTCAAGTGTCTCGAGAAGGACGCGACGCGGCGGTACGAGAGCGCGGCGGCGCTGGCGGACGATCTCGATCGCTTCCTCGCGGGCGAGCCGGTCGCGGCGCGGCCGATCTCGGGCGTGGCGCGCATCTGGCGTCGCGCGAAGCGGAACCGGGCGCTGTCGATCGCGACGCTCGCGGCGCTGCTGATCGGGATCGCGGGCCTCGTCGTCGTCGCGGTGCAGCGTCAGCGGTCGGCGGCGGCGCTCGAGGAGCAGCGGCAGCGCCAGGAGAAGGAGCGGCTGGCGGGCGAGGCGCGGCTCAAGAAGCTGTCGGAGCTCTGGATGCGCATCCTCGACCGCAAACGCGACCTGCGCGTGCTCGAGGTGTCGACGGAGAAGGCTCGGCCGGCGCTTGTCGACGCGGTGCTCGCGGTCGAGTCGTTCGCGGCGGAGCATCCGGCGATGCCGCAGGCGTGGTACCTGAAGGGGCGCGGGTGGATGTACCTCGACGACGCGGAGCGGGCGGAGGAGGCGGCGCGCACGTCGGTCGCGATCGACGCGGAGTTCGCTCCCGGGTGGCGGCTGCTCGGGATGGCGCTCATGCAGCAGGCGCAGACGCAGTGGGTGATGATGACGGAGACGCCGAGGAACACGCGTCGCGGCCAGGACGAACTGGTGCAGGAGGGGGCGCAGGCGATCGCGCGCGGGTCGCGCGACGCGGATGCGGACCAGGAGGCGATGCGCTGGGGACTGCCGCGGACGTCCGAAGACGACGTGATGCGCGAGCTCGCGGGGGCGCTGGAGCTCTGCTACGGGCAGCGGCGGACGGCGGAGGCGATGCGGCGGCTCGAGACGCTGGCCTCGGAGCGCAGGGCGTCGGAGTACGCGCTGTGGCGCGGGCTGCTGGCGTCGGGGAATCCTAAGGACGAGTTCGCGTGGTTCGACAAGGCGGTCGCGTGGGCGCCGGGGGATTCGTTCGCGCTCTTCTATCGCGGGCTCCTGAAGCAGTGGAGGAACGCGGACGCGGCGGCGTCGATCGAGGACTACGACCGCGCCATCGCGATCCGGAGCGACTTCGCGATCGCGCACCTGAGCCGCGGCCACGCGCGCAAGGACCTGGGCGACCGGAGGGGCGGGATCGCCGACTACTCGCGCGCGATCGAGATCCGGCCCGACTTCGCGGAGGCGTACGTCGCCCGCGGGATCCAGCTGAAGAAGGAGAACGAGCCGCACGCGGCGCTCTCGGACTTCGAGCGCGCGGTTGAGCTGAGGCAGGACGCGTTGACGTATTTCAACCGCGCGGTGACGCGCCACGATCTGCGCGACTACGACGGGGCGCTGGCGGACTACGACCGGGTGATCGCGCTCAAGCCCGACAGCGTGGACTGCTGGGTCAATCGCGGGCTGATCCGGGAGATGCGGGGCGAGCTGGAGCAGGCGGAGGCGGACCTGCGCGAGGCGCTGCGGGTGGCGCCCGCCGACTGGCCGTACCGCGCGCAGGCCGCGGAATGGCTGAAGCGGGTGGAGGGGAAGCGGAGGCGGTGAGGCCGCCGTCTCCGCGGCCGCGCGCTGATATACTCCACCGAGGATGAGCGCGATGGAGGGGCCCGGCGCGACGCCGCTACGGCATCCGCTCACGGCGGACGAGATCGAGCGCGCGATCCTCGATCTGGCGGCCCGGCTGCGGTGCGCTCCGCCGGTTCGCGGGCAGGGCACCAACGCGTCGTACTGGCGGTTCTCATTCGACGGGCGCATGACGGACTTCCACGTCGTGGCACAGGACCGCAACACGGCGATGCCGCCGACGGGTCGCGTGGAGTGGCTGCTCCGGATCCAGGAGCCGGACCCGCCTCTGTTCGCGAGGACGGTCGAGGAGCGGTTCTTTTCGCCGGGCTCCGGGCTCGCTCGCGCGATGTCGGGCGGCGTGCGCACGCAATTCAAGTCGACGGACCTGCGTTGAGCTCGCCCGGCGCTCGCGCGGCGCCCCCTCCCGCGCTAGCATAGCCGCGATGCTCGCCGTCTTCGCGATCACGCTCCTGCTGAGCGCGACGCTCCTCTTTCTCGTCCAGCCGATGTTCGCGAAGATGGCGCTGCCGCTCCTGGGCGGGGCGCCCGTCGTCTGGAACACGTGCCTCGTCTTCTACCAGGCCGCGCTGCTGGCGGGATACGCGTACGCGCACGCGCTGTCGCGGCTCGCGCTCGGCCGGCAGACGGCGATCCACGCGCTCGTGCTCCTCGTGCCGCTCGTCGCGCTCCCGATCGGGATCGCGCCGGACGCGGCGCCGCCGGAGGGGGCGGGGGCGATCCTCTGGCTTGTGAAGCTCCTGGCGACGGCGGTCGGCCTTCCGTTCTTCGTCGTCTCGACGACGGCCCCGCTCGTCCAGCGGTGGTTCGCCCACACGGGGCACGCGGCCGCGAAGGACCCGTACTTCCTCTACGCGGCGAGCAACGCGGGAAGCCTCGTCGCGCTGCTCGGCTACCCGCTCCTGATGGAGCCGTCGCTCCGGCTGGCGGCGCAGAGTCGCGTGTGGGCGCTCGGGTATCTCGCCTTCGTGCCGCTCGTCGCGACGTGCGGGTACCTCGCGTGGCGCGCTCGGGAGCTCGCGCCGGAGAAGCCGTCGGCGAAGGAGCCCGACGAACCGGCCCCCGCGTGGCCGAGGCGGCTCCGGTGGATCGCGCTCGCCGCGGTGCCGTCGAGCCTCCTCATGGGCCTGACGACGCACCTCTCGACGGACCTCGCCGCGATGCCGCTGCTCTGGGTCGTCCCGCTCGCGCTCTACCTGCTGACGTTCGTCATCGTGTTCTCGCGGCGGCCGATCCTCCCGCACAGGTGGATGCTGCACGCGCAGCCGCCGCTCATCCTCGCGCTCACGGTCGTCTTCTTCTTTTCCGTCGAGCACGTCGTCTCGTTCCTCATCCCGCTCCACGTGCTCGCGTTCTTCCTGACGGCGATGGTCTGCCACGGCGAGCTCGCGGCGTCGCGCCCGGCCGCGCGGCACCTGACGGAGTTCTACCTCTGGATGTCGGTCGGCGGCGTCCTCGGCGGCCTCTTCAACGCGTTCGTCGCGCCGCTCGCCTTCGCGGGGACGTTCGAATACGAGCTCGCGATCCTCGCGGCGTGCCTGCTGCGGCCCGCGCATCCGTCGAATCCGCCCGCGACGGCCCGGACGCGTTTCCTCGACGGTTTCCTGCCCGCGCTGGTCTGCGTGATGATGACGGTGCTCGCCCTCGTGCTCCGGCGCGAGGGTGTCCGCTTCGCGTTCCAGGTCGCGCTCATCGCCGTCGCCTCGGCCGTCGCCTACAGCTTCGTGCGCCGTCCCGTCCGCTTCGCCTTCGGCGTCGCCGCGATTCTCGGCGCCAGCGCGATCCTCTCCTTCCGCGACAGCGACGTCATCTACCGCGACCGCAGCTTCTTCGGCGTCTACAAGGTGAAGCGCTACGACGTCGGCTGCAACGTGCTCGTGCACGGGAGCACGATCCACGGCGCGCAGAGCATCGAGGAGGCGCGGCGGCGCGAGCCGATCACGTACTACCATCGCGGCACGCTCGTCGGGGCCGCGCTGACCGAGTATGCCGACCGCGCCGACCCGGGCCCGATCGCCGCCGTCGGCCTCGGCAGCGGATCGCTCGCGGCCTACGGCACCGGGAACCAGGAGTGGGACTTCTACGAGATCGACCCCGCGATGGAGCGCCTCGCGCGGAACCGCGACGTCTTCACGTACCTCTCCGACTGTCCGGCGAAGGTGCGCGTCGTGATCGGCGACGCGCGGCTCACGCTCGCGAAAGCGCCCGACGGCCGGTACGGCATGATCATCCTGGACGCGTTCAGCTCCGACGCCGTGCCCGTGCACCTCATCACGCGCGAGGCGCTCGCGCTCTACCTGCGAAAGACCGCGCCCGACGGCATGATCGCGTTCCACGTCTCCAACCGGTACCTCGACCTGGTGCCGATGCTCGGCGCGCTCGCGCGCGAGGCGCGGCTCTCGACGCTCGTCGCCTCCGGCTCGACCGCGGGAAGCGACGTGATGGAGTACAGCTCCGACTGGGTGCTGATGGCGCGGGCCGTCGGCGACTTCGGCACGCTGGTGGACGACGTGCGCTGGCAGGCGGTCTACGTTCCGAAGGGTCAGGTCGTCTGGACGGACGACTTCTCGAACATCCTCGGGGTGATCAAGCGGAAGTAACCGCGCCGGCCGTCACGACGACCTCACGGCGACTTACGCGCGGTCGTCGCGCATCACGAACCCGATCTGCGTGGTCGTCGTTTCGACAGCTTCGACGACTTCAGGGTGGCTTCTGGAACGAAATCGCGGCCGACAAGCGCTTGTCTGCCCAGTTCTCAAAGGCCAATGCCCGACTGATGAAGCAAGGGCAATGTCGTCGCTCATGCCCATGGTAAGAGAAGAGATCCGCCGACGCGGATTCGACAACGGCCGCCGCCAAACGTCATGATACGGCGTTGCGGAGGCGCTCTGGTGGTACAACTACCGTTGATGACCAATCTGACTTCCTTGGGCCCGGTCCTCGATCCGGACATTCGTTACCTGATCCTAGGGAGCTTCCCAAGCGCGAAGTCACTCGCCGCAGGCCAGTACTACGCCAATCCCCTGAACCAGTTCTGGCGACTCGTGGGCGAAGTCATCAACGAAGACCTGATCGAGTTCGACTACGCCTCGCGCACCAAACGTCTCTTGGCTAATCGCATCGGGCTCTGGGACGTGATCGCCGCGTGCGCTCGCGAGGGAAGCCTCGACAGCAACATCCGCAACGCCCAAGCCAACGACTTCTTGGAGCTGCGGCGCCTTGCACCCAAGCTGCGGCGCGTTGCCTTTAACGGCAAGAAGGCGGGAAAGTGGGAGCCGTGCTTCGCCGCGCAGTATGAAACCCTGGTCCTGCCCTCATCGAGCCCCGCGAACACGGTGGCGCTGCCCGAGAAGCTCAAGGTGTGGCGTCGGCTGCTTGAGTGACGCTAATGCCCGGGTAGACACTATGCGTGGGCAATCGCACGCGCCTATGCCAGTAGACTTGCTGAAAGCGAGCCGACCGGGCGGCACGCCGGAGTTCTGGTCGGCAAGCCGACGAATCAGCTCAAGATCTCGCGTATCTGTTTAGCGCGCCCGCCAACCGGCGACCGGGAAAATGCGCGGCGGCGTGAAGAAGGTTGCGGGCCGACGTAACCTGCCGGGCTCGAGCCACTTGCGAACGCCTTCCGAAGGTGCGCA
>Ga0187893_10013162_pt1 | contig 11585 bp, 13 predicted proteins | sample MA1701074metaG_FD_139574 | JGI IMG/M metagenome (GOLD analysis project Ga0187893, IMG submission 139574) | White microbial mat communities from a basaltic lava cave in the Kipuka Kanohina Cave System on the Island of Hawaii, USA - MA170107-4 metaG ...
CTAAGTTTGGATTTACATCTGGATCTTAGGTAAGCGCGCAAATGAACGACTGTTCCTGAAACACACGAGGCACTCTAATAGAATTTTCGTGCTTTTATCGCAATCAGGCTTATCCTTTTCTTTTCTTCTGATCCGCGTTCAGCCGCGTAAATCCGCGGCTCATTTGGTTAAGTGTGGGGATTAGTCAACTCCTGGTTGACAGTCCGAAGGGCCCGGGGCTATACTCCGATTTCGGATAGTCCGATTTCGTAATATCCCAGAGGCGGCCCGAGGAAATGAAACCACCAGTGCAACTTCAGTTTCTTTCGCCCATCCACAAGGCAAGCCGCCAGGTCACTCTCTATCTTGAGCACGCCACCATGGAGCTCGGCGTTAGTCCCGCCGAAGGGCATTTACTCTCTTACCTCAGGAGCTATGCGCCCTGTCCGGTGTCAGAGATGGAGCGCGTCTTTGGGCACAAGCCCTCGACGCTCACCAGCATGCTCGACCGGCTGGCCGAACGCGGCCTGCTGACCCGCCAAATCAACCCCAGTGACCGCCGCTCGTTCAATATTAATTTGACGCCGGAGGGCCGAAAGCTCGCCGGTAAGCTGAGGAAGACGCTCGAAGCGTTCGAACAACGCGTTAGAGAGCAGATTAGTGAGAAGCAAATGGACGGCTTTCGAGCCGTGATGCAAGCCATCGCAGAAGTAACCGACATCAAAGTCAGAGAAAGAGAGGTCTCATGAATACCGCAACCACCCCGACGAATATCGATGCCTTGAGGATGCTTTTTGGGATCAACTATCAGGTACTGCAGAAGAACCTCGAGGGAGTCACGCAAGAGGATAGTCTGCTGCAACCTTTCGGCGGCGGCAACTGCCTCAATTGGGTGCTCGGTCACATAGTCGCGACCAGGGACGGAGCGCTCCAGTTACTGAGGCAGGAACCCGTTTGGTCCAAAGATCAAGCAGCTAACTACCGTCGCGGCTCGGCGCCGATTCGCGATGGAGCGCAGGCGCTGCCGCTGGAAAAGATTGTCGCCGATCTCGGCCAATCGCAGGAGCGACTGCTAGCTGGTCTCGGGCAGGTTACGGAATCTGAATTGAGCGCTCCGGGGCCGGATCGGTCGGTGGCCGAGACGGTGGGGGAGACGCTGTTTGTCCTGCATATGCATGACGCATATCACGCCGGTCAGACAGGATTGCTGCGCCGCATGGCGGGCCACGAAGGAGCAATCAAATAGATGATCGCGAGAATTTGGCATGGCCGAACTCGGGCGGATAAGGCGGACGACTATGTGAGCTTTTTGAGGAAGACTGGCATTTCGGATTACCGCGAAACCCAGGGAAACTTAGGCGCGTACATCCTGCAACGGATCGAAGGCAGTGAAGCGCACTTCCTAACGCTTTCGTTCTGGGAATCCCTCGAGTCGGTCAAGGCTTTCGCTGGCGAAGACTATGACAAAGCCCGTTACTATCCCGAGGACAAAGACTTTCTGCTCGAGTTTGAGCCTAATGTTCTTCATTACGAGGTCTTTGAATAGGAGAAATCAATGATCACGACTATTGCGCCGGATATTTTTCGCAAGCGTCTCCTGATCGAGGGCTTCTATACGATTGAGATCGACACGAGTAAGATACTTGACTACTTCGCCTATATCACCGATCAGCTAGCGCTCCGCACCTACGGAGAACCAGTTGTTCATCAGACGAGTGGCGCCGGAAAGAGTGAAAATCAGGGTTATGATGGATTCGTCCCGTTGATTGATTCGGGCATTTACATCGGCGTCTGGGCGACTCGCAAATTCCTGTCGGTGATTCTGTATACCTGCACCGATTTCAACGACACGAAAGCCATTGAGAGAACCAGCGAGTTTTTCAAATTCTCAGAAATGGAGTACGCGAGATTCTAGTCCGACAAACTTTAATTTGTCGCTGCTAACTTAAGTGCTCCCGGCCTTTGAACGACAACCTGAAGTTTGTCGGACTCTTCTGATAGACTGAACCGTAACTTGAGCGATGGCTGAAAAGAAACAGAAGATTCGCTGGTCATCCGCCTGGGCAGAAGCGCGCGAGCTGATCTGGGCCCACCGCAAGCGCCTGGCGCTCGGCGGCGTATTGATGCTCATCAGCCAGGCGATGGGATTGGTGCTGCCCGCCTCAACCAAGTACCTGATTGATGAAGTCATCGTCAAAGGCCGCACCGATCTCCTCTGGAAGATCGCGCTGGCGGCAGGCATGGCGACGATGGTCCAGGCGGTGACTTCTTTTGGCCTGTCGCAAGTGCTGGGTGTCGCGGCCCAGCGCGCCATCACCGAGATGCGCAAGAAAGTTCAGGCTCGGATCGCGCGATTGCCGGTCAGCTATTTTGATTCCACCCAAACCGGCCAGCTCATCTCCCGGATCATGAACGACGCGGAAGGTATCCGTAATCTGGTGGGCACCGGCCTGGTCCAACTCGCCGGCGGCTTCATCACGGCAATGGTCGCGCTCGCCGTACTCTTCTGGCTCAATTGGCGCTTGACGTCGATCACGATTCTCGTTCTGGGAGTATTCGGCGGCGCCCTGGCTTTCGCTTTTACGCGCCTGAGACCTTTGTTCCGCGAGCGGGGCGAGATCAACGCACAGCTCACCGGCCGTCTGGCCGAATCGCTCGGGGGGATCCGCATTGTCAAAGCCTACACGGCTGAGCGGCGCGAGGCGCTCACGTTCGCGCGCGGCGCCCACAAGCTTTTCCGCAATATCGCTAAATCCATGACTGGCGTCTCGGCGACGACTGCCTTTTCGTCGCTGATCGTGGGCGCAGTCGGCGTTGTGATGATTTTGGTGGGCGGGCGATCGGTCGTGATGGGCGCCATGACGATCGGCGATCTCTTCATGTACGTCATTTTTACGGGCCTTCTGGCGATGCCGCTGATTCAGTTTGCGGCCATCGGAACGCAGATTACCGAAGCGTTTGCTGGTCTCGATCGTATCCGCGAAGTAATGGACATGGATACTGAAGACGAAGAAGATGCCCGGCGCGCTCCGCTGCCGCAGGTTCAGGGCGAGATCGAGTTCGAGAACGTAAGCTTCGAGTACAATCCCGGAGTGCCCGTGCTCAAAAACGTCTCCTTCAAAGCTTCTGCCGGTTCGACGACCGCGCTCGTAGGTTCCAGCGGTTCCGGCAAAAGCACCTTGATTAGTTTGGTGATGAACTTTAATCAACCGCTGTCAGGAACCGTCAGAGTTGACGGCAAAGATTTGCAGACTCTGCGGCTGCGTGATTTCAGATCGTATCTGGGAGTAGTAATGCAGGACAATTTCCTCTTCGACGGGACGGTTGCGGAAAACATCAGCTTCTCTCATCCTCGCGCCACCCGCGAAGAGATTAAGGCGGTGAGTCGCGTGGCGCACTGTGAAGAGTTTATCGAACAATTCGATCAGCGGTACGATACCGTGGTCGGCGAGCGTGGCGTAAAACTATCTGGTGGCCAGCGACAGCGAATCGCCATCGCTCGAGCTATTCTCGCCGACCCGAAACTGCTGATCCTTGACGAAGCAACTTCCAGCCTCGACAGCGAAAGCGAGGCTTTGATACAGGACGGCTTGCGCTCGCTTAGGCAAGGCCGCACGACTTTCGTAATTGCGCACCGCCTCTCGACGATCCGCAGCGCCGATCAGATTCTGGTGTTGGAAGGCGGCGAGATCGTCGAACGCGGGACGCACGAAGAGCTGCTGGCCGCCGATGGACGCTACAAGCAACTCTACGACAAGCAGTACAAGTTTGAGCGTGACCGATTCATCAATCCGGGCGAAGATTTTACGCCCTTGCCCGCGCAACCTTTAAAGGAGACCGTGCCGCAGCGCCTGTCGAATTTATAGGTTGAGTTGATTCAAGTAGTTAGAGTTCAACCTTCAGGTTGTCGCTTTGGAACCCACGCAAGCTGAAGCTTGATAGACTCTGAACCGATTCAAGTAGTTTAGAGTTCAACCTTCAGGTTGTCGCTTTGGAACCCACGCAAGCTGAAGCTTGATAGACTCTGAACTACTTGTGTGTGACGGTCTAGTGAAGGAGGAACCCGATTGTGACTTATGTACTGTGGATCATTCAAGCGCTATTGGCGCTGCTCTTTCTATTTGCCGGTGGTACCAAGTTGGTGTTGCCAATCGAAACTCTGATATCGATGGGTTCACCGAACCAAATTTTGTTGCCGGGTCTGTTGCTTCGGTTCATCGGCGTCTGCGAAGTGCTCGGCGGGCTCGGTTTGATTCTCCCGGGACTACTGAAAATTCGACCCAGTCTGACGCCGCTTGCCGCTGCCGGGCTGGTGATCATCATGATCGGCGCGACGGTGCTTACGTATTTGGCTGACGGCGTAGGACCGGCCGTGGTGCCGCTCGTTGTACTTATTCTTCTGGCATTCGTAGCTTATGGCCGCTGGCGTCTGGCGCCACTGAGCGGCCGTAATTAAGTTCAGGCGCCGATTGAAAGGTCGTTTTAACAGATTGTCTGGCACTTCAGTAGTTCCGTTCGTCTAAACACTCAAGCTCTTCACTGGGAGCGCGGGCGTCCTCGCCCGCCGATTTTCGTAGACTCGAACTTCGGAAGTTAAGGGCTGAGAAAGAACGGCGGGCGAGGACGCCCGCGCTCCCAGTGAAGAGTTTGAGTGTTTCAACGAAACTTGAGGAGGACTTATGTCTTACGTTGATGGATTTGTTTTGCCGGTACCTGAGAAAAACCTGAAAGCCTATCGCCGTGTGGCGCAGTTGGCCGGAAAAGTCTGGCGCGACCACGGCGCGCTCCAATATGTGGAAGCCGTCGGCGACGATCTCGAAACAAAGTTTGGAGTTTCATTCACCAAAGCAATCAAGGTTAAGCCCGGTGAGACGGTGGTGTTCGCGTGGATCGTATTCAAGTCTCGGACACATCGCGATAAGGTTAACGCGAAAGTGATGAAGGATCCGCGACTCGCGAAGATGATGGATCCCAAGGCGATGCCTTTCGATGTCAAGCGCATGGTCTATGGCGGTTTCAAATTTATGGTTGACGCCTGACCGTACTCTCCACCGATTACGCAGATTTCAGAAAACGTGGGGCAAAGACAACAGGGAGTAGCATCCGACAAGCGTCCGCTTCAAGCCAGGCGTTAGGTTTTCAAATAACGCTCTCGAGGCTTCTATTTCGTTTGTTCTGATCTGTCAAATTTGCGTAATCTGCGGAAGTCATTCCAGCTAACTGAACCGCTTCAAGACTCTCTTATAGGTTTTCTGATCTCCGATGATCAGTCGATCACCCTTTAGTTCGTAGGGTCTTACCTGGTTCGAGCCGACTTGAGTAGGGTCTAACGCGCCTTCCACTTGAACGCTAATATTGCTTTCGTCAACTGTGTACGTGCCGTAGTAGGCAATGTAGCCATTGAAGATCTCCAGCGCCTCGTCCGGTGTCGGACTATCGGGTGTTGCGATTTTCACAGGAGGCGTCGTCATGATCTGGACTGACGCATGACCGGTCGCGTCATAGATGAAATAACCGCTGGGCGGATTTCCAAACGTATATTTCTTCCATTTACCGGTATTGGGATCCTTGTCTTCGGCAGATACTAATTTCCATGTGCCGGTGAGCTGTCTTTGCAGACTCTTCGTCGTCGGTTTTCGAACCCTGGTTTTCGATCTCATTTTGGTGTGCTCCTTGAACAATATTGATTCAGAGGAATATTCTATTGACGCAGTCCCCTACGAAGCTTAAGATTCGTCGCGTTAACCGTAACATCAGGAGCGCTCCCTCGTCAGCGCTTGATTGTCGATTCAATTTAACATCGATCGGTTCTCAACGCGCCCGGATATTGTTTTCGGTCTGTTCTGGTACTCGAAAACAAAGGAGCAAAAGTATCGGCATGATCCCAACTCAACCTCGAAGAGCGTTATCAGTTGCGCTCGCCGTTGCCTTCTTAACACTGGCGCATTACGGTTGCGGGCCATCAGCGCCCACCAATAGTGCAGACCAGACGGCGACTGAAGCCATCACTGCAAGCCCTTCGCCGATTACGATCCCGCCGTGGCCACCGGGATTTCCCACAGCGATGCCCACGCCGGTGATCAGTGGCAATATTCCCCTGACAGTCGCCCGGCCCCAGGATTCTTCGCCGCCTCTTGAAAAGCGCCCCTTTTTCGATAATTTTTCCTGGGAATCGTTTATCGCCTTGAACTGGCCGGCAAAGCCCGGGTCGCGAGGAGTTCCCGATCAGCCCGATAACGCCAATGTATTTTTCAAAGCCCCGAACGGGACGCCGGTCGTGTGGGGAACATACAAGGATTCTTCTGAACTCTTCGGTCAAAAAAACCAAAGACCTACGCCCTGGGACTCGAACGACATTCCGATCAGCCCGTGCCCGAACGCGTCCGGACAAAAAATGCTGATTTTCATCACCAAAGGCGACACGCCCCTGATGCAAACGAAGCAGGCATTCTCGTTCCCGCTCGTCGACCAGCAGGGTAACTACGTCTATTACGACATTCGTTACGATCAGGCGCAGTACAACTTCATTCGCGGTCAGGACAACGATCCCACGTCATGGCTTTACCTCTTGAAGAATCTGGCTCCGAAGGAGAACGCGCAGTTCGGTGTGCAAGTGCCGATGTCCACAACGACGCCACCCATGCTCGGCTCGATCATGTTGAAAGCTGCCTGGCGCATCAAGACAGACAAAGACGACGCCAACCGTTTCTACTCGACCAGTGCGCAGATTTTCAATCCGGCAACGCAGAAGTGTACGCCGGCCTCCGTGCTGTTGGTCGGACTTCACATCGCTCACAAAGTCGATCCATTTACCGAATGGGTCTGGTCAACTTTCGAACAGGTAGACAATGTGCCGCCGGACGCTACTGACGGCCCAACTCCGCCGGCGCCACCCAATGGTTATTCGTTCAACAACGGGACTGACACTCCCAAAACCGTGGGAGGCTACAATTACAAGCCGCCAGTTCCGCCTTCCGTCCCCGGTCAACCTGCGCCCTCTCCATCGCCGGTGCAAGTGACCAGAGTCAACCCGATTCCAACTACTCCGGCAGGATCGTCCACGCGAGAAATCAATACCTACTATCAGCAACTGCTGAAAGGGACGGTCTGGCAGTACTATCAACTGGTCGTTACTCAGTGGCCCGTCAATCCTGGTATTGGCGCGGGCTTTCCTTTCATGCTGATGGAGAACGGAGGCGTTTATCCGCAGAACGCCGGCGATGCCTTCCCAGTTAACGGCGCCGTCAACACCACGATGGAAACTTACTTTCAAACTCAAGGCGACGCAGCCGGCGCCGGCGGTAATAGCTGCATGAGCTGCCATTACCGGGCCGGCCAGTCCGACTTTAGCTGGGGTTTAAACCGGAGGGCACATTAGATGGATAAGAAAACTGAGATCGCGATGCTCAAGCGAAGAAGCGCTCCGCCTCCGGAAACGACGATGGCGGCTACGGCGGTTGCCGAGCCGCCTGAGCCGGGCCAGCTTGGTGCGGGTTGGTGGATGTATCACGGCAACCCCGAGCACACCGGATATGTTTCCGATAGCGAGCTGGACAGCGCCAACGTTGCCTCGCCTTCTTTTACTACGCTCTTCACTCTGCAACTAGGCGGACCCGTGCTTTCTGTACCGGCCATTGTCGACGGTTTCATTTATGTCGGCCTCGCCAACTACCACGACGCGGAGGGCGGCAATGGAGGGGCACTGCACAAGATCGACATTCAGACCGGCAAGACAGTTGAAACCTTCAGTTGGAACCTGGGTGACGACGCTCGCGACATCCACAGTTTTACCGGCATGGGCTCGACGCCTTTGGTGACCAGCGATAGCGTTTATTTTGGAGCGTTCAACGGCAAGTTTTATTGCCTCGACAAGGACACATTAAAACAGATCTGGGTCACCGATCTGCGCAATGAAGATCTCAAACAGAACCAGCCGATCACTAACATCAATGGAGTCGACGTGGGTTATCCGCCCGCGGTAATGTGGTCGTCACCGGTCGTTTCGGCTGACGGCTCGAAGCTTTACGTGGGCTGCGGTGAAGGCGAAAACCCGGAACTGTACAGCTTTGTTTTCTGTCTCGACACGGCGAGCGGAAAAGTAAATTGGATTTACTGCACCAACCTGTATTGCACCGGCGAGTTTAACCGTCCCAACGTTCTGCCCATTCAGGCCGTGCAGGTCCTGCCGCCACCTTCAGGTTATGAAGTTTTTGACGGTCAGCCAATCGTGATGGGCTGTTCCGTATGGGGTTCGATTGCCTACGACGAGGAGTTGAATCGTATTTACTGTCCGGCCGGCAACCAGCAACCTGAACCGAGCGGCTACTGGGCCGGCGGGCCGTTCAAGCCTGAGCTGCCGAGTCCTGGTTTTTCAAACGGAGTGCTGGCTCTGGATGCGGAGACCGGAGAATACAAAGCTTTCTTTCAAGTGCCTCCGGAAAGCAATTACCGTGAATCCGATTTTGATATCGATGTCGGCAGCTCGCCGGTGATTGTTGATTGGCAGGGTCGGAAGGTGGTTATCCTCACCTGCAAAAACGGCGGTCTATTTGTGCTCGATGCTGACACGCTGGAACTGATCAAGTGGCGGCAGCTGCTGCCATACATGAATGATGGAACCCAGATTCCAACCGTCGATCGTCATCCAAAGGACTCCAGTGCTCTGAGTCCTCACGTGGATAACGACGAGTCGAACGCCACTCCGGGCGAGAATTACTCAGGGCCTTTTAACACCGCGGCGCTACATCCCGGCTTAGACGATCAGCCTCAGACCATTTCGCCGAGATTATTTATTGGGATGGGAGGGCCGAATTATCACAACGCCTCGCCCGGCATCGATTTTGAGACGACTCCATTCATGCGCGCCATCGACCTTGATTCAGAAAAGCTGCTCGACGCGTGGCCGATGGACAATAGCGACCCACGCAAGTACACGAACACCTGGAAAGTTGATGAGACGCTGAACATGCAAATTGGGATGTATTCCAGCGCGGGAGAGTGTGGGTTGAGCTCGCCGGCCGTCGTCAACGACGTGGTCTTTTGCACTACCAGCAAAATTTCTATCTATGCTTTCGACGTGCGTGACGGCAAGCTGCTGTGGTGGGACGACCTGGGAATGCAGACTGATGGCTACAACGGCGGTTATGGTTACTGCCTCGGTCCTGCGATTTGGAAGAATTATGTCGTCGCGGGAGCACTGGTCTTTGGCAGGGACGGCGGGATTTTAAGGATCTATGGATTGAAGCCGCCGAGTGGATAAGAAATACAGGCCGCGGATTTGCGCGGATAAACGCGGATCAAGTAGGAGAACGATAATGGCGGTTTCTTTCAGCGCTGACATCATGCCGCTCTTCAATCAGTTTAAGGGACAGATGATGTGGCGGTTTGACTTGACTAACTACGATCATGTGAAGGCCAATGCCTCGATCATCTACGGCCGCATCAACGGTGGAGGGATGCCGCCGCCGCCCTTTGACCCACTGACGCTTGATCAAATCCAGCTCTTCCAGCAATGGATGGACGAAGGATTTCAGCCGTGACTCTAAAAGTCCTCAATCGCCATTGCGACCGCCACCACAATCAGCGCCACGCCGCCGATTAATTCGGTTTTAGATTTTAAGAAGGTAGTTGCCAAGCCTCCCAGCTTCAAACCGGCCAGAGACATCAGCGCACTCATCGATCCGATCACTACCACCGAGAGTAATAAAGGAAACCCCACCAGTCCGAGGCTCGCGCCGGCGATAAGGTTATCCAGACTGAGTGACAGTGGCAGTCCCAGCACTATCCAGCGACTCGGTTCCTCTTCCTCTTTTCCGGCGTAACGCCTTGCGACATAGATCACATAAACGCCATAGGCAAAGAGCGCGAGTGGGCCGAGATGTTCGGTCCAGGAGCCAATGAAAGCAACGAGCGACTGGCCGATTAGTAAACCGACGAGCGGGGCGAGGCCGTCGCAAAGTCCAAAGGCGAGCACGATTTGCGCCTGGCGCGTTGGGCGCAGCTTGAGGGCGCCCAGTCCCAGCGAGACTCGCAGGCTGTCCAAACTCAACGCGAATGCCAATAGCAACAGCGTTCCCATCATTGTCCGACAAACTTCAGTTTGTCGTTTGTCCCCCATTGTCCGACAAACTTCAGTTTGTCATTTGAATGTTTAGAGCCTCTCGATAGTTTCTACGTCCGCCAAACTTGTCCTTTGGTTATCGGTCCACCAACTTTATGAAGAGCGTATTCCCTTTGCAGTTTTGCACCACCAACCGATGACAAACTGAAGTTTGTCGGACATCATGGCAGTGTGCAGCGCCAGAGCTTCCCGCTGTTTGCCTCGGCGCTGACATCTCCCTTATCGAGCATTACAAAGGCGCCAAAATCGAGAATATACAAGGCGCTCTCTGAAGGGCTAAAGCGAACGTCAATGGGTCGCAGCAGTCCATCTTGCACGAATGAATGTAAGCTCCAGTCAGCCGGATCGACCCGCACCACTGACCTTCCCACTTTGGGTCCCGAGGGCGCCGTCATCGGAACTTCGTCCCCAAACAAGGCAACGAAGAGTTGTCCCGCCCAATGCGGCGTGCTCTCCGGAGCAACATCGAACTTCACTGCAGCCGTATGCGGCGGAAAACGCACTAAAGGTTTTTCCGGTTCAGGCAGCTCGTCGTGATTCGCCAGCAGGAACGTAGGCTGGTCGCCACGCTCAGGCCGATAACGTGTGGCGGTGATCGGGTCATTGCCGATAAAATCCGGCCATCCATACCATCCGCCTTCACGCACTTCAAATAGTAGATCGGGCACGTTGCCTGCGGGACGGCTGCCGCGATCATCCGCTCCCTGATCGACTGCGAGCAGCCGGCCGTCGGGCAGAAACCCCAGCCCATAAGCATTTCTCAATCCCCACGCCACCAACTCCAGATCGCTTCCGTCAGGGTTGCAACGCATGACGGCGGCGGTGCAAGGCAACTGCGCGGCGATGCGTTGCCCGCGCTCGGTGCGAACGCCAAAGGGCACAAAAGCTCCCGTTTGAGTGCGGGCGTCCTCTTCTTCGGAAAGCGGATTAGGAGTTTCAATATTAACTCCGCTCAAAACGATGTCGTAACCCGGCAGATCGTGACCGTGCGGCAAGCGTCGCAACCATCCCAACTCGTAGGCATCAAGCCCGATGATTCCGGTATTGGTCATCGCGCCCTGGCTGAAGTAAAGTTTTCCGTCGGGACCGAACGCCACCATGTTGGTGTGATAATTACCAGGGCCCGGCAGCTTATCCAAAATCACCGCTTGCAGCCGTCCGTCGAGATCGAAACGGCTGATGCGCGCCGGATAACCGCCTTCAGAAACGAATAGCTCGCCGTCATGGAGCGTGAGACCATTCACGGGGGGCCGCAGATTTTCGACGAGCAACCTTCGACGCAAACTGGATTCGCTCCGCCAGACTCGCCCGCCCAACGGCGCGCCTCCAAACGGCAGTCCAGATTCGGCAATATAAAAAGCGCCGTCACTGCCAATCGCCAGACTGGTCGGAAACGAGAACCCCTCGGCCACTAACTCAAGCTGCGTTGCCAACGTGTCGTGTTGAGATGCTGCACTCATTAAATCCTCGCGGCGCACACAACTAG
>Ga0187893_10013164_pt1 | contig 11584 bp, 3 predicted proteins | sample MA1701074metaG_FD_139574 | JGI IMG/M metagenome (GOLD analysis project Ga0187893, IMG submission 139574) | White microbial mat communities from a basaltic lava cave in the Kipuka Kanohina Cave System on the Island of Hawaii, USA - MA170107-4 metaG ...
AGTAGCTTGAAGTGATCGAATCAGGGTGGGATTGAAACCGCGCTTGCCGATGTCGCGCGCCGTCTTGCTGTTGAGTAGCTTGAAGTGATCGAATCAGGGTGGGATTGAAACTCCAGGGCGAGCGTGTAGACCGGGGTGCCGTCTTTATGTAGCTTGAAGTGATCGAATCAGGGTGGGATTGAAACTAGACCATTCGGCGGCGGCGGATAAGCAGCTATCTCAAGTAGCTTGAAGTGATCGAATCAGGGTGGGATTGAAACATCAAACGCTAGGCTGACTACCCTTGCATTGGCGGCGTAGCTTGAAGTGATCGAATCAGGGTGGGATTGAAACTTTGTTATTTTCATCCGCAATTCCGTGTCTGGTCATTGTAGCTTGAAGTGATCGAATCAGGGTGGGATTGAAACGCGAAAGTGGCAAACGGCGAAACCGTAACTCTCTACGTAGCTTGAAGTGATCGAATCAGGGTGGGATTGAAACGATAATGAGAGTTCGGAGAAAAACTCCGTGACTGGGGGTAGCTTGAAGTGATCGAATCAGGGTGGGATTGAAACTTTAATCCACTATCCACACCAGCGCCGGAGATATAGGTGTGTAGCTTGAAGTGATCGAATCAGGGTGGGATTGAAACTTGTGCCTGCCATCACTTTAGAAGCAGTAGTAACAGGTAGCTTGAAGTGATCGAATCAGGGTGGGATTGAAACTAATACCAACTCGAGGCTTCATTGCGAGCCTCAGCCTCGTAGCTTGAAGTGATCGAATCAGGGTGGGATTGAAACTTGATGCAGACCACCCTTGACCATAACCGCGATTGAGTAGCTTGAAGTGATCGAATCAGGGTGGGATTGAAACTTTTTGGATGGCAGTCTTATGCTCGTGGGCATAACGTAGCTTGAAGTGATCGAATCAGGGTGGGATTGAAACTCGGGTTGTCCGGCCAATCACGCTTGGCCGGATCTTCCTGGTAGCTTGAAGTGATCGAATCAGGGTGGGATTGAAACGAGATGATCGCTGAAACCGCGACTGAAGCGCAGTTGATCGGTAGCTTGAAGTGATCGAATCAGGGTGGGATTGAAACGGTTGTCAATTGCTTGTTTGCAAGAAGCTTTAGCTTTCTGTAGCTTGAAGTGATCGAATCAGGGTGGGATTGAAACTAAAGACGTCATCGATTGGAGCCGCCTGCATGCAATGGTAGCTTGAAGTGATCGAATCAGGGTGGGATTGAAACCAATCTGGCGCGCGACAGCCAAAAAGAGGTGCTCCGGGTAGCTTGAAGTGATCGAATCAGGGTGGGATTGAAACGGCGCTGGCCGCGTTGCCGACGCTAACCGACCGACAGTAGCTTGAAGTGATCGAATCAGGGTGGGATTGAAACGGCCTTGCCTTGCGCGTCTGTCACCGCGACGACGAGTAGCTTGAAGTGATCGAATCAGGGTGGGATTGAAACTCGAAAATGTCTCGGCTCTGAACGGCGCTGCTAAGCCGCGTAGCTTGAAGTGATCGAATCAGGGTGGGATTGAAACGCAATTCACGCCGTCCTTCCAGCCAGTCGCCGAGGCTGAGTAGCTTGAAGTGATCGAATCAGGGTGGGATTGAAACACATCTGCAACACGTCCCACAATCGCCCCTGTTCGTCTTGGTAGCTTGAAGTGATCGAATCAGGGTGGGATTGAAACCGAATGATGGTAATCCGGCCAGTGTTGGGGTTGCCCCCGGTAGCTTGAAGTGATCGAATCAGGGTGGGATTGAAACAAGAACTGCGCCCAAGGTTCATCCCCAAGCAACTCAAGTGTAGCTTGAAGTGATCGAATCAGGGTGGGATTGAAACTAAAAGCTGAATCCGGGCGAAGACCCAACGTATTTTATGTAGCTTGAAGTGATCGAATCAGGGTGGGATTGAAACTCACCGGTCATGCCGATGACGTGATCCAGCAGTTCTGTAGCTTGAAGTGATCGAATCAGGGTGGGATTGAAACGCAATCATTTTAGCCGTGTAGTGTCCAAGATACTGTAGCTTGAAGTGATCGAATCAGGGTGGGATTGAAACAGTAGTTTTCGACCTGTGCGATTAGGTCTGCGTCCTCCGTAGCTTGAAGTGATCGAATCAGGGTGGGATTGAAACTACGGATAACTGACACCAAACCGCCAGGGGGTTATTTGTAGCTTGAAGTGATCGAATCAGGGTGGGATTGAAACACTCCGGCTTCGCGGCTGACTACCAGTTTACCGCGTAGCTTGAAGTGATCGAATCAGGGTGGGATTGAAACAAGAATTTGCCGACTTCAAGCGCTCGCGACACCCGGGTAGCTTGAAGTGATCGAATCAGGGTGGGATTGAAACTATTCCACCCTTGGGTTTGCGAGCCACTGGACGGTAGCTTGAAGTGATCGAATCAGGGTGGGATTGAAACTTTTACTAGCATTTCTACTCCTTCTTGGTTAACGTAGCTTGAAGTGATCGAATCAGGGTGGGATTGAAACCTGGAGTCTAAGAACTTCTACTGTTACATTGTTTTGGTAGCTTGAAGTGATCGAATCAGGGTGGGATTGAAACTTGGTGAGAACTTCCCGAAACTCTTGTTGCGACCACGGTAGCTTGAAGTGATCGAATCAGGGTGGGATTGAAACACGATCAGCCTCATCGGCCGACATCGAACCGGGAAGTAGCTTGAAGTGATCGAATCAGGGTGGGATTGAAACTGAGCCCCATTCAGTCGAACGACGACACCCCAACCCTAAGTAGCTTGAAGTGATCGAATCAGGGTGGGATTGAAACTCGATGTTGCGACCTGCGAGAACTAGCTGACGCGGTGTAGCTTGAAGTGATCGAATCAGGGTGGGATTGAAACGATCGAGCGGTTTGTCGGCGATCCGAACGAGATCACGAGTAGCTTGAAGTGATCGAATCAGGGTGGGATTGAAACGAAATTCAAGAACACGTCTTTCGGTGTAGTAGTTCCGGTAGCTTGAAGTGATCGAATCAGGGTGGGATTGAAACAATCTACAGTTGGGGGAAGGTTCCCCCGCCGCCGTGTAGCTTGAAGTGATCGAATCAGGGTGGGATTGAAACATTAAGTGTCCACCGAGTTTTTTTCCTATGTAAAGAGTAGCTTGAAGTGATCGAATCAGGGTGGGATTGAAACAAATTACTACCGTACGCTTGGCATTGGGCATTGTAGCTTGAAGTGATCGAATCAGGGTGGGATTGAAACTTCAGACAGCTTAGTACGAATGTCCTCGTACTGAGCGTAGCTTGAAGTGATCGAATCAGGGTGGGATTGAAACACGATGCGGCAGAGGCAGAGTGGCATCGCCGGAAGCGTAGCTTGAAGTGATCGAATCAGGGTGGGATTGAAACAAATAGCACAGAAACGCCATAAAGAGCCTGGTTCAAAGTAGCTTGAAGTGATCGAATCAGGGTGGGATTGAAACTTGCCACCACCAGTCCGTATGGTACTGGTTGGTGCACAGTAGCTTGAAGTGATCGAATCAGGGTGGGATTGAAACAAGATCCAACCACCAGAGGGTCACCCACCCTGATTGGTAGCTTGAAGTGATCGAATCAGGGTGGGATTGAAACAATGCTAACCTTAGCGATCAGGTACCGTTTCGGCGGGTAGCTTGAAGTGATCGAATCAGGGTGGGATTGAAACACGTCAGGCGGGATCACACCTGCGAATTGAGTTGCGGTAGCTTGAAGTGATCGAATCAGGGTGGGATTGAAACGCAATAGATGATCTCGAAACTCCGGCCCACCCGGTCGGGTAGCTTGAAGTGATCGAATCAGGGTGGGATTGAAACTCAGCACGTTGCCAATGTACACGCAGAGAATATGTGTGGTAGCTTGAAGTGATCGAATCAGGGTGGGATTGAAACTTTAAAGTGCTCGGGACCCAAGTTTTGCCAGATTATCCGTAGCTTGAAGTGATCGAATCAGGGTGGGATTGAAACGCGATTGTCGGATTCCCGTCACTGCCCCCGCCTACAGGTAGCTTGAAGTGATCGAATCAGGGTGGGATTGAAACGCTGATGAAGAGATCGGCTTCGGCGTTGAGGCCTAGTAGCTTGAAGTGATCGAATCAGGGTGGGATTGAAACGTTCCGCTGTCCCTGATAACAGCGTCTCTCTTCCGTAGCTTGAAGTGATCGAATCAGGGTGGGATTGAAACTTTTGTGTTGGCTGGCCCTCTGGCCGTCGTCGTCGTGTAGCTTGAAGTGATCGAATCAGGGTGGGATTGAAACTCCGGTTAAAATTCTGGAGGAATGTATCGACCAAAGGTAGCTTGAAGTGATCGAATCAGGGTGGGATTGAAACTAGAGCGTTTGCCTGCTCCGCCGGAGCGGTTCGGGCGTAGCTTGAAGTGATCGAATCAGGGTGGGATTGAAACTTCATGGAATCTCCTCCTTAACGCTGTTTGTTTTGTAGCTTGAAGTGATCGAATCAGGGTGGGATTGAAACGTGATACAGCGTTCAAATATTCAACCTTGCAATGAGTAGCTTGAAGTGATCGAATCAGGGTGGGATTGAAACTTAATCCTCCGATTAATCTTCGCACTCTTTTAAAGTAGCTTGAAGTGATCGAATCAGGGTGGGATTGAAACTTTTTACAGTGCCAGTAACGTTCTGGCAACGTCCCACGTAGCTTGAAGTGATCGAATCAGGGTGGGATTGAAACTTTTCAGACAACGTCCGCAGCCGCTTGGCTACTTATGTAGCTTGAAGTGATCGAATCAGGGTGGGATTGAAACGGCGGCGGGCGCACGAAGGGAACGCCGGAGGTCCTCGTAGCTTGAAGTGATCGAATCAGGGTGGGATTGAAACTTCAGGTGGGGGACATCCTCCGGCTCGGCTCTCCTTGTAGCTTGAAGTGATCGAATCAGGGTGGGATTGAAACAAATTAAGAAAAGCTGCTCCAGACAAGAGAATTTCAGGTAGCTTGAAGTGATCGAATCAGGGTGGGATTGAAACTGAAGTCGATCGTGCCGTAAGAACGGCGGATTTGTTAGTAGCTTGAAGTGATCGAATCAGGGTGGGATTGAAACAAAAAACACACTTACCATTTTAGTAACCGGTACTAATGTAGCTTGAAGTGATCGAATCAGGGTGGGATTGAAACTAAGTAAACTTAGAACTTTATGCTTTCCCCCGGGTGTAGCTTGAAGTGATCGAATCAGGGTGGGATTGAAACATGAATGTGCATAAAGTTTCGGCGGGCAAGTATGATTGGTAGCTTGAAGTGATCGAATCAGGGTGGGATTGAAACTTGAATGCCCCAGCCGAGTGTTCTTATTAATGGGTAGCTTGAAGTGATCGAATCAGGGTGGGATTGAAACGTTTTGCCGCTAGGTCTTTAGCCTAACGGGCGTTTTGTAGCTTGAAGTGATCGAATCAGGGTGGGATTGAAACCATTCTTCTTGCTTCCCCATATAACTATTCTCTTTATTGTAGCTTGAAGTGATCGAATCAGGGTGGGATTGAAACTCAACATCTGTCAAAGCATACAAGATACTGCCAAGGGTAGCTTGAAGTGATCGAATCAGGGTGGGATTGAAACTAATTATTCCAACCAGGCCGGTTTTGCCGCTAGGTCTTGTAGCTTGAAGTGATCGAATCAGGGTGGGATTGAAACTCAAAGGAAGGTGTCCATCTAATATCTGGAAGGACAGATGTAGCTTGAAGTGATCGAATCAGGGTGGGATTGAAACTTTGATCGTCCCCCAATCCACCACTCCGGGATCCAAGGTAGCTTGAAGTGATCGAATCAGGGTGGGATTGAAACCAAGATGGGCATGGTGGTACTGCGACCAAACGGGGTGTAGCTTGAAGTGATCGAATCAGGGTGGGATTGAAACTTTTGGGAAGCTCAGGCATCGGCGGCGTGGGTTGCGGTGTAGCTTGAAGTGATCGAATCAGGGTGGGATTGAAACTTGGCGGCAACTCCCTCTGGGGAGGGGTTACGATATTAGTAGCTTGAAGTGATCGAATCAGGGTGGGATTGAAACTCGTTATACGGCAAGGCAGCATACCATGCATTTTCGTAGCTTGAAGTGATCGAATCAGGGTGGGATTGAAACAAAAAGAAATCGCCCGCGTACTGCTTGAACCAGCTACTGTAGCTTGAAGTGATCGAATCAGGGTGGGATTGAAACTAAATAAATTTGCCTTTGCCCATAGGGCTGAGGCAGTTGTGTAGCTTGAAGTGATCGAATCAGGGTGGGATTGAAACACTTGGTATCGGCCGGGACCGTCGTCAGGACTTTCGGTAGCTTGAAGTGATCGAATCAGGGTGGGATTGAAACTTGATCAGTTCCCAAGTCCGCAACCGTATGTTGTACGTAGCTTGAAGTGATCGAATCAGGGTGGGATTGAAACACAAAAACGCGAGATGCTGGCCTTCGAAATCATCCCGGTAGCTTGAAGTGATCGAATCAGGGTGGGATTGAAACGTGGCAGCCCCTGAGCCCGCGCCGATCAAAGCCGCCAGTAGCTTGAAGTGATCGAATCAGGGTGGGATTGAAACAATATGTAACCTTGTTCTGCTAATACAAGGTTCGCATAGTAGCTTGAAGTGATCGAATCAGGGTGGGATTGAAACTATTTGCCCAGCAGAATCCAATATTACTCCCTTTTCATGTAGCTTGAAGTGATCGAATCAGGGTGGGATTGAAACTTAATCTTGTAGTTTTTTTAGGATATAAGTAGCTGTGTAGCTTGAAGTGATCGAATCAGGGTGGGATTGAAACTAAAACTTACTTTGCGAACATAATACTTCGTACCGTCGTAGCTTGAAGTGATCGAATCAGGGTGGGATTGAAACTCGAAAGGCGGCGGCGATACTGCATACCGCCAGGGTAGCTTGAAGTGATCGAATCAGGGTGGGATTGAAACTTGGTGTCGGTGTTGGAGTCGGTGTAGGTTCCGGCGTAGCTTGAAGTGATCGAATCAGGGTGGGATTGAAACTAAGGACATGACCAAGGGCCAGCCACCTGTCTTACTTTGTAGCTTGAAGTGATCGAATCAGGGTGGGATTGAAACCAGAAAGCCATACCTGAATAGCACTCCCGCGATTACAGTAGCTTGAAGTGATCGAATCAGGGTGGGATTGAAACTCACAATGACGATGACATCAGCATGACCCATTTGATGAGTAGCTTGAAGTGATCGAATCAGGGTGGGATTGAAACTTTGTTAGTTGAAATGAAGGTTGTAGCATTAGGGCGTAGCTTGAAGTGATCGAATCAGGGTGGGATTGAAACAAAACTTTGCAGCTTCGTCATGGATGCCATTAACTTCGGTAGCTTGAAGTGATCGAATCAGGGTGGGATTGAAACTTGATATCGCAAAAGATAGAGTATCGGGTCACCTGCCTTGTAGCTTGAAGTGATCGAATCAGGGTGGGATTGAAACGAAAGCTGTTCGATATAAGGCAGGCGGACATAGCCCTGTAGCTTGAAGTGATCGAATCAGGGTGGGATTGAAACTAGATTAGCCGATATCATCGTTAATCTATGCATCACGTAGCTTGAAGTGATCGAATCAGGGTGGGATTGAAACATTTCATCGTAGCCACCACCTCTAAATAGCAAATGAGTAGCTTGAAGTGATCGAATCAGGGTGGGATTGAAACTATTCCAATAGGGATGCTCAGCTACCATGACCGGCATGTAGCTTGAAGTGATCGAATCAGGGTGGGATTGAAACTTACAACCCCAGTCATGTACCAAGAGCTCAAATTTTGGGTAGCTTGAAGTGATCGAATCAGGGTGGGATTGAAACTAAGTGCAGTCAATCATGTGATACATGAGAGACCGCGTAGCTTGAAGTGATCGAATCAGGGTGGGATTGAAACATGGGTGAGTAGAGCTCCCACTATGATAGGCTTTGGGTAGCTTGAAGTGATCGAATCAGGGTGGGATTGAAACTTAATAGCCATGTTTCACAACATGGCTATGACCTGGGTAGCTTGAAGTGATCGAATCAGGGTGGGATTGAAACTTTTTCCGCCAGTCGCGGTCGGAAGTTGAGTTTCTTGTGTAGCTTGAAGTGATCGAATCAGGGTGGGATTGAAACAAGAAAGAGCCCTCCCGAATAGAAATGAGGGCACTAAGTAGCTTGAAGTGATCGAATCAGGGTGGGATTGAAACTAATAACTAATAACTGATTTCAAATTTCGCATTTTAAGTAGCTTGAAGTGATCGAATCAGGGTGGGATTGAAACGTGGGATAGCCACTGGCTAAAGAGGTGTCACTTTTCGGTAGCTTGAAGTGATCGAATCAGGGTGGGATTGAAACTTGGTTGAGCGGCGCTTGCCGCTCGTTGCATTTCACTGTAGCTTGAAGTGATCGAATCAGGGTGGGATTGAAACGAAGCGGTGGGGAAACTCGCCGCCAAAGTCATTAGTAGCTTGAAGTGATCGAATCAGGGTGGGATTGAAACTTGATACCCATAACGCCCATTGCTTTAACCCACCATTCGTAGCTTGAAGTGATCGAATCAGGGTGGGATTGAAACAGATCGACAAAAAGGGAGACGACAAAAAGAAAAAAGTAGCTTGAAGTGATCGAATCAGGGTGGGATTGAAACTAAGGAGAGCATGAGGGCACCTGCCGCGAGGCAGAGTAGCTTGAAGTGATCGAATCAGGGTGGGATTGAAACGTGGTTCAGCCACATCTTCGTTCGGAAGTTGTCGTGAGTAGCTTGAAGTGATCGAATCAGGGTGGGATTGAAACGATGCTGTCTGACATGGCACCACCAAATACCAACACGTAGCTTGAAGTGATCGAATCAGGGTGGGATTGAAACTCTTCACCAGCATCGCGCCGTCCAGCGTGCACTCGAGTAGCTTGAAGTGATCGAATCAGGGTGGGATTGAAACGAAACCTGAAGTAATTGAAGGGAAGCCTCCCTCTGAGTAGCTTGAAGTGATCGAATCAGGGTGGGATTGAAACCCGATGGTTCTTCGGCGCCAATTTCTCTTGAGCCCGGTAGCTTGAAGTGATCGAATCAGGGTGGGATTGAAACAAGACCCAACCCGCAGCTCTCCATGGGCGAGCCCTCAGTAGCTTGAAGTGATCGAATCAGGGTGGGATTGAAACAAGACCCCGCAGCAGATACAAGCCAAGCTAGCAGCTGTAGCTTGAAGTGATCGAATCAGGGTGGGATTGAAACAAATTCGAACGGTGTTTTCGACTCATCATCCCCTCCGTAGCTTGAAGTGATCGAATCAGGGTGGGATTGAAACCATATCAGGGATTACCTTCGTGCCATAGTCGCGAAGGTAGCTTGAAGTGATCGAATCAGGGTGGGATTGAAACTGTCCGCTTTGCTTCCCGTGATAGCTCCCTCGGCGGTAGCTTGAAGTGATCGAATCAGGGTGGGATTGAAACTCAATCGTGAAATTTGTCACCCACACCCTCTCATTCGGTAGCTTGAAGTGATCGAATCAGGGTGGGATTGAAACAAAAACGTTTATTATTGTCGGTTTTCTCATATCCCCGTAGCTTGAAGTGATCGAATCAGGGTGGGATTGAAACTTTACACTGCGGCAAGCCTCCTCATAAGCTTCCTTCAGTAGCTTGAAGTGATCGAATCAGGGTGGGATTGAAACTTGAAACTTGGGACTGAGATTCTCTTCACTTCAACAGGTAGCTTGAAGTGATCGAATCAGGGTGGGATTGAAACATCAAATAGAATGCTACCCGGCTGTCGACCTCCTGCGTAGCTTGAAGTGATCGAATCAGGGTGGGATTGAAACGCTGGACCCTTCCTTGACCCAACGCTGGGTCATCAGTAGCTTGAAGTGATCGAATCAGGGTGGGATTGAAACTGAATCGCTCAAGCCATTCCGCTAGACACGCCGGGTAGCTTGAAGTGATCGAATCAGGGTGGGATTGAAACCAGGCAGGCAAAGGCATTATAGCGGTTATCGGCTGGTAGCTTGAAGTGATCGAATCAGGGTGGGATTGAAACTGGTCAACGCTTTCTCTGCATCCCAGCCGCGATTCGTAGCTTGAAGTGATCGAATCAGGGTGGGATTGAAACATGGCTGGTACGCCTTGCTGGTTTGCGAGATTCCCAGTAGCTTGAAGTGATCGAATCAGGGTGGGATTGAAACCTTGTTGAATTGTGCGCAACCCAGAGCCGACTTCAGGTAGCTTGAAGTGATCGAATCAGGGTGGGATTGAAACTGAAAGCGGTTGCAGTAGATTTGCATAGCCTACTCGTAGCTTGAAGTGATCGAATCAGGGTGGGATTGAAACTCGCGTCTCGCTGCCGCTTCCGGCGTCTTCGGCCTGGTAGCTTGAAGTGATCGAATCAGGGTGGGATTGAAACTACTACTGCTCGGCCTCAATCCGGCGGGCTTCAATGGTAGCTTGAAGTGATCGAATCAGGGTGGGATTGAAACGTACCAGAGGCGAATTGGCGCCTGTGTCCGCTCGGTAGCTTGAAGTGATCGAATCAGGGTGGGATTGAAACTCGAAAGTCGCATTGAGAATGTCTATACGTGGTCGCAGTAGCTTGAAGTGATCGAATCAGGGTGGGATTGAAACTGCCGAACGCGCCGGCGAGCAATGCGCCGAACACTGTAGCTTGAAGTGATCGAATCAGGGTGGGATTGAAACTTGCCGCCCGCGTTGACGTAGGGCGTCTGGTAGCGAGTAGCTTGAAGTGATCGAATCAGGGTGGGATTGAAACGGGTCGCCGCGGGTCGAGTCATCGAGCAGCTTCTTGTAGCTTGAAGTGATCGAATCAGGGTGGGATTGAAACTCTCCGTCCAGTCCAGTCCGTTAAGTTCGTTCATTGTAGCTTGAAGTGATCGAATCAGGGTGGGATTGAAACCTGATGCCGATGGCGAAGGCGGCGCCTCGGAAGGTAGGTAGCTTGAAGTGATCGAATCAGGGTGGGATTGAAACAAATGGTGTTTGCGCCGCCACTGAAATCGGTGTGTAGCTTGAAGTGATCGAATCAGGGTGGGATTGAAACACAGGAAACTAAGCCGGCATTAGTTTCCTGCGGATTTGTAGCTTGAAGTGATCGAATCAGGGTGGGATTGAAACGGGGTTGTCGCGGGAACATAGTAGAGATTGCCGTCGAGTAGCTTGAAGTGATCGAATCAGGGTGGGATTGAAACACGATCTTAGCCCCGCCGTATCCCTAGGGGGTGAGTAGCTTGAAGTGATCGAATCAGGGTGGGATTGAAACCCATCGAGCGTCCAGTGGCAAATCTCCCACGTGGCGTGAGTAGCTTGAAGTGATCGAATCAGGGTGGGATTGAAACGGAGGGGGCTTATCCTTGCGGACAAGCCCCCAGATTTGTAGCTTGAAGTGATCGAATCAGGGTGGGATTGAAACAAAACGCGAGTACCACCGGAAAAGGGTAGAACGACGTAGCTTGAAGTGATCGAATCAGGGTGGGATTGAAACGTTGTGAAGTCTCCATTCTGAATCCGATTCGCTCGTTGTAGCTTGAAGTGATCGAATCAGGGTGGGATTGAAACCACGGCGGTCAATTCGCGCAGCAGATCGCGTCTGGGTAGCTTGAAGTGATCGAATCAGGGTGGGATTGAAACTCAAACGCGGCAGC
>Ga0187893_10013165_pt1 | contig 11584 bp, 5 predicted proteins | sample MA1701074metaG_FD_139574 | JGI IMG/M metagenome (GOLD analysis project Ga0187893, IMG submission 139574) | White microbial mat communities from a basaltic lava cave in the Kipuka Kanohina Cave System on the Island of Hawaii, USA - MA170107-4 metaG ...
CGACATACAGCACGTCAACGCGACGAATCAATGGATCGTTACTCGGCCTGATGGCCACCGCTTGTACTTCGTGGCGCTTCTTTGGGCGAGCAGTATTGCGCCCGATCTCGAGTGGCAGCTCGTGTGCGAGGAGGATGCGATTGGAACGCCCTGCGTATCCGGCACAGCAGGCAACAAGATCGACTACGCCTACACCTTCGACAACAACACAGTGCTCCTTCAAGAGGTCTCTTACGGGCAGGCTCCGCGCCGGCACGTCCGCTTCTACACCGAGACTCGGCCTGATCAGCCGGTCAGTTACAGCGCCGGCTTTGTCCAGCGCCTTACGCTGCGAGTTCAAAAGATCCAGGTCCAGGCCTCGGCGGGCGGCAATCCTCCCTCGTCGGATGTCATTCGCCGGTACGACCTCGTCTACTCGGACGTCTCCGGCGGCCAGAGCCCGGACTCGACGCGCACCCTTCTACGGGCCGTCACGCTCTTAGGGATGGGAGGGGCGGGTCCCGGCCTGACGACGAATTTCACGTACACAGAGAACACAGGATCGTCCGCCGGGTGGGAGCCCTCCTATAGGTCGTGGACAGGAGCAGTCGGCGGCAATAACCCAGCGTACAGGCACGTCGATGTGAACGGGGATGGGCTCACGGACATCGCGTCCAGTCAAAGCTTCTCGCTGAACACGGGGTCGAGCTTCACGGCGACGCACGACATTCCGGTCCCTGTCTTCTCCAACGGCACGACCATGCAATTCACGGATGCGGCGGGAGCGACCGGAAATGAATTAGTTGACCTTAACCGTGACGGGCGGGCCGATCTCATCGGACGCCGGCTCAACATCTCCGCCGGGTCGTTTACGCCTGAAGACAAGCCAATGTGGGTACGCAGTAGCGTCGCTAGCCCAACGTCGGCGTTGGCATGGTCCAATGTCACGGCGATCACCGATTCGCACCTCTTCTTCGCCACGAAATCCACGTCAACGGCAACGGTTTCAGGGTCAGGATCGTTCGCGGACCTAAACGGCGACGGCGCGCCTGAACTTGTCGCGCGCGGAGATGTGAGGCTAAAGAGCGGCTCGACCTGCGTTTCGGGTCGCCGATCCGAGTTCCTGTATTGGAACAACGGATCAATGGGATTCACGCAGAGTCCGGCTCACTCGCCGCCACCGGCCGCCGTCTGTACGTCGGAGACGACTTTCCTCGGCAACCTCACCACCGAGTACGCCGCCTCCGCCGTCGGCCCTTACCTGCCGCTTGCTTACATCTCGCGAGATCAGTCGAGTGGTGCGGTGACAGAGGCGCGAAATTTTGTTAAGTACGTTGACCTGAACGGGGACGGGCTCCCGGACCTCATTGGTGACGATCCAACAGTTCAAACAGGTAGTTTCGCGTATCTCAATATCCCGACCCCGTCGACCCCGCGCGGGTACTTTGGGCCGGGCGGCGAGTGGGCGCCGCCAGTCGCTCTCTCCCCTCAGAACGGCAAGGGTTTTGCCGACCTAAACGGGGATGGGCTAGTCGATTTCTATCACGCCCAGTTCGCACAGCCTCGGCAGACGTGGCTCAACACGGGAAGGACGGGGGGAGGGACCGGCAGCTCATGGGTGCTCAGCAGCGCCTGGACGCTCCCAGTAGACATGTTTCCCTTCGTGGCTTCGCTGACCCCAGCTCTCGTCGACGTCAACGGGGATGGCCTTCTCGATATCAGTATCGGGGGTCAGGTACGACTCAACCTCGGAAGGATTCCGGACCTGCTCGCCTCCGTAGGGACAGTCTATGGTGGCAAGACGACGATCACCTGGGGAACCTCCGCCTCCGCGGTCGACACGTCACAAAGCGTGTTTCCGAACTCGAACAGCTTCGATGTTGGCTTCATGGCGTTCGTGAGACCCGTCGTGCGTGCGGTCGAGATCGACGACGCAAAGAACCACGTGGCGCGCACCGAATATGCGTACGTCCGCGGCTACTTCGACGCGACGGCGCGCGAGTTCCTCGGATTCGAGAAGGCAACGGCAACCACCGGTCCCTCGAACGGAAGCGGCGGGTTCACTGCTCCTGCCTCGCGCGTCGAGACGACGTTCAGCAACCAAAGTCCTGCGCTCGCAGGCCTGCCACTTACCACGAAGGTCTCAGTCGCCTGGCCAAACGGTAGTGGTGGGTGGAACTACTACCCCCGCAAGACCACAATCACGACCTACGGTCTCTCAACAGGTGTCGAAGCACGCCTCCCGATTCGCGTGCTCGAAAAACGGTCGGAAGAGGCAAGCGTTTCTCCAACCGTCTTTCAGCGCGTCTGCACGCTTTTCACATACACCGTCGGCACGAACCCAACCCAGAACGGCAGTCCGACTCGAATCGATCAGCTCGGGCTGGTTACTAACGATACCTGCACGGACAACCCAATCGACATCACACGGTCGACGGTGATCGATTACGCGACCGGCAGCGCCGTCCTGACGGCTCCGTCGCGGATCCGGCAGCACGCCGGAGTCGGTGGAGCGGTCCTGCGCGATACGAAGCTCTACTACGACGGGCTTTCGAACGGGTCGATTGGCGCGGGTCTCCTGACGAAGCAGGAACGCCTCAACGTCACTACTGGTGTCGCGATCGCTACCACAACGTTTGCCTACGACAGCGCAAGCAAAGGCCGTTTAGTTTCGACGACAGATCCCCGCGAGAACGCCGGTAGCGGGGCTGGAAACGGCACGACATTCACCGTCTACGACAGCGCGATTCCCGACTTCGTCGCGCAAACGCAGAGTAGGCCAATCACGGGCGGCGTCCGAATGTACACGGACATCGTGTACCAAACGGATGCGGCCTGCGGCACCCTAATCACACATCCGCTGGCGGGGCTCCCCGCGAAAATCACGGATCCGAACGGAACTGAAACCGTCCTTTGCTACGACGCCCATGGGCGAATCAAGGAGACGATCGTCGAGAGCGCGTCCACGGAGGTCGGGCGGACGTCGTACATCTATGACGACTCGAAGGTCACCGCGATAACCGCGCCGAGTGTCGAGACACGTACGTACCTAACGGGCTCGACGTATCGGTGGTCCATTCAGACAATGGATGGCCTTGGACGAACGACGCTCGCATCGCGGAGCGGTCCAGGCTCGATGACGATCCAGCAGTCGACGACCTACGACGCGCTCGGGCGGGTTTCTGTCGTCAGTTTGCCGGGCAATGGCGCGCCGGAGTCGGGGATCAGTTTTTTCTACGACGGCCTCGGCCGGGAGACAATACGCTCTCTCCCGCTCCCGCAAGGCGGCACCGGCGTCAATTTCTTTTCGACGTCGTACACGATCAGCGGAACGAGCTTCCGTATCGACTCAACCGACCAGCATCTGGGCTCAACGCGCCAATATCTTGATGGATTCGGCGACGTCATCCAAGTCGACGAGATGAATGGCGCGACGCCAACGGCGACCACCTACAAATACAACGCTACGGGTGCGCTGATCGAGATCAGCGACGTGAACGGGAATAAGACGCTTTTCGCCTACGACGACCTCGGCCGTCAAAAACAGATGACGGACCCCGATGCGGGCATTTGGGACTACACCCACGACCCAAACGGGAACCTTCTTACCCAGGACGGACCGCGAGCCGCTGAGATCGACAAGTTTGAGTGGACGTACGACAAGAATGATCGGCCCGTCCTAATGGTTCGTAAGGGTCCCGACCCAGATACGTTCAAGACCTGGCAGTATGACATAGCGATCAACGGCGTCGGTCGTTTCTATCAAGAAAGGGAAGGAAACGAAGGCTTTGGCGTCGTGGCCTACGATGCCTTCGGCCGCCCCACCGATGAGCTCGCCGTCGCTTCTGGCAAGGAGTTTGACTTTCACGCCACTTACAACCGCGCCGGCGACCTCCTAATGCGCACTTACCCAACCGACCGCGTGGTGAACTACAATCGCGACCCGCGAGGCTTTCTCGCAAGCATCACAACGACCAGCCCGACGGGAGGAAGCGGAACCTATGCGGACGCCATCTCGTGGCACCACAGCATGCAGCTTGCAGCGTGGACAGCCGGGAATGGGATCACAACGACGAATAGCTACAGCGCATTAACTCAGCTTCCGACGTCGTTCAGTGCCGGAACGACTGAGAACATCTCGTCGTACACGTACAACAACGACTATCGGCTTACGGGAACGACTGGCACCACTGCTCTCACCCTGTCCTATGACGCTAGAGGAAGGATCTCGAGTGCCAATGGCCCGTACGACGGAGGCTATTTACCGCGGCAGCTTTGGTACGGATACGACGCGATCGGGAATCTGACGTGCTTAGATTCCACTGTTTCTAACGTATCAACCTGTACCGGCGGAAAGAAGTTTACCTATCCCACGGGAACCAACCCGCGTCCGCACGCTCCGACGACGATCACAGGCCTCAGCAACCCGACTTATGACGCCGCCGGCAACATGCTGAGTGGGAATGGCCGCACCTATACCTACGACGCTGAGGGCCAGGTCGCATCCGTGGCTTATAGCGGAACGACGCTGAACGTGACCTACGCGGGAGATGGCAAGGCTTGGAAACTCGCCATTGGCAGCCTCTCGCGGTACCGGATCTTTGACGACTTTGAATGGACTACGGGGAACATCGCGCGGACGAGCGTCTTCCTCGACGGGCAGATCATTGCGATCACTGAGGAGAGCTTTACACCGACTACGTACGGGGGATGCGGCCGCGTCTGGCCCAACTCCGTGCCGTATCCCGCCGGCGGCGACGTCGCCCTCGCGCTCCTCTACGCGCTCGCGGGCGGTCTTGCCTTCCCCATGACGCGTATGATTCGACGGAGTCGGCCTCGGGCGGCGCGAGCTTGGGTGGCACTCGGGACGAGCGGCGTGTTCGTCGTATTCGTGTCGGTCCCGCCTTACCTGGTACCGGAGCCGGCGGAGGCCGCGGCGCCCGCGAACACGGCCTTCTTCCACCCTGATCGCCTGGGCTCGTCGCTGGTCGTGAGCGACAACACTGGGACCGCGAGTGCGAGGCGCGTCGTATACCGGCCGTTCGGCGCACTCGTGCAGAACTCCACGGGCACGTCTTCAGTGCCTGAGCGCGGGTTTACTGGGCAGCGCTTTGAGCCATCCGTTGGCGTGTACGACTACAACGCGCGCTGGTACGATCCGGCGATCGCGCGGTTCGTGCAGCCAGACGCGATCGCAAGGCCGTTCGACCCTCAATCGCTGAACCCGTTCTCGTATAGCCGCAACGATCCGACGAATGTCGTCGATCCGACCGGAAACAGCCTTGCTCCCGTGAACGTGGACGTCGGAATAGGCTTGGGAGGATTTTGGATCGGCGGTCAGTACGGGAGCCCAGCGGGCGTTGCGATAGGTTACTCCGGCATCCTGAACCTGGTCTTCGGCTCAAAATGGGCAAGACGGCTCGCCGGGATTTTTGATGTTCTAGGTCGAGTTCAGATTCCCCAAACGTCGGTGTGGGGCGTCGGTTGGCCGGGCTCCATGAACCTAGGGTCAGTATATGAGGGTTGCCCGGGTTGTACGCCCGCGGGCCCCAACCCTCCGTGGCTCGAAAATGCACTCGATGGATTTCAGATTTTTGTCGGCGCGTTGGGTCAGATTCCCGGTGCCGGAAACATTGCGGACGGTATCAACGCCTTTCTCTCCGCGTTACGCGGGGACTTTGAGGGCGCGGCCATTGACGGCGCCTCAGCGATTCCAGGACCCGGAACCGCAAGCGGTGTGGGAGGGACAGCGAGACGAGCGGCCAGAATCGCCGCGCGGAACTCTGATGAGGCGCTGGACGCCGGAAAGCTCGGAAAACAACTTGCCAGTGAAGAAGGAGTATCCGAACTACTAAGTGGAGGCGGTAAGGCTATCGGTGGAGCTGGAACGAACGTCCCATTGCGTGACGCTGATCGGCTTGCAAAAGAGTACGGCGGGAGCGCTGGAGACTGGGCGAAGGTCACGAGCACCGCTCGGGGACACATACAAACACACGGGTACCGCAACGTGGTAACAGGTGAGACGGTCGAACTCAAGAGTATTGCCAACCCAGAAGTTCCGTAGCGCCATGTAGTATGAACGCAGCTGAGCCAAAAGCAGGGCACGATGACTGAGGACACGGACAGCGAGTTTGTGCAAGTCGCAACAGACGTTGCGCGTCGGACACTCAAAGGCGAGTACGATCTACTCCTCGCGTGCCGTGATCTGGCGGATCTGCGGGGTCGCCTGCCGGGTGTCTCGGAAGAGGTCATGGATACATTTGTTGCCGTGGCCTCCGAGGTTGATGACCTCCCTCTTGGGCGAGAGCGGGGGCAATGGTCTGTCGAGGCGCTAGCAGCAAAAGACGCGGATGCGGAGATCTATCGCAAGCGCGTAAGAGGAGCTGTGGAGGAAGCCTTGAGTAAGGTGTTGATGTCTCTAGGCGGGAGTCGATCGAAATAGCTGAGATCGCGACCGACTCCAGGAAGGCCGTCAACGAGATAAGTGGTCAATTCGGCCCTACAAACCGGGGGTCGCGAGCGATGGCCCACTCGCGAGGCTCGGGTCGTTTGGTCCCGCTTGGTGATTCAGCAACCACCGAGGGCAGCCGACTGCGGTCGGGGTCTCTCGCCGGGCGCTACTCCGATGTTCGCTGCTGTGCGACCTAGCAAGCGACGCACCGGCTCTTATCTAAGGGCTACCTGCGGCACACGCCTTGCTCTCCTCGCGCGTCGTGCGGCCCCCTCGACCCGTCGACCTTCGAGCTCACCGCGATCATCGCTTCCGCGAGAAGCTGCAGCGCGAACTCGGACCTGACGTTCGCGCGGCGCTTGGCGATCCCAGCGTCGTCGAGATCGTGCTCAACGAGGATGGCTCGCTGTGGATCGAGCGCCTGGGGAAGCCGATCGAGCGGACGGGCGTGTTCATCACGCGCACGCAGGCTGAGAGTCTGCTCGGGACGGTCGCAGCCCTAACAGGTCGAGAGGTCCACGAGGACCGACCGATCATCGAGGCGGAGCTTCCCTTCGACGGGAGCCGCTTCGAGGGCGTGCTGCCGCCCGTTACCCGGTCGCCGGTCTTCGCGATTCGGCGGCGTGCGCTGCGGGTGATCTCGCTCCGCGAGTACGTGAGCGCGGGCATTCTCGACGATGGGCTGGCCTCGCAACTCGAAGTGGCCGCGGCTCATCGCCGAAGCATCGTGGTCTGCGGCGGGACGGGCTCCGGAAAGACAACGCTCGCGAACGCGCTCCTCGCCGAGGCGGTGCGGGTCGGCGAACCCGGTGAGCGCTTCTTGATTCTCGAGGACACAGCGGAGCTTCGCTGCGAGGCGCCGAACTGTGTGCAGCTGCGCACGTCGGAGACGGTCGATCTCGACCGGCTGGTGCGCGCGACGATGCGGCTGCGGCCGGATCGGATCGTGGTTGGCGAGGTGAGGGGGAGGGAGGCTCTCGCGCTCCTGAAAGCGTGGAACACCGGTCATCCGGGGGGAGTGACGACGGTTCATTCCAACAGCGCGAGGGCAGCCCTCTCCCGCCTCGACCAGCTCGTACAAGAGGCCGGTGTCCCCTCACAGCCGCAGCTCATCGCCGACGCGATCGATCTCATCGTCGCGATTCAGCGCACACCCACGGGCCGCCGCGTGACGGAGCTCGTGCGCGTTCACGGTTACGTGCCCGGCTCGGGCTTCGAGTTGGAGCAAGTTGCGCCCTTCGAGCGAGCCAACACAGACGGAGGCAAGGGGTGATTCATCAACAACTGGCAACCTCGAAGGGCGCTCGCGCTCGCCGCGACAGAGTGGGCGCGGCGTCCACAGGCGCGCTGAGAGTCTCGACTGTCGTCGTCGCGGCGTCGGTCGTCGCCCTCGTGGCTGCACCCGCGATCGCGACGCCAGCAGGCCCCACGATGCCCTGGGATCAGCCGCTCACGGTGATCCTCGGCAACCTCCAGGGCACCGTCGCTCGCATCCTCGTCACGGTCGCCGTCGTCGTAACCGGGCTGATGTTCGCCTTCGGCGAAGCAGGCGGCGCATTTCGGCGCGTCTTCGGGATCGCCTTCGGTGCTGCGATCGCACTTGGTGCGCTCTCGGTGCTGAGCAGCCTGGGCTTCGTCGGAGCCACGTTCTGATGGCGACCGAGTCGACTGCAGGCGTGGACCACCCGCCAGCCACGCCTCGCCTCGTTCGCCTGCACGTATCTCTCGTGCGGCCAATCCTGATGGGCGGCGCCGATCGTGGGCTCGCGCTGGCGAACGGCGTCATCGCGCTCGCTCTCGTCTTCGGCATCGGCTTCTCGTGGGCCACGATCACGGTCGCGGCCTCGCTGCTCGGAGTCGGGCACGTCGCGCTCGTGCTGCTCGCGAAGCGGGAGCCCGAGCTCCGCGCGCTCTATTTCCGTCACGTGCAGCTCCGTGCGTTCTATCCCGCGCGGCCCACGGAGCCGCGCGTTGCCCCGCTCGTGCACCCGAGCGTCCCGGTGTCGGAGTAAACGATGCTTCGCGAGCACCGCGCGCGGTCGCTGGGTCTGCCCGATCTCCTGAACTTCGCCGCGCTCGTCGACGACGGGATCGTCCTCAACAAGGACGGCTCGCTCCTCGCTGCCTGGTGGTACGCCGGCCCCGACATGGAGTCCGCCAGCACGAACGAACTGGCGGCGCTCTCGTCACGCGTGAACGCGTCCCTGCTCCGGCTCGGCAACGGATGGATGGCGCAGGCGGACGCGATTCGCCGGCCGAGCGCTGGCTACGCGCCGCCCGGCGCGTTCCCCGACGCGACCACTGCACTGATCGACGCCGAGCGCCGCACGCAGTACGAGAGCGCGAGCACGGGCTTCGAGAGCGTCTTCGCGCTGTCGGTGACTTGGCTTCCCCCACGAGAGGCGCAGGATCGCGTCGCGGGTTGGTTCGTCGATCAACCCGATACGACCGCGGAAGGCTACGAGGCCGTCCTGCGCGCCTTCGCGCGCATCATCGAGGAGCTCGAGGACGCGCTTTCCGGCGCGCTCACGATGCAGCGTATGGGATCGGAGGAGCTTCTCGGCTTCCTCCACCTCTGCGTCACGGCCGAATCGCACACGCTCCGCGTGCCCGCGGTGCCGATGTACCTCGATGCAGTTCTCGGCTCGCAGGATCTGGTCGGCGGGTTCCGGCCGCGCGTCGGCGCGAACTACCTTCGCCCGATCGCTCTCGTGGGCTTTCCGGCGGAGACGTTCCCGCAGATCCTCGATGGCCTCGCTCAACTCTCGGTGAGCTACCGCTGGTCGAGCCGCTTCATCGCACTCGACCCAGCCACCGCCGAGGCGCGCCTCAAAGTGGTTCGCCGCAACTGGTTTCAGAAGCGGCAGGGATTATCAGGCCTCCTTAAGCAGGCGCTGAACCTCGGCGAGGCGACGTTCGGAAATCGCGACGCCGTCGTGATGGCCGAGGATGCCGACGAGGCGATCCAAGAGGCTGCCTCCGGCGCGCTGCGCTTCGGGTACTACACGAGCGTCATTCTGCTCGCGGACACCGAGGCTGCGAAGCTCGATCTCGCCGCACGCAGCGTGCGCCGGCTCCTCGAGCACGCGGGGTTTGCCTCGCGCGTCGAGGAGATGAACGCGCTCGAGGCGTACCTGGGCACGATTCCCGGGCACGGCCATCGCAACCTGCGGCGCCCTCTCGTCCACACGCTGAACTTCGCGGACCTGATTCCGACGACGAGCGTGTGGCCGGGCCAGGACGCGAACCCAAGCGCGCTCTTCCCGCCGCAGAGTCCGGCGCTTCTGTATGCGCGCACTTCTGGGGCGACGCCCTTCCGCCTGAACCTCCACGTCTCCGACGTCGGCCACACATTGATTATTGGACCGACGGGTTCCGGCAAGACGACCCTCGTCGGGCTGCTGATGGCGCAGTTCTTCCGGTATGCGGGTGCGCAGGTCTTCGCGTTCGACAAGGGATACGGCGCGCAGAACCTCGTCCGCGCCGCCGGCGGTGATCACTACGACCTCGCGGGCGATCCCGGCGAAGGCGGGCTCTCGCTGTGCCCACTCGCGCACCTCGATCGGCCCGACGAGCGGCCGTGGGCGTCGGGCTGGATCGAGCAGGTCGTTCGCCTCCAAGGGCTCGACGTCACGCCCAATCACCGGCGGGCGATCCAAACTGCGATCGAGCGCCTCGCGGAGAGCCACGGGCGCTCGCTCACGGACTTCGTGGGCACCGTCCAGGATCGCGACGTGCGCGGCGCGCTCCGCCACTACACGCTCGAAGGCGCGCTTGGAACGCTGCTCGACGCGGAGCGGGATGGGCTCAGCACGGGTTCTTTCCAGGTGTTCGAGATGGAGCGGCTGCTCCACCTCGGCGCCGCGAACGCCGCTCCCGTGCTCGCGTGCCTCTTCCATCGGGTCGAGGACCGACTCGACGGCCGCCCGACCCTCATCGTGATCGAGGAGGCGTGGCTCGCGCTCGGCAACGAGCTGTTCGCCGAGAAGCTCGAGGAGTGGCTGCGCGTTCTACGAAAGCGCAACGCGGCGGTGGCGTTCGTGAGCCAGAGCCTCGCGGAGGTCGTGTCGTCGCCGCTCTGCGATCTGATGCTGGAGAGCTGCCCGACGAAGATCCTCCTCCCGAACCCCGAAGCACGCACGCCGCAGACGCGAGCGCTCTATCGCCGCATCGGTCTCACCGATCGGCAGATCGAACTCGTCGCGGAGGCGGTGCCGAAGCGCGAGTACTACGTCACGTCGCCGATCGGGCGGCGGCTGATCGACCTCGGCCTCGGGCCTGCGGCGCTGGCGTTCCTCGGCGCCGGCGGCCCTGATGACCTCGCAGCCACGCGCGCGCTCGAGGCCGAGCACGGCGACGCATGGCCGGGCGCGTGGCTGCGCGCCCGTGGCCTCAGTGACTGGTCCGAAGTCTGGGAACAACTCAAAGGAGAGCTTCGATGAATCCGAGCCACGTTCGCATCCGATCGATCGCCTTGGTGACGGTAATCGCTCTATTCGCACTTGGTGCGCCCTCCGGCGCTGCTATCCCCGTGATCGACTCCAGCAACCTCGTGCAGAGCGTGCTCACAGTCGCGAGGCAGACGCAGCAGGTGGCGCTCGAAACGCGGGGCGTCGCCCAACAAGCGACGCAGCTTCAGCACGAGATCAACATGCTGAGCGACATGGCGCGCAACAGCGCGCCTGGTCGCACCGCGGCGTGGGGCGATCTGCAAACTGTGCTCGGCAGTCTCTCGCGCGTGCTTCGGGTCGGGCAGTCGATCTCGTACACGCTGCAGAACTCGGGCGCGGTCTATCGCCAACGCTTCGCCGGCTACGCCGCGCCCAACAACTGGCTTACGCAGTACGACACTTGGTCACGCACTGCGCTCGACACGCTTGCGGCCACCCTCGCCGCGGCAAGCGCGAATGCCAACGACGCCGCGGGTGTCGATGTCTCGCTGCAAGCGCTCCGCGCCGAGAACCAAGCTGCGCAGGGTCGGCTCGAAGCGATTCAGGTGGGCACTCAGGTCGCGAGTCTTCAGGTCGCGGAGCTCGCGAAGCTGCGCCAGCTCGTCGCTGCTCAGATCAACGCCGAGAACGCGTATCTCGGCGCGCAAGAAGCCAAGGAGTCCGGTTCCGCCGCCGCCTTCGATGCATGGGTCGCGAGCGGCCC
>Ga0187893_10013166_pt1 | contig 11584 bp, 12 predicted proteins | sample MA1701074metaG_FD_139574 | JGI IMG/M metagenome (GOLD analysis project Ga0187893, IMG submission 139574) | White microbial mat communities from a basaltic lava cave in the Kipuka Kanohina Cave System on the Island of Hawaii, USA - MA170107-4 metaG ...
AGCATGCGCGCCATCTCGGCGAGATAGCGCGTGAGCTGGCCGGCGCCGATCAGCACCAGGCGCCAGCGCGGCCCGTGCACCGTGCTCAGAACGCGGCCGTCGAACTCGAGCACGTCCTGCCAGCGCCCGGGCTCGAGCGTGGCGCGGCCGCTGTCCATGTCCAGCTTGCGGCGCACCAGGTGCTGGGAAGAAATTCCTTCCAGCAGCTCGCCGACGCCGCTCTGGTCGCTCACCGGCTCCATCACGAGCTGCAGCGTGCCGCCGCACGGCAGGCCCCAGCGCGTCGCTTCTTCGTTGGTGACGCCGTAGGTGAAGAGCTCGGGCTTCTTCCACGACGCGAGCTTCGCCTTCACCTTGTCGATCAGGTCGTCCTCGACGCAGCCGCCGGAGACCGAGCCGGCCACCTGGCCGTCGTCGCGCACCGCGACCATCGCGCCGATCGGGCGCGGCGCCGAGCCCCAGGTCTTGACGATGGTGCCGAGCGCCACTTTGCGCCCGCTCTTGCGCCACTGCTCGGCGGTGCGCAGTACCTCGATGTCGACGCTATCCATGCGGAAATGTTATCCCAACTCTGCAGCCTCCAGCGGGGGAATCCGCGATGGCGACGGCGGCGCCGTGGCCGGTCGCGATCTCGCGCACGATCGCGAGGCCCAGGCCGCTGCCGGTGCCGGGCGTGCCCGGCACGCGGTAGAAGCGCTCGAGCACGCGCGCGCGCTCCTGCGGCGCGATTCCCGGCCCGTCGTCCTCGACCTCGAGGAAGGCGTGGCCGTTGCGCCGGCCGGTGCGCACGGTGACGCGCCCGCCGCGGTTCGAGTACTCGAGCGCGTTGTGCACCAGGTTGGACAGCGCCTCGCGCAGCAGGAACGCGTCACCCTCCACCGGCGCGGCCTCGAGCTCGAAGCCGAGGTCGACGTCGCGCGCGAGCGACTGGTGCACCCAGCGGTCGGCGTCGGCCTCGGCGAGCGTCTTGAGGTCGACCTTCGAGGACGCGGTGCGCGCGCCGGGCTCGGCGCGCGCGAGCGCGAGCAGCTGGTTGGCGAGCCGCGCAGTCCTGATCGTCGCCTGGTGCACCTGCTCGAGCTGCGCGCGGCAGCTCTCGGGCATCGGCTCGGCGAGCGCGAGCTCGGTGTGCGCCTGCAGGCCGGCGAGCGGCGTGCGCAGCTGGTGCGCGGCGTCGGCGAGGAAGCGCTGCTGCTTGCGGCTCGCGGCGGCGACTTCCTCGAGCAGCCCGTTCATCGCGCCCACCAGCGGACGGGTCTCCTCGGGCGTCCCGGCGGCGTCGATCGGCCGCAGGTCGCCGGCCGAGCGCGCCTTGATCTCGTCCGACAGGCGCGCGAGCGGCTGCAGGCCGCGCTTCACGCCGAACCACACGATCACCAGCGTGGCGAGGGCGATCAGCATTTCCGGCAACAGGCTCTGCAGCACGTGCTCGCTCGCGAGGCGCGAGCGCTTCACCATGGTTTCGGCCACCAGCACGGTGCACGCCGAGCGGCCGCAGGGCGTCTGCACCGACACCACGCGCACCTTCTCGCCGTTGAACACGGCGTTGTGCGCCACCGCGTCGCCCGGCGGCGCGGGCAGCCCCGGGTCGCCGGCGATCTCGAGTCCGCCGGGGCTCAGGGCGCGGTAGTAGATGCGGTCGAAGCGGTCGGTGCGCAGCACCTGCTCCACCGCCGTCGGCAGGTCGAAGCGGTACTCGCTCGGGGTGACGCGGATGTGGTTGCCGAGCGCGATGCCGATGTCGACCAGCGCCTGGTCGTAGGCCTGGGTCGCGGGCTCGAGCGGGTAGTAGGCGATCACCGCGCCGACCGCGAGCAGCGCCGCGATCGGCGGCAGAAGCATGCGCAGGAGGTGCGCTCGAAGGCTCGTGGCTATTTGTACTCTTCCAGCATGTAGCCGAAGCCGCGCACCGTGCGGATCCGGATGCCGGCCGGCTCGAGCTTGGAGCGCAGGCGCGAGACGTACACCTCGATCGCGTTCGGCGACAGCTCCTCGCCCCAGCCCGCGACCGCCTGGATGATCGCCTCCTTCGAGACGATCTTCTCCACCCTGGCGAGCAGCACTTCCAGCACCGCCCATTCGCGCGCCGCAAGCTCCAGCGGCTCGTTCTTCAGGAAAGCCCGCCGGGCGACGGTATCGAGCGCCAGCGGGCCGTGGGCGATGCGCGGCCCGCCGTGCGCCTGCGAGCGGCGCAGCAGCGCCCGCACCCGCGCCGTGAGCTCGGGCATGGCGAAGGGCTTCACCATGTAGTCGTCGGCGCCGAGGTCGAGGCCGCGCACCCGGTCCTCGACCGCGTCGCGCGCGGTGAGCACCAGCACCGGCGTCGGGCCGCCCTTGTCCGCGGCCCCGGCGCGCAGCCGCCGCAGCGCCTCGAAGCCGTCCATCTGCGGCAGGCCGATGTCGAGGATCACGAGGTCGAACTTCTCGTGCGCCGCGGCGAGCACCGCCTCCTCGCCGCGCGCGGTCACGTCGACCGCGTGGCCCTCGGCCTCGAGGATGCGCCGCAGCCCCGAGGCCAGCGGGGCATCGTCTTCTACGATCAGCAGTCGCATGCTAGGATCATTTTCCCCCCGAGGAGGGCCGCATGACAATCAAAGTATCCATGAAGGTCAACGGCAAGCCTGTTTCCGCGGAGCTCGAGGAGCGCACGCTGCTCGTCAGCTTCATCCGCGAGAACCTCAGGCTCACCGGCACCCATGTCGGCTGCGACACCGCGCAGTGCGGCGCCTGCACCGTGCTGATGAACGGCCGCGCCATCAAGAGCTGCTCGATCGTCGCCATGCAGGCCGAGGGCGCCGACCTGATGACCATCGAGGGCGTGGCGAAGCCCGACGGCACGCTGCACCCGATGCAGGCCGCGTTCAAGGAGAACCACGGGCTGCAGTGCGGCTTCTGCACCCCGGGCATGGTGATGAACGCGCTCGACTTCGCGAAAAGCCACCCTAACCCGACCGAGCAGGAGGTGCGCGAGAGCCTGGAAGGCAACCTGTGCCGCTGCACCGGCTACCACAACATCGTGAAGAGCATCATCGCCGGCGCCCGCGCGATGGGAGGAAAGATATGACCGCCCTCCTGATCGGCGCGCGCATCCAGCGCAAAGAGGACTACCGCTTCCTCACCGGCACCGGCCAGTACACCGACGATGTTGCCTTGCCACACCAAAGCTTCGCCGTCTTCGTCCGCTCGCCGCATGCCCACGCGAAGATCAAATCCATAAAGATTGACAAAGCAAGAAAATCGGACGGCGTCCTCGCCGTCTACACCGGCGAGGATCTCGCCGCGGCCAAGGTCGGCGGCCTGCCCTGCGGCTGGCTGATCACCGACGTCAACGGCAAGCCGATGAAGGAGCCGCCCTACCCGCCGCTCGCGCAGGGCAAAGTCAGGCACGTGGGCGAGAAAGTCGCGGTGGTCATCGCCGAGACGCTCGAGCGGGCGCGCGACGCCGCCGAGAAGGTCAAGGTCGATTATGAAGAATTGCCCGCGGTGGTGGACCTGAAGAAAGCCGCCAGGGGCCCCGCGCTGCACGAGATCGCCCCCGACAACACCTGCTACGTCTGGGCGCTGGGCGACAAGGCCGCAGTCGATGCCGCCTTTTCAACAGCAGCTCATGTGACGACGCTCGAGTTCGTCAATAACCGGCTCGTGCCCAACGCGATCGAGCCGCGCGCGGCGAACGCGGCCTACTCGCGCGCCGAGGAGGGCTACACGCTCTACGTGGCGAACCAGAACCCGCACGTCGAGCGCCTGCTGATGACCGCGTTCGTGCTCGGCCTGCCCGAGAGCAAGGTGCGCGTGATCGCGCCCGACGTCGGCGGCGGCTTCGGCTCGAAGATCTACCTGTACGGCGAGGACGTGGTGGTGACCTGGGCGGCACGACAGCTCAACCGGCCGGTGAAATGGACCGCCGAGCGCTCGGAGTCCTACGTTTCCGACGCGCACGGGCGCGACCACCTCACCACCGCGGAGCTCGCGCTCGACAAGGACGGCAAGTTCCTGGCGATGCGCGTCAGGACCGCGGCCAACATGGGCGCGTACCTCTCGACCTTCGCCTCGTGCATCCCGACCATCCTGTACGCGACGCTGCTCGCCGGGCAGTACACCACGCCGCTCATCTACTGCGAGGTGACCGCGGTGTTCACCAACACCACGCCGGTCGACGCCTACCGCGGCGCCGGGCGCCCGGAAGCCACCTACGTGGTCGAGCGGCTGGTCGAGACCGCCGCGCGCGAGATGAAGATCGACCCGGTGGAGATCCGGCGGCGCAACTTCATCCGCCAGTTCCCCTACCAGACCCCGGTCGCGCTCTGCTACGACACCGGCAACTACGAAGCCACTCTCGATGCGGCTTTGCAGTTGGCCGACGTAAAGGGTTTTGCTCAGAGGAAGGCCGATTCCGCCCGACGCGGAAAACTTCGCGGGATCGGCTACGCGTGCTACATCGAGGCCTGCGGCATCGCGCCCTCGAACGTCGCCGGCAGCCTCGGCGCGCGCGCGGGCCTGTTCGAGGCCGGAGAGATCCGGGTGCACCCGACGGGCACCGTGACGGTGTTCACCGGCTCGCACGCGCACGGCCAGGGGCACGAGACGACGTTCGCCCAGGTGGTCGCCGACCGCCTCGGGTTGGCGCTCGAGGCGGTGGAGATCGTGCACGGCGACACCTCCAAGATCCTGTTCGGCATGGGCACCTACGGCTCGCGCTCGATCGCGGTGGGAGGCACGGCGATCGTCAAAGCCTTGGATAAAGTGATTGCAAAAGGCAAAAAGATCGCCGCGCATTTGCTCGAAGCCTCGGAGTCGGACATCGAGTACGACCGGGGGCAGTTCAAGGTCGCGGGCACCGACCGCAAGAAGATGTTCGGCGAGGTGGCGTTCGCGGCGTACGTGCCGCACAACTACCCGCTCGACAAGCTCGAGCCCGGGCTCAACGAGAACGCGTTCTACGATCCGACCAACTTCACCTTCCCCGCCGGCACGTACGTGTGCGAGGTGGAGGTGGACAAGGACACCGGCAACACGCAGATCGCGTCATTTTGCGCGGTGGACGACTTCGGCAAGATCATCAACCCGATGATCGTCGAGGGGCAGGTGCACGGCGGGCTCGCGCAGGGCATCGGCCAGGCGCTCACCGAGGGCTGCCGCTACGAGTCCTCGGGCCAGCTGGTCACCGGCTCGTTCATGGACTACTGCATCCCGCGCTCCTCCGACGTGCCGCTGTTCAAGGTCGACACGCGCGAGACGCCGTGCACCCACAACCCGCTCGGCGTGAAGGGCTGCGGCGAGGCGGGGGCGATCGGCGCCCCCGCGGCGGTGATGAACGCGATCACCGACGCGCTCGGCGTGAAGGACGTGCCGATGCCGGCCACCGCCCAGACCGTGTGGAAATCTCTCCGGGAGAAAAGCAATGCGCGCGTTTGAATACCACCGACCCTCGAGCACGAAGGAAGCTCTGGCGCTGGGCAAGAAGGACGAGGCCAGGTACCTGGCGGGCGGTCAGAGCCTGGTGCAGGCGATGAAGCTGCGCCTGTCTTCGCCCTCGGACCTGATTGATTTGTCTTCCTTGAAGGATCTCGTCGGGATCAAGGCAGCCGGCAGCACGGTCGAGATCGGCGCGATGACGCGCCACGCCGACGTCGCCGGCTCGAAGGAGGTGCAGAAGGCGATCCCGGCGCTCGCCGCGCTCGCCGGCATCATCGGCGACCGGCAGGTGCGCCACATGGGCACCATCGGCGGCTCGCTCGCGAACAGCGACCCGGCGGCCGACTATCCCGCCGCGGTGCTCGGCCTGGGCGCCACCATCGTCACCAGCAAGCGCAAGATCGAGGCCGACAAGTACTTCAAGGGCCTGTTCGAGACCGCGCTCGAGCCGGGCGAGCTGATCGCCGCGGTGTCGTTCCCGGTGCCGAAGCGCGCCGCTTACATGAAGTTCAAGAACCCGGCGTCGCGCTTCGCGCTCGTGGGCGTGTTCGTCGCCGACTTCGGCGGCGAAAGCGTGCGCGTCGCCGTCACCGGCGCCGGTCCCTGCGCCTTCCGCCAGGCCGAGATGGAAAAAGCGCTCGCCGCCAAGTTCGCGCCGGAATCGGTCGCGAACATCAAGGTGAAGGCCGACGGGCTCAACAACGACCTGCACGCCTCGCCCGAGTACCGCGCGCACCTGATCACGGTAATGGCGAAGCGCGCAGTAGAGGCCGCCCTGAAATAGTCAGGGCATCTTCGCGAGGATCCTGCCGAATTCCTCGGGGGTAAATGCGGTAAGCGTCTCGGTGCGCACGTTGCCGAGCGAGCCTACCGCCAAGCTGAGCGATGTCGCCGCCGCCGCATCGGGCGCCTCCACGATCGAAACCAGGTCGAAGTGCCCCAGCGTCCAGTACAAGTCCTTCACCTTGGCGCCGGCCTTCGCTGCCATCGCCTTGAAGGCGTCTGCACGCTTCGGCGAGTCCTTGATGTTGCGTATGCCCTGATCCGTGAAACTTGCCAGCACGATGAACGTTGCCATGGATAGCTCCTTTGGATTGGTAGAGATAGCCGATGCGCCAGAGCCGGCGCCGCGCCTTCGCCGGCACGGGTAATGCCGACGCGATACCGACAGCCAAAGCGCCGAGTAATCTCCCGCGGTGCAATGCGCGCGCCTCCCAGCGAGCGCATTATCCGCCCATCAGCGGGACTTGCGCTGCTGCTCCGCGCGCGCCTGCCCGATAGCCAGCCCTTCGAGCGATAGAGGTGCTCGTCCTCCTCGTCCTCGACCTCCTCGTACGCCTCCTTCAGCGCCTTGCCCTGGGCGCCGGTCATATTCTTCGCCACCTCCCCGATCAGCAGCCAGTTGAAGTGATCGCTGGTCTCGGCGTGCACCACGCACTCGCACGCCACGCACTGCGCCATCTCCTTGTCGCCGGTGCCGAGCGCGGCTTCCATCGCGGCGACGAACGACGTCCCCATGTCGTGGGTGATCCTGCGGCCGGGGGTCTGCGCTTGCGGGTCGAGCTCGAGCTGAAGGCAGGCGTCGTGTAAGACCTGCACGTGCTTCTCGGTTTCCTGGAGGTACTGCTCCCATTCTTCCTTCAGGTCCTCGTTGACGACGCATTTGAGCGCCGTCTGGTAGACCTTGATGCCGCCCATCTCGTGCTCGAGTGACTGGAGCAACAGCTCCCTGACCATCTTCATTTCCATGATTTCTCCTGTTCGGTGGCGAATCAGGAGAGCGTGGAGCAAGCGGCGTTCCAGCCACCTTTCGCTAGTCGATCACCCCGTCGGCGCGCAGGAACAGATCCGGCGGGATGACCAGGTCGAGGGCACGCACCGTCTTGCGGTTGATGAACAGCTCGAATTTCGCCGGCCGCTCGATCGGCAGCTCGGCGGGTCTTGCGCCCTTGAAGATGCGGTCGGCATAGCCGGCGGCGCGGTAGTAGAGATCGGGATAGCTCACCCCGTAGGACATCAGGCCACCGTCCTCGACGAATTCGCGCGCCGCGTACATGGCGGGCAGCTTGTGTCTTGCGGCGAGCTCGACGATCTCCTTGCGGTTGGACTGGATCAGCGTTTCGACCCCGACGATCAGCCCCTGCGCGCCTTCGGCCATCGCCTTGTCGAACGCGGGCGCGATCTGCTCCGCGCGGCGCACGTCGAGCAGCTGCACCTGCAGCCCCATCGCGCCCGCCGCGGCCTCGATCTCCTTCCAGGTGTTGGCCGCGGCGACGTTGGCGAGATTGCTGTACGCCGCGGCGCGCGTCATCTTCGGCACCAGCGCCTTGAGCAGCTCCAGCCGCTTGGGCACCAGCTCGGCGGTGGTGCTGGTGAGCCCGGTCACGTTCCCGCCCGGCTTCGCCAGGCTCGCGGCGAGGCCGGCTTCCACCGGGTCGCCGACCGCCGCCATCACGATCGGGATCGTCGCCGTCGCCTTTTTCGCCGCCAGCGCGGCCGGCGTGCCGCGCACCAGGATCAGGTCCACCTTGCTCTTCACCAGCTCCGCCGCGAGCTCATTGAAGCGCTCGGTGCGCCCCTCGGCCGAGCGGTACGCGATCACCAGCGTCGGCCCCTCGACGTAGCCGCGCTCCTTCAGGCCGGTGCGGAAGCGGTCGAAGTTCTCCGCATTCAGCCTGAGCGACGTGGTCTCGAGCACGCCGATGCGGACCACCTTCTTCGGCTGCGCGCGCGCGAGCAGCGGCGCGGCGAGCGCGCCGCCGATCAGCGCGACGAACCGGCGCCGCCTCATCCGCGCGCTCGGCCAGGTGTATACTTCACGTATCTACTCCGGGAGTTTCGCGCTGCCATGAAGACGGCAAAGGTGTTCAGGCACGGCAACAGCCAGGCGGTGCGCCTGCCGAAGGAATTCCGCTTCCAGTCCGACGAGGTCATGGTCAAGCGGGCCTCCGGCGGCGTGCTGCTGCTGCCCAAGCGGATCACGCTGGGGCAGCTCGATTCGATCCTCGGTGCGTTTCGCGGCCGCTTCGTGCGCCGCCAGCCGCGCATGCAGCGGCGGCGCTGGAGATGATCTGGCTGCTCGACACCGACACGTTCGCCTACCTGATCAATCGCGCGCCGGGTGCGGAGCGCATCAAGCGCAGGCTTTCCGGCCGCTCTCCCGGCGAGGCGCGCCTGTCGGCGATCACGCTCTCCGAAATCCAGTACGGGCTCGCCCGCGGCGACGTGGCGCTCGAGCGCCGGCAGGCTCTCGACGAGCTGGTCGATCTGTTCCAGGTCGAGGACTACCCGGCGGCGGCGGCGCGCGATTTCGGCGAGATCCGTGCTGCGCTCGACCGCGCCGGCCGGCGCATCGGGCCGTACGACCTCCTCATCGCGGCGCATGCGCGGCACCTCGGCGCGGTCCTCGTCACCAACAACGAGCGCGAGTTCCGGCGCGTTCCGGGCCTCTCGGTCCAGAACTGGACCAAGCCCTAGCCACCTGGACCGGCGGCCGTTCATTCGATCACCCGTTCGGCGCGCACCAAGACGGTCTGCGGCAATGCGATGCCGAGCGCCTTGACGGTCCTCATGTTGACCATCAGCTCGAACTTGGTGACGCGCTCGATCGGCAGGTCGGCGGGCTTCGCGCCCTTGAGGATCTTGTCCACGTAATGGGCGGCGCGGCGGAACATCTCTACCTGGTCTACGCCGTAGGCGAAGGCGCCGCCGCCGAGCGCTACATCCGGCGCCCCGATCGACACCAGCCGTTTCGCGGTCGCGGCCGCGCCGAGCCGCCTGGCATTGGCGTTGAGCATCGCGTCCTCGACGATCACCAGCGCTTCCGCGCCCCCGGCCGCCATCGCCGCGAACGCGGAGTCGAAATCCCCGGGTGAACGCACGTTGTGGCGCTGCATCTCGAGGCCGAGCTGCTTGGCGGCCGGCCGCATCTCGCGCTCGACCGGTACCATCGAGACGTTGTCCGCATTCATCAGCACGGCGACGCGTTTCATGCGCGGCAGTGCTTGGCTCAACATTTCCAGCCGCTTGACGCCCAGCTCCGCCACGAAAAACATCGAGCCCGTGATGTTCCCGCCGGGCCGCGCGAGGCTCGGCACGACACCGGTGGCCACCGGATCCGAGATCGAGCCCATGACGATCGGAATCGTGCTGGTGGCGCGCTTCAGCGCAAGCGTCGCCGGCGTGCCGCCGGTCACCAGCGCATCCACCTTGAGCGCCACGAGCTGCGCCGCGAGCTCCGGCAGCCGCTCGTAGCGGTCATCGTCCAGAGAGCGATACTCGATCGCCAGGTTCTTGCCCTCGACGTACCCGAGCTCGCGCAGCGCTGCCCTAAAGCCCTCGATGCGCGGCGCGTAACCCTTCCTACTCGTCGGCACCAGGAACCCGATGCGCGCCGGCTTCGCGCGCGCCTGCGCGAGCGCCGCGAGCAGCGCGGCGAACGCGCTGCCGATCAGTGCGACGAATGTGCGCCGGTGCACGGGGTCAGGCCAAGGGATACGCCCGCCGCGCGCGCTCGCTACCGCCCATCGCCCCATAGCGTTCGCGCAGCAGATCGTCGAATCGCCGGCGCGATCACCCGGTCAGCTCGCACCAGGATCGGCGCGCTGGCAACGCGCGGCAGGACGAGTGTTGCTGCACTCGCCAGGACGAACTCGCGCCGCCTCAAGGGCATCTCTCTCCTCCGCCGCTAGTCTGCGCCTCTGGCAAGCGCGCGTCTTGTGGGAGATTCACCTGGCGGAAAGCCTAGTGGCGGCGGCGCGCCAAATCCCGGAAAATGCAACGGTTTATGCCGAAACCCCTACCGAAATCGATCGACGAGACCCAGGCGTTGCTCGCCAAGGGCGAGTACGTGGCCGACCGCAGCCTCGCGACCTCGCTTTTCCTGTCGCTCGCGATGCAGCGGCCCCTCTTCCTCGAGGGCGAGGCGGGCGTGGGCAAGACCGAGATCGGCAAGGTGGTGGCGCAGGCGCTCGGACGCGAGCTGATCCGCCTGCAGTGCTACGAGGGGCTCGACATCTCGCAGGCGGCGTACGAGTGGAACTACTCGGCGCAGATGATCGAGATCCGCCTCGCGGAAGCCGCGGGCGAGAAGGACAAGGGCAGGCTCGGCTCGCAGATCTATTCCGAGAAGTTCCTGGTGAAAAGACCCCTGGCCCGGGCGCTGGAGGGCGATTCCCCGGTCCTGCTGATCGACGAGCTCGATCGGACCGACGAGCCGTTCGAGGCCTACCTGCTGGAAGTGCTGTCCGACTGGCAGATCACCATCCCCGAGATCGGCACGCTGCGCGCGAAGGAGCCGCCGGTGGTGGTGATCACCTCGAACCGCACGCGCGAGATCCACGACGCGGTGAAACGCCGCTGCTTCTACCACTGGGTCGACTATCCCGACGCGCGGCGCGAGCTCGAGATCCTGCGGCGCAAGGCGCCGAAGGCCGCCGAGGGGCTGTCGCGCGAGGTGGTGGCGTTCGTGCAGCAGCTCAGGAAGGTGGATCTGTTCAAGCTGCCCGGCGTCGCCGAGACCATCGACTGGGCGAGCTGCCTCGCCGCGCTCGACCGCGTGGTGCTCGACCCCGAGACCGTCAACAACACCCTCGGCGTGCTGCTCAAGTACCGCGACGACCTCGAGCGCATCGCCGGCGAGGAAGCCGAGCGGCTCGTCGCCGAGGCGAAGACCGCGGCCGCGGCTTGAATCCGGGAAGGCTGCCGGAAAACGTCATGCATTTCGCGCGCCTGCTGCGCGCGGCCGGCATGCGCATCGGCTCCGACCGCGTCATCGATTGCGTGCGCGCGCTCGAGATCGCGGGCGAGGAGCAGTTCCCGCTGCGGCGCGAGGACTGGTACTGGACCATGTCGGCGGTGCTGCTCTCGCGCCAGGAGCAGCGCCCGGTCTTCGACCAGGCGTTCCGCATCTTCTGGCGCGACCCGAAGCTCGCCGAGCGCATGATGAGCCTGATGCTGCCGCCGGCGTACGGGCGCGCGGCGAAGCCCGAGCAGCAGCAGAGCCAGCGACTCACGGATGCCCTGTTCAATCAAAAGCCCGAGGAGAGTGAAAGTCAAAAGCTGGAGCTCGAGGCGCGGCTCACCTTCTCCTCGCGCGAGATCCTGTCGCGCATGGATTTCGACGCCATGTCGGCGGCCGAGCTGGTGGAAGCGAAGAAGATGCTCTCCG
>Ga0187893_10013167_pt1 | contig 11583 bp, 10 predicted proteins | sample MA1701074metaG_FD_139574 | JGI IMG/M metagenome (GOLD analysis project Ga0187893, IMG submission 139574) | White microbial mat communities from a basaltic lava cave in the Kipuka Kanohina Cave System on the Island of Hawaii, USA - MA170107-4 metaG ...
GTCTGAGAGGGGACGAGGGATCTCTCGATTGACCTCGGCAGGCGGCCTGGGCAGCTTGGCAATGTGTCCATGGATCAGTTCAAGAGTATCCTCGGATTGAAACGGCGGAGAACCCGCCAGCATCTCGTAGAAAATGACACCCATCGAATAGAAATCCGTTCGATAGTCGGTCGACCGATTCATGCGGCCGGTCTGCTCTGGAGACATATAAGGAAGCAAGCTGCGGGGATAACCAAAGGGCAAGTTTGCCTGGGAGCTCCCAGATTGCTGCGTGGCGAGACTCAGATCAATGAGAAAGACCGTGCCTGCTGCGGGATTGACGAGAATGGAGTGAGGGCTTAAGCCCCGGCAGATAAGCTCTCGCCGGTGTATCTCTGCCAGCACCGTAGCAAGAGGGATCGCCAGCTCGAAGAATGAATCCAGATCGGTCCGCTGTGAGTGGAGGAGTTGGGACAGGGCTTTCCCACCGGGGTCTTGGAACTCCGAGACGCAGTTCCCGTCCTCCTGGGCGAATTGATTCACAAGCGGGACGCCGGGAACGGGAATCCTCTGTAACAGCTCGAACTCACGCGTGAACAAATCAAAGTCGGCGGGTTGCGGAGGCTGTCGGCGGGGCATCTTCAGAAGAACGGGCGCACCATCGTTCGCCCGTTCTCCCCGCTGGAGTACATACCACTCCGTCCGTGACAGCTCTTCGATCGATCTGTAGCCGGATATCGGCACGAGAACTCCTCGACGTTCAATTTCGAATGAAACCTGATCGTTGCGCCGATTGAGGGAAGTTTTTCGGTCGCGCTACGTCGGGGCTATCAGCCTCGCGAGAACCGGGCGGAAGCTCCCGGAGACCGCTGGGCGCGGCTGATAATTGGGTTCACTTCCGGATCGACCTGGATCTGGCGAAACTATGCCACAAGTCCGAGCGTGTTCTCAAACGCCGGACGGATGTAGACCCGATTTGTGCGGAGACTGAGGTGCGAAGATGAGACGACACTGGAACACGAAGGGAATGTCGATCTTCGGGTTGTCTAGCGGCGGGCATGCCTACGACATTTGGTGGCTGGTCCGTTGAATGCCGAGTTTTTTCATGTGGCTGCGGAGTGTGTTGGGGTGAAGGTTAAGAACCTGCAGAGATCCTCGGCGGTAATTCTGGTCCTCGAACAGACAAGATGCTCAGTAATTCTCAAATAACGCTGGATCGGGAAGTGGGCCAGTGTCCAATGACGCCGTCCGATACGTCAACTTGACTTGGTTTTGGTAAACAGTAGCTAACCTATCCGGCCAATCATGATGCCCGCGCGGCGTTAACTTGTTCGGAATGTGGCGCGTGCACAGATTGGACCGGATAAATCGAAAATAACCGGCCAAACTGCTTGATTCTAAATCGCTTACGCTCAAGCTTTGTGAAGCAGATTTGGGCCGGTTATTTTGAACTTATGAGGGTCGGGGTCACGAGCTAGAAGGGGCTGAACTAAGCATCTGCTGGCTACTCTACCCTCTTGAGTGTGATGTCCTGGGTCACACCCGATCTCGAACGGAGTGGCCCATGCACACGAGATTCCTACAAAATCAGCTTCTTTTGGATTAGAAGTTGAGTCGGCGGTCTTCCTTATTTTCCGGTTAGCCGACAATCCGCTCAGAATCAGAATCCGGCGGGGTGGCGAACCACATCTGCGAATAGGCGCTATGCGTCCATGTGGGTGGAATCATCTATCGTGGCGCTTCCAACAACTGCGTGCCGTGTCACTCGCGTCTGAGCGTCTCCATCGGGTTCACGCGGGTGGCGCGCCGGGTCGGAGCCCAACAAGCCAGGAGAGCCACACCGATGAATAGCATCGCGACGGCGATCAGTGTCGCCGGGTCGTTCGGCTCTACTTCGTACAAGAGGGAGCGCAGCACTCGCGAGAACACGAGCGCCCCGGCCAGACCCGCCGCTACACCGCCCGCGATCAGACGCAGGCCGTCGGAAAGGATGAGTGTCCATATATCGCGTCGCTCGGCGCCGATCGCGGTGCGGATGGCGATCTCGTGGCGGCGCGAGGCCACCGAGAGCGACAGCACGCCGTAGATGCCGACCAGGGTCAGCAGGCAGCCCACCCCCGAGAAGCCAACCAGCAGCTGCATGGCGAAGGTGCGGCCAGCGAGCGAGTCGTCGCGGATCTGGTCGAAGGTCTTGATGTGCTCGACGGCGGCGTAGGGGTTGACCGCGCGTAATGCGGACTGGACAGCGGAAGCCATCGAGAGCGGCTCGGCCTCGGTGCGAATGAGGAGGTGCTTGGAGTAGGTTTCGTTCTGCCAAAACGAGACGTAGATCTCTTGGTTTGCGTTTCGCGTCAGGTCGTCGGTGCGGCCGTTAGCCACGACGCCGACGATTGTATTGTGCGGCTCATCGGGTCCGCGTAGCCAGACCTTTCTGCCGAGGGTTGCGGTATCGGGAAAGTAGCGGTCGGCGAAAGCCTGGTTGACGATGGCGACCGGCCGTGCGTCGTCGGCATCGTTCGAGCGGAAGTCGCGGCCCTCGATGAGCGGCAGGCCGAGCATTTCGAAGTAGCCCGAAGTGATGGAGCGAAGAGGAAGCTCGGTCGCCTCACTCGCGCGCGCGGGAACCGGCTGGCCTTCGATGATGACACGCTCGGGCGAGTTGTTGCCGGTGAGCGGAACGCCCCAGGCATAGGCGGCGTGCTGGACGCCGGGCAGTGCCTGTACGCGCTCCAAGGCGCGCCGATGAAATTCGCTCCCCCTCATCGCAACCGAAGTGACGCTCATGGTGAGGATGCGCGATGTGTCGTAGCCGGAGGGCGCGTTCGCAATGTTGATCATGGTGCGAATGAGCAGGCCGGCGCCGACCAGCAAGACGAGCGTCAGAGCGGTCTGAGCCATTGTGACCGCTCGCAGCAGCCGGCGCTCGCCGCGGCCGACGGTGGATTTGCGTCCCGCGCCCTTCAGCACTTCGTTCGGATCGAGGCGAGAGGCGCGCCACGCGGGGAAGAGGCCGGCGAGTGTAGCGGCGATGAGAGCAAGGCCAAGGCCGAAGAGCAGAACGGGCCAGCCGGTGGTGACGGCGTCGAGTCGCGGGATGGCGTGTCCGCCGATCAGCTGGAATGCTCGCACTGCACCGAACGCGAGCCCCGCTCCGAGTGCTCCGCCGGCAAGAGCAAGCAAGAGGCTTTCGGTTGAGGCTTGGCGGAAGAGTCCGGCCCTGCCGACCCCGAGGGCGGCTCGCACGGCGTACTCCTGCTGGCGTCCGAAGCCGCGCAGAAGAAGCAATGCAGCGACGTTGCCGCAGGCGATCAACAGCACCAGCGCGGCGGCACCGAACAGCGGGAGGAGGATGCGCTCGCCCTCGCGATTGTACTCGGAGGTGAGTGATTGGACCTTGGGCGTGAAGCCGGCAAAGTCGCGATCAGCTTGGGCTTGCCGCTGGGTGAGGAAGGCGAGCTCGGCTTGCGCTTGCTCGGGTGTGAAGCTGGGGGCCAGGCGGCCGACAATATTCCATCGCGGGCGCTTGAGTTCCTTGGGGTCGGATCCAGGGCTCAAGGGCATCCAGATGTCCACGAGAGCGTTGATGTCGTAATTCGGCTCCTTGGCGGCTGACGGCGCCGGCAGAAAGCGGACACCCGGCGACATCACGCCAATGATTTCGAACGGCGCGTCCAGGCGACTGATCCGGACGGTTTGACCAAGGATGCCGGGATTGCCGCCGAAGCTGCGCTGCCAGAGTTCATAGCCGATGATAAGGACGCGGCTGGCGGACGGTTCGGCGTCGGAGGAGGTGAAGGCGCGGCCGAGCACGGGTTCGAGTCCGGTGACGGAGAAGTATTCCGGCGTCACGCCCATGCCCTGGAATGATTCGACGCCTTTGGGCAAGATCAGGAAGTTGAACGTCCAGCGGTAGGCGGCTATCGACTGGAAGGACTTCGCCTCGTGCTGCCACTCGAGCCATTGCGCGGCGGGCCAAGGCCGCGGGCTCTCCTGCTGCTGGCCGTGGGTGCGCGCGGAGGGGATGAGGACGAGCTGCTCCGGGTCCTCATAGGGCGGCGGCGTGAGCAGGACTCCCTGGATCAGGCTGAAGACAGCCGCGGTCGCGCCGATGCCGAGTGCGAGCGTCAGCACGGCCACTACAACGAAGCCCGGTGCGCGGCCGAGCGTCCGGACGGCAATGCGGAACTCACGCACCCCCGTCTCGATCCAACGCACGCTCCTCCGATCCCGATGCTCTTCCTTCATCTGTTCGATTCCCCCGAATCTCCGCCGCGCCGCCCACCGAGCCTCTTCGGCCGACAATCCTGCTTTCCGCGCATCTCTTTCTGCCATCTCCAGGTGCGCCTCGACCTCAGCTTCCAACTCCCGATCCAGCCGCCGGCCCCGCACCAGCGCCAGGACACGTTCGATTCGACCACGCCACCTCATAGAGCCGCCTCTAGGAACCGCGCCACCAGGGCGTTGGCCTGCTCCCATTTCTGGACCTCCGCCTCAAGTTGCTTCGTGCCGGCCTTGGTCAACGAGTAAAACTTCACCTTCCGGTTCGTCTCGGAAATACCCCACTTGGCCCGAATCCAGCCTTCCTGCTCCAAGCGGATCAACGCCGGATAGATGGCCCCCTGGCTCAGCTTCAGGGCGTCGCCCGACACCTGCTCAATCCGCCGGGCGATGCGATAGCCATTCATCTCTCCCATCGTCTCGAGTGTTTTCAGGACGAGGAGATCCAAGGTTCCATACGGACGTTGTTTCAACATGTCTTTATTAGACATGTCTATAATCATCAACCAAGAGATGGCTGTCCGTCAATGGGATTGGGTAGCCTACCGAAAGTACGTTGTTGCTGCCCTGGAGCAATCCGAGCGTACGTGCCCTGTGACGCCCCATGGATCTGGCGGTCTCGGGCAGTAGGCAGCCACGTGGACGTATAGTCGCCATCTCGGAGAAGTACTGTGTCCGGATTGCTCCTGGATCACGGGCCACTCGGAAGTTGGCCGTGGTATGGCCGATAGCGGATTTGTCCTCGCTAACGTTAGAACGCCGTAGCGCTTACGAATGCTCTTGGGCAAAGAGCCGGCTAATTGGGAACCGAGAAGGGTGGGCGAAGATGAGAGGCAGGAAGTTCAGCCCCATGTCGGTCATGCGCTGCCACCCCAGGCTTTTCATCCACCGGCTTCAAATCCTGGATAGAGAGTCATCCCACCATCGACAAAGATTGTAGTGCCGGTGATGTAGTCGGAGTCGTCCGAAGCCAACCAGACCGCTGCCCGGCCAATCTCGTCAGCCTCGCCAATCCGCTTATATGGGATCAGGCGCATCAGATCACGGTATGCTTCGGGTGTACTCCATGCAGCTTTGTTGATCGGAGTACGGATAGCACCCGGCGCAATGCTGTTAACGCGGATGCGCAATGGGGCCACTTCCTGGGCGATGCTCTTCATCATGAGCATGACGCCTCCTTTAGAGGCCGCGTAGTTAACGTGTCCGGCCCAAGGAATGACCTCGTGCACCGAGCTAATGCAGATGATTTTGCCGGCAGCGGAGGAGACCCTTTCTCGGATGCCCTGGCGTTTGAAGTGTCTTACCGCCTCCCGTGCGCAGAGGAATTTGCCGCGTAGGTTAATCCCGATCACCTGGTCCCATTGCTCCACCGTCATCTGATCGAAAGGAGCATCCTTCTGGACACCGGCGTTATTGACGACAATATCGACCGCGCCGAATTCCTCTTTCATTCTGGCGAACATCGCCAGGACCTGATCCTCCTGGCTGACGTCGGCCTGAAAGACAAAGGCGCGGCTGCCACTGCCCTCAACTTCCGCCACGACCTTGTCGGCTTCGGCGCGATTTCGCCCGCAGTTGACAACCACATCCGCTCCCGCCTTCCCCAACGCAATGGCAATCGCCCGACCGATTCCTGAACTCGCGCCGGTGACGAGCACTTTCTGCCCTTTTAGAATCTCGGAGTCATTCATCTTCATGGTTGCACCTCTCAACTTGAGTTAGCCCACAAAACGGTCGTTACTCTGAAATTCCCCGTTAAAAAAGGAAGGGAAGAAGGCGTAACCTTCATGGGGTTGTCCTCATGGCGTTCGGGAAAGCCGAACGGACAACCCCCTGGCGCTCCGCGCCGCCCCCTTTGCTAAGGGGGAATGTTTTCATCGGTCGTGGCGTCGCAAACACGGCATGAAAAACTCCTCGGGTATGGAGTTAGTCTGGGAGAGATCTTCTACCACTCATCCTAGAACCTCCGAATACTTCGAGGCTCAGCGTTGAGCCTCAATGTGTTGCCGTTACGCGCCAACCGGCCCTGGATTTTGACTGGCTCGCCGACCTTATCCAGAATCTCGCCATTCAACTGCCGTCCGTCCGCAGCCACCAGAAGCAACACCGTGGATTCTCCATCCTGACTTCTGACGAGCAAAGCTGGAGGAATGCCTCCACTGATACAACGCACCGCGCAATCCTTGTGGACCTTGCCGTTACCTGGGTTCATCACTCCGAAATAGCATTTGGTGTCCACAATCTCTCCCACGATGGTGAAGACTCCAAGATCGTTGTCTGGTGCTGTCTGGCTAGCTACCTGATCGGGGAGAAGAGGGAGCGCACGGATTGAATTCGGAATCAATTCAATCATCGTTTGCTCGGCGCGATAGATGAGTGTTCCCTGTAGGTGAACCGGTGTGCCATTGAAGCCTTGGACAGAGGGCGAAGCTCCGTACTTTCCTGGTAGGACCAGTGGATACCGGGAGAGAGCGGACACAGCCCCTGTTGCACCGGGACGGCGGACCAACAAGCTGGGCACCGGGCGTTCCTCGATGAGCCCTTCGAACTCCTTGGTCTGTTGAAACTCAAAAGCGGCCGGAGCAAAGCGCTGCTGAGCAAACACCAGCACGAGTGAAACAGACAGGGTGGCGGCACACAGCCCGGCGATGATACGAATCGTCCGCTTCGCCAGCTCGGGCGGTGCGTCAGGTTCATAGCCCACGTAGAATTCATCTCTATCCTCTGGCTTTAGTGCGCTTTCGATCCGTCCCGGTTCCACTGGCGTGCCAGGAAGGTTGGCGTGAGGATTCACAAATACTCTTCCATCGACTACCTTGACCTGATAGGTCGCAACTTTCTCGTGGAATGGCGGGGGTGAAGCTCCGCAATCAGGTAGGTACTGATACCCATGCCAAGGGCACGTGACACAGCCATCGATGATCTTGCCTTCTCCGAGTGGACCGTTTTGATGAGCGCAGACGTTGGAGAGCGCGGACACCCGGCCGCCGTAGCGGAAGACTGCAATCCGCTCGCCGCCTGCCGAAACAACCTGAGCGCGATTCTCACGAATGCTTTCCACAGGACACACCTCAACAAAACCGTCGCGACTGGCCAGGGAAGCCGTGTCCACTCGCCGTTCCCGAAAGGCAGCAGCCAAATGAAGTCCGATTACCGTCACAATTCCCACAGCTAACAGAGCAGCCACCAGCGGACTAGTTTCCGATTGCAACACCCCAAGGACAACATGTGCGATCAACAGGCCATAAGCCACATAGACGGCCATGTGAAGCCGCTTCCACACCGCGGGAGTCAGATTGCGCAGCCAGAAATCATGGCTGGTGGCCGCCATCAGAAAAAGGATGAGTAAAGCCAGCGCTCCCAGTTGCTGGAATGGGAATTGAGCCAGGCTGTTATAACGGGTGTTGCTCACCAGCAGGCTGACTATCGGATTCAGGTTTCCGAAGCCATGAAACTGGATCAGTGCAAAGATCCCGTGAGCCAGCCCTAGCAGGAACATCGTCACACCGAGATGGCGGCGGTTGTAGAGCAGGGGCAGGAAACGTCGATCCAGACGACAAAGCGGCCCAATCGACAGAATGACGTGAAGCAACAAGAGCCCGGCCGTTCCGAGTCCACGGATCAGAAGCGTCTCAACCGTCGCATAGGGATGAATCCAACTCCCCAAGCCGACAAAGAAAGCCAGGTGGGCCAGCACCGAAAGCCCCAGGACTGAATCATAGATTCGCTTCTGCCGGTTCCAGTTGATGGCCCGGTATCGCAAACTCATGGCCGCCTCACTCTGCGCCGACGGCCGAATAAGTTACAACACGGCGGTCGGGCAAGCTGTAGGCGAACAGATAACCGCCTGAGACTTGGGACAAATCCAGGTCCCGTGCCCCATGCAGTGATCCCAGCAGACGAGCATCGGGCGGTAACGTTGCGCCGGATGGAACCGTGCGCGCCCAATAGATGAGGAGATCGGGTGCTAGAACTTTCTGGAAGGAACGTATCGTTTCAGACATATTCCCAGCCGTAGGGCGTCTGCCTGGGAGAGATTCACTGAGAGGCGGTGATGGCTGGCGCACGGCAAGCCCTGCTACGAAGATTGCCGGCAGAACCAGCGCCAAGCCGGTCAGTATCCATTGATGGGCGCGCCGCAGCGGTTGGATCATTCCAGCACACTCCCGCGAAGCCAGCGATAGAGAAGCAACGGCCAGAGTGCTGCTACACCGGGAAGAATGAGTAGACGGAATCCGGGTCCGGTGCCCTTTGCCATCGGGTCCAGCCTGCTGACTCCTACCGTGACGAAGCACACTCCGAAGAGAAGGCCAATCAGGCCATAAGCAGACAGCAGTCTGACGAACGACTCAGCCAGCGCAGCAGAGATCAAAGGCCCGCTCCATAAACCGGGATAAGAGCCCCGCTGATTTGCGATGCTTCTTCGGAGGCTAGCCACAGCGCTAGGCTGGCCACCTTGGCGGGCGGGACCCACTTCGAGAAATCAGCCGATGGAGAATCTGTGCGGTTGGCAGGAGTGTCCATGGTTCCGGGCAAGATGACGTTGGCGGTAATCCCATCGTCCTTCCCTTCGAGCGCGACGGTCCGAATCAGCGAAACCAGCGCCGCTTTCGAAGCGCAGTACGCGGAGAGATACGCCTTGGGCTCGACGGCCGAGCGCGCGCCAATGGCGATCACCCGGCCCCGCTTGACTTTCCGCATGTGCGGTAGGACGGCACGGCAGATGTTGAAGGCAGAACGCAGATTCAGATTCATCATTTTGTCCCAGGTGGCATCGTCGGTGTCATCGATCAATTCTCCGCCCGCAAACCCGCCCATGACGTGGAGCAGAATGTCGATCTTGTCAAATCGCTGAATAGCGGTCTCTGCCATCTCCTTGGTTGCTTCGCCTTTGGAGAGGTCTGCCGGCATCGCAACAAACTTTGGGTCGGCAAAGGCAGACGCTTGGATGGACCGCGCCACTCCGATCACCGTGGCACCTGCGGCCAGGAAAGCTTCCGTCACAAAATTCCCCAACCCGCCGCTGGCGCCCGTAATCAGGGCCACTTTCTTGCTCAATTCGCCCATGATATTGCTCCTCGTTTGGATTCCAATCAACCTGTTCAATAGATTGCAAAGACAAGATGCCATGATGCAGCCTGCATATTCCGAGGTTCGGGGGATTCCTTCCTGACGGACCCGAAAGGATCATCGCCCGTTCGACCTCCTTGAGAGGTATCGAATCGGCTTCACGAAATCCCGGCAGATCGCACATTGAGATCTTAGAGATAGAAGGCCCGGATCTAATCCAGTTGACGCCGAACTGTGGTTTCTGTCTTCAGCTGGGAATAGAAAGTCGAAGGTCACACATTTACAGATAATGGCCAAGAGCGTATCTTCACTCTGTCCACCGTGGAGCGTTCATGCCCAGACATTTCAGCTTTCTTTTTGTTTGCCTCCAAACACTCTGCCTGTTGCTGAGCTTCCTGGCCTCAGCTTCGGGTCTGCCACCAAGCCCTGCGCTGGCAGCCCAGTCCGGTCCGTCTGTCAAAACAGGCCCAGCAGTTGGCGACAAGATTCCCCCCTTCAAAGCCATCGATCAAAATGGTGAAACTCGGGACTTTCAGTCCATACGGGGGTCTAAAGGCGCACTCATCCTATTTTTTCGCTCCGCCGACTGGTGACCGTACTGCAAAGCCCAACTGGTCCAGTTGGAAGAGTCGAAAGCAGAGTTCAACAAGATGGGAGTGGGCATCTGCGCGATCAGCTACGATAACCATGAAGTCTTGGCCGACTTTGCCCGTCGAAAGAAGATCAACTATCCCTTGCTGTCCGATCCTGACTCCACGATCATCCGCGCATTTGGGATCTTGAACACGAGCGTTCCGGAAGGAGACTCCAACTACGGCATTCCGCATCCTGGCCTTTATCGGGTCAACGAGAAGGGTCTGGTCCAGGCCAAGTTCTTCGAAGAAACGTACAATAATCGCTATGCCCTGGGCACCGTGTTCACGAAGCTCTTCGGCTCGCCGTTACACACTCATGAAACCGTGGTTGAGAACGATCACCTGTTGCTGGAGTCCTTCTCAACCGCCGACAGCGCTTCCATGGGCAACCGGCTGTCACTTATTCTTGACATCAGCCTCAAAGACAAGATGCATGTCTACGCACCCAGCGCGCAGGGTTACCGGCCTATTGAACTCAAGATCACGGAATCTCCCGCATTCACTCTGGTCCCTGCCGAATACCCGCCGGCGCAGACTCTTTACCTGAAGGCCATCCGAGAGAGTGCGCCTGTGTATCAAGGACAATTTCGGCTCTCCCAGGAGATTATTTTGATTCCTAACACCAAGAAACTTGAAGAGTCGGTAAATACGGCCAACGAACTGGTGGTTGAAGGCAGTCTGAGTTACCAGGCGTGTGACGACAAGATCTGCTACCTGCCGAAAGCGATCGCGCTGAAATGGGCGATCAAGATCATTCCTCCGGACCGCGAGCGCGTGCCCGAGGCGCTGCGGAGAAAGAAGTAACACAAGGCTTCAGACTTGTGCCTCGAAACTGGATCACCGATGACAGCTAATGTTGTCTGAACCACAGAGACATAGAGGCACGGAGAGGTTACGGGGATACCAGAATCCTCGCGCTGAATCCGACACGCTCGCTTTGGATTGACGAGCCTGCCCTGTCGCCTCAACTCCTCCGCAATCGAGGTCGCCTGTAACTGGGGAGCCCCACCGCGATCCGCTGAATCGCATCCCACAGTTCCACGTGCCGGTCCACACCTTCCACACCCACTGACCTGGACCCCATCCTTGTTTGTGCTGAGTCTGCGGATATCTAGATCTTCACGGAACACCCATCCACGCTGACCATCAAAACAACGAGAACGCGAGGTTGGGTGGGGCTAGGGACAGCCGTGGGGAACTAAGATCCTCGTGAACTCATCCATAGCCGGCTCTGATCCTTCCGCGGTTCGTTTCCCCGTGACGGAATGGGGGAAATTGTTTGGATTTGGACCTCACCACTCGAGGTTGAGCGACTACTCCCTCTTGTAGACGAGCTCGACGTCGGCCTTGAGGGAAAGGCTTCGTCCCTTCAGCTTGCCGGTCAGCTTCGTCGAGCCTGGCTGCTCGGACAGAGTAATGTCGTCGCCCTCGAGGTTGTAGGCTCCAGCTCCAGAACTCTCGCTGATCGTCACATTGCTGCCTTCGGTGTAGCGATATCGGGTCGTCCAGTGGAATGTACGATCCTCTCGAAGCGTAACAGATCCCCCGATAATCTCTTGCTTGTACCCAGTAGTCGAAGTCTCAGAGATCACCGCTGGCAAGTCCCGACCAGCAGCAGTGA
>Ga0187893_10013168_pt1 | contig 11583 bp, 15 predicted proteins | sample MA1701074metaG_FD_139574 | JGI IMG/M metagenome (GOLD analysis project Ga0187893, IMG submission 139574) | White microbial mat communities from a basaltic lava cave in the Kipuka Kanohina Cave System on the Island of Hawaii, USA - MA170107-4 metaG ...
AGCGGCTCCATGGGCATGCTCGAAGTCGCGGAAGCGTTCGCCGGCGCGCGCGTCAAGCCGAAGCGCTCGATCCTGTTCGTCTGGCACGTGGCCGAAGAGCAGGGCCTCCTCGGCTCGGCCTATTTCACCGACAATCCCACCGTGCCGCGCGACTCGATCGTGGCGCAGATCAACATCGACATGATCGGCCGCGGCGGGGCGCAGGACATGCCCGGCGGCGGGCCCGGCTACCTGCAGCTCATCGGCTCACGCCGCCTCTCCACGCAGCTCGGCGACATCGTCGAGGCAGAGGGGAAGAAGTTCACGCCCCCGTTCCGCTACGACTACCAGTTCGACGCCAACGGGCATCCGCAGCAGTACTACTGCCGCAGCGACCATTACAACTACGCCAAGTGGGGAATCCCGGTGGTGTTCATGTCGACCGGCGGACACGCGGAGTACCACCAGCAGACCGACGAGCCGCAGTACCTCGACTACGACCAGCTCGCGCGCGTGACGCAGCTGGTGTTCAACGTGGCGTCGAGCGTCGCCAACCTCGACCAGCGCCCCGTGGTCGACAAACCGAAGCCGGACCCGCGGGGGCAGTGTGTGCAGTAGAGCCGGAAAGCGGAAAGCGGAAAACGGTTTCCGCTGCCGCCTTCCGCTTTCCGCCTTCCGGCAGTTCAGAATCCTTCGCGCGCGCGGAGGCCGGTGATGTGCGCCGTGTGATGTTTGCCGTGCCAGGCATACATCGCGAGCATGGCGTCGAGGTCCGGCGGTGTGTCCCATTCCGGGTGCTTGAGCTTCCGCAGGAAGTCGTCGGGCTTCATCGCCTTGAGGAGCATCACCCAGCGGCGATGCAGTGAGTCGAGGATCGCCAGCGACTCCGCGATGTCGGCGGTCCGGCCGTCCACCGTCTCGGCCCACTTGGCCTCGTCGTACGGCTTCACCGCCGGCTCGTTTTCGGTGAGTCCGAGCTTGAACCGCACGAACGCGTTCATGTGGCTGTCGGCCATGTGATGCACCGTCTGGCGAACGGTCCAGCCGCCCGGCCGGTACGGCGTCTCGAGCTGCTGCTCGTTTAGCCCCTTCACGGCGGCGCGCACGTTCTCTGGCGTCTGCTCGATGTCGGCGATCATGCCGGCGCGCTGGCCCGGTGACAGCGTGTTCCTGGGCCGCTGGTACTTGCCGATCGGGTAGCGCAGGTCTGGTTGCGTCATTGTGTCGGTGGCAGTGGACTGGGGTAGTCAGCCGGCGATCGGAATGGCCTGGGTCGTCGTGGCGGTGAGCGTGCTGCCGGCGTTGAGGCACGCGTCGTACTTGGTGGATGCGGCCGCCGCTCCGGCGCCGGCCGCGGCGCCGACGACGGCGCCCGTCACGGTGGACTTGGTGTCCTTGCCCATGACCTGCCCGATGACCGCGCCGGCCACGGCGCCACCAACCACCTTGCGGCGATCGGCGCCCTTGTCGCGCGGCAGCGTCCGTCGTTCCAGCCCCGAGTCGACCGCGATCTCGGACGGCACGGCCAGCGGTTGGTCGTTCACGAACACCGAGCGGATGCGGACGCGCAGCCGCGCGTTGTCGGGTGAGTCGCCCGGCGCGGCCTCGGCGAGCTCGAGCACGACGGTGGAGCCCGCCGGAATTACCGCACCGTTCTCGCCCGCGACATCCGACGTCACCGTGGCGGTGATCTTGTCGCCCGGCAGGTTGGTGGTGCAGAGCTGGCTCTTGGTCGTGAGCCGAATGGCGGTGCCGGCAGGCAGCCCCCGGAACCGCGACTCGGCGCGCGCCGGTTCGCCGGGCGGAGGGAGCTGCGTGAGCGGCTGCGGGGCCGTGGCCGTGTCCGCCGGCGCCGGCGCGGTTTCGCGCCGCGGCACGTCGCCCCGCGGCACGTCGCCACGCGCGACCGGCGTGCCGCGTGGCGCTGGCGCCGGCGGCGTCACCGGCCGGCCGATCACCGTGTCCTTGAGTTCGGGCTCCAGCGGTGGCGACTGGTTCGCGAGCGCCAGGTCGCGCGCCATGGTCGAGTCGGCGTGCGTCTCCGCGTCGCCGCAGGCGAGGACCAACGTCGCCAGCAAGACACCCGCGCGGCCCGCGCTCACAGCGTCGCCTGCGCAGCGGCCCGGTGGGACGCAGGCCACAACTCCGTCTGGGGCAACTCGCGCTCCAGATGCTGCCGCACGCGCGACGCGATCTCCTCGGTCGCGGCCGCCGGGTCGACGTGCAGGTCGTAGTCGCGGACGTCGATCGAAAGCACCGGGCAGTGCCTGAACGACCCGAGCCAGCGCGCGTAGCGGCCGTGCAACTGCTCGAAGTACCCGCGATCGGCGTCGCGCTCCTTGGGCCGCCCGCGCTGCGCGATCCGCGCCAGCGTCGTATCGAGCGGCGCGTGGAGGTAGATGAGGAGCCGCGGCGGGCGCGCCGCCGGCGCGAACAACAGCTCCTTGTAGAGCCGGCTGTACAACTGCCACTCCTCATCCGAGAGGAAGCCCTGCTCGTGCAACCCGCGCGCGAAGACTTCGGCGTCCTCGTACCATGTGCGGTCGAGTATCCAGCTGCCGCCCAGGCCCCGCATGCGTCGCATGCTGGCGAAGCGCGCCGCCAGGAAATGCAGCTGCAACTGCAAGCCGTACGTGCGCATCCCCTCGGGGCCCGAGTAGAACGGGTCGAGCCACGGGTTCTCGTCGTCCACGCTCTCCAGCGCCAACTGCAGTCCGAAGCGGGCGGCCAGCGCGCGGGCCAGCGAAGTCTTGCCTGAACCCACCATTCCGGCGATGCCTAGCAACATCGGTTGATAGTAAGGCCGGCGCGTCCGGATTTGGAAGCGGCGAAAAGAAGCCCTGCTAGGAGATCGTGAGGATGTCCGTGCCCGAGTCGTACGACGTGACGAACTCCGCGAGCGGCGACGTGGCGGGCCCGTTTACCACGGCGCCGCTGGAGTTGAAGCGCGAGCCGTGACAGCCGCACGAAAACTCGTTGCTGTCGAGGACGGTCAGGCAGCCGGCGTGCGTGCACGCGATGTGGTACGCGTCGAACGTCGTGGCGCCCGTGCGCTTCACCGCGGCGAACGAATTGGGGATCATCACCAGCACCCCGACCGTGCCGAGCGCCGGGAAGTCACCGACCTTGACCTGGAGATCGCTGGGCGGCGGATTGCCCGGAGTTCCCGGGTTCGGGTTGGGATTGGGGTTCGGGTTCCCGCCTACGTCGACGCGGGGACCCACGCCGCTCACGACGCCGTCGCCGCACGCCGCCAGGGCGACCGCGGCCCCGCCGGCGGCCACGGCGAGGAATCGCCTCCGGCTCAGGCAGTCAGCGCACGACATGCGCACCTCCGTCGGTGGTCATAGCTGGACGAACGCGGCCTTCCAGGCGGCCGCGTGCACTTCCTCTTCGTAGAGGGCGTCGAGGTTGACCATGAGTTGGTCACCCTCACGCCGCACGGCAAACCGGTCCAGCCCCCGCGTCGCCCGGCCGTCGATGAAAACGCCGTCGGGCTGGTAGCGCGACTTGTGCTTGGGGCACTGGAAGCGGCCGGCCTTGCCGTCCCACCGCAGTGCAGTGTTCTGGTGCGGACACGCCAGCGAGAACGCATACGCCTTGCCGTCGAAACGCGCGACGATCACGGACTCCTTCTTGTCGATGACGACGCCGTCCGACGCGGGGATCGGGTACGCCTTGTCGGCGCCGGCACCTTCGCGGCGTCCGGCGTCGAACACGACGCTCAGTGCGGCGGCGTCCCGCGTCCATGCCGCGATGGCGCCGACGGCGCCGGCCGCGGCGGCCGCAGCCAACACGGCGTCACGCACGAATCGGCGGCGCTCCACGGCCTCGGCCGGCAAGCACGCGTCGCAGCGGGGCGCCGGCGTCACGCGGTCACCCGGCATTGACGAGCGCGACGCCGACGAACGCCGTCGCAAACCAGAAGAAGAGGCTGGCCCGGGCCGACAGCGCCAGGCGTTTCCACGCCGCGTCCGTCTCCGTGCCCGACCGCATCGACGACTCGATCCGGGTCATGGCGTATCCGTTGGCCAGCAGCAGCGCCACGAGCGTCATCTTGGTCCAGTAGATCGGCGAGACGAAGTACGCCTCGAGATCCGCCGCGAACATCAGGACCCCGGTCACCGCCGACGCCACCAGTCCGGGAATCACGACACGATGGGACGCGGCCAGGGTCGGCAGGTGCGCGGACCGCTGGTCGGCGTTACGCAGGGCGCGCAGCGTCCCGCGATCGATCGTGATCGCCAGCCCGCCGGCAACCATGAGCGCGGCGATGTGCCCGAACACGACAATCGTCGCGACCGGCGTGGAGTCCGCGTAAAGGCTGGCCCACGGCTCCACGAGCCTGACCAACGCGGCCGGTGCTTCAACGGCCGCCGCGGCCAACACGGCCGCCACCACGGTCGTCGGCGTCATTGATTCATCACCTTCATCAGGACACCGCTGACCACCGTTATCCCCATCGACGTGAGCGCCACCTTGCGGTGCAGGTCGCGCTTGCCGAAGTCGGTCTCGGCCTGCCTGGAAAGCACAGCGCCGGCGTACGTGAACCCGGCGTCGGCGATGAGCATCGACGTCGCGTGCATCAGTCGGCGCCCGCGTCCTTCCGCGACGCGGCGCGATTCCCAAAGGTTCCAGACACCGGTCACCGAGTTGACGGTGAACACCGTGGCGACGGTCGCGGCGCCGATGCGATGGCCGTCAATCGCCCAGGACGGCGCCCCGTTGCCCTTCTCCCAGATCTGCTGGCCGAACGTCCACTGCGCCGCGAACAGCGGGATCGTGGCGTAGCTGAGCCGGCGATGGATGGTCAGCCGGCGATTGTACCAGTCGGAGACCTCGATGGCCTGGACGCGGCGACGCGGCGGCGGCGGTGTATCGGTTGGAACGGCGACGGTGAGTTGCGCGGCCAGGCCAAGGACCGTGAGCATTCGGAAAGGGTTGGGTGAGACGGCCGCGCTTGCATCCGGGCCGCCCGTGCGTCACTTCTGGGCGTCGTACACTGAGAAACCGCGCCACGAGGCGCCAGAGTCACGTCGCCATGGATAGTACCGACGACACGGTCGAGCCGGCCCTGAGTCCCGCCGCGCAGCGGGAGTGGGAAGAGCATCTCGAGCACGTGCTGCGCGGCGTGGGCCACGCGCTCAACAACCGTGCGGCGTCGGTCTCCGCGGTCATGGAGCTGTCGTTCGAGCCGGACCAGGGTGGCGTGCCGACGCGCGCGCTGCTGGCCGCCGAGGTGCAGCGGCTGCGCGAACTCGCCGAGGTGGTGCGCACGGTGGGCCTGCCGCGCGGCGCCGCGGAGGCGTTCGTGCCGGCCGAGGCCGCGTCCGCGGCGCGCGTGGTGCTGAGCCTCCACGCCGAGTTGCGGGAACGAGCGATCGTGATCGACGCGACCGGCGCGCCGCCGGTGCGGGGTCGCAAGTGGCTCCTCGTTCGCGCCCTCGTATCGCTGGCGGCCGACGCGTCCGCGCGGCACTCCGGGGCGCCGGTGGCCATCACGATGCGTGAGGACGGGCCGTGGCTGACTGTGGCGGTAAACGTCGACACCGGCGCGGCGCCGCCCGCCGCGCGCGCGAGCAGCTACGTGCGCGACGCTGCCGCGGCGCTGGGCGGGGAACCGCTGCCGGCAGCGCTCGGTTTCCGGATGCCGACGCTGGCGGAGTTCAGGCGGCGTGAAGGCCGCTGAGACGGACGCGAAGCTTCGCCAGCGCCGCGGTGCGGATCTGCGAGATGCGGCAGACCGAGAGGCCCAGCACCGTCGCGATCTCCTGGAGCTTGAGCTCCTCGAAGTAGTTCAGCGCCAGCACGGTGCGCTCCTGCTCCTTGAGCCCGGCGATGGCGCGCTTCACGTACTCGAGTTCCTCTTCGCGCTCCAGCACGTCGTCCGGCGACGTCAGCGAATCGTCGGCCAGCAGGTCCGCCAGCGTGTCGCTGTCGGTCTGCGCCCGGACCGGCTGGTCGATCGAAACCGGCGCGCCCGCGCGGGCGTCGATCTCCCACTGCCGGATGGCGTCTCCCGGCACGGCCAGGACACGCGACAGCTCCAGCTCCGTCGGCTCGCGGCGCAGCCGCGCCGTCAGCACGTTGCGGGCGCGGTTCACGTCGCGCGCGCGGCGCCGCACGCCGCGCGGCACGCTGTCGAGGCGGCGCAGCTCGTCGAGCATCGCGCCGCGGATTCGCGGCACCGCAAAGGTGGAGAAGGCCAGCCCGCGGTGCATGTCGAACGAGTCGACCGCCTGAATCAGGCCGAGCGAGCCGGCGCTCACGAGTTCGTCGAGGCGGGCCTCGGTGCTGAGTCGCTGCGCCAGTTGGCGCGCGACGTGGTGGACGAGGCCGACGTGCTGTGTGAGGAGCGCCTGGCGCTCCTTGCTCCGGACAGGACGGGGGTGGGGAGCGGCTGTCCTGCGGGTACGCGAACGGCTGGCGACAGGCATCTGCGGCACCTTCGGTCGGGGCAACCTGAATCGACGTGACGCCATCGTGGCGCCTTCGCCACCCCGACATAAAGCAACGAGCGGGCCACGTCCGCCTCCCCCGGACAGGCAACGCATGTCTCGACTGGCCCGCGCTCCTAAACGATTACCGAGAATACAGTTACATGTTGAGCCAGAGGCGGTGTAGTCCAACCGGACTGCCGATTAGGCTGGCTCAGGAATGCGGAAAACCATTCCGGCCGGAAGAGACTTCCTAGTCCGGCTTTCCGGGCCGAGTGCGGGTAGACGCCAGCTTGTTGCGCAGCGTCCGGTCGGTCACGCCAAGCAGGGCGGCCGCGCGCGTCTTGTTCCCGCCGGTCGCCCTGAGCGCATGCTCGATCAAGGCCGACTCGGCCGCGTCGATGTTGAGCGACGGCAACACCACCGCGCCGGGCGTGATGGAGGAGCCGGCGGCCGGCGACCGCCGCTCGCGCCGCTCGGCCAGCGGGCGCACGTGGTCGAAGCTGGCCGCCGACAGCACCGGCGTCGACGACATGATCACCGCGCGCTCGACCGCGTGCTGCAGTTCGCGCACGTTGCCCGGCCACGGGTGGCGCTGGAGCAGCGCAAGCGCGTCCGGGGTGATGCGCGCCGGCTCGCGCTTGAGTTCGGCGGCGGCGCGGGCGGCGAAGTGCGCCGCAAGCAAGGGGATGTCGTCCGGCCGCTCGCGCAGCGGAGGAATGTGGATCGGCAGGACGCTGAGCCGGTAGAACAGGTCGCGCCGGAACTCGCCCCGTTCGATGGCGCCCTCGATGTCGCGGTTGGACGTGGCGACGATCCGCACGTCGACCGAGATCGTCCCCGAGCCGCCGACCCGCTCGAACTCCTGCTCCTGCAGCACCCGCAGCAGCTTGGCCTGCAGGTCGAGGCGCATTTCGGTGACTTCGTCCAGCAGCAGCGTGCCGCGATGGGCGCGCTCGAAGGCGCCCTCCACGCGCTTGATGGCGCCCGTGAACGCGCCCTTCTCGTGCCCGAACAGCGCGCTCTCGACCAGGCCCTCCGGGAGTGCCGCACAGTTGAGCTGCACGAACGGCCGGTCACGCCGGTCGCTCTGGTCATGGAGCGCCCGCGCCAGCAGTTCCTTGCCGGTGCCGGATTCGCCGAGCAGCAGCACGGTCGCGCGTGTCGTGGCGGCCGCAGACACCGACTGGAGCACGCGGCTCATCGCCGCGCTCTTGCCCACGATCTGGTGCGCCGTGCGGAGCTGCATCACCTCGAGCCGAAGCGCGTCGTTTTCGCGCTTCAGCCGGGTCAGCTCGAGCGCGGTGTTCACCGCATGCTCCAGCTGCTCGGGCTGCATCGGCTTGGTGATGTAATCCACCGCGCCGGCCTTGATGGACGCGACCGCGTGCTCGATGGTCGCGTGGCCCGTGATCATGATCAGCGGGATATCGCGCCCGTGCTCGCGCAGCAGGTCGAGGAACTCGAGACCCGACACCCCCGGCATCTTGAAGTCGGAGATGATGAGGTCGACGGCGCGGGCCTCCAGCGCCGCCAGCGCCTCCGGAACGTTGGACGCCCCGATGGCCGCGTGGCCCATCCGCTCCAGCGTGTCCTGAAGGATCAGGCCGATCGCCGGTTCGTCGTCGACGTAGAGAATGTTCGCCATGCCGACCAGACATTTAACTCCTGCGACGGCGGGCCGATACTCCGGAACGCATGGCTTCCATGACCCTGTCGAAGCTTCCCGCCCAGAGCGGCGCGATGCGGTTGAGTGACCAGCTCATCCGCACCCTGCGCGAGCGGGTGCAGACGAAGTACTACGACCAGCTCCACATCATCGAGGTCATCGCGCGCGCGATTCTCCATTCGCGCGGTATCTACCCCTGACCGAGAGGGCGCGGCGTTCGGGTTGCAGGTTGGAGGGTGCGGCGTGCAGGGTCAACGCCGCATCTGGCTGAGACCACCGACCCGGAAGATGTTCCCCACGTGGCAAGTGTCCTGATCGGCGGCGCGTCGGGCTTTCTCGGGACGGCGATTGCGGAGTCGCTGCGTGGCCGCGGCGACGTGGTCAGCCGACTGGTTCGGCGCGGCGCCTCCGGAGCGGCCACGGTCGCGTGGAGCCCCGAGGCGGGCGAGATCGACGCCGCGGCGCTGGAAAGCCTTTCGCCCGACGTCGTCATCAACCTCGCCGGAGAGCCGATTGCGCAGCGATGGACCGCCGATCGCAAACGCCGCATTCGCGACTCGCGCGTCCGTGGCACGGAAACGCTGGCGCGGGCGATTGCCGCACTGCCGCGGAAGCCGGCGACCCTCCTGAGCGGGTCTGCCATCGGCTTCTATGGCGCCAACCGCGGGGACGACGTGCTCGACGAGGCCACGCGAGCCGGCGCCGACTTTCTCGCCGACACGGCGCGCCAGTGGGAGGAGGCGACACGCCCCGCGTCGGACGCCGGGGTTCGAGTGGTCACCACGCGAACGGGACTGGTGCTGTCGCCCCGCGGCGGCGTCCTCCAGAAGATGCTGCTGCCGTTCCAGCTCGGCGTCGGCGGCCGGGTCGGGGACGGACGGCAATGGATGAGCTGGATCGGGCTGGACGATTACGTGCGCGCCGTGCTCTTCCTCCTCGACACGCCGACAATCACCCGCGCGGCGAACATGGTGGCTCCCGAGGCCGTGCGGAACGAGGAGTTCACCGCGACGCTGGCCAGGGTCCTCGGCCGTCCAGCCCTGCTGCCGGTTCCCGCCGTGGCGCTGGGACTCGCGTTTGGCGAGATGGCGGACGCCACGATCCTCGCCAGCCAGCGCGTCGTCCCCAAAACGCTCGCGGGCGCCGGATTCACGTTCCGGCACCCGCGGCTCGACGAAGCCCTGCGCTTCGAGCTTACGCGATAAGGCGGCCCAGCCGGTCGCTGAACACCCGGCTCGCCATCAGCTTCGTGCCGTCGTGCAGGATCACGACGTACTCACCGTGGAACCACGGCTGGAGCTCCCGGATGCGATCCAGGTTGACGATCGCCGAGCGGTGGATGCGCACGAACTGATCGCCGTCCAGCCGCGTTTCCATGTTCTTCATGCTTTCCCGATACAGGTACGACTCGCCGGCCACGTGCAGGCGCACGTAGTTGCCGGCGGCCTCGACCCACTCGACATCCTGCGAGCGGAGGAACAACACCTTCCCGCCGGTCTTCACGATGAGGCGGCCATTGCGACGGCGGTGCGTGCGCAGTTCGGTGAGCAGCTGCTCGATCATGGGCCGCAGGCCTTCGGCGTCCGTCGGCAGCGTCGGCCCGGTCTCTTGATCCACCAGGCGGAGCGGGGATTCACCCATACCGTTGGCCGGGTCTTCGACGACCACGGCGCGAAGGTCAGGGAGGCTGGTTCGGTTCGCGCGCATTCGCAGATTCCTGTACGGGTCAGGGTATCCCTACGAGGAATTAGACACGGAGTTTTCACCAATGGTTGACGGGCCAGCCTGCGACAGGCCTGTCACCCGGTGTCCGCTCTTGGGACGGGTGGGACGATTCGCAGCTAGCTTCCCTTCATGCCGGCAGTTGCCTTTGAATCGCTCCCGCCGAACGCGCGCGTCTGGGTCTTTGCCAGCGACCGGCCGCTGCGGGGTGCGGAATCGCACGCGCTGTTGAGAGAGGTCGACGGGTTTCTGGCGCAGTGGAAGGCGCACGGGGCGCCGCTGCGCTGCGCCCGTGAATGGGTGCACGACCGTTTCCTGGCGATCGGCGTCGACCCGACCGCCGAGCAAGCCTCGGGCTGCTCGATCGACGGGTTGTTCCGGGGCCTGCAAGCGCTGGAGCGAACCCTCAACACGCGGCTGGTCGCCGGCGGGCGCGTCTTCTACCGCGACTCGACCGGCGCGGCCCAGACCACGCGCCGTGCGGACGTTCCCGGGCTGGCCGAGCAGGCCGTCCTCACCGGTGACACGCCCGTGTTCGACACCAGCGTGACGTCAGCCGGCGACTGGCGCGAGCGGTTCGAGCGACCGGCGCGCGAGACGTGGGTCGCGTCGCTGTTGACGGCGGCTCAGGCCAGCCAGGCGTCGAGCCGCTCGGCGACGAAGTCGTCGTCCGTGAGGAACGGGTAGGCGCGACACACCCGGTCGATCTCGCGAGCCTGTCCCGGTGACAACGTCTCGCGCGGGTCGAGGCACCAGGTGCCGGCCATGAGCTTCTGCCGCCTCAGGACCTCGTGGATTCCCGGGATGCAGCCGGCGAACGCGTGGGCCACGTCGAAGATCGCCGCATTGGCGTCGGTGAGCGCCGCGCCCTCGCGCAGCAGTTCGATGTCCGCGATGCCGGACGCGCGCGCGCCGCGGGCGCGCTCGAGGAGGTCCACGGCCCGGCGGGTCCACACGGCCCACTGGCCGAGCAGGCCGCCGTCGATCCAACGCGTTCGCCAGTCGCCGCCGACGTTCACGGGGAACGGCGTCGACAGATCGGCCACGATGTTGTCGTCGTTGCCGGTGTAGAGCGCGACGTCGTCCCGACCCGACTCGCCGATCGCCCGCACGACCTCGGCCGTCTTGTAGCGATCGAACGGCGCGATCTTCACGGCCCAGAGGTTCGGGATCTCCGCCAGTTCGCGCCAGAACGCGTAGTCGAGCGGGCGGCCGCCGACTGCCGGCTGGAGATAGAACCCGAACAGGGGAATGACGTCCGCGACGGCGCGACAGTGCGCGATGAGTTGCGGCACGGTTTCGTTCGGCAGCGCCGCGAGGCTCAGGAGCCCCACGTCGTAGCCGTGTGCCCGCGCAATGCCGGCTTCGGCGACGGCCTGCGCCGTGGGCCCCGCGAGGCCGGCCACCATCACGAACGGCCGGTCCTGCGCGGCGCGGCGCGCGCGAATCGTCTCCGCGGCGAGTTCGAGCACGGGACGATAGAGGCCGTGCCTGGGATCGCGAATGGCGAACTGGGTGGTGTGCACGCCCACGGCGATGCCGCCCGCGCCGGCGTCGAAGTAGTAGCGCGACAGCGCCCGCTGATGGCGTTCATCGAGAGTGCGCGAAGGCGTCAGCGCCAGCGGGTGCGCGGGGATCGCGACGCCGCGTCGCAGCCACTCCCTGGCGGACTCGTGCGGCGGCGTCATCAGAACGCGCCCGTGCGGGTCTCGTACCGCGTCGGCTTGTTCAGCAGCGGCCGGTCATTCCCGACCCAGTCGGCGACCCAGTCCACCA
>Ga0187893_10013169_pt1 | contig 11581 bp, 15 predicted proteins | sample MA1701074metaG_FD_139574 | JGI IMG/M metagenome (GOLD analysis project Ga0187893, IMG submission 139574) | White microbial mat communities from a basaltic lava cave in the Kipuka Kanohina Cave System on the Island of Hawaii, USA - MA170107-4 metaG ...
CAGGGCGCGCTTGCGAGCGGCCGACAGCCGCGCCCGCACCTCGGGGTTCGCCAGGGCGCGCTTGATCGCGGCCGACAGCCGCGCCCGCACCTCGGGGTTCGCCCAGGCGCGCTTGCGAGCGGCCGACAGCCGCGCCCGCACCTCGGGGTTCGCCCAGGCGCGCTTGCTCGCGGCCGACAGCCGCGCCCGCACCTCGGGGTTCGCCAGGGCGCGCTTGCTCGCGGCCGACAGCCGCGCCAGCGCTTGAGGCGTCCAGCAGTAGCCGTCGTCGTTGCGGCGGTACGTGCGCGCCATCACGCGTCCTCCTCCCCGCTGACGCCGAGGTGCTCCTGCATGCACCGGCCGGTGAAGCGCCGGGTGTCGGTGTCGGCCGCGCGGCTGGCGTCGTTCGCGTACGTGTGGTCCTCGCGCCGCTCGCACAGCGGGCACAGCGACGGCGGGGTGGACGCGTGGAAGGCGGCGCCGCACGCGAGGCAGACGGCGGGCCAGGTCATCCGCGTGCCCTCCGCATCAACCTTGCTGCCCTCGCTCGATCGCAGATGCCTTCTGCCGTGCGGAGCGCGCGGTTTAGATCGGGCCGCAACGCATCGATCAATCGAAGCGCCGTGTCGAGCGGTAGCTTGGTGAGCGCGTTCAGATGCACCAGCACCATGAGATCTGATCGCTCAGCGGCGCTGAACTCTCTCCGCCACGCTGGCATGTGACGGCGCGCACTCTTCGCAACAGCGGCCTTGCTCATAACGCGACTACTTCCGCGAGTTCATCGAGACGGGTCCGAGCCTCACGAATCAGACGACGCGCAATCGCTTTCGGATCAGGATCGCCGAACGCGTCGTGAAGGGCCTTCGACACAAACGCCTTCCCGATGTCGTCGAGCCGGTCAAGTTTTTCGAGTTTGAAATCGCCTGATTCGAGCTCGCGTGAGAGCTGGCTCGGATCCATGCGCGGCTTCATCGACAACGCCGCACCCTTCAAGGTGCCGTAGTGACGCTGTAGCGCGTCCTTCACTACGCCGGCGATGGACGACGATGGAACGGCCGCCGTTTCAACGGACGGCGATGGACCAGCGAGGCACGCCTGTAACTGCCGCGTCCGTACGTCGTCAAGCGAATTGACTGGCGTGGACGAACGAGGCTGCGGGACAGTCGTGGGCATGGCGATCACTGCGCTGAAGAGACTGGCTCGTCGGCAGGCCATAGGGCCGCGACGGAAGTTCCAAGGATGGCGGCGATGTGGGCCTTAATGCCGGTGTCAGGAACCAGGCGCCCCGATTCGTAGCGGCTGTACGTCCCTTGGTCGATGTCGAGCAGTCGAGCCATGTCGCTCTGCGTCAACGTGCGTGCACGCCGCAGCTTCGAGAGCGTGGTGTTGTGTTCCTTATGCACAGAGGCGAATACTACGCCTGAGGCGTAAGGCTGTCAAGCATAATATTATGTCTGTAATGAGTTTCTTATAACCCTATGCTTGACACGGCTTTACATGCGCCTGTCGGTGGTCTTATACACGGCGTCGTGTCGGCTGAGTTTACGGTTGGCGATCTAATTGAGAAGCGCCGGAAGCAGCGGCGATGGAATCAGACAACGTTGGGCGAGAAGGCGGCGGACTTCCCGCTCCCTGGGCGGACAGGGCGAATCAACCCCAACACCGTGAGCAACGCGGAGAACCGACCGTACAACGCCGACTTTGGAACGATCTGGCGGCTGCTCGCGACGCTTGGAGTCTCGCTATCTGAGGCCGAGCGAGCGGTGCCCAATCCGTTCGCGACACCTGCCAGGGAGGCAGGTGAGACGCGGCCGGCACCTGCTGGTCGTCACAGGGGGCATCGTGGCTAAGGTGATCCTCTTGAGCAGCCACTTTCCGTTTTGGGCCCCTTGTACGTGCGGCCGCGGCCGGCGCCGATGCTACCCGCGTCGGTGCCCGCTGCTGCCGAAGAATGACGTGATTATTTACCAGTGACTCTCGCGGAGGGTGTTCCGATGATGCGATACGCTTACGGCGCCGCGCTGGTGGACAGCGTCGCTCTCTGCGCTCGTTGCGCAAACGCCGACGACGACAGGCATCCGCATCGCTTCACAGCGACCGTGGCCAGATGAGTAGAAGCGTATGAGACGGCACTACATTCTCTGGCTCGCTGTCGTCGCGTGGTCCTGCTGCGGTCTCGCGCCAACGACGCCATCAACGCTGGCGGCGCAGCAGACGCATCGCGTGCTGCGCGTGGTCGACGGCGACACCGTGGTCCTCGCCGAGCTGGGGACGACACGCCTCATCGGCGTCGACACGCCGGAAACGGTCGATCCGCGGAAGCCGGTGCAGGCCTTCGGGAAGGAAGCCAGCGCGTTCCTGTCGACACTGCTGAGCGGCCAGACGGTGCGCGTCGAATTCGAAGGCGCCGCGAAAGACAAATACGGCCGGACGCTCGCCTATCTTTATCTCGCCGATGGGACCTTCGTGAACGCCGAGATCATCCGGCAGGGCTACGGGCACGCGTACACGCAGTTCCCGTTCAAGTTCATCCCGGAATTCCTGGCCTTCGAACGAGAGGCGCGTGAGGCGCGCCGCGGGCTGTGGGCGAACGCGCCGGCGGCGCGATCACCGATCAGCTCGGAGGTGATCGTCATCGTGACACGGACCGGCGATAAGTACCACCGGCCGACCTGTCCAACGCTGCGCGCGAGTCGCATCGAGCTGCCCGTAGCGACGGCCGCCGCGCGCTATCAGCCGTGCGAGGTCTGTAAGCCGCCGCGGCCATGAGCGCCTACCGCAGCGCGCGCTACGGCGCAGCGCCTGGCGCGTCGTCGAGGAAGGCGCGCACGTTGTCGGCGAACGTGCGGAGTTCGTCGGGGAGCAGGTACATCTGGATGGTGGCCGGTCCCTTGTCGACGGTGAGCACGATGGCGCCCGTGTCCTTGTCACGCGTCACCGCGAGTGCGGCGACGACGACTTGCGGTTTTCGGAGTTCCACCGCTAACGGGTACCTGCCCTGGTTCGCGGCGCACACGCGGCTGATGGCCTGATCGATGGTACCGCTGCCGTCACTCACCGCCATCCTGGAACTCCTGAACAAGTGGCCGACGTGGAAGCGTATCACGGCGACACCGGCGCGGCTCGATGACCTCGAACACCGCATGGCCACACTGGAAGAGAAGATGCGCCGCTGCCCTGGCGAGGCCTGCCCGCGGTGCGGTGAGTTGGCGCTCCGAGTCGCGCAGTCGCGTCCGATGCCACACGTCGGCATGCTTGGGGCGCGGATTCACGAGGTGCGCTGCGAACAATGCGGCTTCACAGAGGAACGAGACGCCACACGATGACCACCTGGCAGGACCGCATGACCCCGCGGCCGCCGCGGGCACCACCGCTCGATCTCGTGCGCACGCTCTGGACCGCGACGCGCGCACCGAACAAGACGATCACCGCCGGCATCTACGTCGTTGAGACCGGCCGCGAGTTGCGGGTCAGCTACGGCGATCCGGCACACCTCATCGATTCGCTGCTCTCTCGTCGCGATGACGCCCCGCTGGAGGCGCGCGCGCGTGAGCTGCGCGCGGTCCTCGAGCAGCAGGGGTGGACGGTCGTGTCATGAGCGTCTACCGCGGCACGCGCCAGAGGACCTACCGCTACAAGTTCCGGTACCGTGGGCGCTGGTTTCGCGGCAACACTGACCTGTTCGACAAGCACGAAGCCAGGCTCTTCGAAGCAAATAAAAAGCTCGAGCTCCGCCGGCAGCGCGCCGGCCTGGCGCCGCCCGGCCCGGCGGCCAGCTTTACCGAATGGGCGGGCGTCTACTACGGCTGGGTGACGAAGCGCCGCAAGCCGCCGGTGCGCAGGCCCGAGCGAATCGACGAACTGCTCCGCGTCGTGCTCCGCTTCTGGGGGGCTCGGCCGACCGATCCACAGTCACCGCTGCAGCCGCGGCCAGACGAAGAGGCGCCCTTCCACGATCTGACGCTGCAGGACCCGATCGACGACCCGAGTTGGATCCTCGCGTTCGAGGAGTGGATGGACCGCCGCGGCATCGCCGGCGGCACGCGGAACCACTACAACACGGTCCTGCACCGCATGTACGTCGTCGCGCTGCTCGCCGAGTATCGGCACCTCTCCGGCGTCCTCGAGAATCCGTTTGCCGGGCGGCCGCGCGAGCCGCGGCAGACGCGCAAGGTCGCGCTGACGCCGACGCTCGTCCTGACATGGCTCGGCGCGATGTCCTATCACGCGCGCCTAGCGGTGGCGATCGCGGCGCTCGCCCCAAAGCTCCGCCTCCAGAATGTGCTCGCGCTCGAGTGGCGCCAGCATCTCGATCGCGACTGCACGACGATCACGGTCTGGGAGCACAAGAGCGTGCATCGCACCGGCGCCCCGCTCATCGTGCCCGTCAGCGAGCAGCTGCGCGCGATTCTGAAGGACGCCCGGGCGCGCCGGCCGCACGCCTCGCACGTCGTCACGTACCGAGGGGAATCGGTCGCATCCATCCGCGGCGCCATCCGCGCGGCCGCGCGCGCGGCTGAGATTCCGTACGGGCGGCACACCGCTGGCGGCGTCACGTTCCACACGCTGCGGCACACCGCGTCGACGATTCTCGCGCGGTTGAACGTGAATCCCTGGTTGCAGCGGGATGTCCTCGGGCATCAGGACCTCTCCACCACGGAGGGCTACACGCATCTGCTCGTCGAGGAGCAGCGCGCGCCGCTCGAGCAACTCTCCGCCGCGCTGCCGATCGCGTCGATCGTGACGCGGCCGGAGCACCGCGCCACGCGGCGTCGCGACGACACCGTCGCGGGGGCACCCCCCACCGACACCGCACGAAATGCTCAGACATCCGCCGTCATCGCTCGGCAGATCGTGCGGGTCCCAGGTCGACCGTTCACGAAGAAAGCGCAATAGCGCGAGCGAGTTACGGGAGCACGAGTTGCCGTCTTGAGGGGCTGGCGGTGGCAACACCGTGGGGGTTCGAGTCCCCCCTTCCGCACCAAACCTTAAGTAGCTAAGAAGGCAGTGACTTGCTCGAGGTCGGCGTCGACGATTCGGATTGACGAGGCGCTCGTGTGCCTGAAGTTCAGAAGGCGATTTCTGTTTGTGAGGTCAAGGAGACGCGCCCGGATTTTCTCCAGACCGGCTGCGGTGCCGCCGGACACGAACTCGGCGCTTAGAGGCGGCGCCGGGGTTGCGTCGGGCTTGTTTTCGAGATCGTCGTCCATCGTCGCTTGGCCTGCGTTTGGCCCTTTTTATCGGATTGCCCGCCGGGGAGCCGTTGGGGGGAGAGGCGCTGCGCCTTGCAGGCTACGCCAGCAGAGTCTAGCCCCACGGTCGCCGGATGGGGTCGATTAGCTGAGAGTTGGGGCGTCAGGCTGGATTCTCCGAAAGGCAGAGGTTACCGCTGCGTAGATTATGCGCTTAATCTACGCATGATGCGCGTATTTTCGCCTTGACCCCTGCGTCGAATATGGGCCATAATCTACGCATATGGTGCGTCGATTGACCCGCTATATTCATCAGCTTCCGGATTGGCCAACATTCCATTGGGACCAAGAGGCGCTCGCTTCGCCTTTGGCTGACACCCGTCACAGGCAGGGCCGCCTCCTAGGACGGATGGAGAGCCTTGGGTTCTCGCTTCAGAAAGAGGCTGAACTCGAGACCCTTACCCTTGAAGTCGTGAAGTCGAGCGAAATCGAAGGCGAAAAACTGCCGGCCGATCAGGTGAGGTCCTCAATCGCCAGGCGCTTGGGCTTGGAGACGGGAGGGATTGTGCCTGCTGAGCGCGACGTGGAAGGCGTCGTCGAGATGATGCTCGACGCCACCCAGAATTTCGCGAAGCTCCTGAGCGATGAGCGTCTGTTCGCGTGGCATAGCGCGTTGTTTCCGACGGGGCGAAGCGGCATGCGGAAGATCATCGTCGGCGCATGGCGCAACGATGCGGACGGCCCCATGCAGGTAGTCTCCGGACCAGTTGGGAAAGAGAAGGTTCACTATGAGGCGCCCGCTGCTCCCCTGCTCGCGAGAGAAATGTCCGCATTCCTCGCCTGGGCGAATGACTCAGACGATAAGACGGATGCAGTTCTCAGGGCGGCGTTGGCTCACCTGTGGTTTGTCACGATTCATCCATTCGATGATGGGAACGGCCGCATTGCGCGCGCGATCGCCGATTGGGCGCTCTCACGCTCGGAAAACAGCCCTCAGCGCTTCTACAGCATGTCGGCGCAGATCCGCCAGGAGCGTAATGACTATTACGGGATTCTCGAACGGACACAAAAGGGAACGCTCGACGTCACGCCGTGGATGGAATGGTTCCTTAGGTGTCTGGGGCGTGCCTTCGATGGTACCGAGGTCACGCTTGCTGCGGTGCTTCGAAAGGCCCGGTTCTGGGAGAGGCATGCCGGCGTGGCGATAAACGATCGGCAGCGCGACATTCTGAACAGGCTTCTCGATGGCTTCACAGGAACACTGACGACCACGAAGTGGGCCAAGCTGGCGAAAACTTCTCATGACACAGCGCTTCGCGACATTCAGGCTCTGATTGATCTCGGAATTCTGAAGAAGGACGCTGGTGGCGGCCGCAGCACGAGCTATTCGGTGAAAGAGAACTGAGCGCCTTAAGTCGCGAGCGACGTCTTCCTCCCCTGGCGACACCGGAGCAGCGCTCAGATCTCCAAACGTTGTGCGATGAAGTCAGCAGTGAGCAGCGACGATCGAATCGAAGAGATTATTCAGCGGATCAGCGGCCCGGTGCATGGTTTGTGGATTCCGGAACGGCTCCAGCGTAACCGAGTGAGAACAGGTGCGCGCTGGATCGTCGCGGCCAGCCGCGGATACGCCACCGGCACGAACGCAACGCCAACAGAACTTCTCCAACGACTTCGAGCGCTGCCATTTCCCGACGTCATCTACGTCCTCGCGTCCATTGGCTTGATCGCGACGCGCGAGCCGCTCGGTGCTCCGGTCTATCGGACACTTGCGCGTATCTTCATCGGTAAAGATGAACTCCGAAGTCTCGTTGCAGCCCTCCGGCGAGAGGAAGATCCGAAGCCAGACGCCGTCCAGGTGTTTACGCGTGGGGGCATCCTATCGGCGACCAAGCTCGCGCTTGCCCTCGCGGAAAACAGCCCGGAGTCGTCCAATGATCTGACGCTCATCGGATCGTACCTGTTGGACGTCTATGACTTTGTTGCAGGCGCGCACTATCGGAGCGGACAGGGCAGTTCCGATTACAGGGCGCTGATGGTGGAAATGTTGGCCTCGTGGGACCTGAGCAATCCTCCAGACCTCCTTCACGCCCTGGGTCGGGTCTACACGATGCTCCGCGAGACCGCTTTGGCCGATGATGCCCGCGTTCAGTCGCTCGCCCAGGCACTGCCGCGAACTCTGGATAGCCTCGAATTCGACGGCGTGACACTTGATGACTACATCGCGATTCTCTTCGGGATCTATGGTCGGCTTTCCTCACTTGATCTCGATGACATAGCCGTCGGCCGCGTGAACACTGTCATCGATCCTGAGACTTATCTGGGCGAAACGAAGTTCCCACGAGATCGCTTCGTTCAATTCCTTGCGAGTCGCAGTAAAGACCTTTCTGGCGTTCGGGAGGCCCTCGTTAGCAACAAGCCTGCGGAACCCAACGAGCTACTCGCGACTCTGCTGAGTGACGCGGAAGTTGCGGACATGACGGCGTTGAGGCGCAGTCCTCTAATCCGTCTTGCCGATGGCCGAATCCTTTGCACCGACCTCCCCTTCATCGCACAGCTGCTCACCGAGGGTGTGTACTGGACTGCGCTTGACACGTTCAACCGCATCAACAGATCGCACGGCGATTCATTTCTCGGGCTTTGGGGGAGGCTGTTCGAACTCTACGGCGCCGACCTTCTACGGCATTTCTACCCGACCGACTCCGGCCTGCTGGCGATTGACATCAGATACCGCACGGGCGAAGTTGACGCCGCTCTGGATTTCGGCAGGCATGTTGTGCTGATCGAATTCAAGGCGTCGCTGCTGACGGTGGCGGCACGCTCCAGCCGCGATGCCGCCGCGTTCGAAGCGCAGTTCCGCAAGAAATTTGTCGAGAACGAAAGAGGCGAAAGGAAAGGCATTCAGCAACTCGCTGACTCGGTAGACGCGATCCTGTCGGGGAACCTGCGGTTCACATTCGAGCATCCGATCATTTACCCGGTCCTCGTCTGCTACGAGTCTTGTGTCGATGCGTTCTGGATGAACCGCTACGCTAACGAGATCTTCGCGCAGTCGGTGCCGCGTGGCCTTGGTAAGCACGTGCGCCCGCTGACGCTGATGTCGATGGAGGGCCTCGAAATGGCTCTACCCTATGTCGCCGCTGGTGATTTCACCTGGCAGGCGCTCTTCGAGAGCCGGTTCTCTGGTGATGTGGTGGACGACCGCTCCGTGTACCAGGCAATCTACGACTGGCGGGCGACGAACAACGCACCGCGCAGGATTAACGATTACCTCAAGGCACGATTCGACAGGATCTTCGAGGCCGTCATGGAGCGCTATCGCGGCGAGCGTGGACGACAGGCGTGAGGGATCGACGCACTTGAACGCCCGCGGTTCATCGGGTGTCGCTTACCGGGCACTAACATTTCGATCCCGATGCTCAAAGTGAGCGGCCATTCGGTCGCTTGATGCTTTGTGTACCCGCACGGGTTCCTTGCAATGGATGCAGCGGCCACCGTGTTCATTCGTGGCGAGCGCCTGTTCAGCGGTGATCTTTCGCCACATCCCGCCGATGAACGCTTCGCACTCCGTCATCCGAGGTTGGCTTGGAATTCGCGGCAATGGAGGCAGAGAGGATAGCGGAGTGGGCATCGCTGAATCCTTCCGATCAGTGGCTCTGCTTGGCGTCAACGAGCTTCCAGTAGAACATCGGATCGGCGTCGCGGGCGGCCTGCCGCGCGGCGTCGAAATCCTGCCGCCGGCTCTCAAGGTAGCGATTGACCTCGTCGCGATGAGCGAGGTAGTGGGTGATCGCGCCGTACACCTGCTCGAGGTTCAGGACCGGAAACGCCTGCGCGATGGTCTCGGCCGACTGGCCGGACAGGAACGCGTACACGATCGAGTCCAGGGACACGCGGCTCCCTGCGACGATGTACGCGCCATCATGCTGCTCAATGTAGGCGTCGCTCATGTCGTTCTCCTCCCCATCTTGGGGCCTCTCGCGCCATGAATCAAGCGTCGAGGTGAATGGCCGACCAGCCCGGGTGCCGAGTCGATCGACGCAAAACGTCCGCGGGCTGGTGACGAAGTGCGCGCCGCTCCGCGTCGAAAAGCCTTTGCAAGAATTTGCAAGACGATCGGCCGCGGAGAGGCTCAAACGACTTCAATCGGCGATCACGAGGGACAGCCGACCCCGATTTTCCGGGGTCGGCCTTGATCGACGTTCACTGCCTTTAGCTTGAGGGGCTGGCGGTCGCAAGACCGTGGGGGTTCGAGTCCCCCCTTCCGCACCAAGTCAAGAAAGGGCCCGGTTTACCGGGCCTTTTTCACGTACGTGGGCCGAATAGCTACCGGTTAGCTACCTTCGTCCGGTAGCCGCGAACGCCCAAGTTCTCCTTTCCGAGCGCGAAGCCCGTTTCCCCATTAGATTCACGGAGGACGATCTCAGTTCGGCACTTCGTAGCTGGCCTCTGTCGAGCAACTTGCCGACGACAGTTCAGTTCCGTCACAATCTGCCGTCAATCCCTTTCAAGTCCCCCGTCCAACCGTCACCCAGGGCGCTTCGTCCCGGAAACCTCATGTCGTGGCTGTCCGCCAGAATGAGAGGTCACCATGCCGAACGGGAAAGCGAACGATGGCAAGATTGACCTTGTGGAACACTACAAACTTGCGATCGCCCAGCACAATGAGGCGACTCAACTCCGAGTGAAGATCATCCAGGGTTGGTTACTGAGCTATGCGGCTCTCGGCGCGGCTTTCGCGTGGGCACAGTCTGTAAGCCCGCCCATCAGCTGGACGATCCCATTCGCGGGTATTGGCGTTACGCTCTGGATGTGGTCAGCGGATATTCGCAACCGTGATGGCTTCAACGACTGGCGCAGGATTGGTGCGTCGATTGAGCGGGAAGCGCAACTGCCCGAAGCCCAGTGCTATTTCGTCGCGATGGAAAACAGGGGGGTCGATCAACGACCGCCAAGAGTGGTTAGTGCTATTACACACGGACAAATCATCGATTACAGCGCCAGAATCATCATCACGGCATTGGCTTTCGCTACGTTCTGGTTAGCTGGAGGACAAGGAGCCCTATTCTGAGGGATTAGCCCGCCGCATTAGTACGACGTGTGTCAGCCGAGGGCGCAACAATTCAGGTTTCCGAACACGCAGAAAGAAGTCGGGGTAGCGATGGCAACAACGCTGGACGAGCAAGTCAGCAATCTTCGCAAAGAAATTACAACTGATAGGCTATCGATGTCGATTGGAGAGCTCGAAAGCCTGTACGGGCGCGACGAACTCGATATCCATCCGAAGTTCCAACGTATCCTCAGATGGTCGGATGCGCAAAAAACCAAGTTAATCGAGTCGTTGCTCTTGCGCATACCAATACCACCGATCTTCGTGGCACAAGATCCGAGTGGTCGCTGGGATGTAGTCGATGGCGTGCAACGCCTGGGTACGATATTCGAGTTCTTGGGCGTGCTGCGCCGTCCAGATGGCTCGCTTCATGAACCCCTGAGCCTTGTTGCGACCAAACTCCTTCCCAGTTTGAACAGTTACCGCTTCCGTACGGCAACGAAGATATTCTCATCTGCTCAACAACTCGATTTTCGGCGATTACGCCTCGACGTTCAGGTCATCCTGAAGGAATCGGACCCGTCTACCAAATACGAACTGTTTGAACGTCTAAACACCGGCGGCTCGATTGCATCCGACCAGGAAGTCCGAAATTGCGTGTTGGTCTGGATCAATGAGCCACTGTTTGACTGGATGCACGACACGCTGTCGGAGAATGTCGACTTTCGGGAAGCTATACCGCTTTCGGATCGTCTAGAAGAGCAGCAGTATCGGCTAGAGCTCGTATTGCGTTTCCTTGTCCTGCACGACATGGCACCAGCACAGCTGCGGCGTGTGACGGACTTAGGAGATTTCCTCAACGAACAGAATCGCCGGATCGCGATCTCCACGGACTTCGATCGAGCTGAGCAGGAACAGTTGTTCGGCAAAACGTTCCGAGTGCTGAACCGAGCCATCGGACCAGACGCGTTTAGAAAATTTGATGTGGAGAGTAACCAGTTTAAGGGAGGGTTTTTGATCTCGGCGTTTGAAGCGATTGCGCTTGGTGTTGCTCACAACATCGCCAGGTGGTCAAGGCCGGGTACTAGCGGCCGCTTGCAGTCACTGATTAAGTCAGCCTGGAGTCAGCCGGCCTTTCGAGAGCACATCGGAATCGGTGTGCCGGCACGAGAACGGATTCAACACTCGATCCCATTCGGTCGGGAACATTTTGGCCGGTGAAGATCCGAACGATTGCGGAGCTAAGCGAAGCCCTTAGCCCACATTATTCGTGAAGGGGCCGATTTCGGTCACGCGCGTGCTGAATGGTAGCTGATAGGCCAGTAATGGGTGCCGTGTAGAGCGGAGGGACGAAGGC
>Ga0187893_10013171_pt1 | contig 11580 bp, 10 predicted proteins | sample MA1701074metaG_FD_139574 | JGI IMG/M metagenome (GOLD analysis project Ga0187893, IMG submission 139574) | White microbial mat communities from a basaltic lava cave in the Kipuka Kanohina Cave System on the Island of Hawaii, USA - MA170107-4 metaG ...
CACGCCACTCGATCCGGCCGGGCTCCGCGCCGCCGCGGCGCCGCTCGCGCCCACGGAGTCCCACGTCGCGCTCGCGCTGCGATCACACCCGAGTGTCGCCGCCCGACGCGCCACGGTGGTCCAGGCAGGGCAGGCCGTTCGAATCGAGCGGCTCGCGGCGCGGCCCGCCTTCGCCCTGATGGTCGAGTATCAATACCAGGGCCGGGTGCCCATCACCAATCAGAACCTGCCCGACTTCGGATCGGTGTTCCTCGGGCTCCGGCTGCCGATCTGGGCCTGGCGCAAACAACACCGCCTCGCCGATGCCGCGCGGGCCGATTCCGCCGCAGCCGCAGCGACTCTTGAGGATGCCGAGGCTCAACTCGCCCGCGACGTCTCTGAAACGTGGGCGCGCGCGGAAGCAGCCCGCCGCCGTCTCGAATTGCTGGTCGACGGGGTGCTCCCGGGCGCCCGGGCCACCGTCGAGTCGGTCGTCCGGAGCTACCAGGTGGGGCGCACCGAGTTTGTGACTGTGATCGCGGTGGAAGACGCGCTGTTCCGCGCCGAAACCGAGACGGCCGCCGCCGCGGCGGATTATCAGCTGCAACTCTTGATCCTGCGTGAGCTAACCGCAGAGGAGACGCCACAATGAACTGGGTCAGGGTGGGAGGGCTCGTGCTCACGCTGGCGGCGACAGGCTGCGGCGGCGAGCGGGCCAAAGTCCAAGCGGCCCAGGACATGGGCGGGATGCCGGGAATGCCAGGCATGCCCGGCATGGGAACGGATTCCGGCGTTGCGCTCGATCGGCGGGAGGCCGCTCGCGTGGGGATCACATTCGCCCGGGCCGCCGAGCGGCCGGTACGACCGTTCATCCGAGCCGTGGGCGTCCTGAAGTATGCCGAGCCCCGCCTCGTCTACGTGAACGCACGCGTGAGCGGTTGGGTCGAGAAACTGTACGCCGACTACGTAGGCCGCGGCGTGACCCACGGAGAGCCGCTCGTCGCGCTGTACTCACCCGAGCTGGTGAGCGCGCAGGAGGAGTACCTCCTGGCCCGCCGCCTGGGCGACGCAACGCTGACCGCGACCGCCCGCCAGCGCCTGGCCTTGTGGGACATTCCTCCGGATCAGATCGACAGCCTGGAGTTGCGGGGGACGGTCTCCCGGACGCTGCTGCTCCGGGCACCGCGTGGGGGCGAGATCGTCGAGAAAATGGTGATCGAGGGCCAGTCGGTGCAGGCCGGCGCCAACCTGTTCCTGATCGCCGACCGCGGTGTGATGTGGGCCGACCTCGCCGTATTCGAACAGGACGCGCCCGCGGTGCGCGTGGGCACGCCGGTGCGCATCCAGGTGGATGCGTTACCGGAACGAACCTTCCGCGGCCGGGTGGCGCTGATCCTGCCGGGGCTCGATGAGAAGACCCGGACGCTCACCGCGCGCGTCGAGGTTGAGAACCCTCGCGGCGAGCTCCGGCCCGGGATGTACGCGGCGGCCGAGCTCGTGGCCACGGCCCGGCGGGGCGTGAGCGTTCCCCTGACGGCCGTGCTGCCCACCGGGACGAGGGACCTCGTGTTCGTCAATCGCGGCGACGGACGTTTCCTGCCCCGTGAGGTGAGGGTGGGGCTGCGCGGCGACTCCTTGGTCGAGATCGTCGAGGGGTTGAAGCCCGGAGATGAGGTCGTCGCCTCGGCCACGTTCCTGCTCGATTCCGAGTCGAACCTGGCCGCCGCTATGCAGGGCATCATGCTCCAGATGGGCATGGGTCTGAACATGGGCGGGATGCAGATGCCGGAGCCGAAAGGAGAGCGCCGGCCATGATCGAGAAGCTCATCGCCTGGTCGCTCCGGCGCAGGGAATTGGTGGCGGCGGGGACGGTCTTCGTGCTGGTGGCCGGGGCGCTGCTCGCGCGCACCATGCCTGTGGATGCGATTCCTGACCTCTCGGATACGCAAGTAATCGTGTTCACCGACTACCCGGGACAGGCACCTCAAGTGGTCGAGGATCAGGTCACGTATCCGCTGCTCACGACGTTCCTCGCCGTTCCGAAGGTCAAGGTCGTCCGCGGGCAATCCATGTTCAGCTCCTCGTTCGTGTACGTGATCTTCGAGGACGGGACGGACATGTATTGGGCGCGCTCGCGTGTCCTCGAGTACCTGAGCGGGATCCAGGGGCGGCTCCCGCCATCGGCCAAGACGCGCCTCGGCCCGGACGCGACCGGCGTGGGCTGGGTCTATCAGTATGCCGTGGTCGGGCCCTACCCGCCCGACGTGCTCCGCTCGATCCAGGACTTCCGGATTCGCTACGCGCTTCAATCCGTGCCGGGCGTCGCCGAGGTGGCAAGTCTGGGCGGGTTCGTGAAGCAATACCAGGTGCTGCTGGATCCCGCGCGCTTGCTCGCCTACGGCGTCACCGCGCGCCAGGTGATTAGCGCGATCCGCGGCGCGAACCAGGACGTGGGGGCGCGCACGGTCGAGGTCGCCGGTTCGGACTACGCGATCCGCGGCCTCGGCTACTTCCGCGGCGTGGAAGACATCGCGAAGGTCGCCGTGGGCGCGGGCCCCGACGGCCGCCCGGTGCGAGTCGGCGACGTCGCCCGCGTCACGATCGGCCCGGACCTCCGGCTCGGGATCGCCGAGCTCAACGGGCAGGGCGAAGCCGTAGGCGGCGTGGTGGTCATGCGTTATGGGGGAAACGCCCTGCGCGTGATCGACGGCGTGAAGCAAAAGCTCGCGGAGATCGCCCCGGCGCTCCCGCCGGGCGTCGAGATCGTGCCCACCTACGACCGGTCGAACCTGATCCATCGCTCGATCCGCACGTTGTGGCGCACCCTGATCGAGGAATCAATCATCGTCGGCCTGGTGTGTGCGCTGTTCCTGCTGCACGCGCGCAGCGCGCTCGTGGCGATCGCAACACTGCCGCTCGGCATCCTCATCGCTCTCGCGGCCACGCGGTGGCTCGGGATCAACGCCAACATCATGAGCCTGGGCGGGATCGCGATCGCGATCGGGGCGATGATCGATGCCGCGATCGTGATGATCGAGAACCTGCACAAGCACATGGAGCACGAGCCGACCCGACCCCATTGGGAGCGGGTGTTCGCCGCCGCCCGGGAGGTGGGCCCAGCACTGTTCATGTCACTGCTCATCATCACGGTCTCGTTCCTCCCGGTATTCATGCTCGAAGACCAGGAGGGTCGGCTGTTCCGACCTCTCGCGCTCACGAAGACGTTCGCCATGGCCGCCGCGGCGCTGCTGTCCGTCACGATGGTCCCGGCCCTCATGGGGTGGTTCGTGAAAGGGAGGATCCGGCCGGAATCCGCCAATCCGGTCAACCGGTGGGCCATCCGCGCCTACCGGCCCGTGCTCCAGTGGGCCTTGCGCAAGCGCTGGTGGGTGCTGGGTGGCGCTGCGGCGGTCCTGGCGCTGACGCTCGCGCCGCTGGCGCGTCTCGGGAGCGAGTTCATGCCCCCGTTGAACGAGGGATCGCTGATGTTCATGCCGAACACGCTCCCCGCCGTCTCGCTGACCACGCAGCGGCGGCTCCTCCGGCTGCAGGACTCCATCCTCATGAGTTTCCCAGAGGTGGCGTCGGTTTGGGGGAAGGCAGGACGCGCGAACACGGCGACCGACTGGGCGCCGATGTCGATGGTCGAAACGGTGGTGAACTTGAAGGACGAATCGCAGTGGCGGCCGGGGATGACCCAGGATCGGCTCATCGCCGAGATGGACCAGGCGCTGCGGCTTACCGGCGCGGTGAACACGTGGACCATGCCGATCAAGAACCGGACCGACATGCTCTCGACCGGAGTGCGCACCACGCTGGCCGTGAAGATCTTCGGCCCGGATCTCCAGACGATTCAGCGCATCGGGCAGGATATCGAGCGCGTCCTCGCGCCGCGGCCCGGCACCGCCAGCATCTTCGCCGAGCGATCGTTCGGAGGTCGCTACCTCGATATTCGCCCGGACGCGGACGCGCTGGCGCGCTACGGGCTGACGACGGGCGACGCGCAAGAGGTCATCGCCCTTGCGCTGGGAGGCGAGGAGATCACGACCACCGTCGAGGGACGGGAGCGCTACCCCGTGCAAGTGAGGTACGCACGGGACTTCCGCGACGACCCGGCAACGATCGAGCGGCTGCTGGTGGGCTCGGGCGATGGGCCGCAAGTCCCCCTCGGACAGGTGGCCGACATCCGGTTCAGGCCCGGCCCGCCGATGATTCGCAGCGAGGACGGATACCTGTACGACCAGGTCTCGATCGACGTGCGTGGCCGCGACGTGGGCGGCTACGTGCGGGACGCCCAGGCCCTCGTGGAGCGCGAAGTGGACGTCCCCACCGGCTACTGGCTGCGGTGGAGCGGCCAGTATGAAGCCATCGAGCGGGTGGAGGCGCGGCTCAAGGTCGTCGTCCCGCTGACCCTCGCGATCATCGCGCTGCTGCTCTATCTCACGTTCGGCACGCTGGCCGAGACTGCGATCGTGATGCTCTCGCTCCCGTTTGCGCTGGTCGGCGGCGTGTGGATCATGTGGCTCCTGGAGTACCACCTCTCGATCGCCGTCGCGGTGGGATTCATCGCGCTCGCCGGCGTCGCCGCCGAGACCGGCGTCGTGATGCTGATCTACCTCGATCACGCTTGGAAGGACATCGCTCGTGACGGGCGACGCCCGACGCTGGCCGAGCTGGTTCAAGCGATCGAGCACGGCGCAGTGAACCGGGTGCGGCCCAAGCTCATGACCGTGCTCGCCATCATGCTCGGCCTGGCCCCCGCTCTGTGGAGCCACGGCACGGGCGCGGGCGTGATGAAGCGGATCGCTGCGCCCATGGTGGGCGGGATGGTGACGTCGACGGTCCTCACACTGATCGTAATCCCAGTGATCTACTACTTATGGCGGCGCCGGCAGGTCGTCGCCTGACGGAGGTGACCGATGCGTCTTGCCGCACTCATCACTGTGGCGACCCTGGCCGTCGCATGCGGCGGCCGGGAGGCGGGCGAGCAGGAGTCCATGAGTGACATGGGCAACATGCCGGGAATGCGAGGCATGACGATGCGTAGCGACTCGCTCATGCCGGGAATGCGGGCGCACCTCGATTCTCTCACCGGGATCCGGCCACCGTTTGCCCCCGGGATGCTCGCCGCCCACGATGCGATGGCATCCCGGATGCTCGATGCTATGGGCAGCGATATGCGGATGATGAACATGGCGGCCGACACGGCGTGGACCGCGCTCACCGACTCGATCCGGCGGGACCTCGCCGATCTCCCGAGCCTGTCCGGTCGGCCGCGTGAGATGCGGGTCAGGGCGCACGTCGAGCGGATGCGTCGGCTGCTCGACATGCACGGACGGATGATGCAGATGCCTCGATGACCGCCGCATCCGACCCCGCACGGGTCGCCTCGCTGCGCCGGGGAGTCGTCCTTGAGGGCTTCACGATCAGTTACAACGCCCTCGAGGGTCTGATCGCGATCGCGGCAGGCGTTGCGGCCGGCTCCGTCGCCCTCACGGGGTTCGGCGTGGACTCCGTGATCGAGGTGACGAGCGGAGTGCTTCTCTGGTGGCGCCTGCGCGTGGAGCTCGGTGCCGCAGCGCTTGGCTCCATTGCCGAGTCGCGCGCCGCACGGGGCGCCGGCTTCCTCCTGCTCGGCCTTGCTGCCTATCTCGTCGTGGAGGCCGCACGCCGCCTCTTCACCGGCGATCGACCCGACGAAACCCTCTTGGGCATCGCGTTGACGGCGCTGTCCCTCCTGGTGATGCCGCTGCTCGCTCGGGCGAAGCTCCGACTGGCGAGCCAGCTGGGCAGTCGCGCGCTCCGAGCCGATGCACACGAGACCATCGTGTGCGCTTGGCTCTCATTCACAACGCTTCTGGGTCTTGCCCTCAACGCGGGGCTCGGCTGGTGGTGGGCCGATCCGGTTGCGGCGTTGGCGATGCTGCCGTTAATAGTGCGTGAGGGAGTCGAAGCAATAGCTTCGAATCCCGAGACCGTCTAGCCTGGGGGATTTGCCGGCTCGTCGTAGCATCGTTATCGCCAGCGCGTTGGTCTTGATCGCGTCCATCGCCTGGGCGCACGACCTCTTCCTCAAGCTCGACAGCCAGCGTGCTCACGGTGGAGCTGAGCGACGCAGGCACGTACGTCGCCGGTGTCTCTACCCGGCCCCGCGAGATCCAACTCGCCGCTCAGGACTTCAACGCCTACCTCGAAGAAGACGGACTCCCCGACGTGCTGGAGGCGCGTCGCAGGGACAACAGCTCGGCAAGGGCGCGCGGGAGCGGTACTCCAAGCACGTCAAGGCGGTCTTCCAGGTGGGCCAGGCTCGCAGCGCCGGCTTCAGCACAGTCCTCGGCTACCCGGCCGAGATCGTCCCCCTGGACAGCCCGTACGCGATCGCCCTCGGTACTCCGCTGCGGGTGCGGTGCTTGGTAGGCGGGCGCCCCGTGGGGAACCAGGCCGTGTTATGGGGTGTCGAGAAGGACGGCCAGGCGTTCCCCCAGCGCAGCACGCGCACGGACGCGGACGGCGTCGCCATCGTGACGCCCGATCGCGCCGGCGATGGTACGTCAAGTTCCTCCGGATGGTCCGCGCTAGGGAGTCGGGACTCGACTATCAATCGAAGTGGGCAACGCTCACGTTCGAGGCTCGGTGATGCCCAGGGCGTCGAGGTGAACTGTCGCAGCTGCGCCGAGCACGGGTGTGTCTCGAGTGAACGTGCCGAGCCAGCCGCTGCTCCTGCCACCGGCACCCACGGACACGACCAGCATCACGCCCACCACGCCCATATGGTGGACGACTTTCGCCGCCGGTTCTGGATCTCGCTCGCGCTGACCATTCCCGTCCTCGCGACGTCCGAAATGGTCCAGCATTTCCTCGGCTTGCGCGCGACGCTCGCTTTTCCGGGGGACCGCTACGTCGAATTCGCGTTCGCCTCTGCAGTCTACTTTACGGCGGTTGGCCGTTTCTCGCCGGTCTCGTGGACGAGCTCCGAAGGCGGCTGCCGGGCATGATGACGCTGGTCGCCCTCGCGATCACGGTGGCGTACGCCTACAGCGCGGTCGTCGTGCTGGGCCTGCCGGGTACTGTGTTCTTCTGGGAGACCGCAACCCTCATCGACATCATGTTGCTAGGTCATTGGATCGAGATGCGCTCGGTGCTCGGCGCGTCCCGGGCGCTCGAGCAGCTGGTGCGATTGCTGCCGGCCGTGGCGCACCGGGTCCGATCCGATGGGTCGGTCGAGGACATGCCGCTCGATGCGCTCCGGTCCGGCGACCGGGGTGCTCATCAAGCCGGGAGAGACAGTACCGACCGATGGCCTCGTCGTGCAGGGGCGCACCAGCGTCAACCAAGCGATGCTGACCGGCGAGTCTCAGCCGGTGGAGAAGGGCGAAGGGGACGACCTAATCGGCGGCGCAGTGAACGGCGAGGGCGCGATCACGATTGACGTGCAGCGGACCGGCGCCGAGACCTACCTCTCGCAGGTGATGGAGCTCGTGCGTAAGGCGCAAGAGACACGCTCACGCACCCAGGACCTCGCCAACCGGGCGGCGCTGTGGCTCACGTGCTGCGGCTCGCGGCGGCCCTGGAGAGTCGCTCTGAGCACCCGATCGCCGCGGGAATCGTTCGCGCGGCCACGGAGCGTGGCGTGTCGTATCCGGCCCCCGAGAACGTCGCGGCCATCCCAGGGAACGGCGCTCGGGGCACGGTGGATGGCGCGGACGTTAGGGTCGTAAGCCCGGGATACCTGCGGGAACAGGGGCTCGGGGTTCAGGACCCGGGGGAGACGATCCAACGCCTGGCGAGCCAGGGTAAAACCGTCGTGTACGTCCTGACGGACGGGACGCCAATCGACGCAATCGCGCAGGCGGACATCATCCGCAGGGAGTCGCACGAGACCGTTCGCCGCCTCAAGACCATGGGCATCAAGCCCATCATGCTCACGGGCGATGCGACGCCCGTGGCGCGGTGGGTCGCAGGGGAGCTGGGGCTCGAGGACTACTTCGCCGAGGTGCTGCAAGATCAGAAAAGCCGCGAAGATTACAGAGGTGCAGCGACGCGGGCTCACGGTCGCCGGGGTACCAGTGCCGGTCCTTCCAGGGTATAGTGTACTTTGAGTCATCGATGACGCGCCCCCGGATTCCCCCTGCGCTTCGAGCCGTCGCCGCCGTCACGGCCCTGGCCGTCACGGGTATGGGCGGTGGACTCGCGATGTGCGCGTCCCTGCTCGCCCAAGCGATGGCGCCCTGCGCCATGCACACGGGCCATCCGGGCCCGTCCAGCCACGCATTACACCTGGCGGTTTCGGGGGCGCCGTCCGACCACGCGACATGCCATACGGACGCTTCAAGCCCAGGCTGCGCCGCCGGTGGAGTCTGTCCGACCGGTGGGACCGCCGCTCCGGTTGTCGGCACGCCGAGCGTAGGACAGGGCGGGCTGGTCCGCGGCGGGCCCCGACCTGCTCCGGCAGCACATCTCTCCTTTATCGCTCCGCCGCTCCCTCCTCCTCCGCAAGCCTAGGTCGGAACTGAAGGCGTAGTGCGCCCCCACGTCGGTTAACACCGACGTGAGTTCTGGACTTCGTCTCGAGGAGTGACCAGAGATGCACCTGTTATCCAGCGGCCGCGCGCTCGCGGCGGCGGCGATTCTGGTCGTCGCTCCCGCCGCGCGCCTCACCGCGCAAATCGACTATCGCAATCTCGACGACGACCGGCCGGTGCGGATCGAAGACGCGTATCCCGTCGAGCGCTACGCCTTCGAGTTCCTGGTGCCGTACAGTTACGAGCGCGAGCGCAGCGGGACGATCCGCTATGCCACCGTGCTCGAGCTCGCGTACGGCGTGTTCCGCAACGGCCATGTCGGTTTCAAGGCGCCGCTCGCCGGCGTCCGCGATGGCGGGTCAACCGAATGGGGCCTGTCCGGCCTCAGGGCGTTCGCCCTATACAACTTCAATACCGAAGGCCTCCTCCTGCCGGCTTTCTCGCTCCGCGCCGACGCGAGCTTCCCCGTGGGATCACTGGACGGAGATGAGACGCAGGTCGCCTTGAGGGGCATCCTGACGCGCTCCTGGGGGAGGAACCGTCTCCACTTGAACGGCGCCGTGCGGTTCGGCCGCGACACGCCCGGTCCGGCCGTGGAATCGCTCGATCGGTGGTGGTACGGGGCGGCGGCGGACCACACCCTGTTCCGCCACAGTCTGCTCGTGGTCGGCGAGGTCTACGCGCGGCGCCCCACTGAAAGCGCCCCAGTCGAAGTGAATGCCGGGCTGGGACTCCGCTGGCAGTGGCGCACGACCGCGGTGATCGACGTCGGGGTCGCTCGCGGGCTCCGAAAAGGACTCGGGCCCGATTACGCCGTGACCGTCGGCATTTCGAATGCATTCGCGATTGCCGGGCTCATGCCCCGGGGTCGCTAGGAGGATTCATGTCGAAGAGGCTTCTTGCCCTGACTGCTGTGTTCTGCGCCGCTGGTACGGCTCTCCGCGCGCAGGATCGGCGCAGCGAGCAGTTCTACTACCCGGGCTCCTTCAACTGGTCGTTCCTCGGCAACTATCCGGAGGCCGCGCGGCTCTTCAACGCCTTCGACTACGGGCACGCGGTGCTGTACGAGCGGCTCTACACCCTGCCCGACCCGGCGCGCGCCGCGCCCGCGCTCGAGCGGGAGTACCGCTACCTCACGACCGATCTGCTGGTCCGGCCGCCACGCTTCGCGGTCGCCGAAGAGGTCATCGAGCCCACGTACGCCAAGCTCGCGTGGAAGGCGAAGCTGATGTTCGACTGGGCGCACGTCCTCCACCGGCAGATTTACGACGTCTACGCCGACGAGCGGCTTGCCGTGGCGACGAAGGACTCCCTGATCGAGCGCCTGACCGACTACTACCTGAGCCGCCGGGACATTGCGTTCCTGCCGGTACCGAAGTCCATGGCCCTGATGGACGAGCAGTACTACAGTCAGGTGTTCCGCCGCCGGTTCGCCAAATTCAACGGGCTCATCTGGGCGTATCACTGGCTCCAGGTCGGCCTGTACGAGCCCTTGATCGCGGGACGCACCCCCGACGAAAGGAAGGCCGGGGTCCAGGCCGCGGTCGCCCGGTTCTGGGACATGCTCCGGGACCCCCCCCGCACCATGCCGCGGGTCATGCCGATGACCCCGACGGTCGCGCCGCTCTTCACCGAACGCCATCCGCGGGCGGCGGCGATTTTCGACAACCTCCACATGATGCACGACATCATCTCGGACATCCTGGCCGCGGACACGGTGCCGCGGAACCGGAAGCGCGAGGTGATCTACGCCGTGCTCGACGAGTTTCGGGACGCGGCGCGCAACGTGGTGACGCAGGACGAGTGGGTGATGATGGGCCACCACATGGGCGGGGTCGAGGCCATGGGCGGCCCGGTCCTTGGACTGCTGCGGTCGCCGGGAGACTCGGGGGCTGGACCGATGCGGATGCCGACGATGGATCACCGGCCATGATGTCCCGACGTGCACACGCCGGGAGGCCGATAGCAATATCATGAGAGTCTTGGTTGTCGAGGACGACAGGAACCTCGCTGGCTACCTCACACAGGCCCTCCAGGAGGAAGGCTACGCGGTGGACGTCGCGCATACGGGTGTCGAGGGAGCGCTGCTCGCGCGCACCGAGCCCTATGACGTGCTCGTGCTCGACGTGTTGTTGCCCGGCAAGAACGGATTCCAGATCGTCGCGGAATTGCGGGAAGCGGGGGTGGGCACGCCGACGTTGATACTGACGGCGCGCGATGACACGGCGTCCATCGTCCAGAGCTTGGACCTCGGCGCCGACGACTACATGACCAAGCCGTTCAAGTTCGAAGAGCTTCTCGCGCGGGTCCGGGCCCTCGCCCGACGCAGCACCGCCACGCGCCTCGAAGTCCTCCGCTACGCGGATGTGGAGCTGGATCGCCTCCAGCGAGTCGCGCGCCGCGGGCCTCAGGTGCTCAGGCTCAGCGCGAAGGAGTTCCAGCTCCTCGAGCAGTTCCTGCTGCGCCCCGAGACGGTGCTCCGCCGCACCGACCTCCTCGAGAAACTCTGGGATCTGCAGGTGGACCCGGATTCCAACGTGGTCGATGTACACGTCAGCAACCTGCGTCGCAAGTTGACGGAATCCGGTGGGCGGCCGCTAATCCATACGGTCCGCGGCGTCGGATTCGTGCTCCGAACTGGGGCCCCCGAATGAAAGCGGCCTCGTTCCGCGCCCGCCTTGCCGTGCGATTCACGGTCCTCCTGGCCGCGGCGTTCCTCGTGATAGGACTCGTGGCCGTGGCGCTGATGCGGCACATCCTCACGGCTCAGCTCGATGGCACGCTGCTGCGGCTGGCCACGATCGAGGCCGCGGCCGTGTCCGACTCGCCGGACTCCGCCGTCCACTTCCACGAAGGCATCTTCAACGCGCCGCAGAGCGAGAGCGCGGCAGAACTGGTCCGCTATGCGGAGGTGTGGCACGAGGACGGGACTCCGGTGGTGCGAAGTCAGAGCCTCGGACAACGTGATCTTCCCATACCTCCTCAAGACTTTGCCGCGGCGCGCCGCGGCGAGGTCGTCGTGAGCTCCGTGGAATGGCAAGGCGAGCCCGTGCGCAGCGTCCTGTACCCGCTGGGCCTG
>Ga0187893_10013173_pt1 | contig 11579 bp, 12 predicted proteins | sample MA1701074metaG_FD_139574 | JGI IMG/M metagenome (GOLD analysis project Ga0187893, IMG submission 139574) | White microbial mat communities from a basaltic lava cave in the Kipuka Kanohina Cave System on the Island of Hawaii, USA - MA170107-4 metaG ...
GCCCAGTATGGCGATCCGATGGGTTCGCGGGTCTGGATGAGCGATTTTGATCTGATCGAAGACCTTCGCGGCTTGACGCGACAGGAACTTGTAACCAAACTCCTCTATCTGGGACTACAGGCTGCTCAAGAAGCGCGTACGGTTCTTGTCGGGGCACTGGCTCACTATCCCAGGGTCGTGATGGCGACACACTATCCTCCCTTCCATGATGCCTGCTGGCACGAAGGCTCGATCTCGAACAAGGAGTGGCTTCCCTGGTTCACCTGCAAAGCTATGGGAGATATGTTGCTGGCTTCGGCCGAGGAACATCCGGACCGGCAGATTCTGGTATTGTGCGGCCATACCCACAGCCGAGGAAAAGTAGATATCCTGTCGAACTTGAAGGTCTGGACTGGCGGAGCTCAGTACGGTGCACCCGAGATCGAACACGTTTTCAAGTTCTGAGTCTCCATCCTCTTGAGCTGATTCACAAGGGGCAGGCAGGTCGCGTTCGTGACAGCCCACTTTCGGGAACGACAATGAGCTCTTTCAACTCGCATATGGCGATCATTCGTAGGATTTGGCCCTTGCTTCCCGTTTTCGTTGCTCTCCCTGTCCTCGCTCAGATTGATTCGCGTGAATTACAGGTCCCTCCCGCTGAAGTTCCCACGCCGATTGTCCAACTACAGTCTTTGTCAACCAACGATCGGACTGAGCTAACCAAAACCGATTGGAAGCAAAGGCGGGCAAGTCTAAAAAAGCAGTGGCAGTCTTTCTTAGGCAAGGTACCTAAGAAGAGGGCTTCAATGAAGGGTCGCGTACTTGAATCAGAGGAGTTGTCTGAGTTCACACGCCAGCTTGTGGAATATCAGATAGAGAAAGGCATCTTCACCGATGGGTACCTGCTGACGCCGAAAAACAGGCCAGGCAAATTACCCGCCGTCGTCGTCTTTCATCAAACGACAACCTCTCAAGCAAGACAACCCGCCGGGCTTGACCAGTCCAAGCCCGAACTCATGCACGGAGTTCAATTGGTAAAGCGAGGTTACGTTGTTCTTTGTCCGCGGTCGTTCATTTTCCAAGGGTCTTCCTACACGAGCTGCGTCCAGAAAATGCAGTCGCGGCACCCCAGTTGGCCTGGCATGACGCGGATGCTGTTTGATGGAGTAAGAGCCGTGGACTACCTGGAATCACTTCCCAACGTTGATAAGGCACGCATCGGTGGAATGGGTCACTCACTCGGGGCAAAAGAGGTGCTCTACGCCGCTGCTTTTGATGAGCGCTACAAGGCGGCTGTGTTTAGTGAAGGCGGTATTGGGTTGACTTTTAGCAATTGGGATGCGGTGTGGTACTTGGGTGAGGGTGTCCGGAAACCTGGCTTCAACTTGGAGCATCATCAACTCCTCTCGCTCATCGCCCCTCGCGCGTTCTTATTGCTCGCCGGGAACTCTGCCGACAGCGACGCGAGTTGGGTTTTCATTGAGGCGGCTATGCCGATCTACAAAGTACTTGGGGCGGCAGCGAATATTGGTTGGTTCAATCACGGTTTGGGCCATCGTTATCCACCGAATGCCCAAGCGATTGCTGAGACTTTCCTGGACGGGCATCTGAAGTCTATGGTACCCGCGCAGAACGCATTCGGTTGGTCAGATGAACTCAAGACTTGGGAAGCCGGTGAAACTGGCTGGCGTGACTGGAGCCGTCTACGTTAGAAAGCTCTATGGGACAGTGCTCCGAGGGAACACCCAGTCCTTTCCGATTGCCCTGAGGATCTGAGAGGCAGGCTGCTGGGCGAAACCCAGATTCCGTCAACACCTGCTTTCGCTTTTGCAGAGCTGAATTTAGCTAGGCTGGTGGCCTGGCAGACGACAAGGCAACTGCTCCGGCTTCGGTCTCCCGAATTGTGCGAGTCATTTCAGCTCGACCTTCGCTGGCGACTCAATCTGTTTGGCACGCTCTCGTTCCGAGAAGCGGCATAGGTTAGAGAACACCGTCACCAGAAGCAGCAAGACGAACACAGTCAGGCCTCGGCGTGTTCCGAGCCACTGGAGTAGCAAATAGTCACCCATCATATTCTCCTTCGATCATTCAGCGCGTTTTCCAATCGGCATCGAGTTGAGGTTTCTTGTCGTTGGATTCACTTCCTTCCGCGAAGGTTTCTTCACCGTCCGTCTTTCCAGGAGAACGGCTTCTTCTGCCCACTTCAACCGTTCATTATCAGGCCTGTCTTGCAGCCCGCGGGTCGGAAAATAGAGAACGCAGCCAGTGACCCAAGGAACGTTACTGCCTCGTTGATGTTCATGGGGCGATTTCAATCTGGAACAGCTGTGGCCAGTATTTCCCGGTGACGAAGAGCCGGTCGCGGGATTGATCGTATGCGATGCCGTTGAGAACTTCGCCTGGCGGCGGAGACATTGAGTTGCGCAGTGATGTGAGGTCGATCCAGCCAAGGACTTGGCCGGATCTGGGAGAGATTCGTGCGATACGGTTGCTTTGCCAGACGTTGGCGAAAAGTTCTCCTTTAACGTATTCCAGTTCGTTCAGATACTGGACCGGGCGGTTATTGTCCGAGACTTGAAGCCGTCTGACTTCCTGGAAAGTTGCTGGGTCGAGGAAGTGGAGGGTTGGGGTCCCATCGCTCATGATGAGCCGCTCACCATCATGTGTGAGCCCCCAGCCTTCGGTTGAATAACTTAAGTCGCGAATCAGACGGAAGCTTAAGAGGTCATAGACAAATCCAGTCTTCTCCTTCCAGGTCAGTTGAATGAGCTTTCCTTGCCAGACGGTGAGTCCTTCCCCAAAGAATCGAGGGTCGAGCGAGTGGAACTGAAGGAGCTTGCCGGTTTCCAAATCTACCTTGCGAATGGAAGACTCTCCCCAGAGGCCAGTGCTTTCGTAGAGAAATCCGTCGTGAAAGACGAGGCCTTGAGTGAACGCCTTCGGATCGTGAGGATAGGCGTGGACGATCTTGACCTGAGATGTTTGTGGCTCTTGGGCACCAAAGGTGTCGGCCGAATTCCTGCGGGTTCCCGAACAGCCCGACAAGATCAATGCCAGGAGGGTGATGAGAGCAGCCCAAGGCTCGCTGCGTGCTCGACTCAGCGCTTTCAGCTTCATCGTTTTGGGTTCTTGTGAGGTCGAGATCAAAATTACGGCCCAGCTCAGGCCAAGGACTCTGAGTGTGAGTGTTACGTTACTCGGACTCTGGCTGCTGTTGGATTCTTTTTCTTCGCGCAGGTTTTCTTCCCGATCGGTCTTCAGTTTTGGCGCATCCGCCTGTGGTCTTTTCTGAAGAGGGAGCTGGCCTGCTGAAGCAAATGCCCTGGGCAAGAGGAGCGAATGGAGTGGAAGGCCTGGCAGCGCGCCTCCGCAGAAGCTTGAAGATTCGTTGCGCGCTGACAGGCGCCTGGAACGGAACGAGCGTGAATTGCCCAGGGCTTTTGCTTGGGCCAGCTCGCACGCCGCCGGTAGCGTTGGGAAGGGTGTTTGCGCTTTCTGCAAACTGCCTTCCCAACGCGTTGGCGGGCTGAGGGGTGGGTCGCGGGAACAAAATGAATACGGCCAAAGGCCTTCAATAGGTCATGCAATCCAAAAGCGAAGATGCCAGCAGATGCGAATCCATTAAGGCCATAAGCGTTGCCGGGCCTGAATCGGCTAGTGCCTTCCCTCCTGGTCACCAGCCGTGTCACGACGCAGAGCTTGTTTCCAACGCTCTGCCTGCTCCGTTCCGCCCAGTCGTGTGACTTCTCGAAGGACAGCATCGACAAATCTGGGATGCACGTGAAGAGGATAGAAACGATGCCAAGGGTAGTGTCCCAGCGTACGCAGCGCTTCATCGAAAGAACGCAGAGTATTTGATTCTTCGTTGAGGCTCATTCCTGCCGCGTCCTCCTCGCTGAGCAGATTCCCGAGGGCAGCCTCGTTGCGCTTGACGACAAATTGCTCAGGAAACCCTTCGGTGTCCAGAGACCAGATGGCGAGCGACCCACCTTCAGCACCAACTTCGAGTATCAGTTCTTCGGAACTCACACTTGCCTCTTTTGCCGGTATAGCTCCTTGTCCGGATGTTCTGCCGGGATCTTGCCATAATTCAGTCCTCTTTTCCTTGACAGCGAGGTTTCCCGGGCTGGTAGTCTCTTCGCCGTTCAGGTTGTGAAAGCCCTGTGGCGAGGAAGGCCCTACGATGCGAATTCTGCTGCGACTGCAATGGCCGGTCGATCGGCCGATGGTTGTCGAAGCGAATCCGGATGGTGAATTCCTGGAGCGGGCATGGAAACTGACGCGGATCTGCGAGAAAATCCGGCGGACGATGGGTGGTCCGGGCAAGGTCACCATTGAGAATAGCCGGGGAAACTACATCTCGCTGCACAGTGAGGCGGAGGTTCGGCGGTTGGTCGCGATGGCCGGCGTGAAGGAATGGAATCAGGTGCGCTGGCTCTTGATTCCCGAAACTTTGCAATTCAGCGGATGCGTGGTTTTGGCTGGGATGCGGAGCCACACGCTCGTGGATGAGAATGGAGTCTGGTTTGAAGGCACCGATGGCACGAACAGCTTTGTGTCAGTCCGGCTGAACAAGGACTGGCTGAGGCGGGAGGTCAGTCCATGACTCTCGTTACAGTAAAAGTCAGCTCACAGCCTCGCTCGCGATGGCAATTGACGCCGCCGATTGCTGACGTAGCCGACTAGAGACGCAAGCCAGGCAGGGACGACTTAATCGGAATAGATAAAATGTCCGCCCGGCTTCAGGACCCGAAGCATTTCGGCTAACGCTGCTTCCCAATTCGGAACGTGATGCGTTGTCTTTTGTGTAGCTACCAGATCGAACTCGCCATCCTCAAACGGAAGGTGAGCTGCATCTCCAACGAAGAACCGACTCCCGCGCAGGCCCTCTGCAGCTTGTTCGTTTAGACCGTATTCGACAGCAACTCGTAGTGCTGCTGCTCCGTTTCCACAACCAACATCAAGGTAAGTCTGGCGGGGCTTGGTGGGCAGGTCCCGAAGACGCCGCACAGCCTGCCTGGCCACTTGTCGGCTGTGTGCAGAGCTATTCACGAACAGCTTCTCGAACCGACTCATCTTCATCGTTGCACCGTGGCGTCGTGGGCCGTCAAGGGTCGAACGTTGTTCTTGCTTGGCTTGGAAGAGTCCCGAAGTCCCCGTTTCAGCACAGAGCCGAGCAGCCAGAACAGGCGGTGCGCTTCACGACCCCGTACCTCGTCCAGGCCCAAACGCATATTCTGATGTCCATCGCGCGGCTCGGCACGGTAGGTGCGAAAGATCAAATCCCAAACCGGAAAAACCGCGCCGAAGTTACTATCGGTCTCCGGTTGCCAGGCTGAGTGGTGCACGCGATGCAGGTCAGGCGTCACGATAAAGTAGCGCAGGATCCGGTTGACCGGCTCCGGGAGTCGCACATTAGAATGTGTCCAGAGAGTGACCATCACATCAAACAACTCATAAAGCATGAGCACCCATGGGGAGAGTCCGAATGCCAGAACGATCGGTACGCCGGGCAAGGCTCCCACAAAGAACTCCAGCGGATGCATCCGCACCGTTGTTGTGACATCCATCTCGGTGTCCAGGTGATGCACCCGATGCATGCGCCACAAGAGAGGCACTTTGTGCATCAAATAATGTGTGAAAAACGAAATGAAACCCCGGACGAGCAGGGTAACGAACACGACGGCCGGCGTGGGTAACTCTACCCGGTTGAGCAGACCCCAACCTTGCGAGTCGGCGAAAACTGCCGTGCCGAAAAGCGAGACGGGGATCACGCCGAGCGAGAGGAAGTTCAGAAACGTCAGTCCAAGATTTGCCGGCCAGCGTGTCTTGCGGTCCATGGAACCAGGCCGGCGCGGGACCAACCGCTCCACGAAGGGCAGAACGAAGAGCAGCGAAAAGAAGAGTATCACTTGCAGTGAATCGCCGTTCGCAAGTATCCAATGGGAGAACGTCATGATGCACCTCCTGAGTGCTTGCACTTCAATCATTCATCGGAGTGCAACCTTAACTTTGGAGGTGGCGGAAGTCATTGACTGGACCGGACAAATTCGTTGGCAGATTGCGCCAAGAGGCATGAGTCAACAGATGGGTTTGGGGGGTGGGGATCTGGTTAGCGCAATCGTTGAAGGCGGAACTCAGCAGGGGTTTGGCCAGTCCATCGTTTGAAGGCCCGGTGGAAGGCGCTGAGCTCGGAGAAACCAACCAGGAAAGCAACCTCGCCAATTGAAACTCGGTTGTCGTGGAGTAGCCGTACGGCGATCTCCTGACGGAGCTGCTCAAGCAGCATCCGGTAAGAGGTTTGCTCCGCAGCGAGCGTTCTGCTCAATGTGCGAACACTCATCTTGAGACGTGATGCCAGTCGTTCGGCGCTTGGCTCACCTCCTCGAAGCTCTTCTGCAAGAACGGCCCGTGCCCGATCGGCCAAACTCGTCGAGCGTGGGGCCAACGCGAGCCGGTCAACTGCGTATCGGTCCAAAAGGGCAAGCAAGGAAGGATCCATCCTGATGCAGGGAAGCTCAAGAATCGAGCTGGGAAGGATGACTGCATTTTGGCCCGCTGCAAAGTACACGGGAGCACGGAAAAATCGCGAGTGCTCCCGCACGTCTTCTGGCTTTGAGTGGGCAAAGGCCACCTGCACGGGAGCCCAGTCATTGCCCGTAACCACCCGTCCGGCGCGCACCCATGCCGCCACGATGAACTCAGCACTCTGACGCGGTACGGCAATCCCACCCGGCAGGCAGTGCCGAAGCGTCGCGTGCTCGCCTTCGACGTCGAGAGTCACCTGGGCTGTTTCGTGAATCAGCCGCTGGTAACGACACAGTCGCTCGAGCGCAGCCCCCAGAGTTGGACTTGAGAGCATCGCGTAGAAATGGACATCAAAGGAACCAAGATCAGCGTGTTCGGCCAGGTGCAGTCCGATGTTTTGGTCGCCGGCTATTTCCGCGGCGCGATTCAGAAAACGTACACCGACGCTCATGAGAACACGTCCGTCTGGATCATCCAGCGTCGCCCTGGTGATGCCAACTGAAGTGAGGATCGATTCTGGCTCGTGTCCCAGTGCGCAAAATCCGGATACCAAGGGGCGGATCGCACGGACGGTCAAGTAAGGCTCAGGGTTAGGCATGCAATAAATCATACCGCCAGAAGCCCATGCCCTGGAAACAAACCATAGTAGCTTCAGTCTCCGGCTTGAGCGTCGAAGAATCCGACCATTGCCGTGCCTTCGCGGCGATCATAGGTGCCGCGCTTGGATTGCTTGGCCTCCTATCGAGTAGAAACCTGGGACACAGAGAGCGACTGCATATCGAGTCTCGCGCTCAGCTATGGACTGATTTGGGGAACGATCTGGAATCATCCGAATAGCACCGCTTTGAAGCAGTTCCACGCGAATCCCAACCCTTCTGTTTCCTGGGAAATGCCGGACCAGTGATTATGTCTTCACCGAACCTGACGGACAGGCACTCCGGTCGGTCAGAACCGATGTTTACAACGGCCTGCCAACGCGCTAACTTGTCGGGTGTTACGCCTCACACGCTGTGCCATACCTAGACTTCGAGGCTGGCAATGGCAGGAGTGAACGATGTCACCCTCCAAGCTTTAGGGCGGTGGACGGAACCAAAGATGATTCGTCGATATGCTCACCTCTCTCAGGAACGTTTAGCACAAGCTGTCGAAAAAGTCGGTTCGGATTTCCCAACGCTATTCACAGAGCCCAAGACCCCCCTTTCGTAGTTATTGAGCCGGAGTGGCGGAATTGGCAGACACATCTGAACAATTGAAGTCTGCCAGGTTGTTGATTTTCGTGTGAAATCCGCTCACCTCGCGGGTTTCACTGTTTTTCTGCATTCCCGCTTTCCGCCAATTTCCCCTCGATTTGCCAAACTCCAACTCGAAGATGCCACGAAGCCTACTCCCGCCCCCATGGGCCTGAAATCTTTTCCTGGGAATAATCTCCACTTCTGTGGGCATTTTCGAGGTGGGGGGAGTCGATATTGCTGTGAATCGTTGGCCCAGTTGCCGGGCCCCCAGTCTGGTCGTTTGGTGAAGGAGTTTGGTCCCTCCGGCCGCCTTTCATGCTCCGGTGTCTTAGAGAAGCCGCGGTTCGCGACATGAGCCACGCTTAGTTGGGAGTTCCTCAGGCGGGATTGCCTGACAACCTACCAGGTTCAATTTTTCCGTGCTTTAAGCGCGAGAGAGGCCTGGCTTCTTTGCTAAAACGGTGGCTAGTCCCAATCTTCTTTGCATTCGTTTTCGCGCCAGCCGTGTTCAAGATGGCTCGCGTTTGCCGAGGTTGCGCTTGATTGTGAGGGCTGTCGCTGTTGGTCCAATAGCCAGCCTTTGCAACCACGGCCAAACCTACCTTCGGGAGAAGCCACGTGCACTTCATCATCATTGGCAACGGAGTCGCTGGCGTGACTGCAGCGATTAGGATTCGCGAACGGGAGAGAAAGGCGCGGATTACAGTCATCAGCGGGGAGAGCGACTATTTCTTCTCCCGGACAGCACTGATGTATGCCTACATGGACCAGCTGACCCTTCGCGATTTGGAACCTTATGAACGGACCATGTATGAAAGACAGCAGATCGAGCGTATCAACGACTGGGTTGTCGATCTTGATGCTACTACCCGACAGTTGCGCTTGATGTCCGGACAGGCGCTGGGGTACGACCGCCTGTTGCTGGCTACTGGGTCATCTCCGCGCAAGCCAACTTGGAAGGGATTAGACAAGGTGCGCGAAGGCGTCGTCCATTTCGTGTCGCTCCAGGACCTTGGGCGCTGCGAGCAACTGACCCTGTCGACCAAGGAGGCGGTCGTCGCTGGCGGTGGCTTGATCGGCGTGGAACTGGTCGAGTGCTTGAGGTTTCACGGCAAACGCGTTGTGTTCCTGGTTCGCGAACCTTGGTACTGGCCTGCTGCCCTCGGCGGAGTCGAGGCGGACATGATCTCCAATCACATCCGCCAACACGACGTCGACCTTCGGACGGATGAAGAAGTCGCTGAGATTTTGGTCGACGACAATGGACGCGTCAACGGCGTGAAAACTGTCGCCGAGACAGAATTCCCTTGCCAGCTCCTCGGCGTATGCATCGGAGTGCAGCCGGCCATAGATTGGCTCAGGCAGGTCGCCACTCCGCCTCAACTGGGTCGCGGCATTCAGGTTTCCACCTCTTTTGCCACTTCGTTGCCTGATGTCTGGGCTGCCGGCGACTGCAGCGAGTTTGTAGCCAAGGGCAAGCCTGTCGTCGAACAGATCTGGTATTCGGCGAAACGCCAGGGCGAACTGGCCGCCCAGGCAATGCTGGGCGATTCCATTGACTACAAGCCCCCAATCTTTTTCAACAGCTCGAAGTTTTTTGAGATCGAATACACGACGATCGGTGTAGTGAACCAGGCGCCCAAGGAAGCCTTCCACTTTTACAGTCGGATTCCCAGCAGCGAAATCAGCATCCGCATCGTCGAACACCAGGGCGCCGTGATCGGCTTCAACCTGCTAGGCTCGCGTTGGAACCACAACGAGCTGGAACGCTGGGTGAGCGACCGGCGCAGTCTGGAGTTTGTGATCGAGCATCTCGATGAGGCCCAGTTTGACGTGGAGTTTGGCAGGATCGAACTGGAGGCGGTTCGTGCTGACTATCGTAAGTCACCGTCAACGGCTGCTGTCTAGCGCTGCTGACCAAGTCTGTCGAACGGGCCATAATTACGGCCCCAACTATTCTTGCGGCAGTCCCCTCTTCCCACTCGGGAAAGCGGCCAACATTGATTCCCTTCGGGAGACACGATCCTGATGCTTAGGGAAGGCAAAATCAACGCGGTCATACACGACCTGACCCACCGGGGTATGAGTGCCTGGATTCTGAGCGGGCTTCTGTTTGCCTTCTATATCCTGCTCTACTTCACAGAACGACTGACGCCAGTTGCCCAGGTCCTCCATCTTGGCAGCAAGTGGACACTCTACGGTCTGCTGTATACCGCGGCCATCGTTGCTGGAGGCATCCACGTCATCCGCAAATACTCACACAACCGCTACCAAATCGTGCGCACCTCCGTGGTGATCTTTGTACAGGTGGTTTTCGCCTTCGCGGTTCCTCAGATCCTGAAGTTCTTCCACCAGCCTGAATACTACTTCAGCTACCTCTGGCCGCTGAAGTTCGACTACTTTGTTCCCTCTACCATCTTCAGCATGCCACTACCGTTCATTCTTTACAGCCTTCTGGGGTCGCTGCTCATGGTCCCAGTGCTGGGAGTGCTCTTGGGCAAGCGCTGGTACTGTTCCTGGGTCTGTGGCTGCGGCGGCCTTGCCAACACCGCCGGCGATCCGTTCCGTCACCTGACCAGCAAATCGAGCACCGCGTGGCGGTTCGAGAAGATCTCCATTCATACCGTTATGGCCGCCTGCCTCGTCCTGACGGCGCTGTTGTTTGTCACTTGGGGAACAGCGGGCCGCTATCCTCGGTTAGAACAGCTCACTTACCGGTTCCAATCGCTCTACGGGTTGGTCGTCGTTGCGCTGCTCTCGGGAGTCGTCGGCGTTGGACTATACCCAATTGGCGGGACGCGGGTCTGGTGCCGGAATTTTTGTCCGATGGCAGCGGTGCTTGGCCTCGTGCAAAAGTTTGGACGCTTTCGCATTACCGTCAAGCGCGACATGTGTATCTCTTGCGGCCTTTGCAGCAAGAACTGCGAAATGGGCATTGATGTCCGCTCCTACGCCCAGGCCAACACCAGTTTCACCCGTGCGTCCTGCGTCGGCTGCGGACTCTGCGCCGAGGTCTGCCCCCGTGGGGTTCTCCGCCTGGAAAACGTTTCCCATCCTGCTCCGCAGGAGCGGCTGGTGCAGATCACCGGCATCAGATACTGAGTCTAGACCGGTCGGCGGTGTCCTCGGATGTACAAGTCGGCAAGGCCTGTGCTACTTCTCCGTCTTCAGCTCCTCGGCGCTTTCCAAGTCGAGCCCGGCTGGTCTCCTGTCCGGCGTTCATCTCCTGTTCAGCCCGGGTTCTAGGTGAGCGCCAACTTCCACTGGCGGAGCTGCTTCTCGATCTCTAGGAAACTTTCCCGAGCAAAGGAACAGCGACCGCGGCCGGCAGCTCAGCCAAGGTACCTGATGGAGGAGGCTTCGAACGCATCCATAATCTGTTGTCACGGCGGTGCCTGCGGCCAGCGCATCGATTACAGCGACGCGAGGCGCGGCATTTGGGTCCATTTGCTCCAGACCCGATGTGAGCGGTTCGACGCATCGTTTGCCGGTTCAAATAGTCGGTCTCGATGAACGCTTCTGCTTGGTAGCGGCCGGAGTGAGGTTCCGAGGGGCTGACGGAATTGCTTGGAAGGGGAGGTAAGAAAAGGTATGGCCGTAGCGTCAAAGGAGTGTCGGCCGGGATGGCGACCTGCCAGCAGAGTTTGCCAAGAAGTTTCGGCAGATAGAGCCAGGGAACGTCAGGGCGACGTTAATGCTTATTAATCGCGCCGGCAATGCGAGAAAACAAGCAGCATAGCCTTAAGAGATTCAATCACCTACGAAAGGGGCAAGACGATGAGCCGTACACTTCAATTTACAGACACCAATTTTGAGAGCGAAGTTCTCAACAGCACCAGC
>Ga0187893_10013174_pt1 | contig 11578 bp, 9 predicted proteins | sample MA1701074metaG_FD_139574 | JGI IMG/M metagenome (GOLD analysis project Ga0187893, IMG submission 139574) | White microbial mat communities from a basaltic lava cave in the Kipuka Kanohina Cave System on the Island of Hawaii, USA - MA170107-4 metaG ...
AGCACGGCGTCGGGCGCGTGGACCTGGTCGAGAATCGCGTCGTCGGACTCAAGTCGCGCGGCGTCTACGAGACACCGGGGGGCACGATCCTGATGGAAGCGTTGCGCGATCTCGAAGGCATCACGCTGGACGCCGCATCGCTGCGTGAACGTCGCAACGCGGGCGAGACCTATGCCGATCTCGCGTATCGCGGCTTGTGGTTCACGCCGGTGCGCGATGCGATGGACGCCTTGGTCACGCGGCTGATGGAGCCGGTGACGGGCGAGGTGTGCATGCGCTTGTCGAAGGGTCACGCGACTGCGATCGGACGCCGTTCGCCGTGCTCGCTCTACGACATGGCGATGTCGACGTTCGGAGCCGGGAGCGGTTACGACCAAGCCGATGCGGCCGGGTTCATCCGACTCTTGGGATTGCCGTTGGCGGCGGAGATGCGGCGCTCGAGCGTGGCAGCCGCGGCCAAGCCGGCGGAAGTCCTGGTGACGGGAGCACGCCGTTGAAACGCTCTGCGACCCCTGACGGCGTGACGGCGGCACGCGGCTTCACGGCCGCAGCGGCGTCCGCGGGCATCAAGCCGGGGACGCGGCGAGACGATGTCGCGCTGGTGCTCTCGGATCGACCCGCAGTGGCGGCAGCCGTGTTCACGACCAACCTGGTGCAGGCGGCTCCGGTCGTGTGGTCGCGTGCCGTCGTGCGCCGAGGTCGTCCGGTACGCGCGGTGCTGCTGAACAGCGGCAACGCGAACGCATGCACCGGACGCGCGGGATCGCAGGCGGCGCGGCGCAGCGCCGCTGCGCTGGCGGGCGCCTGCGGCATCGCGACGAGCGAAATCTTGCTCGCGTCCACCGGCGTCATCGGTGTTCCGCTGCCGATCGCGCGGCTGGAAGCGGTGATCCCAGATCTCGTCGTGGCGCCCGCGAGGAGCAAGCGCGCCGGCACCGCGGCGGCGCGCGCCATCATGACCACCGACACGAAGGTGAAGGAGCATGCATTGCGCGTGCTCGCGGGCAACTTCATCTACACCGTCGGCGGCATGGCGAAGGGTTCCGGCATGATCCATCCGCAGATGGCGACGATGCTGGCGGTCCTGACCACCGATGCGCCGCTCGGTCGCGCGCAAGCGGCGCGATTGCTGCGACCGGCGGTGGAGGATTCCTTCAACGCCGTCACCGTGGATGGCGACACGAGCACGAACGATTGCGTCTTCTTGCTCGCGAACGGTGCAGCGGGAGGACGCATCGCAGCCGGGAGCGCGACGGAAAAAGCGCTGGCGGCGGCGATCAAGGCGGTGTGTCGCCAGTTGGCGGAGGAGGTCGCAGCGGACGGCGAAGGCGCCGCGAAGTTGCTCGTCGTGCGCGTCGAGGGAGCGCGCTCGCAACGCGAAGCGCTCCAGGTGGCGCGGACGATCGCGGCGAGCATGCTCGTCAAGACCGCGGTTCATGGTGGCGATCCCAACTGGGGTCGGGTGCTGGCAGCCGCCGGACGCGCCGGCGTGCATCTCGATCCGCAAGGGCTCGATTTGCGGATCGGCGGACATCTGGTTGCACGGCATGGTGCGGCGCATGCACCCGGGGAGCGACCGGCGGCGCGACACCTGCGCGGCAGGCGCGTCGAATTCGAATTGCGTCTTGGGCGCGGACCCGGCGCGGCGACCGCCCTGGGAAGCGACCTGAGTGCCGACTACGTGCGCATCAACGCGCACTATCGAAGCTGACGTCGAGGAGAACGCATGACTTCATCGGGGGAGAGCGTCCGTACAGCGTCCTTGTGGGGCGGCGGCTTCGCGACCGGAATGCACCCGGCGCTGGAAGCCTTGTCGGTGTCGCTGGAGCAGGACCTGCCGCTCGCGGATGCGGATCTGCGCGCTTCCGCTGCCTACGCGCGTGCCCTCGGGCGCGCCGGCGTCCTGAGTGCGCCGGATGCCGAGCGACTCGCTTCGGAACTCGAAGCGATGCGGGCCGACCTCGAGAACGGCCGTTGGATTCCAACCGCCGCGGAAGACGTGCACGCCGCCATCGAACAGGAGATCACCAAGCGGACGGGTGATTTGGGAGCGCGCCTGCACACCGGCCGCAGTCGCAACGATCAGGTGGCGACGGCGTTTCGTTTGGCGGTGTGCGAAGGGACGGCGGAGCTGCAGCGCAGTGTGCGGCGGCTGCAGGCCGTGTTGATCGAGCGCGCGGCCGACGAGATGGAGACGCTGCTCCCCGCGTACACGCACGTGCAGCGCGCGCAGCCGGTGCGACTCGCACACTGGTTGATGGCGTATTTCTGGGCCCTGCAGCGCGACCTCGACCGACTCGCGGCGGCGAGGGCGCACGCGGCGGTGCTGCCGCTCGGCAGCGGTGCCGCCACCGGAAACGCCTTCGGGATCGATCGCGCCTGGTTGGCGTCGCAGCTCGGGTTCGCCGCCGTGTCCGACAACAGTTTGGACGCGGTCGGGGACCGCGACTTCGCCATCGAGTTCGTGTTCGGGTGTGCGCTCGTGGAGGCGCACTTGTCGCGACTGGCGGAAGAACTCGTGTGGTGGAGTACGGCGGAGTTCGGGTTCGTGCATTGGCCGGACGAGTTGGCGACCGGCTCGAGCCTGATGCCGAACAAGAAGAATCCCGATCTGGCCGAGCTGGTGCGCGGGCGCGCGGCAGCGGGCATCGGTGATCTGGTCTCGCTCCTGGTGCTGATCAAGGGCTTGGCCGGCAGCTATCAACGCGATCTTCAAGAGGACAAGCCGCCGGTGTGGCGCGCCGCGGCGCGCACGGCGACCAGCCTGGCGGCGATGCAGGCTGCGCTCGCCGGCATTCGGTTCGATCGCGATCGCATGCGCTCCGCACTTTCCGATGACGTGCTGGCGACCGAAGTCGCCGATGCGCTGGTCGCGCGCGGCATTCCGTTCCGCCAGGCGCATCATGCGGTGGCGGAAGCCGTGGCGATGGCGCGGGAGGCCGGGTGCAAGCTGCGGCAGTTGCCGTCGCAGGTCGAGGCGATGCCGGCCCCGCTCACCGCCGCCGACCTCGCCGGGATCGACTTCGAGACCGCGATCGAGCGGCGCGTGGTCGGCGGCGGAACGGCGCGATCGGCGGTCGAAGCCCAGCTCGTCAAGGCGCGTTCTCTGTTGGAAAAGGTGGATGCTTGAAGGCGGCCCTCTGGCGCGAATTCGACCCGGCGGGGCGCTTGCGCATCCAGCGGGCGCTGGTGCGCGACCTGCCCGCGATGGAATCGTTCATCGCCATGTACACGGGCGACGGCACGCTCCTGCCGCGCTCGCTCGCGAACTTGCGGATGCATCGGGCCGAGTTTCGCCTGGTGTGGGACGGCGATCGCTTGGTGGGTTGCGGCGCGCTGCAACGCGTCGACGAAACGTTGGCAGAAGTGCGTTCGCTGGCGGTGCATCCGGAATGGCAGGGTGCGGGACTCGGCAGCATGCTGGTGCGGGCGCTGCTGCGCGACGCCTCGCGTCTTGGGATTCCGCGGGTCTTTTGTTTGACCCGGCGGATGGATTTCTTCGCGCGACTCGGCTTCGGGATCGTCCCGACGGCCACCTTCCCGCACAAGATCTGGAACGATTGTCGCGTCTGCCCGCGCTTCGATCGATGTGACGAGGTCGCGATGCAGCGCTGGGTGCCGGCGGCGGTGCCGGCCCATTCGAGTGAAGGCGGGCCGACATGGCCTCTGGATCGCCCTGGGCGTCGCACTGGACGCTCGATCCCGAAGTCGACTTCCTGAATCACGGTTCGTTCGGGGCTTGCCCGCGGGCGGTACTCGAGGCGCAGTCGCGCTGGCGGGTGCGCCTCGAACGCGAGCCGGTCCGCTTCATGGCCCGCGAATTGGAGGGCTTGCTCGATGCGGCGCGCGCCGAGGTCGCGGCCTTCGTCGGCTGCGACGCGCCGGACCTCGCCTTCGTCCAGAATGCGACCGCCGGCGTGAACACGGTGCTGCGCGCCTATCCCTTCGAATCCGGCGACGAAATCCTGGTCACCGATCACGCGTACGCGGCCTGTCGCAACGCGCTCGACTTCGTGGCGGCGCAACGCCGTGCCCGCGTCGTCGAAGCGCACGTGCCGTTCGTCGGGGCGACCTCCGGCGCGGTGGTCGAGAGCGTGCTCGATTCGATCACGGCGCGCACGCGGGTTCTGCTGCTGGATCACGTCACGAGCTCCACCGGACTCGTGTTCCCGGTCGAACGCATCGTGCCGGAAGCCGAACGTCGTGGCGTACGCACCCTGGTGGACGGCGCCCACGCGCCCGGCCAGGTTCCAGTGGACATCCGGGCGCTGGACCCCGCCTATTACGCGGCGAATTGCCACAAGTGGATGTGCGCGCCCAAGGGCGCCGCATTCTTGTACGTGCGGCGCGATTTGCAAGATGCCATCCGGCCGCTGGTCGTGAGCCATGCGGCGACGTCGCGTCGGACCGATCGCAGCCGCTACCTGCAGGAATTCGACTGGACGGGAACCGGCGATCCGACCGCATGGCTCGCGATTCCGGATGCGATCGCGGCTCTGGATGGACTGCTTCCCGGCGGTTGGGGCGCGGTGCGCGCCCACAACCGCGCGCTGGCGCTCGAAGCTCGGCGCATCCTGTGCGACGCATTGCAGGTCGAGCCGCCCGCGCCGGACGACATGGTCGGATCCATGGCGGCCATTCCGCTGCCCGATGCGCGCGGCGCGGTCGCCGCATCACCGCTCGGCACCGAGCCGTTGCAGGCCGCGCTCTTCGAGCGGCATCGGATCGAGGTGCCGATCTGGTCGTGGCCCGCGGCCCCGAAGCGTCACGTGCGGATCGCGGCCCAGCTCTACAACGAGCGTGCCCAATACGAGCGGCTCGCCGCCGCCTTGATCACGGAGCTGCGTGCGACATGACGACACTTCTCGAAGAAGCGCTCGAAGCGTGGCGCGACGCGCGCCTGGGATCCCTGGACGAGGTGCGCGGCGAAGCTGCTCGCCCTCTACGCGGGGCCTGCCTACCGGGCACGGACTCGCGCCGAGTTGCTGAAACTTCTGCGAACCCAACTTCGCGACGGTGAGACGCGGTTCCGCCGGGCGGGCGAATTGCATTTCTTGCAAACGATCGACCGCTTCGACGGCGAGCGGGGACGGCGACTCGCATGGTTGCATCCGGGACGCCCTCGGCGAATCGTTGACGGTTTCTTGACAAGTCTGCGACCACTCCACATCTTGCCGCACCAAGCCCGGAGGCAGCATGCGCTTCGGGGTTTGCGAGCATCGCTTCGAGGCAGGGGTGCTGTGGCGGTGGAAGCGTGACCTGGGGTGTCGTCAAGACGCTCTTCGACTGAAGGTCGGGAGGGAAATCATGAAGCTCGGTGATCTCGACCTTCAACGTGAATCGCTCTATCCACGCTGGGGTTTCCTCGACAAGTTCGCGGTGAACGAGTACATGGCGAAGGCGCTGCTGGTGACGGTCATCCTCTGGGCGGCGGGGCAGGCAGGAGTCGCGACCTGGCTCGCGCTCCGGCCTGCGACCGTGACGTTGGTTTCTCATCCCGAGCCGCCGTATTCGGGCGTCGTGATCATCGACAAGTATCCGATTCCGCCCCGGCCGATTCCCCCCAACCCGCGACCCAAACCTCGAGTAGACCCTGAGCCCATGGCGGGTGGGACGTTGAGGCTCGCGGACGGGCTCGACACGTTGGCGACCTGGGATTCCCAGGGCGTTCGCGGCGGCACCGGAACCGTGCCCGAGGTCGTCTCGGATGCGGACGGCGCGGCCGTCGACTTCGCGAGCGTACCCTCGGAACCCGAGATCTGGCTCGCGGTCGAGCGCGAGCCCGAGTTGGTTTCGTTACGCTCTCCCGCGTATCCGGAACTCGCGCGCGAAGCCGGCATCGAGGGCAAGGTCTTGGTTCGCGTTCTGGTGGGTGCGGACGGTTTCGTGCGCTCGTGCGAAGTGCTGGAGGGCGTGCTGGGGCTCGACGAGGCGGCGCTCGCGGCCGCGCGCACGGCGGTTTTCAAACCGGCGGAGCAGCAAGGACGCGCGGTCGCGACCTTCATCGTGATCCCGATCGAATTCGCGCTCCACGATCGCTGAGTGCGGGGGTCCGATTCCGGGCCGCAACTCCGAGGACACCATCTCGCCGAGGGGCGAGCGTGGGATACACTCCCGCCCATGAGCTCGCCGCAGAAGAAGGACGACCGACTGTTCGTGCGCGACGGGCGCCGCAGTTACCGGCGCTCGTATTCGCTGACCGAGTTCCGCCTCGGCCTCGGGGTGGTGGTCGTGCTCGTCCTGATCACGGCGTGGATCCTGTGGAAGGGCGCGCACTCCGACCCCGCCTTGTTCGCCGCCTCGGTAGGCAACGATGCGCCGGCCGCGTCCGGACCGGCGGATCGCGGGCCGCTGCCGCCGTCGCTGGCCGCGCCCGGGTGGCACGAGCGCACCCTCGCCTGGTTCGACGCCACCAACCTCTACGTCAAGATCAACGGCCGCGAGGACTATTACAAATCATTCGGATTCCAGCGGCTCGGCTTCGTGTCGCTGGTGCAGGACGCCGACACGACCCGCATCGTGGACGTCGAGTTCTTCGACCAGGGGTCGGCGGCGAACGCGCTGGGCGCGCAGTCTGGAGAGCGTTCGCCGGAACAAGGCGTGCAGGTCGGAGCGAGCGGCTTCATCAACGCGTCAACGAACGCGATGTTCATGACGCACGGGCGCTACTACGTGCGCGCCATCGGTGCCGACACGACGGCGGCGACTCGCGCTCAACTCGACCACGTAGGTCGCGTTCTCGCGGCACACTTGCCCAGCGAACCGCTTCCTTGGGCATACGCGTTGTTCGCCGGTCAACTGGGAATCGACCCGGGCCGCGTCGCCTTCATGCCGGAGAACGCGTTCTCGTTCGGATTCGCGCGCGATGTTTATGCCGCGAGGCTCGAGGACAGCGAGATCTTCGTCGTGGCGGCACCGACCGAGGCCGCGGCGAAGGAGTTGGCGCAACGGTTCGAGAAGGGGTTCGCCGACTTGGCGGATGACGTGCGCACTGCAAGCGGCGTGCGTTGGGCGCGCGATCGGTACCTCGCGACGCTCGCCGGGGTCGTGACCGACGGTCGCTGGCTCATCGGTGTTCGGGGGGCCCCGGACGTCGCGCGGGGACGCGCGGCTCTGGATGGATTGCGAGCCGGATTGCGCGCACTGCCCTCCGAGGTCATCGATCGAGCTTTCGCGAAGCCGGTCGCGACCCAGCCTGGCCCCGGCGAGGGCACCGCAGAGGCGGGTCCCGGCGCCGTATCCGGGAAGGACCTTCCGCCGGCCTCGGAACCCGCCTATCCTGAGGAGCGTTGAAACCGGCATCGCCGGCCCCACCCGGCCTCGCCCCGGCCCATTCCGAACCCTCCGCGGCGGAGGCCTGGTCGTTTGGCGTCCCATCCTTGCGAAGAACCGGACGACGTGCAGGCGCGCGCCGAGCATCGTGCCATCGAGCGCCGCACGTTCCTGAAGCAGGCGGGCGCGGTCGCGGGTCTCGCGGCGGCCGCCGGTTGGGCGGCGCTCGCTCCGGCGCGCTGGCCGCTGTCTTTGCGCGATCGAGATGGCGAGCGCGCCAAACCGAAACCGCGCACGTTGAACCTTCCCGCGGGCGGATTCGCCCTCGAGTCGCTGGCCGCCGCCAAGCTCGGTGTCGCACGCGGTACCGACATTCCCAAGATGTTGCGCGGTGCGATCGAGGCCATCGGCGGTCTGAATCGTTTCGTGCGAACGGGCGACGTCGTTCTGGTGAAGCCGAACGTCGCCTTCGAACGGCCGGCGGTGCTGGGCGCGACGACGAATCCAGAAGTCCTGGCCGCGCTGGTGCAACTCGTGTACGAGGCCGGCGCCAAGGAAGTACGCGTCGTCGACAATCCGATCGAGTCGCCGGAAAGCTGCTTCCATCGCAGCGGCATCTACCAGGCCGCAGTGGATACGAAGGCGCGCGTGTACCTGCCGGTTTCGGGCGACTTCGAGACGTTGAACGTCGCGGGCGCGACTTGGATCGAGAATTGGCCCTTCTTCTGGCGGCCGTTCCAGGGCGTCGACAAGGTGATCGGCGTCGCGCCGGTCAAGGATCACAACCTTTGCCGCGCGTCCATGACGACGAAGAACTGGTATGGTTTGTTGGGCGGGCGGCGCAACCAATTCCATCAAGACATTCACGGCATCATCGCCGACTTGGCGTTCATGATGCGGCCCACGTTCGTGGTGCTGGACGGCACCCGCGTCCTGCATCGATGCGGCCCGACCGGAGGCAACCTGTCCGATGTGCGCGAGGGCCGCACCATCGTCGCCAGCACCGATTCGCTGGCCGCCGACGCTTTCGGCTGGCAGGACTTGCTGCAACGCGGCGATGAAGCGTTGCCGAACTACTTCGCGCTGGCCGCGGCGCGCGGCCTCGGCAATCCCGATTGGCACGCGCTGCCGCTGCGGGAGGTGCGGGTCGGATGATGGCGCCGGTGCGGTGGGTGAACCTGAAGCCGAATCGCGACGGCACGCCCTGGTACGCGCGTACCTTCCGCATCACCAGCATCCGCATCGCGGCACAGGTGTTCTTCTTCGCGTGGTTCGTGTTCTTGCTGTGGACGACGTGGTTCGGGCGTCTTGGCGGTTACCCGGTGTCGCTGTTCCTGGAAGTCGATCCGCTGGTCGGTTTCGCGACCGCGCTCTCGACCCACAGCGTGTATCGCTGGTTGTGGCGCGGGCTGTTCGTGCTGGTGCCCACCCTGGTGTTGGGACGCGTGTTCTGCAACTGGATGTGTCCTTACGGCACGCTGCACCAGTTCATCGGCTGGCTGGTGAACATCCGCGCCAACAAGGACAACATCGACAAGAATCGCTACCGGCCGATCTTCCAGTTCAAGTACTACGTGCTGGCGATTATGTTGGTGTTGGCGGCGTTCGGATCGTTGCAGATCGGTTTGCTCGATCCCATCTGTCTCTTGGTGCGTACGTTCACCACCACGTTCCAGCCGGCGTCCGATTTGGCGGCGACGCAGATCGGCGCCATGATGGCGGAGCGCGGCTTGGATTCGCGCTGGATCGCTTGGTTGTCGTCGGCGCCCGCTGCGTCGGAACAGCGCGTCTTCAACGGCGCCTGGTTCGTGGGGCTCTTGATCATCGGGCTCGTCGGGATGAACCTCGTCATCCCGCGTTTCTTCTGCCGCGTGCTGTGTCCGCTCGGCGCCTTCCTGGGATGGCTGTCGCGCTTCGCCCTGTGGCGGATCGATCGCGATCTCACCAAGTGCACCGATTGCAACTTGTGCCTGAAGCATTGCGAGGGCGCGGCGGATCCGCAGGCGGCGCTCCGCAAGAGCGAGTGCTTCGTGTGCTTCAACTGCATCGACGATTGCCCGGAAGATGCTCTGTCCTTCAAGTTGACGCCGGTGCCGGTGCACGCGCGCATCGTCGGCAAGATCAAGGAAGGCACGGCGACGCTGTTCGGCCGGCGCGTCATCTCGAAGATTCCGGAAACGGTCGTCGCGCGCCCCGCGGTGCCACGCCGCCGCTGGATCCTGGCGATGGTCGTCGGCGTCCTGGGCTATCCGTTCCTGCGGTTGTCGCGCGCGGTGAACACGCGCGGGTTCAGCGGAAAATGCATCCGGCCGCCCGGGTCGGTCATGGAGCCCGAGTTCCTGGAGCGCTGCATCAAGTGCGACATGTGCATCAACGTCTGTCCGACCAACGTGCTGCAGCCGGCGGGCTTGGCGGAGTCGGGACTCGAAGGCCTGTGGACGCCGATCATGGATTTCAGCGTCGGCTTCTGCCAGTTGAACTGCACCCTGTGCAGCGAGGTGTGTCCCACCGGCGCCATCCAGAAGACGTCGCTCGAGCGCAAGCTGGGCTTGAAGGAATACGCGGAGGCGGGCCCGATTCGGTTGGGCACCGCGTTCTTCGATCAAGGGCGCTGCCTGCCGTGGGCGATGGAAACGCCGTGCGTCGTTTGCGAGGAAGTCTGTCCGGTGAGCCCCAAGGCCATCGGCACCTACGATGAAGAGATCACCCGATGGGACGGCACCAAGGTGCTCTTGAACAAACCATACATGCGCCCGGAGCTGTGCATCGGGTGCGGCATCTGCGAGCGCGAGTGTCCGGTGGTGGATTCGGCGGCGGTCTATGTGACCGCGGTCGGCGAATCGCGCTCGAAGGACCGCTCGTTGTTGTTGGGAAGCGTGCAGCAGGATCAGAAGACGTAGCATCGCGCGCCCGGCCGCCCGTGGGCTGGTTCGATTCGCGACCGGCGGCGCCAGCCGGTCGCCATTCACAACGCAGAGGGGGGAACGACATGGCTGCGAAGGACGAGATCACCCGGCGCGAGTTGTTCAAGCTGGGCGCCGGCGCGGGCGCGATGGCGTTGGTCGCCGGCGAGCTGCTGTCGAGTGCCGCGCACGCAGCCGAGAAGAGCACGGGCTTGCCGCAAGTGCCGCGGCGGGTGCTCGGCAAGACCGGGAAGTCGATCCCGATCCTGTTGGTGGGCGGCGCGGTGCCGCTCGATCCGAAGTTCGATCCGAAGTTGTCGGAAGCGATGCGGTTCGGCGTCGACTACATCGACGCGGCCGATTGCTATGGCGGCGGCACGTGCGAGACGCACGTCGGCAACTGGATGGAGAAGGCGACGAAGCGCGACAAGGTGTGGATCACGAGCAAGAGCGATCAGCACGACCCGGCGGGTCTCGAGGCGACGCTCGAGGCCGGCTTGAAGAGGATGCGCACCGACTATTTCGATCTGTATTTCATGCACGCGCTCGAGAATCCGGACTCGATCACGCCGGAGCTCGGCAAGACGGTCGAGCGCTTGAAGAAGTCGGGGAAGATCCGGCACTTCGGCTTCTCGTGCCACGACGGCACGGTGGTGGAGTTGTTGAACAAGGCGGCGGCGACGCCGTACATCGAAGCGATCATGTTCCGCTACGACTTCACGCAGTACGGCAACAAGGAACTCAACGACGCGATGGACGCTTGCGTCGAAGCGAACGTCGGCCTGATCGCGATGAAGACGCAGAAATCCTCGCTTTCGTTCCGGGACCAGGTGGAGAAACTGCAGGTCGGCAAGTGGACGAAGCAGCAGGCGGTGCTGAAGGCGGTGTGGGCCGACGAACGCATCTCGGCGGCGGTCTCGCACATGGACAACTTGGAGAAGTTGAAGCAGAACATCGCGGCCGCGGTCAACGATCAGAGCCTGAGCCAGGCGGACTGGGAACAGTTGAATCGCTTCGCCGCCGCAACGCGCTCGGAGACTTGCGATGGTTGCGATCACCTGTGCAACCCGGGCGTCGGCGCGCCGGTCAAGATCGGCGCCACCTTGCGCTTCCTGATGTACCACGACACCTACGGCGAGCCGGAGAAGGCGAAGGCCTTGTTCCGCAAGCTGCCGTCCGACGCGCAGAGGATCACCGGAATCGACTACACGAGTGCCGCGGCGCGCTGCCCGCACGGCGTCGACATCGCGCGCCACATGGCGCGTGCGGCGGAAGTGTTCGAAGCCTAACACTACAGCGCCGGAGGCTTGAAGTCTGGATTTGACGATCCTCCACCGAGGCATATACTTGCGCGGTTCCGTCCAGGGGACGGGTGGTGGAGGTGGCGGTGTATGGACGTCCAG
>Ga0187893_10013175_pt1 | contig 11576 bp, 9 predicted proteins | sample MA1701074metaG_FD_139574 | JGI IMG/M metagenome (GOLD analysis project Ga0187893, IMG submission 139574) | White microbial mat communities from a basaltic lava cave in the Kipuka Kanohina Cave System on the Island of Hawaii, USA - MA170107-4 metaG ...
CTTCGGGCGGTTCAACGTGGGGCCATCGGCGCCACATCTAGGCTCGGCCGGAGCCTAGGATCATCTCCCGTCGGATGCCTACCGACACCGCCTCGGCGGGCTGGGGCGAAGCCCCGTTAGGCGATGTCGAGCTCGACGACGTCTTCCCGCTCGGTGACGGGCGCGAGCAACTCGGGCAGGTTGACGCCGAGGGGGCCGACCAGGTCGACCTCGATCGTCGCGTTCCCGTCCCGTCGGCTCACGGAGATGCCTTGGATGGTGACGTCCTCGAGCTGGTACAGCGCCTCGATGACCTTCCCCGGCTCGGCCCCCCGGGCCAGCTCGAGGATCACCGTTCCCCGCCCCCGCGCCAACTTGGCCCGGATCCGCGCGCGCGGGGCGCGCAGTCCGACGAGGCTCAGGAAGAGGGCCCCGGTCGTGACGGCGGCGGCGAAGAAGCTGCCCACCCCGGCCGCCAGACCGATGGCCGCCGTCACCCACAGGCTCGCGGCCGTGGTGAGGCCGCGGATGCTGGCCCCTTGCTTGATGATCGTGCCCCCGCCGAGGAAGCCGACGCCCACCACCACCTGGGACGCCACCCGGGTCACGTCGATCTGGTAGTTGCTCGAGTTGCGGTCGCCGGCGTAGGCGTCGAACCCGTGGGTGGAGATGACGCCGAACAAGGCCGCGCCCAGGCAGACGGCGGTGTGGGTGCGAAGGCCGGCGGGTTGGTGGGACAGCTCGCGCTCGAAGCCGATGACGCTGCCGAGGGCGAGGGCGGCCAGCATCCGCAGCGTGACGTCGAGGTTGGAAACCGAAACGGGGACCTCCACGGTTGGGTTATGCCCGTTTGAGCGGCGCCCACGCCAGCAGGAGCTGCTTCTCCCCGACGCTCGGGAACCGCACGGTGGCCTCCGCCTTGTCGTCCTCGCCCATGATGTCGAGCACGACGCCCTCCCCCCACTTGGCGTGGACGACGTCGTCGCCCACCCGCAAACCCAGGCGTTCGCCCCCACTGCCCCGCACCGGCGGGGCGGCGGGGGAGGGCCGCAGGGCCTGGTCGACGATGCGGTCGCGCGACGCGCCGCTGCGCCATGACTCACCGCCCCGGCTGCGGCCCGACGACGACCGCCGCCCGGCCCCCTTCTCCGCCATCAGCCGCTCAGGGATCTCCTTCAGGAACCGGCTCGGCGGGTTGTAGTGGGTCGACCCGAACAGTTGGCGGCTCCACGCGTTGGTGAGGGCCAGCCGGCGCCGGGCCCGGGTGATGCCGACGTAGCAGAGGCGCCGCTCCTCCTCTAGCTCGGCCGGCTCGGTGAGGGACCGTACGTGGGGGAACACGCCGTCCTCCATGCCGATCATGAACACCGCCGGGTATTCCAGCCCCTTGGCGGTGTGCAGGGTCATGAGCACGACCGACGACTCGTCGTCGGACAGCTCGTCGGAGTCGGCCACCAGCGAGACCCGCTCCAGGAAACCCGCGAGTGTGGCCTCCTCGCCGGCGTCGACCGCGGCCTGCTCGTACTCCTTGGCCACACCCACCAGCTCGGCCAGGTTCTCGAGCCGGCCCTGCGATTCGATGGAACGTTGGCCGTCCAGCTCCGCCTGGTAGCCCGACCGGACGAGCAGGGTCTCCAGCAGGCTCGCGGGGCCGCCCTCGTGAGCGCGTAGCTCGTCGAGCAGGGCGACGAGCTGGCGCAGGCCGGTGAGCGCCCGCCCGCCGACGCCCGCGGCCTCGGCCTTGACCAGGGCGTCGGCGAACGGGCCGCCCTGGGAGGTCGCCCACGCCTCCAGCCGGGCGACGCTGGTGTCGCCGATCCCCCGCTTGGGCACGTTCATGATGCGCCGCAGGCTCACCTCGTCGGTCGGGTTGGCGACGGCGCGCAGGTAGGCGAGGGCGTCCTTGATCTCCCGCCGGTCGTAGAAGCGGGTGCCGCCGATGACCCGGTAGGGGATGCCCACCCGCACCAGGTGCTCCTCCAACACCCGGCTCTGGGCGTTGGTGCGGTAGAAGACCGCCATCTCACCCCACCGCAGCGGCTCGCCCTCGTGGAGGCGGAACATCTCGGTGGCGACCCAAGCCGCCTCGTCGTGCTCGTCCTCGGCGTGGTAGCGCTGGATCAGCTCGCCGCCCACCTGCTCGGTCCAGAGCGCCTTGGGCTTGCGGGCCAGGTTGTTGGCGATGACCGAGTTGGCGGCGTCGAGGATCGTCTGCGTCGACCGGTAGTTCTGCTCGAGCACGATCACGGTGGCGTCGGGAAAGGCGTTCTCGAACTCGAGGATGTTCCGCATGTCCGCGCCCCGGAACTTGTAGACGCTGTTGTGCACGAGGATCCCCTGGGCCACGTACGTGTGCGCCCCCTGGACCTCCAGGTCGAAGACAGGTCCGTCGTACCCCTCGACCTCGACGGCATCGACCGTCGCGTCTCGGAGCGTGCCGCCGTCCTGCACCAGGACGGTCATGCCCTCCCGCAGGTGGGCCAGGGGGGTGAACGCGAAGGCGCGCCCCTCGATCTGGGCGCTCCGCTGGATCTCCACGCTCCGGCGCGCCGCGAGCGCAACCGCCTCGGTGTAGTCGGCCCGCTCCTCGGCGCCGACCCGGTGGGCGCCGCGCCGGCCCGCGAACATGGTCAGGGGCAACGCCCGGCGGCGCCGGTACGGGTAGTCGGGGTGGAGGTCGAGGTCCGCCATCAGCTGCTTGGCGGCGACGTCGGAGTCGACCTCGTAGGCCGTCGCCCACCTGCGGGCGTCCGCCACCGACGGGCAAGCCCGCAGGATCCAGGCCTTGTCGGCGCCGTCGGTCGACAGCCCCACCCAGTAACGCCCGTCCACGCCGGCGAGGAGGTAGACGCCCGCGCCCACGTCCGGATCGGCGAGCACGATGTGGTGCGGCGTCCCCCGCAGGGTGAACCCCCCGGCTTGGACGGTGTAGAGCCGGCCGCGGTAGGCGCGGCGGTGGACATGGTTGACCAGGGCGGGGACGAGCGTGCGGCGTCCGCCGGTCCCCAGGACCTTGTCGCCCTCGCGCAGCTCGGCGACGGCGCGGGCGCCACCGGGCGTGGCGACCATGGTCTCCGGGGGCAGGCACTGGTCGGCGTCGCCCACGATGAAGATGTTGCGGTGCTCCCGGGCCAGGAGGGTGACCAGCTCGTTCTGGGCCCGGTTGGTGTCCTGGAACTCGTCCACCAGCACGTGGCGGAACCGCGCTTGGTAGGTCGCCAGCAAGTCGGGGTGCTGGTGGAACAGCTCGACCGCGAGGAGCAGGAGGTCGTCGAAGTCGGCGGCGTTGGCGCCCTTCAGGCGGCGCTGGTACTCCCGGTACACCTCGGCGATGCGGCGCTCGAAGATGGTGCGGGCCTTGTCGTGGTAGCGGTCGACGTCCAGCAGCTCGTTCTTGGCCGCGCTGACGGCGGCGTGCACCGAGCGGGCGGGGAACCGCTTGGGGTCGAGGTTGAGGTCCCGGAGGACGTAGCCGGTCAGCCGCTCGGCGTCGGCCTGGTCGTAGATGGTGAACTGGCCGCTGTAACCCAGGTGGTGGGCCTCCCGGCGCAGGATGCGCACGCAGGCGGCGTGGAACGTCGACACCCACATCTTCTGCGCCACCGGCCCGATCAGCTGCCCGACCCGGTGCTTCATCTCCTCGGCGGCCTTGTTGGTGAAGGTGATGGCCAGGATCTCGAAGGGCGAGACCCCCCGGTCCCGGATCAGCCAGGCGATGCGGTGGGTGAGCACCCGGGTCTTGCCCGAACCGGCCCCGGCCACCACCAGCAGCGGCCCGCCCGGGTGGCCGACGGCCTCCCGCTGGACCGGGTTGAGGTTGGCCAGGAGGTCTGGGCGCTCACGGACGGGATGCTCGGGCACCGCCCAAGGGTACCGGCGGGGTGCGACGGAACCTGGTACCAAGAAACCGTCGTCCCAGTGACTTAGATGGATATCGAGAGCGTCCCCTTCGAACCGTGGTACCGGGCCGAGCACCCGCGGCTGCTGGCCTCGATGGCCGTCGTCGTGCGGGACGTCGAGGTCGCCCGGGAGATCACCGCCGAGGCGTTCGCCCGGGCCTTGGAGCGGTGGGAACGGGTCGGCGGCATGGAGTCACCCGATGGGTGGACCTACCGGGTGGCGCTGAACCTGGCGCGCCGGCGGGCGCGCCGGGCCACCCTCGAACGCCGGCTGCTGCTGCGGGCAGCCCCACCCCCCGTGGCCGTGGCCGCGCCGGCGATCGAGGTGTGGGAGGCGGTGACGGCGCTGCCGCCCCGGATGCGGACAGCCGTCGCGCTGCGCTACCTGGGCGGGCTGACCGAGGCGGAGGTGGCCGAGTCGATGGGCGTGGCCGCCGGCACCGTCGCCGCCACCTTGCACGAAGCCCGCCGGCGGCTGGCCTCGCTCCTGGCTCCTGAGGAGGTGTCCCATGGCTGAGCTGGACGATCTCGGCGGCCGCCTGTCGGTCCTGGCGCGCGTGTTCCGTGGGGACGGCCCGCCGCCCCGCGCCGAACTGGAGCGACGGTTGCAGCAGCGCCGGGGGCGCCGGCGGGCGATCACCGGGCTCGGCGGTGTGGCCGCGGCCGTCGCCGTCGTGGCCGGAGCGGTCGCCCTCACCGGGGGCACGCCCGGCGAGACCACCGTGCGCATGGCCGCGCCCACCGGGACCCGGGGCGACGCGTCGGTTTCGTCCCCGGCGGCGGCGCCGCCGGGAGGACCGATCGTGGTGGACGTCTTCACCGTGGCCGAGCGGCGGTGGGAGCTGCTCGCGGTGTCGCCCGCGCCGGCGACGGTGTGCCTCTTCCTCCGCACCACGGGGCGGGAGGAGCAACGGGCAGGTTGCTGGGACGAGCCGGTCCGAGCCGCCGAGGGGGTCGCCGTCGACGTCGACTCGTTTACCTACGTCACGGGCGTGCTCAGCAAGGACGTGATCTCCATTGCCTTCCGCCCTGACGAAGTGCAGAGCCGCATCCACGACGTGGGCCTGCCCGTGAACCTCTTCGGCGCCCCGGTGCGCCCGGCCGTCGACGCGCTGACCGCGCTCGTGACGCTCAGAAACGGGACGCAGCACGACGTCGCGTTCACCCTGCCCGCTCACGGCCGGGTCGCCTCGGTCGACGGCGAGCCGGTCCGGCCGGCCACCACCGCTCCGACCCGGCCCACGACGACGGCGGCCGCCACCACGCCACTACCCACCCGCCCGCCCACCCGCCCACCCACCGGGCCGGCCGACCCGGCCCCCACCACGACCGTGCCTCCGTCGACCGGGCGGCCCCAGCGGGTGGAGGTCGTGCCCGGCGCCACCAACCTGCGCAAGCAGGTGTTCGAGTCGGCCGTGCCCTTCGGCGCGCAGTCCGTGCTGGTCACGTTCTGGGACGGGATCGAGCCCTGCTCGGTCCTCGGCCGAGTGGACGTGGCCGAAGGGGGCCCGGCAGTCACGATCACCATCTGGACGGGCAGCGGCCCTGGCGCCGAGAACCAGGCCTGCATCGCCATCGCCCAGCAGAAGGAGACGGTGGTGGCGCTGGGGGCGCCGCTCGGTGACCGGGTCGTCCCGGACGGCGCCCGCTGAGCCATGCTGCCCTCCGCCGGCCGCCGCTCGGCGCAACGGGTCACGGTGGGTCCGCTTCCTCTTCCGCTACTGGCGCGAAAATCTTTCCTCCCAGGAAAGCTGAGTCGCACAGAAGCCCTCGGCGCGGCGTGTCGGCGCCGGTCAAGCGCCTTTCTCGAGGCCTCCCCCTGCCCCGGTACGCCGAACAGGTATATGTTTTCGACTTGCAGATAGCGACCGGGGGGTGCTTCGGCACGCTGGCGGGGCTGGCGTCGCCGGGGACGGGACAAAGGAGTGCAGCGTGAGGCGTTTCGTTGGGTTGACTGGCGTGGGACTGCTGGCGGCGTTGGCTCTTGTGGGGTGCGGATCGTCGGGGCCGAGCGGTCCCGAGCGGGCCGTCATCGCCCAGGCCGAGGAGATCTGTCTCGACACGCAGGATAAGGTCGGATCGACCCTTGGCGACGACCCGGCGGCCGACCGCGACGCCGTCCGGGAGGGCACCGACCGGCTGATGGCCATCAGCGCTCCCAGCCAGAACATCAACGCCTGGACGCTGTTCGTCCAGAGCCACAACAACCTCTGGATCGTCCTCGAGGACATCGCCCAGTCGCAACTGCCGGAGGTGAACGACCAGGCCCGCGCCGAGACGGCGCGAGCGACGCTCGTCGAGGTGCACGACAACGTCAAGAGGTACGCCTCCGACTACAACATGGTGGAGTGCGCGCGGGGGTACGGCCGTCAGAGCCGGTAGTAGTCGGTAGCATCGGCCGATCGAACCCGTCACGCCCGCCGAAGGGTGGGGTGTCCTCCACCTGTTCCTGACGGCCACGTCCCGGAGCGACGCGGAGGCGATAACGGCCGCCGTCAAGTCCTGCCAGGCCGACGACCACCAGGTTCTGACCTTCGCGGTCGTCGGCCACAAGGCGCAGTTTGGCGTCATGGCCCTCGGCGCTGACCTTTGGCGATTGCAGCGCCTCCAAGCCGACCTGCTCGCCGCCGGGCTGGACCTGGTCACGTCCTACCTGTCGCTGACCGAGGTGTCCGAGTACGCCAGGGGCATGCCAGCCGAGCGGTTGGAGCCCCGCCTCCACCCGCACCTGCCGCCCAAGGACGCCAAGGTCGTCTGCTTCTACCCGATGTCCAAGCGCCGCCACGCCACCGGTTCGGCGAACTGGTACTCGCTGCCCTACGACGAGCGCTACCGCCTGATGGAGGGCCACGGCAAGGTGGGCCGTCGCTTCCGGGGCCAGGTCGTCCAGCTGGTCACGGGATCCACGGGCCTCGACGACTGGGAGTGGGGCGTCACCCTCTTCGCCGAGGAACCGGCGGCCATCAAGGCGTGCGTCCACGAGATGCGCTTCGACGAGGCCTCGGCGGTCTACGCCGAGTTCGGCCCCTTCTACGTCGGGCTGATCGCCGACGTCGAGGTCGTCCTGGCCCGGGTGAACGTGGCCTACTAGAAAACGTCCTGAACTGCCCTTTAAACCTCAGGCTCGTCCTCTCCGTGAACCGGTTGATCCGTCGAGGTCTGGCCCGTCCCCGCCCGCGCCGACGGTATGTGCACCGGACGGTCGATGGGGCCTGAGGGTCGGCGTCACCGACATCGGCGCGGTTTTGGAGCTGCTCGACGAAGCGTGATGCTCGTCGATGCCAAGCCCTTGCCCTTCGCGGTCGATCGTTCGACGGCGCTGCACGAACCCGCCGGGACCTGGCTGACCGACGCCCTCAACGGTCGCCGCCGGGTGGGGCTCCCATGGCAGTCCATCGGCGCCCGTGGCTCGACGCCGACCTGGCGTGGATCCCGACCGTGACCGGGCGGACCGCAGCCGTGAATGGCGAGCTGGCGGGCAGCCAGCAGGTGACCGGCAAACTCGTTCCCGACGCGATGTTGGCGCGTTGGCCCTCGAGCACGGCCTCACGGTGATAAGCGCCGACACCGATTTCGGCCGGTTCCCAGGCGTGGTCCTGGGTCAACCCTCTCACCGCGTGACGCCGCCGGGCGGACCGCGCCTTTGCCGGGGCGCCCGCCTGGGGCTGCGCCCGCGCCTTCCTCACGCGGGCGCTCGGGCGCCCAGCGCGCCCCACAGCCTCCAACCGGCGATCCCCCCGCCGGACCCGGCGCGAGCGATCGCACGGCCCCCCCGGGGATGGTGGGCGGAGGCGGGCGCCGAGGCGGGCACGATTCCAGCGAGTCGCCAACTGGGCGGTCGACGGCCCAAACGAGGACTGAAACCACCAGCCTCCCTAGGGTAGGAGGCGGGCGCCGGAAGCGGCGTGGAGCAGCGGTTGGGCCGCCACGCCGAGCGCCAGCACCAGCGCGGTCGCAGCGGCCGTGCCTGCTCCCGCCCATCGGCCCAGCACCGGCACGGACGCAGGAGCGGGGTCGAGGACCATCGGCCCGATCACTCGCATGTAGTAGAAGAGGGAGATCACGGTGTTGACCACCGCCACGGCGGCCAGCCAGGCGTAGCCGCTGTCGATGGCCGCAGTGAACAGGAGCAGCTTGCCGGCGAAGCCGGCCAGGGGCGGGATGCCCACGAACGACAGCAGGGCCAGGCCCAGGGCGAGGGCCAGCGCGGGCCGGCGGCCACCGAGGCCCCGGTAGTCGTGGAGGGCGGTTCGACCCCGCAGCTCCGTCACCACGCCGAAGGCTGCCATCTGGGCGGCGGCGTAGGCGGTGACGAAGAAGACGAGGGCGGGCACCGCCGCCTCCGAGCGGCCAAGGGCGGGAACGGCCATGAGCGCGTAGCCGGCCTGGGAGACGGACGACCAGCCGAGCAGCCGCCGGAGGTCGTCCTGCCACAGGGCGCTGAGGTTGCCAACCGTCATGGTCAGCGCCGCAGTCGCGGCCACGAGCAGCCGCCAGCCGACGGCGCCGTCGGGGAACAGGGCGAGGACGCGGGCCAAGCCGACGATCGCCCCCACCTTGGGAACGACGGTGAGGAAGGCGGCCGCCGGCGCCGGTGACCCCTGGGACACGTCGGGCATCCATGCGTGAGCCGGCACCGCCCCCAGCTTGAACGCCAGCCCCACCGTCACGAGCACCGCCGCCCCCACCAGCACGGTGGGCGACGCCTCGGCCAGGGCGGGGCCTGTCTCCGCGTAGAGCGTCGTCCCGGCCGCGCCGAACATGAGCACGACGCCGGCCAGGAGCAAGGTGTTGGTCAACGCTCCCACGAGGAAGTACTTGGCGCCCGCCTCGACGGCCAGGGCCGAGCGCCGGTGATAGGCGGCCAGCACGTACCCCGTCACCGACGACAGCAGCACGCCCAGCACCAGCTCCATCGAGTCGGCGGCGCTGGCGATGGTCATGGCCCCCGCCGCGGAGAGCAGGAGCAGGGCGTACCACTCGCCGTGGCGGGCGTCGGTCGCCAACCACTCCGGCGACAGCAGCACGGTGATGGCGGTCACGGCGAGGATCACCAGCTCGGCCCACCCGGCGGCGTGGTCGAGGGCCCATGCCCCCTCCCAGGTCAGCTTCTGGGGGGTGGTGGCCAGCCGCGACCCGATCAGGGCGGCGGAGACCACGCAGGTGGCGAGGGCGATGGGCGCACCGAGCCACTGCCGGCCCCGACCGGTGAAGAGGGCCGTGACGACGACGGCGGCGGCCCCGAGGACGACCGTGATCTCTCCCGCCACCTCGCCGACGGGCACGTCAGCCGGCGCCGATCATGAGGCGGCTGGTCGCCTGCACCAGGTCGAGCAGCCAGCGGGGGTAGACCCCGATCACCACGACCAGGGCCAGTAGGCCGCCCAGCGCGGCCGCCTCGGTCCGCCGGAGGTCGGGGAAGCCCTTTCGCTCGCTCGGCAGCTCGCCGAAGAAGAGCCGCTGGAGCATCTGCAGGAACAGGGCGGCGGTCACCAGCAGGCCGAGGAGGGCGACCCCGGCCGCCACGGGATAGACGGCGAACGTCCCGATGAGGATCTGCACCTCGGCCACGAACCCGGCGAGGCCCGGCAGCCCGAGGCTGGCGAAGGACGCGAGGGTCGTGGCGAAGGCCAAGGTGCGGGCGGGACCGGCGAGGCCGCCGTAGTGGCCCAGCTCGTAGTCACCCGTCCGGGCCCAGAACGACCCGGCGATGAGGAAGAGCGCGCCAGTGATGAGGGCGTGGGCGACCATCTCCACGGTCGCGCCGGTGAGGGCGAGGGCGCGGGCGTCGGCGTTTCCGGCGGCGGCGCCCGCCACCGCGATGCCGAGCACCGTGTAACCCATGTGGTTGATCGACGTGTAGGCGATGCGGGCCTTGAGATTGCTCTGGCCGAGTCCGACCAGGGCGCCGTACACGACGCTCACCGTGGCGGCGGCGGCCAGGAGGAAGGCCCAGTCGGCGAAGGTGTCGGAGAGCATGGCGAAAGGGATGCGGATCAGCCCGTAGGCGCCCATCTTCAGCAGCACCCCGGCGAGCACGGCCGACACCGGCCCGGGGGCGTCCACGTGGGCAGGCGGGAGCCAGGTGTGCACCGGCGCCAGGGGGGTCTTGACCGCGAGACCGACGACGAGGGCGAGCAGCACCAGGCCCGCCCGGGCGCCGCCTGCGGCCAGCGGCTGCTCGGCGATGATCGTGGCCATGTCGAACGTCAGCGGGTCGGTCTCGAGGTAGAGGCCCAGGATCCCGAGCAGCATGACGAGCGACCCGGACAGGGTGTAGAGGAAGAACTTCAGGGCCGCCACCCGGGGCTGACCGTGGCCCCAGCGGGCGATCAGGAAGTACATGCCGACGAGGCTGAGGTCGAAGAACACGTAGAAGACGAGCAGGTCGGTGGTGAGGAAGAGCCCGAGGGAGACGGCCTCGAGGAACAGAAGCCATCCGTGGTACTGCCGCCCGCGGCCCATGGTGTCGACCGGGTAGGCGATGGCGGCGCAGAACACGACGGCGCTCGCCGAGGCCACCGCCAGGGCGATGCCGTCCACACCCATCCGCCAGCCCACGCCGAGGGTCGGGATCCATGGCGCCTCCTCGGTGAGCTGGAACAGCTCGGGCGAACCGCGATCGAACCGGAGCCATGCCGCGACCAGCAAGGCCAGCGGGACCACGGAGACCGCCATGGCCAGGCGGCGGGCGTCGCGCTCGCTCAGGCGGCGCCACCCGGCCAGGGCTGTCGCCCCCGCGAGCGGCAGGAGGACGGCAGCCGTGAGCACCCGCTACCTCCCCACCACGGCGAGTACGCCGAGCACGAGCGCCCCGGCCACAGCGAGCACGTAGTACTGGTGGGCCCGGCCGCTGTGCAGCCTCGGCGCGTCACGGCCGGCGTGGGTGACGAGGCCGGCGACGCCGCGCACGACCCCGTCGACGCCCGCCTCGGTCACGGTGGCGCCGATGCGGGAGAGCCGCAGGCCGGCTCGCGCCGTCGCCCGAACGCCGGCGTCCACGAAGCGGTCGTCGGCAGCCACCAGGGCGGAGGACGCCCGCCGGCCGAGGGCGGCCGCGGCGCGAACCGGGGCGTCGAGGACGGCGTTGTCGAAGCGGCCGAGGGCCCCCGCCAGCGCCAGGGCCGGGTCGACGAGGCAGGCCTTGGCCGCCCGCGGCAGCCCGAACCACTCGGCGAGCCGGTGACGGGCCGGCGCCGGCGCAGCTGATCGGGAGGCGGTTGCCGCGGCGGCGAGCACTGCCGCCACCACCGAGAGCGACAGAGCCGTTTCCCAAGAGGTCGCCGGCGCGAGGGCGCCGGCGACCTCTTCGACGATCTCCTGCGCCGACGGCCACCAAAGCAGCCCCAAACCCACCGAGGCTGCGGCCGTGATCAGGACCGCGGCTTGCTCGACGGCTCCCGGGCGCCGCTCGACGACCGGGCCGGCGCCGGCCCGCCGCCCGAAGGCGAGGAGATGGAACCGGGCCGAGTACCACGCGCTGAGCCCGCCCGCGGCGACGACCCCGGCCAGGGCCCACGGCGCCCAGTGACCGGCTGCGGCGGCGATCGCCTCCTTGGTCCACGCCGCGCCGAAGGGGGGCACGCCGGCCAGGCTCAGGGCGAGGATCCCCGAGGCGGCGGCGATCGCGGGGAGGCGGCGGCCCAGCCCCATGCGACCCAGATCGGCGCCCCCCGCGGCCTCGATGGCCACCCCGGC
>Ga0187893_10013176_pt1 | contig 11575 bp, 9 predicted proteins | sample MA1701074metaG_FD_139574 | JGI IMG/M metagenome (GOLD analysis project Ga0187893, IMG submission 139574) | White microbial mat communities from a basaltic lava cave in the Kipuka Kanohina Cave System on the Island of Hawaii, USA - MA170107-4 metaG ...
CGCTTCGCCGAACCCCGGCATCCCCTGCGACGCGAACAGCGACTGCTCGCCGGGCACGTGTGCCACGGGCGTCTGCGGGGCCGGCGGTCCCGCGACCACCGGCTTCTGCCGCGACAGATGCGGGCGGTGCAACTAGACGTTGCAACTCAAGTCAGGGACAATCCAATGCTGTAGGGAGACCCCGAAAGCGAGATCGAGTATGGCGCGAGCAACGGAGTTCTGTATCGGTATTGACAATCGACCGGGCACGCTGGCGAAACTGTGCGGCGCTCTAAAGCGCGCGAGGGTCAACGTGGACGCTATCTCTGTCTGCGAGAACTCGGAGTGCTGCTGGGTTCGGCTGGTCGCGTCGCCTACGCCGAAGGCCAAACGAGCGCTGACCAAGGCCAGGTACCGTTATGGCCAGCAGCCGGTCATCACCATGAAGGCGCACAACCGGCCCGGGGAGTTGGAGCGAGTGGCTTCAAGGCTGGGCAAGAAGGGGGTCAACATCAACTACATCTATGGCAGCAACGCTCCCGGCGAGAAGGGCGGCATGCTCGTGCTCAGCGTCGACGACTTGCCGAAGGCCGTGGCGGCGCTTCGTTGAGCGAACCTACAGCTCGATCTGGAGCCGGCGCATTTCCGCCATTTGATAGAAGCAGCTCATGACCGTGGGCACGAGAACCAGGAACGGGACGACAATGGCGCTCCATGCGGCCATGGATCGGAACGTCCCAAAGAGCACGGGCACGGTCATGACCCAGGTCATCAGCCCCGATAGCACCAGCACGGCGCCGAAGAACGCCGTCACCAGAATCACCACATGCCGCCGGTTCAGGATCGCAAGGGCGGTACAGGCCAAGGACACCGCCCCTACGCCGCCCCAGAGCATCGCCCCGGAAAGGCCGAAGCGGTCGAGGTAGAAGTGAGTCAGTCCCGCGCCGATCACTCCACCCAGCACCGCAATCGCGTATTGGACGGGCCAATAGCTGAGCACCGCGAGTAATAGGCCGCAGCCCGCGGCATACGTCAGTTGGTCATCTCCCGGTCCCGCCACGATCCCGCCGACGACCATGCCCAGGACGCCGAATGCCAGCACGACGGAGACCTTCCAGATCCGCCATCCGAACAACATCAGCGCCACACCGCAAACGATCAACGGGAACCCAACGGCGCTGTGCGAGTCGCGCAACAACGAAAGCCAGTCCTGGACGGAGGTGATCACGGCTTAGGCCCCCTTGGATAGCAAGAGTCTCGAAGCGGGCAACGCCCTCGAGAAACTCGACGGCGGCCCTGCAGGCGGTGGTGTCAGCGCGCACCCCTTAGCCTTATGACACTACGAAGGTACGATATCCGTCAGACTTTCGAGCCGGATTCGCCCTTTGCGGGAGACTTGCGGGAGAGCATGGTTTGCAGGATCAGCGACGTCACCAGGAAGCCGCCGACGCCTATGCCCGCCAGGCCCGGGTTGTTCTGGAACGCCTGATAAGACGCGGGCACGGATTTGGTGAGCAATGTCGCCATCGCCGTCGTGACCAGCGCCGTACCGATAAGGGACGTCGCGAGAATCAGCGCCCATCGGGCCGCGACGATCCCCAGACACAGACCGGTAAGCAGCGCAACAATGGCCAGCGCCTTCGTGCTCCGCGCGGTGCTCGCGTCCTTCAGCGTGACGAAAGCCCAGAACTCTTCGGCCCACTGCCGCGGCGTACGGTCGCGGTAGGCTTGTTGCTCGGTCGGTGTGGGCAGCGAAAAGGCGATCGGACTTTCGATGGACGGTTGCTGGTGTTGTTCGAACTGGCCCACATAAGGGACCAGGCGCTGATAACCGAACGTCCCCAGCACGAACGAGGAGAAGACTACTGCCGCGAGGACGCCGACCCACAAGCGCAGGGTCTGGTAACCGATGACGCCAATGAGCAGAGCCCCGCCTGCGACGCAAATCGCCGCGGGGAAGTCGAACTCGTGGGCAAAGCGCGAGCCGATTGCCCCGCCGAGGACGACAAACGCCGCGGTGAGGCCGAACTTGGCCAGCTTGGCTCCCAGGACGCTCAAGCCGACGCCTGCGACCAGCATGGCAACGGCCGCGGGAACCGCCCCGCGCAGCGCGTCGGCCGGTGCGTGCTGCACAAAAAACAGCCTAGCCTGTTCCAGCAATGTTTCGATCTCGTTCATGGCTCGCTCTCGTGCGACCCCCGACAGACAATTCTATCCCTTATTCGGCCCGGGGTGCCCACTATTCTGTGGTGATTTGTCCGTCGGGGCAGGTCGCAGCCGAAGCGAACGATTTGGCTTTGCTTGGCTTTGTCTCCACCTGGAGAGTCCTTAACTCCTTGTTTTACAAAGAGTTACAAGTGACAATCGGCACCGGGTCATAGGCAAAAGGCGATGACGCAGAATCAGGTTGTCGTAGTGACGGGCGGGGGGCGGGGGATCGGGCGGGCGATCTGTCAGCGCTTTGCGCTCGATGGGGCGCAAGTCGTGGCGGCCGCCCGGTCGATGGAGGAGTTGGAGGAGACGAAGAAGCTTTGCGAAAACGCTGAAACGCAGAAAAGCCGAAACGCCGAAACGAAAGGGGGCGCGGGGCGCTGCCATGTGCAGGTCACGGATGTTTCCATGCCGCAAGAGATCGAGGCGCTGATTGACTCGACGGTGGACCGATTCAAACGCGTGGACGTGCTGGTGAACTGCGCGGGCGTAGCGCCGACGGCCATCATCGAAGATTTAGAGCCGGAGCTTTTCCGCACCATCCTGGCCGTCAATGTAGACGCTACATACTATGGATGCCGCAAGGTCTGGGGCGTGATGAAGAGCCAGGGCGGCGGGGTCATCGTGAACATCTCCTCGATTGCCTCGGTCGATGCGTTCCCCGGCTTTGCGGCCTACGGGGCGTCGAAGGCGTGGGTCAACGCTTGGACCAAGGCCTTGGCCGAGGAGGGGCGGGCACACAAGATTGGGGTGTTCGCCGTTGCGCCGGGCGCGGTCGAGACGAAAATGCTCCGCGATGCGTTCCCGACGTTCCCGGATGCGGACACTCTGCGGCCGTCCGACGTGGCCGATGTGGTCCACGCGCTTACCGAGCCCGCCTGCCGCTACGCTACGGGCGCGACGGTGTTCGTCCGGCGGCAGGGCGACTAAGAGGAGGCTGGAAAGCATGATGAGCTTGTTTACATTTCTCGAGGCTCAGCGCGCGGCCGAGAGCGCGGCCGACGCCGCCGGCCAGGCGCGGCGGGCGCGATCCGACACGGCAGGCATCGAGACGCGGATGGACCGCGTGGTTCTCGCCGTGGAGGCGCTGTGGTCCCTGCTGCGCGACAAGGTCGGCATCACCGAGGATGAACTGGCCGCGCGGATGAACGAGATCGACCTGTCCGACGGCAAGCTCGACGGCAAGGTCCGCAAGGGTGCGGTGAGCTGCCCCAAGTGCAGCCGGCCGATTTCCCGCCGGCTCCCGAAGTGCATATACTGCGGCCAGGCCATCGTTCACGACCCCTTCGTGTGATGACCGCTCACGGTTTCTCGGCTTTCGGCGGCGGATCGGGAATGCGGCCGAGTCTTTGCCGCGTTCGTGGGCGACATTCAAGCTGAAAGAGATTGTCATGACCGACAAGCCCAGCGACTTCCTTAGTTCGGCCGAAACGGTGGACGCCCCGACCAGTGCACGGAGCGGTTCATCATCATTATCCGCTGCGCGCGGCGCCGCGCCCCTCTCCGAGCAGCCCGGCACTGTGATCGGTCGCTACAAGCTCCTTCAACAAATCGGTGAGGGCGGCTTCGGCGTCGTCTACATGGCGGAACAGCGCGAGCCGGTGCAGCGCAAGGTCGCCCTGAAGATCATCAAGCTGGGGATGGACACCAAGGATGTGATCGCCCGGTTCGAACAAGAGCGGCAAGCCCTGGCCATGATGGACCACCCCAGCATCGCCAGGGTGCTCGACGCGGGGGCCACCGACACGGGCCGGCCCTACTTCGTCATGGAACTCGTCAAGGGTGTCCCCATCACCGACTACTGCGACAAGCAGAACATGCCGTTCCGCGAACGCCTGGACCTTTTCATTCAGGTGTGCAGCGCCGTCCAACACGCCCATCAAAAGGGGATTATTCACCGGGATATTAAGCCGAGCAACGTCCTCGTGACGCACCAGGACGATAAGCCGATCCCCAAGGTGATTGACTTCGGCATCGCCAAGGCCACGCAGCAAAAGCTGACCGCGCACACCATGTTCACCCAGTTTGGTCAGTTCATGGGCACGCCCGCGTACATGTCGCCGGAACAGGCCGACCCCATCGAGCTCGACATCGACACGCGCAGCGACATCTACTCGCTGGGCGTGCTGCTGTATGAACTACTCACCGGTGCAACGCCGTTTGAAATGAGGACGTTGCGGGGGGCGGCGCTGGACGAGATCAAGCGGATCATCCGCGAGCACGAGCCGCCCAAGCCGAGCACGCGATTGTCCAGCCTCGGCGACGATCTCACGTCGGTCGCCAAACAGCGCGGCGTGGAGCCCAGGAAGATGGGCACGGTCCTGCGCGGCGACCTCGACTGGATCATCATGAAGGCCCTGGAGAAGGACCGAACCCGCCGCTACGAAAGCGCGACGGAGTTCGCCCGGGACGTCGAGCGCTACCTGAACCACGAACCGGTCCACGCAGGTCCGCCGTCGTTTTCCTATCGCCTGCACAAGTTCGTACGTCGAAATCGCAAAGGCGTTGCGGCCGGCGCCGTCGCGGCGGTCGCACTCATCGGATTTGCCGCGACCATGACCGTGCAGGCCGGTCGTATCGCCGCCGAGCGGGACCGGGCCAACCACGAACGGGAAATGTCCGACCGCGTGGTTGAGTTCCAAGGCAGCATGCTGCGAAGCATCAAGCCGCTCAAGCTGGGCGAGAGCATCGCCGCGGACCTCCGCAGCCGTATCGACGGCGCCCTGTCTGCCCGCGGCGAAGCCGACGATCAGCACGAAGCCGCGATGGCTTCACTGGATACGATGCTCAGCGAGATCAACCTGACGGACACCGCCCGGACGATCCTCGACGTCAACATCCTCGCCCCGGCGACCGCGGCCGTGGAGGCGCAGTTCGCGAGGCAACCGACGGTCGAAGCCCGGCTCCAGCACGCTTTGGCGCGGACCTATATGGCCCTCGGGCTCTCCGATCAGGCACTTGCCCGCTCGCAGCGCGCCCTGGACCTGCGGCGCGAGCATTTGGGCGAGGAGCATCGCGACACCCTGCGGACGCTCAACGTCCACGCCATGATTCTCTTTGACCTCGACCGCAACGACGAATGCGGCGACATCCTGCGAAAGATCATCGCGCGTTTCGAGCAGACGTTCGGGGCGGAGGACCCTGACACGATCCACGCGAAGGTGTGTCTGGCAGCATTGGGCGTGGACCGAAGTCAAGGCTTTGGCGGGCGTAAGCAATATGAAGAGCTGATCAAGCTTCAGGAACGAGTGGGTGGCGACAGCGACCTTCTGGCCAGCACTTTGGTCAATTACGGGATCGCCCTGATTAATCAGCATCACAACGCCGAGGCCGTCCCCCTCCTCGAGCGGGCGCTGCGCATTCGTCTCGAGCACGCCGGACCGGACGAAACCGGAACGCTTTCCGCCATGCAGAACCTGGCGAAGGCCTATCAGGCCGTCGGCCGGGCCGACGAAGCCGCCAAGCTGCAGTTCGAGGCCATGGAGCGTCTCGAGCGAACCCGGGGCACGCGTCATCCGGGTACCATCGAGGCGGTCGCCAACCTGGCCGACCTCCTTAAGGACAAAGGGGACTATCAGAAGGCCGAGCCAATTGCCAAAAAGGCACTGGAGTCGAACCGCACCATCCACGGCAACTCTCACCGCAAGACCATCAAGACCCTGACCGACGTGGGGATCATCCTGGGCATGCTCGGTCGGCACGCCGAAGCCGAGGCCTACCACATCGAAGCCTACGAGCGAGAGAAAGCCGCCAACGGTGCGGAACATCCGGAGACCATGAGTCGTTTGAACAACCTGGCTGTCCACTACTGGTATCTTGGCCAGTACCAGAAGGCCCTGGATTCATTCGCGGAGATCCTCGCCGTTCTGGAGCGGCGCTTCGGCAAGGATCACATCGAGACCGCCCACGCCATGGTCAATCTCGCCGTTGTTTACACGAAGCTCGGGCGGTTCGATGAATCCCAAGCGATCCTGGACCGGGCGTTGGCCATTCGAACCAAGACGTTCGGATTCGATCACCCCAAGACCCTGGAGACGCGGACCTCTCTCACGCACCTGACCTACGAACGAGGGGATTCGGAAAAAGCGGAACAGATGTATCGCGAACTCTTGCCCGCGAAAAAAAAGGCCTTTGGCCCCGACCATCCCTGGGTGTTGGAGTCGACGTACAACCTGGCATGCGTGTTGGAAAAGCTGGGCCGAAAGGAAGAAGCGGCTCCGTTGATGGCGGAGGTCCTGGAGGGTCGCCGCCGCGTCGTCGGCGCGAATCACTCCGAGACTCTGGACACCGCCGCCGAGCTGGCCCGCCTGCGATTCGAAGCCGGGGCAACCGAGGAAGCGCGCACGCTCTTCGCCGAGGTCATCGAGGCTCGGCGGGCGGCCGCATCGGCCGAAGGCGCATCGCCGGCCCAGCTCAACTCTTGTGCCCTCATTCTGCTCACCTGCACGGTGGAGGATCTCCGCAACCCGGCCGAGGCCCTCAAGTACGCCGAGCAGGCCAACGCGGCCACCAACTACACCGACGCTGCCTACTTGAACACACTGGCCCGAGCGCTGTTCGACACGGGCAAACCAGGCGAGGCCGTGGAAACCCAACGCAGCGCCATGGAGAAGTTGCCGGAAGGCTCACCGAAGCGTGCCGACTATGGCGAGCGCCTGGCCGAGTACGCCGGCACCGCACCATCGTAATTGCAACGACAGCCAAGGCCTTGGGATCGCCTCTACATCTTCTCGCGGAACACTGGGATTTCTCCCCTATCGTCCGAGGATGGCGATCCCCGAGGGACCGTCGCGTTCCAATCTCATTGCGCGCCTAAACCTGTACGCGGGCGCCGTTGCATCATTCGACGCAGGGACAGAGGGCGCCGTCGCAGCTAGGGTACTGCGGCTTGAAGTTTCCGCCCACGAGATCACAGGCTTCCTCGGTTAGCACCTCGCAGCACGGCTGCTCAAATACACAGCACGCGGCGGGAGGCGGGACGTAGAACTCGTAAACGCCCATGTCCACCGTATCGTTGGATACGCGGGCCAGTCGATCCAAGTCGTAGGGCAGGACCTCAGCGGTGTTACCATTCCAGTTGAGGTCGCCGGTGTCATTAGGGAGTACGGCATCGTCGCCGTTATCCCGGCATGGCGATGCGGTCGCCAGGTGATAATTGTCAACGGCGGAGTTGACGAACATCGGATCGGCGCTGAGGTTGCCGGCGCCGGGCCAGCCGCCTTGGACGACGCTGTACGCAACGCTGGTAATGTAGGAACCGCGGTTATATATTTGGTGAGCAAAAGCGGCCCCCATAGCAGTGGTATTGCCCCAAAGGATGCAGTTGCGAACGGTGGCATTGGCGTGGGGATCATACAGGGCGCCTCCGAACCGGATCGTCGCGGCATTGTACGCGAATGTGCAATTGATCAGCGTGGCGCTGAGGGTGCCGTTTGCCATGTCGATGGCGCCGCCTTCGCCGGCGTTGTTATCATGGAAGAGGCAATTCACAGCGGTGAGTGAGCAGTTGTTTGGATAGAGGAAGATCGCCCCGCCGGCGTAGGGAGGAGTGCCGGGCGTGGTGGAGCCGTTGTAGCGGAAGGTGCAGTTGATGAACTTAGGAAAACTATTCTGATAGATCAAGACCGCCCCGGCGATGTAGGCGGCCGTGTTGGACTGGAAGAGGCAATCCACAACCGTGGGGCTGCTGTCCGACAGGCTCAGGGCGCCGCCGCCCAACAAGTCGCCGTCAAAGCCGTTGATCAGGCGAAGACCGCGGAGGACCGTGGCCGAAGTGTGCCCTGAACTCCAAACGCAGCGCGTGGTGTGCCCGCCGTCGATGGTGGTCAGGTTCAGGTGCGGGGTGCTTTGCGAAGCGGCGGTTTCGGTGCCGGCGAAGCCGCCGATGATCTTGACGTTCCTGCCGTCGACCAAGGTGATGGGCGAGTGGGTGCCGGCCTTGACCCAGATGGAGTCGCCTTCTTGGGCGGCCAGGACGGCCGTAGGCAAGGTGCAGGCGTTGGCCCAGCTCGCGCAGTTGGCCGAGCCGGTGGGGGCGGGTTTGGCGTAGAGGGTTGCGCCCTGGGCGAAGGATGCGCCGGCGGACAGCGCAAGTGTGATGAGGACCCCACTGGACATACGCTTCATAACACAGACTCCTTAGAAGAAGATCACTGCTCTGGCCGGGCCTCGACGCGAACCCGCGCTAACTTGCGTGCGTCGCGCCGAGCGACGAACCCGGCGCCAAGCGGCCGTGCTCGTGTCAAAGGCAGCGGTTGAACGGACGTTCTTGCCGCCTCTCCGCGGCCGCCCGCGTTTTCCGGCCATATCTATAGATGGGGAAACTCGGCGTTCATGTACGCGCAAAATGTTTTTTTCTTCGCGCGGAGCGAACCGGGCTCGGGGTGCAGGCGGGGATGGCGCAGGCGTAGGGGAAGCCCTTGAAGGCGTCCACCACGGAGGCGATGTCGACGCCGTCGATGGTGTCGTCGGGGGTGCAGGGCGTGGAGCCATGACCCCATACGTTCGCGGCCTCGAAGGACGGTCCCACCAGGTGCCGGAAGGCGTTCACCGAGCCGGTCACGTCCAGGGAGTTGGGCAGCGCCGGAGGAGTGGGGCAGGGCACGATCTGATTCACCTCGCCCCAGCAGGCCGTGGTCCCCGCCGTCGCCGCGGAGCGCACCAGCCCGGCGGGGCCATCCGCTTGCGTCCGCACCCGGTAGGTGCTGGCCGGGCGGATCTCCGGCCCGCGGACCCTTACCGTCCCCCACTGACTGGACAGCTTGTAGAACGGCTCGGGACCGAGCCGCCCTTCGTCGCACACGCCCACGCAATCGCCGTAGGGACACTGGGCGCCGCTGGTGCAGGGCTGGCCGTTGTTGAGCCCTCCCATGCAGAACCTCGGACGGTCGGCGTCGGTAGCTCTATGGCCGACCTGTCTTGCCGACACGAAAGGCGTTGTAGTCACGTGATCGTCACCCCGTCGACCAACTTCACAGGAATCCACTTCTGCGTTGGCTCGAGCTTGAGAAGCTCGTGGACCACGCGTCGGGAGCAAATCAACTTGGGGCATGGTACGAAGTGCGGAGCCAACCATTCCGTAGACAAGTTCCAATCCTTTGCAACCTCCAATACGCTACGCGCATAGGCTGGCTGACGGCTCGGCAGCTGATAACCTAGACGCATGCAGGTTTCGCAGAACTCCGATGGCTTCAATCGTTCGACTCCCGCGCTAGCGTGCATCCGAGGCAGCACCGACGTGATCCACAGTTCAAAAAACTCTTCGCTTTCGCGCTGCGTTGTGCGCTCAATGATCGGACGAACCTCAACGCCCGACCAGCCGTGCTGTTGAATGAGCGCCACCAGCCGTCGCGACCCTAGAACCCACGGCGGTGGCTTGCGCACCAGATGGTATTTCCGCAGCGAGCGCATAGCGCCGCGCAAGGGGTCGGCGTGCTCTCGAATCCCGCTGCCACAGCGAGAACACGCGTCGCCGCCCGTGACCGACACCGGGTCGAGCGTGTCCTCGTCGTCTTCGATCCAGCAACAGCCAACGTTGCTAAGAAGCTCAGCGCTTGCCAATTCACCATTCGTTGCTGTGAGATCGCTTTGGCGTCCAACATCGAGACCTCGCGCGACGACGAACTCCTCAGTCGTGCGCTGCTCCCGACTGCCGCGCTCAAGTGTGATATATATGCGGCAGCGAACACCTTCAAGGATTCCAGCCGTTCGGCCAACGAGGTGAAGTAGGTCCTCCAGATCTCTACGTGATCCACCGATCGAATAGCGAATGCGCTCTATCATAACAAATTGGTCAGTCAGTTGTCACGCCAAGGCGCTGGAACCAATGGTTGATGGCCTCGATGGCTTCCGGGATGCCAACGTCAGTGTAGACGCGCTTATGAGCTTCGTAGATTGCTTGCCAGGAAACGTCGTCGTAGTTTCCATTGGCGCGGTAAGGGATTTCGTTGTACATGCGGCGTGTAATCGAATCCGGACCCGCACCGCGATGAAGAAGCACATCGACGAGAATTCCTTCGATATCACCAGTGTCTTGTATCCTCAGGCGCTTTGCAAATCGCACCTCGATCAAGTGGTGCGCATCCACCTTGTTCTTCGCGCGGATGCCGTGGGTTAGCCGATCGATCTCTTTCCACGGCCGGATGGCGGCGATGACGTCCTCGCCTTTCCCGGGGATGCGCTTCAGTACCTTTCCGCAGCGGCTCATGAGAGCGAGTTGCTTGTTGCTGGGCACGAAGGGAAGCAAAATACCCAACTGGGCGAGGTTGATCTTCCCCTCGCTGACCTCGTCCACGACGATGGCGAGATCGGCGCCGAGGTTGAACGCACCAAGCACCTCTACGCCTAGCTCAAGCGATTCGCCGAGCAGCTTTAGGCCTTCCGTACGGGCTTGTTTAATCTCGTCGATCAGGAAGAAGGCATCGTCGGCGATGGCATTGTAACCGCCGCGAGGAGGCGTGTATTCAAAGAAACCCCAAACGTCCCAAAAGGCGGCATAGAACTGACCATGCTGTGCGGCCGCCTTGTTGTACGCTTCCCAATTCTTCAATCCCGTCGGGTCAACAAAGCGTAGGGGGTTGCCCTTGAAGGCCTCGTAGAGGTTCATGCCGTCGACGTAGCCGAGGGGGTCATGTTGCAAGAAGCGGGCGTGGGAGGGGCCGTACGTCCGCTGGTCCCAGTGCATGGTCGCCAGGAGAGACACACCGCCGGCGCCACGCACGTCAAAGTCCAGTCGTTTGCCCTGGAACCGATACGGGTTCCTAGGCGGGCTCGGGGTGCAGGCGGGGATGGCGCAGGCGTAGGGGAAGCCCTTGAAGGCGTCCACCACCAAGACGATGTCCAGGGCGTCGATGTCCCCCGGGTCGTTGGGGGTGCAGGGCGTGGAGCCATGACCCCATACGTTCGCGGCCTCGAAGGACGGTCCCACCAGGTGCCGGAAGGCGTTCACCGTCCAAGTCACGTCCAGCCCGCTAACCGACCCGTTGCCGTCCACGTCGCCCCAGACGCGCGTCGTGACCGTGGCCGCCGCGGAGCGCACCAGCCCGGCGGGGCCATCCGCTTGCGTCCGCACCCGGTAGGTGCTGGCCGGGCGGATCTCCGGCCCGCGGACCCTTACCGTCCCCCACTCACTGGACAGCTTGTAGAACGCCTCGGGACCGAGCCGCCCTTCGTCGCAGAAGCCCTTGCAATAGCCAATCCCCAGCGGCGGGCAATCGCTGTTGGACGTGCAGGGGTTCCCGTTGTTGGACCCGCCCTGGCAGGCCTTGGGGCAGTCGGCGTGCGTAGCGCAGTCCTGGCCGTTGTTGGCCCCCCGCAGGCACTTGCTCTGCACGTAGCCGTGGAAACAGGGGGACTCGCTATCCCCGGACTCCACGGAGAGCGCCAC
>Ga0187893_10013178_pt1 | contig 11575 bp, 11 predicted proteins | sample MA1701074metaG_FD_139574 | JGI IMG/M metagenome (GOLD analysis project Ga0187893, IMG submission 139574) | White microbial mat communities from a basaltic lava cave in the Kipuka Kanohina Cave System on the Island of Hawaii, USA - MA170107-4 metaG ...
CTCGACGGGCGCGAGATCGGGCTGCTCGTCTACAACGCGGCGGTGGGCTCGGTGTCGCGCTTCCTCGACATGACGCCGGCACACATGCAGGCGATGCTCGACGTCAATTGCCGTGGTACGATGTGGCTCGTGCACGCGCTGGCGCCCGCGATGGTGGCCCGCGGCCGGGGCGGCCTCGTGCTCATGTCGTCCATGTCGGGCAACTTCGGCTCGGAGCAGCTCGCCGTGTATGCGGCCACCAAGGCGTTCACGCTCGTGCTCGGGGACGCGCTCTGGGCTGAGATGGCGCCACACGGCGTCGACGTGCTGGTCGTGCAGCCGGGGTCCACGCGCACCCCGGGCTGGCAATCGTCTCAGCCCGGCGAGCGACAGGGTCCCGGCCCGCACGTGATGGAGCCGGAACCCGTCGTCACCGAGACCCTGGACGCGCTCGGCATGCAGCCGCACCTCGTCCCTGGCGAGCAGAACCGCCAGGGTGCGGACATCCTCGCGCGCCTCCCGCGCCGGCAGGCCATCGAGCTCATGAGTCAGATGACCCGCGAGCTCCTACCGAAGCGGTGAGCCCTCGTCAGGCGTGACTGGGAATCGGAATCTGCGGTACCACGTCACGCGAGCGCGTACGAAGGGTCGGGCGGCGCTGGAGCGCCATGACTCCCCACGAGACGATGAGGCTCATCCCCACGCACGCCAGCGCGGTAAGCACCGCGTGCGCGTCGAGCGACACCAGGGGCGTCGGAACGCCGAGGGTCGGGATCACGAAGGATCCAGGGACTGGGAAGATCATGACAGCACCTCCTGTCCCCAGATACAGCAAGGTGTGTGCCGTTTCGGCTCAATGCGGCAAGGCCTTGTTTCATCGCGTGAATCACATCATGTAGAGGCACTGCCCGAACCCCGGTGCATACTGAAGTAGGCGGTGTGCCGTACAAAAACCGTCGCATTTAGTATGCGCCAGCACACCGAAAGGAAGAGTGATGGCCATCGAGGAAGGCAAGAAGGCGCCCGCGTTCACGCTGACGGACGGCAAGGGGAAGAAGGTCGCGCTGTCGGACTTCGCCGGCAAGGACGTGATCCTCTACTTCTATCCGAAGGACGACACGCCCGGGTGCACGAAGGAGGCCTGCGGGTTCCGTGACGGATGGAGCGAGCTCAAAAAGCTCGGCGCGGTCGTGCTCGGGGTGTCGGCCGACAATGCGGCGTCCCACGAGAAGTTCACCGCGAAGTACAAGCTCCCGTTCCCGCTGCTCTCCGACCCGGACCGCAAGGTGATGAAGGCCTACGGGGCGTACGGCGACAAGGTGCTCTACGGAAAGAAGACCGTCGGCGTCATCCGCTCCACCACGTGGATCGGTCCGGACGGCAAGGTGCGCAAGCACTGGAAGCGCGTGGCCGACGCCGCCAAGCACCCGGATCAGGTGCTGGAAGCGTTGCGCGCCGCCTGACTCTCCCAGGTCAGGGGCAGATGAACCCGAATCCTGGGATGTTGATGCAGCAGATCCCGAGGATGCAGACGCCCGGGCTGCACTCCTCGTTCGTCGAGCAGTTCGGCGTCCGGCACGTCATGTCGACGAAGCAGAAGCTGCCCGGAGGGCAGTCCTCGGGTTGCGAGCAGCTCGGCGGAGTGGGCGTACAGAACGAGATGGAGTTCGGGCCGATGCGAGGCGGGCAGTAGGTTCCGGGGCAGCAGGCGGCGTCGAAACCGAACGCGCTGCACACGCCGAGCGCGCAGCAGCTGCAGTCGTCCTGACACGCGGGAGTCGCCAGGCCTTCCAGATACGTGCAGGCCTGGTTCAACGTCGACGAGCCGAAGACCGTGCCGTCGCACTCCTCGCCTGTGTCGAGCGCGCCGTCTCCACAGTAGGGCTCGCACGTGCAGTCGGCCTCACATGCGCCCGGGCACGCGCCGGTGGCCGCGCCGTCACACGTCTCGCCCGGCTCGAGCAGATCGTTCCCGCACACCGGCGCCAGCCCGAGCGAGTAGTCGGAGCAGTCCGTCAGACCACCGACGGCGGCGTTCCGTGCGACGAACGAGCCCGATTGATCCGACACGATCGACGCGCCGCCGAAGAACGCGCAGGTGCGCGTCGAACCCATGGTGACGCGGATGCCGACGCTGCCGAGCGGCGCCGCGAGCGAGAGCGAAAGGTCCTTGGCGTTGACCTTCAGCACGCGTCCCTGTCGCAGTGTCAGCGTTCGTACCGGCGAGGGACCGGCAGGAGCGAGGCGGTTCGCGTACCGGTAGGTGCCGCTGCCGGCGTTCCACCCGAAGCCGGCGGGGACCGGGAGCTGCGCGATCGCACCGGGCGTGACGACTTCGATCACGGCACCGCCTGGCGCGCCCCCGGCTGGATCATCGGCGCTTCCGGGTGCGGGGAAGGCTGCCGTCGCGTCCTTCGAGACGAAGACGACCTTGCGGCTCGTCCCGCGGTCGCGGATGACCACCTTCGATCCCTCGATCGGGAAGTCGACCGCACGGCTCGGAGAGCCGAGAGCCAGGGCCACGCCCACCGTCGCCAGCGTCGCCTTGCGCATGCGAACCCCCACGACGAGAGACGCTACTCCCGCTCCGAAGGGACGGTCAAGAAGGAAATCTGGACCGGATCAGGCCTCGGGTACGAGGCGCAGCGTCAGCGGATGGGCGACGTGTCGGATGAGCACGTCGCTCCAGTACTTGCGTGCGATCTCCTCCGCCACGCGCTCGGCCATCTCCGGTGCCGCCGTGCCACGCACGCGCTCGAACTCGTGGCCCGCAATGCGGACGCCGACGACGGGTTTGGCCGTGTTCCCTTCGATGCGGTCGACGGCCCGCCGGCCCAGGCGAACGTAGAGCTGATCGTCCACCACCGCCACCCACACCTTGAACCAGTGTGAGTCCTCGCCCGCGGCGATGGTGCGAAGCTCGACGGTGTCCTCGTCCTTCCAGGCCGCCGGGGTCCATGCAGAATCGGCTCCGGCCACGAGTGATCCGAGCAGCACCAATGCCACCGTCCACGTCGCCAATCGCATGCGTCGCATCGTCGCCCCCTTGCCGGTCCTAGTCGATCTCGAGCCGGATGCTCCGGCGGGTCGTGAGCGGTGCCTCGCCGTTGGCGTCGCCGTGGTCCCGGTAGCGGAGCTCGACCGCGACGAAGAAGCCCGCGCCGCTGCCGTGTCCGGTGAAGCCGTCGTTCAGCACCAGTCCGACCTCGCAGCCGCGCAGCTCCCGGAACGGATGGGAGTGCGCGTTGTGCCCCTGACGGATGTCCCACACGAGCTCGTCGCAGGGCGCCTCGCCGTCCTCGGCGTCGGTGGCGTTGCCGCGCAACGTGACGGTCGTCCCGAGCGTGACGCTCGAGCCGTCGGCGGGACTCTCGATGGTCACGACGGGTGGCGTGTTGCCGACGACGATCTCGCGGACCGCGGGCAGGCTCTTGCCGCCCGAGCGTCCCACCACCGTGAGCTGCACGGGATAGGCCCCGGGCTGCTTGAATGTCCACCGGAAGCTCGGCTTCCGCGATTCGATCTTCTTGTCCCCGTCGAGGTTCCAGAGATACTTCACGATCGCATCGCCGCGTCGAGGCGCGCGTGACGTCTCGCCCGAGAACTCCACCTCGAGCGGCGCCGAGCCGGCCACGACGGATGCGGTGATGGCCGCCACGGGCGTGAGCGATCCCGTTGCGGAATGCTCGATGCGGCTCAGGCCCGCGTCCTCGTTGTCGCCGCCGAACGCGCTGCCGTACTCGAGCACCCACAGCGCGCCGTCCGGGCCGACGTCGAGGTCGATGGGCCGGCGGAACCGCTCCCACGGCAGCAGCCGCACGATGCGATCGAGCGTACCGTCGCCGGCCAGGTGCACCGCGGCGAGGATGTCGCGCGTCCATTCCGTCATGAGCAGCACGTTGGCGAACGGGGGAGGCAGCGCGAACGGAGCGTCGCCGGCGCCGCTCACGACGCCGGCGGTTGCGGTCCGGCCGGTGAAACCCGTCACCTCCGAGAGCGCATTGCCGAGCGCCAGATAGGTGACGGTCGCGTAGTCGTAGGCGGCGAGCGCCGGCATCCTGTCGTCGCAGGTGAACGCTCCCACGACGGAGCCGGTGGCAAAATCGTAGTCCGCATAGGGGAGGTTGGCGGCGATGCAGTGCGGCCATCCGTAGTTGCCCGGCGCGTCCGCGAAGTTGACCTCGTCGTAGCCCCGCGGCCCGCGTGCCGTGTCGCCGAGGGCATCCGGGCCGACGTCGCCCCAGTACAATCGTCCCGTCGTCGGGTCGACCGCGATGCGGAACGGGTTACGGCACCCCATGACGTACACCTCGGGACGCCCGAGCGAGCCGTCCTTCGGGAAGAGGTTGCCGTCGGGGATGCTGCCGTCGGCGTTGATGCGCAGGATCTTGCCGCGCAGGTCGAACGGATTCTGGGCGGTGCGCTGCGAGTTGAACTGCTCGCGGCCGGGCCGTTCGTCGACGGGGGCGCGTCCGTCGGACTCGAAGGGATTCGTGTTGTCGCCGACCGAGAGGAAGAGCGTGCGGCCGGGGCCGAAGGCGAGCGAGCCGCCCTCGTGGCAGCAGGCGCGCTCGCTCGGGACGCGCAGGAGGTCGGTGCGCGTGTCGAGGTCGATCGATCCGTCGCCGCGCGCTTCGAAGCGCGACAGCACGTTCTCGCCGGGCGGCCCACTGGCCGGCGGCGGGTCGGGCACGGGCTCGGAATGATAGAGGTAGACGTACGCGTTGGTGTCGAAGTCCGGGTCGAGGGCGATGCCGAGAAGTCCGTTCTCGCTGGTGGTGTCCACGTTGAGCACGGCGGCATCGGTCGTGCGGCCCGTCTCGGGATCCCAGAGCCGCAGCTCGCCCGTGCGCTCGACGTAGTAGGCGCGTCCGGAAGGCGCTATGGCGAGGGCGAGCGGGTTGCTCGCTTCGTTCGTCACGATCACGCGGCTGTAGCTGAGGGGCGCGGCCGCCCAACGGATGCCCTGCAACAGATGCTCGACGAAGCGCGGATCGTCCCAGCTCTCGGGGCGGTGGCCGAGGTTCGTGTAGAACGAACGCCCGCCGTCGAACTCCTTGTACCAGGCGACCGGATGGTCGGCCCCCATGGACGGCGTCGGCGGAAAGTTGGGGAAGATGAAGCCGGCCTCATCGACGGTGAGGAGGATGCTGTTGTCGGCACGGGGGTTTCGATCGAAGTTGTAGATCTCGTCCGTGAACGTGAAGGTGGGGTCGAGATGCGCGGTCGACGGATGGTCCGGGTCTTCCGTCGTCACCTCGACCTCGACCGGCAGGATGGGATGGCTGATGAAGTAGCCGCCGACCAGCTGCCCGTACCACGGCCAGGCGTACTCGGTGTCCGCCGCCGAGTGCACGCCGACGTAGCCCTTGCCGGAGCGGATGAAGCGCTCCATCGCGGCTTGCTGGTCGTCGTCCAGCACGTCGCCGGTGGTGTTGCCGAAGAGCACGACGTCGAAGCCCGCGAGGCCCTCGTCGGTGAAGAGATCCAGGTCCTCGGTCAGGGTGAAGACGAAGCCCGAGGTCGGCGGCAGCGCGGGGACGACCCGCTGGATGTCGGCGATCGACGGGTGCCGGAATCCCTCCGTGCGCGTGAACACCAGCACGCGCGGCGACTTGCTCGCCTTGAAGCCCTCCGAGGCAGCGCCGGTCCGCAGCGTGCCCGTGAACGTTTGGCAGTTGGCGGAATCGAGCGTCGCCTTCAGCTTGACGGGGGTGCCGCCGCAGTCGCGCCAACGCGCCGAGACGCGCAGGCGCTTGGCGCTGCGGCGCACGCGCACGCGTGTCGGCTCGCAGACGTCGAGGATCTCCGCCTGCCCTTCCGCGATGGCGAGGACGACGGGTCCGTCGCCCGACAAGGCCGGGACGTCGAGCAGGTACTGCCCGTCTTCGCAGGGAGGGCCCGGGGGACGCTCGCGCTTTGCGTCGGCAAAACCGGTGGGCAGGAGCACGGCAAGAGACGCAAGCAGCACGAGCAGACGGGGCGACGGCATCGGGCGGAACCATATGGCTGGCCGGCGGCCGGGTGCAAGGTTCAGGTTGACCGGGCGAGGACGGCATGGAATCGATTGAAGAGATGGTGCCCTGGCTATTCCTCTTGGTGAGCCTCTGGGGGGCACTGTTCACGTGGAACGTCTATCGACCCACGTATCGGCCGGCCGCGCTGGCGACCCTCAGCTTCTTCGCGGGCTGGCTCACGGCCGAGCTGGCCATGCACCACATCGCCGTCCAGCTCGTCGCGACCCTGATCTTCGTGTGGGCGGGCGCGCTCGCCGCCTGGCCCGGGTGGCTCGGCCTCTTCGTCACGGTGGCCTCTTGGGCGGCGCTCTATCGATCCCACGCCCGCGCGCGCGAAGCCGAAGACGCCATGGAGCGCGCGCTCGCAGAAGCCTTGGGCCCGGACTATCGGACGCACGTACCCGAGGATCTCGGTGACCGTCTGGCGGTGGCCCTCGACTGGCGCCGGTGGGCGCTCCCGTTCCGCATCCGTCATCCCGAAGTGGAGCGTGTGCGGAACGTCGAGTATTTCGGCTCGGGAAAGTCCCGGCTCCTGCTCGACGTCTACCATCATCGGGCGCGCCCGGCGGGCTGTCCGGTGCTCCTGCAGATCCACGGCGGCGCGTGGGTCCTCGGGAGCAAGGACGAGCAGGGGCTGCCCCTCATGAACCACCTGGCCGCCCGCGGGTGGGTGTGCGTGAGCATCAACTACCGCCTCTCGCCGCGGGCGACGTTTCCCGATCCGCTCGTGGACGTGAAGCGCGCCATCGCCTGGATCCGCGAGCACGCCGCCGAGTACGGGGGCGATCCCACCTTTCTCATCGTGACGGGCGGGTCGGCGGGCGGCCACCTCTGCGCGCTGACGGCGCTCACCGCCAACGACCCCGAGTACCAGCCCGGCTTCGAGCACGTCGACACATCGGTCGCCGGCTGCGTCGCGTTCTACGGCGTGTATGACTTCACCGATCGGCACCGCCAATACCGCAACCGCGGGCTGGCGCGATTGCTCGAGCGCCGAGTGATGAAGGTGCCCTACACGACCGGCCGCGAGGCCTGGGAGCGTGCCTCGCCGCTCAGCCGTGTGTGCGATACGGCGCCGCCGTTCCTCGTCGTCCACGGAGATCGCGACACGCTCGTGCCGGTCGAAGAAGCGCGGCATTTCGTGACGGCGCTGCGCGCCCGCACGCAGGCGCCGGTGGCGTACGCCGAGATTCCGGGTGCGCAGCATGCCTTCGAGATCTTTCCGTCGCTGCGGGCGGCGCTCGTCGTGCACGGCGTCGAGCGGTTCGTCACCTACCTCTATGCGCGGGCACGCGGGACGACGGCACGGTGCGACGACCAGGCCGCCGCTGCCGCCCCGGCGCCCGCGTCGCTCGCTCGTTGACGGTGGATCTCGTCCGCGTCGTGTCGGCGACGCGCGATCGCCGGCGCGCCGACGACGCGAGCCTCGTGCTGACGGCCCTCGGGATCGCGCACGCGGTGGAGCAGGCCGACGGTGTGTGGGAGGTGCGGGTCGCGGACGTGGACGAGGGCCGTGCGCGCATCGCCCTCGATGACGTCGAGCGCCACCCCGCCCCGGTGCGGCGGGAAGTCGGCGGGCGGCCCCCGACGCTGGCCGGGCTGCACATGGCCGTGCTGCTGGCGGCGATCTACGTGTGGTCCGGTCCGAGGGCCGCCGCCGGCCGCGCCTTCACCATCGGCGAGGCCGACGCGCGCGCCATGCTCGCGGGAGAATGGTGGCGGGCGGTGACCGCGCTCACGCTGCACGCCGACGGTACGCATCTGCTCGGCAATGCCGTCTTCGCGGCAGTCTTCGTCGGGGCGCTCGGCAGCGTCGCCGGCTCGGGGAGCGCGCTGCTGCTCACACTGGCGAGCGGTGCGGCTGGCAATCTGCTGAACGCATGGCTCCGTGCGCCGCTGCATCAGGGAGTCGGCGCATCGACTGCGGTCTTCGGGGCGCTCGGCGTCCTCTCGGGCGTGTCGTTCCTCACCCGCTGGCAGAGCGCGCAGCGGGCGCGCGCCTGGGTGGCGGTGGGCGCGGGGCTCGCATTGCTCGCGTTGTTGGGCAGCGGCGAGCGCACCGATCTGGGGGCGCACCTCTTCGGCTTCACGCTGGGCGTTCCGCTCGGGCTGTTCGTCGCGTCGCTGCCGCGGCCCCGTGCGGCGTGGCAGGTCGTGCTCGCGGCCGTGGCGCTGGTCGTGGTCAGCTGGGCCTGGCGTGCCGCGCTCGCGTCGTAGTGGCTAGGAGGCGCCGCGCGAGCGCTCGCCCGCGCGCAGCGCGCGGATCACGGAGCTGATCTCGAGCAGCTCCTCCAGCCCGATCAACGCCGAGACGACGACCAGCGAGCCGATCGCGTAGAACCAGCCGAGCCCGATGCCGACGACGGCGAGGCCGCCCAGCGTCCCGCGCAGCGCCCGCGCCAGCGCGAAGCCCAATCCCGGATCGGTGGGCGGCCGCCTGAGGTCCCGCCGCTCGCGATGGATCGCCCGCACCACCACGACCACCCCGAGGGCGGCCAGCGCCAGCGAGGGCGCCGTCCGCCAGGGAGCGGTCAGCAACGCGGCCAGGAACGACATGGTGAGAGTCCACCGCCGTTGCGGACCGGATGCAAGGGGAGGGCTCTACGCGACGATCGGGAGTACGCTCTTGGGCTGCAGGTGCGTGCCGATGAGCATGCCGCGCTCCCGGTACTTGTGCTCGGTGCGCTCGGTGATCAGGCCCAGCCGCACGAGGTTCGGCATCACCGTGTGCATGTACACTTCGCTGTTGATGGCCGGCCACTCCGGCAGCGAGTGCATGAGCTGCACGACGTTCTGCCCGTCGAGCCCGTACTTCGGGCCGAAGAGCTTCATCATGTCGAGCTGCTGGTTGGCGTTGAGCGTCTCGAGGATGTCGAACGCGAAATCCTCCATCTCGGCCAGCTCTTCGGGGGTCGAGTCCTTCACCACGCGTCGCATGGTGAGGATGCCGAAGGCGGCGTGGCGGGCCTCGTCCTGGTGCACGCGCGTGATCATGTCGGCGATCAGCGGGTTGGAGTTCCCGCGCTGCACGAGCTCCATGATGCCGACGGCCATGCCCTCGAAGAGCGTCTGCATGCCGAGGGTCTTGGTCTTCCACGTGGGGGCGGCGAGCAGCTTGTCGAGGAGCACCTTGAGCGTCGGGTCGATCGGCTGGATGACGCCCATCTTGCGCGCCAGGAACTTCGAGAAGACCTCGACGTGCCGGACCTCGTCGATCACCTGCGAGCCGGCGTACCACTTGGCGTCCATGGTCGGGCACGCGTTGGTGAGCTGTCCGCAGAGCTGCAGCGCCGCCTGCTCGCCGTGGAGCAGCTGCGAGACGAGATGCGAGAACTCGTCCCACGCCGCCTCGCGGCAGGTGGCCTCGTCGGCGCCGAGCTGTGTCAGCACGCTCGAGAGGAGCGACGCGCCTTCGCGCGGCATGAACCACTCGTCGCGCGGAAGCGGCGTGGACCAGTCCAGGTCTTCCTCGGCGTTCCACTGGCCTTTCTTGCCGCGCTCGTAGAGCGCGCGCAGCTCCTCGACCTCGCTGCCGTACTCCCACGTCCAGTGCAGGTTGAGCGGCACGTCGACGTCGATCTTCTTGCGCAGCCGCGCGATCTCGACCTCGTCGACGACGTCGACGACCTCGAAGTCTCCCACCTTGCGCCGGTAGTCCGCCAGGATCTTCTCGCTCATGCCTTGCTCCCTTGTAGCAGGCCCCCGTGGAGGAGAGCCTTCACTTCCAATTTGCGCCGCCGTACTTCGGCGGCCGAGAGGATGGGCCGGCCGACGAGCTCGTCGCCGAACTCGCCGGAGGCGAAATGATAGATGGTGATGCCGATCAGGCTCTGGAGCGTGTGGGCCACGCTGGAGAGCCGGAACACGCCGGCGGCCATGCCCTCGCGCAGCAGCTGCCCCATGCTGCCCACGATCCGGCGCAGCGTGGCGTTCGCGTCGCGCTCCTCCGGCAGGTCGCCGGCCAGCTCGTCGTCCTCGAACAGCGAGCGCAGCAAGAGCCGGGGATACGTCGGATGGGTGGCCAGCTCGTCGATCAGCGCGTCCATCAGGCGATCGAGCCGGGAGAGCGGGGCGCCGCCCTGGGCGAGCGCGCGCAGCAGCGTCGCTTCGAGGCGGGCGAGAATGCGGCCGATGACGGCCGCATAGAGCGAGGCCTTGCTGTGGAAGTGATGGAAGAGGGACGACTTGCCGAGCCCGGTGCCGTCCGCGACCTCGGAGAGGCCCACGCCCGCGAAGCCGCGGCGCGCGAACAACGCCTCTGCGACGTCGAGGATCTTGTCGCGGGACGCCTGCCGTTGGGGGGCTGCTTTCATCACCGTCCGATCGGTCCATTCGTACCGACCGATCGGTCGGGTGTCAACAAGGGCCTAGTTCGAGCCTGCCCGCGACCCTAGCGGCCGGCCCCCGCGCCGCGCGGGGGACCGACGACATCCGCCTTCAAGAGGCTGGCGCGCCATTCTGGCGAAAGGCGATGAGCCCTGCCTTGGTCCCCCGAGGTGCCAACAGCCGGACAAACACCGTCGACATGGGGACCCGGCCGGACGCGACCCCCCGCGGGCAGCCGCGCGGGCCGGCTACGCGGCGCGGATGGGGGGCGGGATGGCATGGAGGGCCTCGACGGCGTCGTCGTCGAAGGGTGCGGGCGCCGGCAGCGCCGCGTGCAGCGTCTCGAGGCAGCACTCGATCCAGCTGCGCTCGGCTTCGAGGTGCAGGCGATTGCGTTCGGCGGCGAGCTTGCGGAGCGCGTCTTCGGTGGCCGTGGCGGGCGCGATCGTCAGCGGCACCTCGTTGGCGAGTTCGCGCTCGCAGGCGGCGAGGCGCGCGGTCATTTCACGCACGAGACTCCCCGGATCGCGCTCGCCGAACAGGACGAGCTTCGTGAGCATCGCGTCGCGCGGCAGCCGCGGCAACGGTGCCGGCGTGCGCAGCCACGTGCGCAGCTCGGCGCGTCCCGCGTCGGTGATCGTGAACTGGCGGCGCGGACGAGGGGAGCGTTCGAGCGTACGCCCGCGGGCCCAGCCACGGCGCTCGAGCTGCGAGAGCGCCTCGTGGATCTGTCCCATGTTGACGGGCCGGTCGCCGAGCCGCTGCGAGATCGTGCGGCCGAGCCGGTAGCCGTGCTCATCGTGGTCGGCGAGTTCGCCGAGAATCGCGTGAAGAAGAGACATCGCTTTCAATCCTCCTGCGCAGTGCTTCATGAGCAACGGTCATGCCGAAGCGTCGCGCGCCCGCCGTCCCTGGAGAATTCGATACGTCCGATCGAAACACGCGGGAAAACCCAATGTCTCCCGCGTATCGCTCCGACCCGACGTGTCCTTCCGATCCGCGGATCGGGAAGGCGCCATGGCACGCGACGCCCGGAAACCCGCTAGGCGGAGCGAGCGGAGCGGCGCCGCTGGCGCAGCATCTGGCGAATGGCGGCCGGATTCAGGTCGTGACGCGCGCACAGCCGCTCGAACGAGTCGGGATGGACGCGATCCGGGCTCTCGAACCAGCGCTCGAGCTCCAGGAACGCCCGGCGGCCGCACGGATCGTCGCTGCACATGAGAAGATAGTACCGCTCGATGGCGTCGAAGAGC
>Ga0187893_10013179_pt1 | contig 11574 bp, 13 predicted proteins | sample MA1701074metaG_FD_139574 | JGI IMG/M metagenome (GOLD analysis project Ga0187893, IMG submission 139574) | White microbial mat communities from a basaltic lava cave in the Kipuka Kanohina Cave System on the Island of Hawaii, USA - MA170107-4 metaG ...
CCCCGGTCGGCCTCTTCTTCACGTTCCACCGCGATCTCGAGCTCGGCACCTGGCTCGACATGGGCATGTTCATCCAGAGCGTGATGATCGCCGCGCGCGGCCAGGGCCTGCACACCTGCCCGCAGGCCGCGTGGATCGAATATCCCGAGACCGTGTCCGCCGTGCTCGGCCTGCCGCCGGAGGAGCAGCTCGTTTGCGGCATGAGCTTGGGCTATGCGGACGAAAACGCGATCGTGAATACGCTCACGACCGTGCGCGAGCCGTGCGAGACGTTTGCGGTGTTCCGCGGGTTCTAGCGCGTCATCGCTTCTTGCGCGCGGGCGTGCCCCGCGCCAGCGATTCCTCGAGCCGGTCGAGCAGGCGGCGCAGCTCGCGCGATTCGCCCGCCGAGAGCCCACCGAGGATTTCCTCCTGGCGGGCGCGCATGCGCGGCACCATCGCCTGATAAACCTCCCAGCCCGCATCGGTGAGCGAGACGCCGAAGGTACGGCCGTCGCCGGGCCGGGAGGTCTTCACCACCAGGCCGCGGTCGAGCAGGCATTTGAGGGCGCGGCTGATCTGCGCCTTGTTCTGCGTGCCCATGCGGCGGATATCGGCCGGCAGCAGCTCGCCGTGGACGGCCATGATCTGCATGACCTTCCAGTCCTTCATCGCCAGCTTGTGCTGCCGGCGGTGGCGCTCCTCGATCTCGCGGCTCAGGCGCTGCGCCAGCACCGAGAGCCGGTAAGGCAGGAACGCGCCGAGATCGAGAATCTCGCGCCCGCGCCCGTGCTGCTTGGCCCTGCCCATCGTCTTTCGAAGCCCTCGCGGCCGAGGGATAGCACTGTTTGCGCCAGCGGGACAAATCCGCGCACTCGTTTCGGGCGAAACGCCGTTGATCATTTGTTTCAGTTGAAACGAAATCGCGAGTTTGTTTCAATCGAAACGAAACGGCCGCCACGGCCGCGACAGCCAAGGAGACTCCATGGACGCCCAAGCCAAGGCCGCGCCGCTGGCCGGCGCGCGCATGCTGCACACGATGCTGCGCGTGCACGACCTCGAGAAGTCGCTCGCCTTCTACACCGGCCTGCTCGGCATGAAGCTGCTGCGCAAAAAGGACTATCCCGAGGGCAAGTTCACGCTCGCCTTCGTCGGCTATGGCGGCGAGGCCGGCCACACCGTCCTCGAGCTCACGCACAATTGGGGCAACGCGCCCTACCAGCTCGGCACCGGCTACGGCCATATCGCGATCGCCGTCGACGACATCCACGGCGCCTGCGACGCGCTCGCCAAGGCGGGCGTGAAGATCCCGCGTCCGGCCGGGCCGATGAAGGCCGATCCCTCGATCGTCATCGCGTTCGTCGAGGATCCGGACGGCTACAAGATCGAGCTGATCAGCCGCGATTCGATCGGGCGCTAGCGGGCATGATCACGTTCTACACGTGGCACGGCCCGAACAGCCGCAAGGTCGCGATCATGCTCGAAGAGATCGCGGCGCCCTACACGGTGAGCCTCGTCGACATCGCCAACGGCGAGCAGCACAAGCCCGACTTCCTGCGCATCTCGCCCAACAACAAGATTCCCGCGATCGTCGACCACGACGCGCCGGGCGGGCCGCGCAGCGTCTTCGAATCGGGCGCGATCCTGCTTTATCTCGCCGAGAAATCGGGCCGCTTCCTGCCGAAGACCGGCCAGGGGCGGGCGGACGCGCTGTCGTGGCTGTTGTGGTCGATGAGCGGACTCGGCGCGACACTGCCGCAGTTCCACTATTTCGGCGACCGCGAGGCCGAGACGCAGCCGGCCGTGCTGACGCGCTTCTACGACGAGACGGCGCGCCTCTTCAAAGTCCTCGAGCGGCGCCTTGCCGAACGCGAGTATCTGGGCGGCGACGAATATTCGATTGCCGACATGCCCACCTACGCCTCCGCCGTGGGCCAGCTTCCGAACATCGGGAAGAAGCTCGCCGAGAAGCTCGGGCCCATCCCGGGCATCGAGCGCTGGCTCAAGGCGGTCGGGGCGCGGCCCGCCGTGCAACGCGGCATGCGCGTGCCGTCCTAGCGCGGCTCGGCGATTTCCTCGGCCGAGCGTTAGTCGAAATCCCGCGCCAACTCGGCGCGCACCGGCTCGGACACGCGCGCCATGTGCGCGTAGTTGGGGTGCGCGATCTCGAGGACGACCTCGGCGCCGGACTGCTTGAACGCGGCGACCGCCTCCTTCGGGAATTCGAAGCGCAGGAAATGCACCGACGAGGTCTTGCCGTCGGCGCGCGTCCTCTCGTCGTCGCCGATCTGCTGCGCGTGGACGCGCGCGCCGCCCGCCACCATGTAGATCTGGAGCTCGACGCCGCCGAGCCGCGCGAGCTCGCGCGCGCGCCGCGCCGGGTCCTCGATCTCGAACATCAGCGTGGCCACGAGTTCGCGGCCTTTCGGGATCAGCGGATTGTAGGCCTCGAGCTCGCTCGCGACCTGCTCGTCGCCGCCCTTCTCGATCGCGAGCATTTCGTGCACCTGGTGCAGCATCGTCTCGTAATTCTCGAAGTAGAAGGTGGCGAACGGCCCCACCTCGATGCGCCGCCTGGCCTTCGTCGCGGCCATCGCCTTGCGCCGGTCCTTGCGCTCTTTCTCGTAGACCGAGATCGGCAAGATATCGGCGCGGGTGATTTCGTGTTTCATGAGATTACCTCGTCGGCCGGCGCCGAAAGCGAAAGTGAACAGGAGGCATGGAGACGTGGAGAAGGCGGTTTCACCCCGAGGTCACAGAGGAAGTTCTATTGCGCGCCAAAGGCGCGCGAAAAACACCCTCTGTGATCTCTGTGCCTCTGTGGTGAACCTTCCTTCCCTCCACGCCTCCACGTCTCCTGTTCACTTCCGCTTTCCGACGATCAATCGGCCAACCCATATGACATGGCGAAGAGTTCGATCGGGTGCGGGGCGCGGACGGGCATGATCTTGCCTTCGGCCTCGATGCGCTCCATGCCCTGGAGAACGTGCATGCCGGCGAGCGGGCACTCGGACGCGACGAATTGCTTCTTCGCCTCCGCCGCCTGCTTGGCGACCGGGCGGCCGACCTTCATCGCCGTCTCGAAATTCGCCTTCATCACGCCCCACGAGCCGCCATGGCCCGAGCAGCGCTCGATGACCTTCAAGTCGATGCCGGGGATGAGGCGCAGCATCTCGGTGGCCTTCTGGCCCATGTTCTGCGCGCGCGAGTGGCACGAGATGTGAAGCGTCACGCCGCCCTCGAGCGGCTTCAAGCCGGGCGCGAGGCCGGGGCCCGGCTTCTTCGCGAGCTCGACGATGTATTGCGCGGCGTCGCGCGTGGCCTTGCCGAGTGCCTCGATTTCGGGATGGCCGGGCAGGATCAGCGGCCACTCGAACTTCAGCATCAGCGCGCAGGACGGCACGAGCGCCACCACGTCGTAGCCCTTGTCGACATAGGGCTTCAGCCCGGCCGAGACCTTCTTGGCGCTTTCGGCGACGGCCGCGATGTCGCCATGCTCGAGCAGCGGCATGCCGCAGCAGCCGGGATAGACGACCTCGGTCTCGACGCCGTTATGCGCGAGCACGCGCATCAGCGCGGTGCCGATATCGGGATTGTTGTAGTTCGAGAAGCAGGTGGCGAAGAGCGCGACCTTGCGCCCGTAAGCCGGCGCCGCTTTGTTGATCTCGGGCTTCTCGCTCTTCGCGCGCTTTTCGAGCGTGCGGCGATGATACTTCGGCAGCGCCGCGTTGCGGTCGACGCCGGCGACCTTCTCCATCAGCGGGCGCGTGATGCCGTTGTCGAGCTTGCTCGACCAGTTCGCGAGCCCCGCGATGTGCGAGCAGGCCTGGCCGTTGCGGTCGGTCTTGGTGAGCTGCTTCTCCCAGAAGCCGGGGATTTCGCCCTTCCTATGCTCGACCGCGCGGTAGCGCAGCATCAGGTGCGGGAAATCGATGTTGAACTCGTGCGGCGGCACGTAGGGGCACTTCGCCATGAAGCACATGTCGCAGAGCGTGCAGGCATCCACGACTTTCTTGAAGTCGGCGGTGGCGACGCCCGCCATCTCCTCCTCGCCGGCCGCATCGACGAGGTCGAAGAGCCGCGGGAAGCTGTCGCACATGTTGAAGCAGAGCCGGCAGCCGTGGCAGACCTCGAAGACGCGCCGCATCTCCTTCTCGAGCGCGGCCTCGTCGTAGAAATCCTCCGACTGCCAATCGATCGGAACACGCTTCGGTGGCTCGAGGCTGCCTTCGCGCATCGTGCTAGCTTCGGTTACGGATGAAATGCTTGTCGTCCCCGCGAAAGCGGGGACCCACGCGGCTTCTCCATCCGACGGGCCTTCGCGCGAACGCACGTCGCCGGAGAGATGGGTCCCCGCTTGCGCGGGGACGACAAGGTGGGGCTAGAGGAATAACGTGCGGGGCGGCTCGTTGCGCCGCCCCGGCACATCGCGAGTTTCACGCGACTTCGTTCAACGCCTTCTGGAAGCGGCCGGCGTGGCTCTTCTCGGCCTTGGCGAGCGTCTCGAACCAGTCGGCGATCTCGTCGAAGCCTTCCTGGCGCGCGGCGCGGGCCATGCCCGGATACATGTCGGTGTATTCGTGCGTTTCGCCGGCGATCGCGGCCTTCAAGTTCTTCTTCGTCTCGCCGATGGGCTCGCCCGTCGCCGGGTCGCCCACTTCTTCCAAGAACTTCAGATGGCCGTGCGCGTGGCCGGTCTCGCCCTCGGCGGTCGAGCGGAACACGGAGGCCACGTCGTTGTAGCCTTCGACGTCGGCCTGTTGCGCGAAATAGAGATAGCGGCGGTTGGCCTGGCTTTCGCCGGCAAACGCGGCTTTCAAGTTGCCCTCGGTCTTGCTGCCTTTGAGACTTGCCATGATTGCGAACTCCTCCTCGAGTGACAGGCAATTCAAGGATCCCGCTCGGGGATCACGCCGCGCGGCAATTCGGGGACCCGCAACGGCGCGAGGGCGGAGTCCTGCTTCGGACACTGAACCACAGACTCCCACCCTTCCCGCATGCACTATGGGCGCGCGCCGGAGGGCATGTCAAGTAGTTTAGAACTGTTCTAATGAGGGTCGGGTATGCGGCGCTAGCCGCGGCGCAGGCGCACGATCACGTCGATGCGCGAGACCTCGGTGCCCTTGGGCGCCGTGGGCACGCCTTCAACCGAAAGGCCTTCGGCCGGGATGTCGACGAGGCGCCCGCCTTCTTCGAAGAAGAAGTGATGGTGGTCCGAGGTGTTCGTGTCGAAATACGCACGGCCCGCTTCGACCGCGACTTCGCGCAGCAGGCCCGCCTGCGTGAATTGGTTCAGCGTGTTGTAGACCGTCGCCAGCGAGACGCCGACGCCGGCTTCGTCGGCCTCGGCATGCAGCTCGTCGGCCGTGATGTGGCGGTCGCCCTTCTCGAACAGCAGCCGCGCCAGCGCGAGCCTCTGACGCGTGGGCCTCAGGCCCGCGGCGCGCAGGCGCTGCAGCAACTCCGCATAGGGGCGGTTGGCGCTCATGGGCGGAAATATAAACCTTCCGTCCCCCGCTTCAAAGGCCCAAACAAGCTCTTAGGACGCCGTTTGGAATCGATTTAACGAGTCGTGAAGCGGCGGCGAGGCCGCGCCTCATCCTTTTCCGGGGACCACGCCCATGCCGACGATGCGGTAGCCGCAATCGACGGAGTGGATCTCGCCGGTGACGCCGCCCGAAAGCGGCGAAACGAGGTAGAGGCCGGCGTTGCCGACCTCTTCGAGCAGAGGATTGCGGCGGAGCGGCGCGTTGGACTGCGTCCAATTGTAGACATAGCGCCCGTCGGAGACGCCGGCGCCGGCCAGCGTGCGCATCGGCCCGGCCGAGAGCGCGTTGACGCGGATGCCGTTCTTGCCGAGATCGGCGGCGAGATAGCGCACCGACGCTTCGAGCGCGGCTTTCGCGAGTCCCATCACGTTGTAGCTCGCGAAGACGCGGCGCGCGCCCTCGAAGGTGAGCGTCAAGAGCGCGCCGCCGTTCTTCATCAGCGGCTCGGCGCGGCGCGCGAGATCGGTGAACGAGAAGCAGGAGATGTCGAGCGTGCGCAGGAAATTGGCACGGCTCGTGTCGACATAGCGGCCTTTGAGCTCCTCGCGGTCCGAGAAGGCCAGCGAGTGCACGACGAAATCGAGCGCGCCCCATTTCGCCGCGATCTCGGCGAACAGCGCATCGAGGCTCTTCGCGTCCTCGACATCGGCCGAGAGAATCAGCTTGGCGCCGAGCTCCTCGAGCAGCGGGACCGCGCGGCGGCCGAACGCCTCGCCCTGATAGGTGCAGGCGAGCTCGGCGCCCTGCTGGCGCGCCGCGCGCGCGATGCCGTAGGCGAGCGAACGGTCGTTGGCCACGCCCAAGACGAGGCCGCGCTTGCCCGCCATGAGACCCGCAGGTGCGTTCATCTCTCGGAAGTCCCCGATATGCAGGGAAAGGATTAGCAGGGAGGCGTGGAGGCGGGGAGAAAATTATTACGCCAACGCCTTGTAGAAGAACGCGCAGTCGTCGACGGTGCCGCCGTCGGGGGCGACAGCGTAGCGCGGGATAATGCCGAGCAGCGTGTAGCCGAGATCGTGATAGAGGCGCTCGGCGGCGCTGCCGCATTGCGTATCGAGCGTCAGCAGCTGGCGGCCGCGCCGGCGCGCTTCCGCTTCCGCGGCCGCCATCAGCGCCTTGGCGAGGCCGAGGCGCCGCGCGCGGCGATGGACGAGCAGCTTCTTGATGTCGGCGCGGTGCGGCTGGTTGGGCGGCGTGTCGATACCGAGCAGCACGGTGCCGGCGAGGCGCCCCTCGTGGCGCGCGCCCAGCATCACCGTGCCGCCCGCCGCCATGCTCGCGATCGTGCGCCGCCAGAAGCCGCGCGCTTCTTCATGCGTGAACGGCTTCACGAAATTCACGCTCGCGCCGCCATCGACGCAATCCCAGAGAATGTCCGCGAGATCGTCGATCTCCATTTCGGCCTGCGCGGCAGTAAGCAAAACGATGGCGGCCATGCCGTACCTCTTGTGAACGAGCAGAAGACAACAGGAGGCGGGGAGACGTGGAGAAAGAAAAAAGGGCGCGCAAAGCGCGCCCCAAAAAACCTTCTCCACGTCTCCACGCCTCCTGTTTTCTTCGCTTTACGCGTCGTAGCGCTTGAAGACGAGGCAGGCGTTGGTGCCGCCGAAGCCGAAGCTGTTGGACATCGTCACGTTCAAGTCGATGCCGTCCTTCCTCTGCGTGACGAGCGGCATGCCGGCGGCCTCGGGATCGGGCTCGTCGACATTGGCCGAGGCGGCGACGAAGCGGTCCTGCATCATCATCAGCGCGTAGATCGCCTCGTGCACGCCGGCCGCGCCGAGCGCGTGGCCGGTCAGCGACTTCGTCGAGTTGAAATAGGGAATGCGGTTGCTGCCGGGCGCGCCGAACACCTCGCGGATCGCCTTCAGCTCCTGCGCGTCGCCGATCGGCGTCGAGGTGCCGTGCGTGTTGATGTAGTCGACCGGCTCCTTGATGCCGTTGATCGCGAGGCGCATGCAGCGCGCGGCCCCTTCCCCCGAGGGCTGCACCATGTCGTGGCCGTCGGACGTGGCCGCGTAGCCCGCGACTTCCGCGTAGATCTTGGCGCCGCGCGCCTTCGCGTGCTCGAGCTCCTCGAGCACGACGCAGCCGCCGCCGCCCGAAATCACGAAGCCGTCGCGCTTCGCGTCGAACGGGCGCGAGGCCTTGGCGGGCGTGTCGTTGAAGCCCGAGGACAGCGCCGGCATCGCGTCGAACAGCACCGAGAGCGACCAGTGCAGCGATTCGCCGCCGCCGGCGAACATGACGTCCTGCTTGTCCCACTGGATCAGCTCGGCGGCATTGCCGATGCAATGCGCGCTGGTGGAGCAAGCCGAGGTGATCGAGTAGTTGACGCCCTTGATCTTGAACGGCGTCGCGAGCGTCGCGGAATTCGTGCTCGACATCGTGCGCGGGACCATGAAGGGCCCGACGCGCTTCGAGGATTTCTTCTCGCGCAAGAGATCGGCGGCCGCGACCTGGTCCTTCGTCGAAGGTCCGCCCGAGCCCATGATGAGGCCGGCGCGCTCATTCGAGACGTCCGCTTCGCTCAGGCCCGCATCGGCGATCGCCTGCTGCATCGCGACGTGATTCCAGACGGCGCCGTCGCCCATGAACCGGCGGAGGCGCCGGTCGACGGCCGTCTCGGGATCGAGCGTGATGGCACCATGCACGTGGCTGCGGAAGCCCATCTCCTTGTATTCGGGCGCGAAGACGATGCCCGAGCGCCCGTCCTTGAGCGCCTGGCGGACCTCGCCCTGATTGTTGCCGAGCGAGGAGACGATGCCGATGCCGGTGACGACGACGCGTCTCATGACCCCTAAGCCTCGCCAGCGACGAACAAGCCGACCCGCATGTCGCTGACCTCGTAGATGACCTTGCCGTCCGCTTCGAGCTTGCCGTCGGCAATCCCCAGGACGAGCTTTCCGGTTCGCAGGCGCTTCATATCGACCGTGTAACGCACGAGCTTGGTCGTGGGCAGAACTTGGTCGCTGAACTTGGTCTCGCCCACGCCGAGCGCCCGCCCCCGCCCGTGCAATCCGCGCCAACCGAGCCAGAAGCCGGTCAACTGCCAGAGCGCGTCGAGCCCGAGGCAGCCCGGCATCACCGGGTCGGACTCGAAATGGCAGGCGAAGAACCAGAGGTCGGGCTTGATGTCGAACTCGGCGACCGCCTGACCCTTGCCGTGCGCACCGCCTTCTCCCGATATGTGGACGATGCGATCGAACATCAACATCGGCGGCAGCGGCAGGCGCGCATTGCCCGGCCCGAACAGCTTGCCGTGCCCGCAGCTCAGCAATTCCTCGTAGCTGAACGCATTCTTGGTGCGGAAATCGGACATGGCCGGGCCGGCCGCGCTCCCCTGTTTCTCCTGTGATCCCAGTGTCTTGGCACCCGAGCGCAAAGACCCGGCCGCACCCTCTCGCGTCCCCGGCCCGAGGGCTTCGGGCCGTGGCCGGTCAAGGATCTGCGGGTCGGGTTCGAGGCGCACGGGCGCCAAACCTCGGTTCTTATCCGAGGGTATAGGGAGGCGGTTTCGCGATCCCAAATTTATTTTCGCCGCGCCGTGGATAAGGGCGCCAGGTCACCCCGCGAGGAGGGCGTCGGGGCGGTCGGTGAAGACGGCGCTGACGCCCCAGGCGAAGAGCTGGCGCGCGCGCGCGCTATCGTTGACCGTGTAGCAGAGCACCGGGCGGCCGGCCTGGCGCGCGATCGCAATCTTGCCGGCATCGAGCGGCTTCTGATCGATGTTGAGCGTGGCCGCGCCGAGGCGTTCGAGCTGCCCGCGCCAATCGCCTTTGAGCTCCTGCAACAGCAGGCCGCGCGGCCACCGCGGCGCCACGGCCTGCATCGCCTCGAGCGCCTCCACCTCGAAGCTCGAGATCAGCGGCGGCGCGGCCGCGCTGGGCCAGTGCTTCGCGAGGATGCGCGCGAGCGCCTCGGCCATGGTGCGCGCTTCCGGCTTGCCGGTCTTGATCTCGATGTTGGCGCCGAGGCCGAGCTCGCCGAGCAGCGCGATCGTGTCGACCAGCGACGGTACGCGCTCGCCGGCATGGGCGCCGCCGAACCAGGCGCCGGCATCGAGCGCGCCGAGCTCGGCGAGCGAGAGATCGACGACGCGCCCGCGCCCGTTCGTCGTGCGCTTCACGTCCTCGTCGTGCATCAGCACGAGATCGCCCTCGCGCGTGAGCCGCACGTCGAACTCGACCCAGCGCGCGCCCTGCGCCGCGGCCTTGCGGATCGAGGCGAGCGTGTTTTCCGGCGCATAGGCGCAGGCGCCGCGGTGGCCGATGATCTTCGGGATTTCGAGCGCAGGCATGAGTAAGGATTGAACCACAGAGGACACGGAGAACACAGAGGAAGATGACTTGCGCGCGCTTAGGCGCGCCAATTCGCTTCTCCGTGTCCTCTGTGTCCTCCGTGGTTAATCTTTCTTCCTGCGTTCAATTCAGTGATGCCGGCGCGGATGATGCTGCGGCTCGCCCGAGCCGGTGTAGCCGCGCAGCTTGTTGTAGTCGGCGACCTGCTGCGGCGTCAGCAGCGGCCGGGATTCGATATGCGCCATGAGGTGCACGGCGCGGAGACGGCCCATCAGCGCCGCGATCTCGTCGGTCTTGCTCTTGAGCAGGGCGGCATCGATGCGGCCCTCGGCGAAGGCGGCGTCGAGCTCGCGCTCGCGTGCCACGATCTCGTGGCCCAGCGCCGCGGCCGCGGCGGACATGCGCGCGCGAATCACCTCGATCGCGCGGCGCTGATCGTCGGAGAGCTTGAGCGCGGCGGCGTGCTCGAGGAGGTGCATCGGGCCGGGATAGCCGTTGAGCTCCGCCGCCTTGGCGAGACCCATGCCGCGCCCGGCGAGGAGATCCGCGACCTCGGCATCGGAGAGCGCCTTGACGGCGCGCTTCTCCTGCCCGGCATAGGGCTGATTCCCATGCTGCGCCGACGCGTCGGAGGCGCCGGCAAGGGCGAGGATGGCGGCGATGGCGGCGAGCGGGCGGATCATCCGTCCCCCTTAGGGGATTTCCGGGCGCCGCTCAATCGTGCTTGATGCGAATCCGCCGGCGCCCGCGCCGCGGCGGCGGCGGGCCCTTGCCGCCGTTGCTGCGCGGATGCGGCGCGCCTTTCACCCGCGGAATGAGCAGGCGGATCGCCTCGGGCATGACCGCGACGTCGATCTCGGGCGCCCGCTTGTGCTCGCCGGTCAGCGCGATCTTGTCGTCGATGTGCAGCTTGCTGCCGCGCCAGACGCAGTGAAGGCGCCGCCCCTTCACGGTGGTGAGGTGCGGCGCATCGCGCCCGCCCTCGAGCCGGTGCTTGATGTAGTCCGCGAACTCTTGCCGTTGCTCCTCGCTCAACAGCACGAAATCGAGCAGCCCGTCGGCGGGATCGGCGTCGCGTCCGAGACGAAGGTTGGGGCCGAGATAGGGCATGTTCATCGCCTCGAGCAACAGGAAACTGCCCGAGACCTTGGTGCCGTCGATGGTCACCTCGAAGGCCTTGGCCTTGAAGTCCGGCAGATGATCGGCGAGCGCGTGCAGGCCGCTCATCAGATGCGCTTCCTTCGAGGAGAACAGCGTCTTGTAGTTCCCGTTCTCGCCCGAGGGGCGCTTGTGGCGGCGCCGGCGGCCGGAATCGAGCTTGGCCATCACCTCGGCGAAGAGGCCGCCGCCGATACCCTCCATGAACACGCGCTTGCCCCAGGGGCCCTTCGCGACGCCGACGTCGATGGCGAGCTCCCGGGCGCGCCCGAGCCCGCGCAGCAGCTCCCTGGGCGTGCCGTGAATGCCGAGCGAGCGCGCGATATTGTTCGCGGTGCCGAGCGGGACGACGGTCATCGTCTTGTCGCGGCCCGCGATCTGGCGCGCCACCCGGTGCACCGTGCCGTCGCCGCCGGCGACGACGATGAGGCCGCGCGCCTTGCGCAAGGCCTTCACTTTCTTCCGCTTCTTGGCGTGGACGTAGCTCACGCGATAGCCCGCGTCGCGGACGAGCGCCATCAGCTCCTCCGCCGTGTGCTGGCCCTGGCCGGCCGTGGGATTGTGGACGAGGATCGCGCGTTTCATCG
>Ga0187893_10013180_pt1 | contig 11574 bp, 18 predicted proteins | sample MA1701074metaG_FD_139574 | JGI IMG/M metagenome (GOLD analysis project Ga0187893, IMG submission 139574) | White microbial mat communities from a basaltic lava cave in the Kipuka Kanohina Cave System on the Island of Hawaii, USA - MA170107-4 metaG ...
ACGAGATTTTGAAGTCCGCTTGGGCGCAGGGCGGTTTACGTGCCGCGAGAAGGATGATACGGCAGCGACAGCCTACGTGGTCCCGGTATTCGATCAAGAAACGTGCAGCCGCTTTGGAATTGTGCCGTCCGAAAGCGCGGCCCTGGACGGAAACAGAGGTTAACCACCTCCTGTGGTCGATCGACAGCAATGCTTCCATCGCTTTGATCGCAGAACGGCTCGGTCGAACAGTCGCAGCAGTCCGCAAGAAACTGCGTGATCAGGGGTATACCGCCGAAAGTCTGGGCGGATACAAAGTCAAGGAGGTCGCGGAGATGTTCTCGGTTCCGCCGGCCCGCGTTCAATACTGGGTTGCGGAAAAGCTGCTGCTGACGAAGGGCGGACGCATAACGGAGAGTTCGTTTTCAAAGTTTCTTGTCGATCACCCGAAAAAGATTCCGTTCGAGACTCTACGTCGGGACATGCAGAATTGGCTCCGGGAAATGGGATACCCGCTGGAACAGGATGAGGCGAACACAGTAAGCGTGGACAGCGCCAGTGACGACTATGCTTATGGACCGGCGCAGTATGCGTCGGCGGCAGAAAGCCAGTCGGCGAAGGAGGGGTAGAAATTCGGGAGAGCCTGGGACCACTCGTCATGACATCGCTGGTTGTAATGAACGAGTCGGTGGTAACGAGGATGGTGAACGACATGGTAACGCAGCGCCGCATACCACTTTTCCGACCGTGCTCTGACGCGCCAACTCGACTCTCCGCGCCGAAGGAGGCGCGAAAACAAAGGTGGAGCCCAGACGGCATCCGGATAGGAAGCAGGCAGGAAACCAGGGCATCGCCTTTGCAGTTCGACAAAGACCGACTCCTTCAGGGGTTGCGCCGGCTTGGAAACGCAGTCAACCCACAGCGCGAGGGCTCGCGACTCGACCAAATCGGAGACAGCGGTGCGAAGGCGTCCCTCTTCCACCCTTCCCAGCGCTTCAACGGCACGGGCCTTCTCCGTCCCGGAATGGGCCAAACTGCGGGTCGCGAGAACCTCCGCCGTCCATTCTTCCAATGTCGGCCATCTTGGCGGTGGCGCGTGGTGCCAATCGGCCTTCGTGCGTTCCCACGAGGTCCAGGCTTGCTCTGTTCGGAGGTCCTTGTACGCGTAGTACATCAAGGCGTCGAACCACCCCTCCGCCTTTGCTTTGGCGAAGCAGTACGCCGTGATCCACTCCTCCAGAGAACTCCAAAGAGGGTAATTGTCTTTTCGCTCTCGGCTCTGACCTTCCAAGAAGCCGGGGCAACGGGATGGCAACGCGGACCGAACGATGTCTGGGAGATGATCGGCGGTCTCAGTAATTACGCGAACCCACAAAACGAAGATGTGCCACTCCGCGAAGGCTGCTGCGCTTTCTGCAAGCTGAGACCACGGTGCCAGCAGGGCCTTCTGCAGGGCTTTTTGCTCGCTGTCGCGCCGTACGTTGAGAACGAGGTTTGCGGAGTCTGCTTTCACCATCAGCAACCTGTTTCTGGGGGAGGCAGCCTGGACTGTTCGCCAAAGCTTTCTTACTGTACCAACTCCAGTGCCGTTGCGGAACTCCGCCGACACAGTGAATTGGCAAACGCTTCGCGCAGGAACAATCGCGGGCGTCATTGGTCACCCACAGGTCGGGAACGAACGGATGGACAACACCATTCTGGAGCATAAGGAGTGCCGAGGCCAAATCTCTTAACCAAACGTGAATCGCTGCAATCGACAACAGGCCGGCCATCAGGAGAGCCGATGTCCGGATTCTCGACAAACTTGAAAAAGGGCGAGTATCGGGAAGTCTTGTTCTGGCTGCTTTTGCTTGGCAGTTGGCAATTCCTCGTGGCCCCGGGCCAAAGAAACGCCGTGTTCGGGGTCATCGGAACTGCGGCCTTCCTCATATTTGCCTGCTGGAATTTGGGCAAATTGACACGCCTCGGCTTGGCCTACGCCAGTTGGCGGCAGACAACTGGCACAGTATGGTTGGTCGCCGCATCGAGCGGGCTTATCGCCGGTGCCGCCATTTATGCAATTGGGTCGGCAAGCGGTCAGAGCATGATGCTGAGCAACGACTGGAGCCTTGTAGTACTCCAGTTCACTCTTGGCCCTGTACTCGAAGAGGTTGTGTTTCGGGGTTACCTGTTCGCACTGTTGGCGTGGTCGTTTCGGAGGCTCGCCACAGACCTTGTTCTCAATTGGTTGGTCATCATCACGGCGGCTCTCGTCTTTGCCGTCGTGCATCTGGCGCAACCCGGCGTCAGCTGGCTGCAATTGGCGTGCATCACCTCAACTGGAAGCCTCTACGGCTGGATCCGGCAACGCTCGGGATCGACCGCACCGGCAGCGTTGGCTCACGCGGTATACAACCTGATCCTCTACACGGCAGCCGGCGTAACACCGCTTCGCGGCCCTTCCGCCTGATGCGACTTTATTTCAGTCCCTTTTTCGATGGTGACGGTGTTGCTTCCCCTCGTCGCCGCCGGAGGGGTTCGGGGCACGCTCTTCGTTTCAGTCCCCTTCTCGAGGGGGACGGTGTTGCTTCCACTCCTTGTGGGTTACATCCCCTACGCCCTGCTCATAGTTTCAGTCCCCTTCTCGAGGGGGACGGTGTTGCTTCCCCCGTTGTGTAAACGGATGCATGGTTCATTGAAATGCGTTTCAGTCCCCTTCTCGAGGGGGACGGTGTTGCTTCCTTTCATGCGCTCGACTACCCGCTGGAACAGGTCTGGCGTTTCAGTCCCCTTCTCGAGGGGGACGGTGTTGCTTCCCAGCGGACGATGAAATGCGCACTTCTAGCTATCACTGTCGGTTTCAGTCCCCTTCTCGAGGGGGACGGTGTTGCTTCCTATCACCGGGACGCTCGGAGCGGCCAGCGGCGGGACGTTTCAGTCCCCTTCTCGAGGGGGACGGTGTTGCTTCCTTCTCCAATAGCCAATTCAACGCGTCCGCCGTGATTGGTTTCAGTCCCCTTCTCGAGGGGGACGGTGTTGCTTCCCCATCGCCAGTGCCCATGCATAGGTGTTGTCCTGGTTCGTTTCAGTCCCCTTCTCGAGGGGGACGGTGTTGCTTCCCACCTTGAAAATCGCGTTTCTAAGTGCGATGGAATTCGGTTTCAGTCCCCTTCTCGAGGGGGACGGTGTTGCTTCCCAACACTCTCCACATGCTTGCGTCCGTCATTATTGGTTTCAGTCCCCTTCTCGAGGGGGACGGTGTTGCTTCCTTCCCTCTTCCGCATATTGCGCAATCGCCCCAGTACCGTTTCAGTCCCCTTCTCGAGGGGGACGGTGTTGCTTCCACGAGCAACGAGTTCCTTTGCGCCGCTTCCACCTGCGTTTCAGTCCCCTTCTCGAGGGGGACGGTGTTGCTTCCGTTGCGCATTCGCGGCGCGATCCGCGGACTCAGTTTCAAGTTTCAGTCCCCTTCTCGAGGGGGACGGTGTTGCTTCCCCTTTACCTGCGCGCTTGAGGTCCCTATGTCGTATGGTTTCAGTCCCCTTCTCGAGGGGGACGGTGTTGCTTCCACGAAACCGGAAGCGGAGCGGCGGTATTCGGCACTTGTTTCAGTCCCCTTCTCGAGGGGGACGGTGTTGCTTCCCGCCAAAGCTATTCGTGCCAGGTATCGTAGCGAATTGCGGTTTCAGTCCCCTTCTCGAGGGGGACGGTGTTGCTTCCGCGAGAGACCTATCTTGCTCAACGACGGGATACCGCTGAGTTTCAGTCCCCTTCTCGAGGGGGACGGTGTTGCTTCCAACGATTGACGACTTGCTCACCTTCGCCGAATCCGCCGGTTTCAGTCCCCTTCTCGAGGGGGACGGTGTTGCTTCCGACGCCTACCGCCGGCCTTGCGATCAATGCCATTTCGTTTCAGTCCCCTTCTCGAGGGGGACGGTGTTGCTTCCGCCAACGATATCACCTCCGGCACGAATTATATCGTCAGTTTCAGTCCCCTTCTCGAGGGGGACGGTGTTGCTTCCCGAATGAGCGCGTCGCGACGCTCGGACCTCTTGCCGGTTTCAGTCCCCTTCTCGAGGGGGACGGTGTTGCTTCCAGACGTAGCAGTAATCCCCCATGGTCGTTCCTCAGTAGTTTCAGTCCCCTTCTCGAGGGGGACGGTGTTGCTTCCTCTTTGCCATTTGCTTCTATGCCGCCGCCTTTTTTCGTTTCAGTCCCCTTCTCGAGGGGGACGGTGTTGCTTCCTGCTCTACGAGATTTCCACCGAGTCGCTTGGGTTTTCGGGTTTCAGTCCCCTTCTCGAGGGGGACGGTGTTGCTTCCCAAATCAAGAAGGCTTTTGGGCGCGTGTTTCAAGAGTCGTTTCAGTCCCCTTCTCGAGGGGGACGGTGTTGCTTCCGTCAACGTGATAGACTCGAACGATTTCAGCGGACTATGTTTCAGTCCCCTTCTCGAGGGGGACGGTGTTGCTTCCCATCCGGTCTCCAAAGCCACACAAACTCTTCAAACTCAAGAGTTTCAGTCCCCTTCTCGAGGGGGACGGTGTTGCTTCCTCCTCCGCTCCGGCGGTGATCGTTTGCGCCGCGTGGGTTTCAGTCCCCTTCTCGAGGGGGACGGTGTTGCTTCCTTGTGCCCGAGCGATGATCCTAACGGGTGCCTGATCCGGGGTTTCAGTCCCCTTCTCGAGGGGGACGGTGTTGCTTCCCCAAGCGACAAGGTGCTCGGCCGCCTGGCCCGCCCAAGGTTTCAGTCCCCTTCTCGAGGGGGACGGTGTTGCTTCCGCTGAAACAACCGCAACAACCAAGTACGCCGGTATCGCGTTTCAGTCCCCTTCTCGAGGGGGACGGTGTTGCTTCCAGCGGTACCAAGCACGCGGAAGGTGCAGGTGCCGGTAAATGTTTCAGTCCCCTTCTCGAGGGGGACGGTGTTGCTTCCGCAGCAGCGATATGCTTGCTGCTGTACGGGGTGTTGTAGTTTCAGTCCCCTTCTCGAGGGGGACGGTGTTGCTTCCGGCTCACGCCTCTTTATTAGCTAAACTCGTCGATCAGTTTCAGTCCCCTTCTCGAGGGGGACGGTGTTGCTTCCAAGCGCATACGCGCGCATCTGGATGTTGCTTTCCGCGTTTCAGTCCCCTTCTCGAGGGGGACGGTGTTGCTTCCTGGGGAAATTGTTCAAAGCCGTGAGTTGTTCATCCGTATGTTTCAGTCCCCTTCTCGAGGGGGACGGTGTTGCTTCCCGACTTGATAAAAGCGAACACTGATTATGCTCTCGTGTTTCAGTCCCCTTCTCGAGGGGGACGGTGTTGCTTCCCGCCGGCCTGGTCGCGACCAGGTCCGCCCGATGTTGGTTTCAGTCCCCTTCTCGAGGGGGACGGTGTTGCTTCCGTAACTGTGCCGTTGCAGGCGTTGCCGGAGCGATCCAGTTTCAGTCCCCTTCTCGAGGGGGACGGTGTTGCTTCCTATGACAGGAATCAAAGAAATAGAAAACGCGGAAAATAGTTTCAGTCCCCTTCTCGAGGGGGACGGTGTTGCTTCCCCAAAAGAAACTGCTGCCGTCTATTCCGATACAGCGGGTTTCAGTCCCCTTCTCGAGGGGGACGGTGTTGCTTCCTATTCCCCTCCATGGTTCTTCTCCTATTGGAATGAGTTTCAGTCCCCTTCTCGAGGGGGACGGTGTTGCTTCCTTCGGCCTGCCGCAGTGCTTCCCGCGCCTCCGTGCTTGTTTCAGTCCCCTTCTCGAGGGGGACGGTGTTGCTTCCTTACGGTGTAGTCCCCGGAAATGGCATTGATCGCAGTTTCAGTCCCCTTCTCGAGGGGGACGGTGTTGCTTCCAACGGGGATCAACATAGGAGTACTGGCTTTTGGCATCGCGTTTCAGTCCCCTTCTCGAGGGGGACGGTGTTGCTTCCTGCGGTCGGCGCGGGAGGAGATGCGTTGGTCGTCGATGTTTCAGTCCCCTTCTCGAGGGGGACGGTGTTGCTTCCCAACACCGAAATCAAGTACTGGCCCGACCTGGTGGATGTTTCAGTCCCCTTCTCGAGGGGGACGGTGTTGCTTCCTAAATGACTGGTCTCCCGGAATCAAGGCTACATCCAGTTTCAGTCCCCTTCTCGAGGGGGACGGTGTTGCTTCCCGCGCTGCATGGAAGTATAGCGTGCGTCGCCGGTGCGTGTTTCAGTCCCCTTCTCGAGGGGGACGGTGTTGCTTCCGTCGCATCAAGGTGCGACGTGCGCGGCACCCTGGTGCGTTTCAGTCCCCTTCTCGAGGGGGACGGTGTTGCTTCCTCAATTCTCTTTTTCCTGGGGCCGCTGCCACGATACAGTTTCAGTCCCCTTCTCGAGGGGGACGGTGTTGCTTCCTATCCATGTGCGAGTACGGCCCGCATGATTTAGAGAGTTTCAGTCCCCTTCTCGAGGGGGACGGTGTTGCTTCCCTGAAGCGGGCCTTGCGGTTGATCGCGGCTGCTCAGAGCGTTTCAGTCCCCTTCTCGAGGGGGACGGTGTTGCTTCCCAACCCTTCCGCGGCATTTCCCGCGACCGCTTTGGACGTTTCAGTCCCCTTCTCGAGGGGGACGGTGTTGCTTCCCCAGCCGAGAAGATTGCTTTCGCCATCGGCATCAGCGTTTCAGTCCCCTTCTCGAGGGGGACGGTGTTGCTTCCACCAGCTCTGCATCTGTGAGTGTCGGCTTATCGCGCGGTTTCAGTCCCCTTCTCGAGGGGGACGGTGTTGCTTCCGACAAAGACGTGTACGACTGCGATGAATGTCAGAATGTTTCAGTCCCCTTCTCGAGGGGGACGGTGTTGCTTCCTCGGATTAAGGTCCACGCAGACAATCCAATTACGGTTTCAGTCCCCTTCTCGAGGGGGACGGTGTTGCTTCCGATAAAGATGCCGTTGCAAGCCTGGTGCATTCGGGCGTTTCAGTCCCCTTCTCGAGGGGGACGGTGTTGCTTCCCCGCGCCGCGGCCTCCGCCTCCGCCCGCTTTTTCTCGGGTTTCAGTCCCCTTCTCGAGGGGGACGGTGTTGCTTCCGGCATTCATCGCTCTTGACATTGTTGAGAATTACGTTTCAGTCCCCTTCTCGAGGGGGACGGTGTTGCTTCCTAAGGAGGATCGCTACAAACTCCATCTACAGCATCGACGTTTCAGTCCCCTTCTCGAGGGGGACGGTGTTGCTTCCCGGCGATGACCGCATCTTGTACATGGCCAAGCTGATGTTTCAGTCCCCTTCTCGAGGGGGACGGTGTTGCTTCCAAAACAAGATTACACAGATTCGTTTAGGGTGTCAAGGTTTCAGTCCCCTTCTCGAGGGGGACGGTGTTGCTTCCTGTGTCAACGTCATCGACTCAAACGACTTCACCGGTCTATGTTTCAGTCCCCTTCTCGAGGGGGACGGTGTTGCTTCCGTAAACGAGACGTTGAGAAATACCGTGTTGGCAATCTGAGTTTCAGTCCCCTTCTCGAGGGGGACGGTGTTGCTTCCTCGCTACGGAGGCCACAAGCTAAACATGAACAATCTTTGTTTCAGTCCCCTTCTCGAGGGGGACGGTGTTGCTTCCTGCTTCGTTGAGATGATCAAGCACTATTACTGGCACTTGTTTCAGTCCCCTTCTCGAGGGGGACGGTGTTGCTTCCATCTGTATATTACTTCCGGCGATCAACCTTTCCGGCGTTTCAGTCCCCTTCTCGAGGGGGACGGTGTTGCTTCCCTGCGGGTGGAACACCTGCCCTATGTAGTGCGCAAGGTTTCAGTCCCCTTCTCGAGGGGGACGGTGTTGCTTCCCTATCGTCGTTTCGCGGAACCCGTCGGGTGTTGAATGTTTCAGTCCCCTTCTCGAGGGGGACGGTGTTGCTTCCCCAGGGAGCGCTGCTTGTCGGTCGGCTTGTGTTCGGCGTTTCAGTCCCCTTCTCGAGGGGGACGGTGTTGCTTCCTTGGAGATCACGCTCGAGCAATGGGACGTTGCGCTCGTTTCAGTCCCCTTCTCGAGGGGGACGGTGTTGCTTCCGTTCGCGATTGTCGTACTCGCGCGGGAGGATCTGAAGTTTCAGTCCCCTTCTCGAGGGGGACGGTGTTGCTTCCGTAGTTGCAGTAACTACTCTGGGTAATTACTCTAGAATGTTTCAGTCCCCTTCTCGAGGGGGACGGTGTTGCTTCCTGCCGGGCGCTGCTGGGCTTGCTTGAGCGCGGCCGGGAGTTTCAGTCCCCTTCTCGAGGGGGACGGTGTTGCTTCCGGACACGGAAGGCTGGCCGTGCCTAGGCGACGGGTGGGTTTCAGTCCCCTTCTCGAGGGGGACGGTGTTGCTTCCCGATACACGGCCATTGAGGATGGCCTCGGCGCACAGTTTCAGTCCCCTTCTCGAGGGGGACGGTGTTGCTTCCCGTTTAGCTTGATCTCGTGGGCTTTAGCAATGCGAACGTTTCAGTCCCCTTCTCGAGGGGGACGGTGTTGCTTCCGGATACAATGGGACCCGCCCGCCGGCGGACGCTCACGTTTCAGTCCCCTTCTCGAGGGGGACGGTGTTGCTTCCGCGAATCGTAGGCACCGACGGGTGCATGTTGGCATGTTTCAGTCCCCTTCTCGAGGGGGACGGTGTTGCTTCCCATCGGAAAGGTGCGTGCGCCTATGATCGCCCTTGTCTGTTTCAGTCCCCTTCTCGAGGGGGACGGTGTTGCTTCCAGCATCATCGCAGTACTGTAGCGGAGTGGTGTGTATTGTTTCAGTCCCCTTCTCGAGGGGGACGGTGTTGCTTCCAACCGTAGCCGAAGCATATATTAAGCCCTGGCTCTACCGTTTCAGTCCCCTTCTCGAGGGGGACGGTGTTGCTTCCTGGCGCGCTCATCTCGCCGAGCACGGGCTCGAACTGGCGTTTCAGTCCCCTTCTCGAGGGGGACGGTGTTGCTTCCGTTAAGGTACCAATCGTCGTTGTGCCATTGCGCAGTTTCAGTCCCCTTCTCGAGGGGGACGGTGTTGCTTCCCGCGGGCCTATCCCTCGAAAGCTACCGGCGTAAACGTGTTGTTTCAGTCCCCTTCTCGAGGGGGACGGTGTTGCTTCCTGACCATGGCAGAGTTCTTGACTCGCGGCCTTAGCCGTTTCAGTCCCCTTCTCGAGGGGGACGGTGTTGCTTCCGCGCTTCACTTCGGCGCCTACCGCCACGTTGTTTTCGGTTTCAGTCCCCTTCTCGAGGGGGACGGTGTTGCTTCCTGAGCTGGGATGATTGGCTACACACTCACCTCCACACAGTTTCAGTCCCCTTCTCGAGGGGGACGGTGTTGCTTCGGCATCCGCACACCGTTGAAGGCCAACTGCCGCTGTTTTCGTTTCAGTCCCCTTCTCGAGGGGGACGGTGTTGCTTCCGTTGTGGTACCGCATTGGCAATTTGATCGCTCAGCCGGTTTCAGTCCCCTTCTCGAGGGGGACGGTGTTGCTTCCCGTGAGCAGCCGTGGCTCAGGATTTCGGGGCGGCTGTTTCAGTCCCCTTCTCGAGGGGGACGGTGTTGCTTCCCGCTCCCGAACTCCCACATTCTACGGCACTTGCTGCAGAGCTTCGAGCCCATTTTCGCGCAGATGTCGTTTCTGCGCAGAAACCCGCCCAATCTGCGAACTCCCTCATCACCACACGTCTCCACAATAGTTGGCGTACTCGCATTCCTCGCACCGCTTCCTCACCTCCGTGGGCTCTGGCAGGCAGCCGACCGAGATTACCTCGCGCATGTCGTCCATGGCCTGCCGAACCTCGCGCCGCAACGACTCATCAATGGGAACCGGAAATACTCGGCCGTCCGGAATCCGGTAGACGAACCCGCACCTTACCGCCTTACCGATTTCTGCCTCCACCAGTAACGAGTAGCCTCCGAGCTGGAGCCGGTGATTGCGCCCGACCTCGCCCGAGGTCAACTTAAACTCCACAATCGCGGCTTCAGCAGCCATCTCCAAGAGCAAGTCCAGCTTGCCGGCCAGCCCCAGGTCCTGATTCTCCAACCATACGCCGAACTTGCGGACGGCACCCTCTAACCCGTACTCCCTCAGCGTCCGCCGCATCTCAAGCTGCTCGATCATCTCCTGAGCGACCTTGCCCTCACCCATCTTGTAGGTCTGTTTTCCTATGCCAGGCATTCGATGCTGGTAGAAGACGATGCGCGGGCAATAGGCCCACTGTTTCAGGTCTGTAACCCGAAGCATCATTGAGCGTCCTCGGCTCCCAACACCTTCAATCGCGGTTTCTGAGCGGCACGCGCATCGGCTTCGGCCTTTAGCTGATCGGCGTCGCGGCGGTACTGCTCCAGCACCCACATGTCTTTGAGATCCTGCTCGCAAACTGGGATGATTCGGACTCGGCCCGAATCATCACCTAATTCATTTTGAAGCTTCAGAGCCAGTTCTTGGCGCCGATTTCGATTCAGCTTTCCGAAGAACGCGCTGAACTGAATCCGCTCTAATCCGTAATCCATGCAAACGCCCGCGATGCGCGTCCGCAACCGGTCCTCTTCGATATCGTAAATGAGTACGACCGACACTTCTGGAGCTCCCTTGCCTTGCGGCAAAGGCTTCAGAACGCCGGTATATCGATTCTTGCGCGCCATGTCTCACCACTTGAAAGAGAATGAGCGGTACGGCCGAGAGCCTCGCACGGCGCTTGCGGCCAAGCGGGCTTGCATCTGGATAATGGAACGTACTTGGTGGTGCTTGCCGCGGTGTTGTTCCTCAGCCACGAGGCGTAACAGCACACGTGAGGCAACGTTCTCCTTCGATGCCCCGTCGAGCATTCCTTTTTGAAGGGTCAGTTGGCCTCCCTTGTTCAGCCAAGAGAAGATCGGACGGTCAACGACGGGCTGGCGAAACTCCTCCATAAGGTCCAAGACCAGCGACGGTTTGCCACTGCGGTCTACGTGGAGAAAGCCAGCGAACGGTTCAAGTCCCGCGTTCATTACGGCTCCCCAACAATGCGCGGTCAGGATGCCATAACCGTAATTCAGGGCGGCGTTTACTGCATCACTGGCTCCTTGATGAGATCGGCCGGCAAAGCCTAGACCATCCGGGAGCATATTCCCGATCTGTTTCCAGTACAGCCGGCCGCCCGTACCTTCCAGACCCATGAGCGCAGCTCGGACCATGTCTGGCGTTGTGCCCTCAACTGCCAGTGCGGAGCGCCGCAACCGCCGCAGGGCCGCGGCACTATCTTCAAGCGCAGTTCTCCTATCTCCGTCACGGCTCTTGGCGAAGTAGCGGAGCAGCTTTTCCTGATTGTGCAGCTTGCCAGCGACAATCCAACGGCAGAAGTCCGCACCCCTGTCATTCTGGCTTGCGGAGAGCTGCGCGCGCCGCGTCTCGACGGTTGCCGTAAGCATGGGCGACGTAACTAGCGCCATTGGTTTGCCGCTCGAGCTCAGAAACGCGATTCGGATTCCACGTTCACACAGTTCCTCGATGAGATCCGACGACAGGCTGATGCCCTTCGAGGCGATGATGATCTCCTGCAAGCGCATGAACGGAACCTGCGCACAAACCGACTTTCCTTGCCGTACCACGACCCGCTCGCTCTTCTTTCCGATGAATAAGCCAAACCCGGACACAAAGAGCTGCGACCCGCTTTCGGTAGCAAGGAGGCTGACGCTTCCAT
>Ga0187893_10013181_pt1 | contig 11574 bp, 11 predicted proteins | sample MA1701074metaG_FD_139574 | JGI IMG/M metagenome (GOLD analysis project Ga0187893, IMG submission 139574) | White microbial mat communities from a basaltic lava cave in the Kipuka Kanohina Cave System on the Island of Hawaii, USA - MA170107-4 metaG ...
CCGGATAACGGTCCGCCGCGCGGCGCGCGGCACAGCAGACAGCGCGAACTAGCCAAGGGCGCTGCCCTTCACTGGTCTCGCGCTTTTCACACGGATATCAAGGGCAGCGCCCTTGGCTAGTTATTTCTGACTGACGGCCTTTGGGTCTTCTGTACGGCGAGGAACAATCCCGAACCCAGAACCCATAACGACATCACTAATCACTAATCGAGAGAGACCTTCCGGAGCAGGGCGAAATCCGACAGCATCTTGCCGGCGCCGAGGACGACCGACGACAGTGGGTCCTCCGCGATCTGCACCGGAACGCCGGTTTCTCGCTGGATGCGTGAGTCGAGGTTGCGCAGGAGTGCGCCGCCGCCGCTCAGCACGATGCCGCGATCGCAGAGATCGGCCGCGAGCTCCGGCGGCGTCTGCTCTAGGGCGTTGCGCACCGCCTGGACGATCTGCCGTACCGGCTCCTCCAGCGCCTTGCGCACTTCGCTGTCGTTGAGCGTGATGGTCATTGGCTTGCCCTCGACGACGTGGCGGCCCTTCACTTCCATGTCCTTGTGTTCGGCCAACGGCGCAGCCGACCCGAGCTCGATCTTGATGTGCTCCGCCGTCCGCTCGCCGATCAGCAGGTCCTTTTCGCGCTTCACGTAGTAGGTAATCGCGTCGTCCATGGCGTTGCCCGCCACGCGCACTGAGCGGCTGTAAACGACACCTGCCAGCGAGATGACCGCGATGTCGGTGGTGCCGCCGCCCACGTCGACGATCATGTTGCCGCACGCGTCGGTAATCGGCAGGCCGGCGCCAATCGCCGCGGCCATCCCTTCCTCGACGAGGTACACCTCGCTCGCCCGGGCACGGAAGGCGCTGTCCTTCACCGCACGCCGCTCGACCTGCGTGATCTGCGATGGCACCCCGATGACGACGCGCGGCCGGATGAACCGGCGGTGGCCGTTTGCCTTCTTGATGAAGTAGCCCAGCATCTTCTCGGCCGCGTCGAAATCGGCGATCACGCCGTCGCGCATCGGCTTGACCGCGGTTATCGACCCGGGGGTCCTCCCGACCATCGCCTTTGCTTCGCTACCGACCGCCTCAATCCGGTCCCTGACCGTGTTGAAGGCCACGATGGAGGGTTCACTCAGCACTATGCCCTGGCCGCGGGCGAACACGCAGGTGTTCGCAGTGCCGAGGTCGATGGCCAGGTCGTTCGAGAACATCGCAAACGTTCCAAACAGCACGAAACCCTCCGAGTCAAAAATGGATGAGCGAGCGCGCGACGTTGGGGCAATTGCCGTGCCCGGGATCTGTGGCTTGAATTGCCGAGCAATGCGCGGCCGCGCACACATCGGTATCGGCGGCTCTGCTACGAAACAGCACACGACATTTCAGGCCCGTAAGCGTTGGCATTGGGATTGCCCCTGGAGCCCCTCGGGAGGTGAGCTCATGGCTACCGACGACCGCGATCGCCGCGACGACGACCTCGACCTGGAAGCTCCGCTGGGCATCGCACGCGAGCCGGTTGAGCCAGACGAGCAGATACACGCCAGCAACGATCCCGCCTCGGTGCGCCGACGGCGTAAACGAGCCCTCGGGCCACGGGTCACCGAGCGGAGGACCATTGTCGGGGAGTCGGACGACCCTCAGGGCGCTACTGGAATCGATATGGGGGGTGGTGGAGACGGGACCGACATCAAGCCATCCCGGTAACGAATTTAGTCTGGCTCCCGCTTCGGGCGCATATTCGCCGCGAGGATTCGCTTGCGAAGGCGAATGCGCTGTGGCGTCACCTCGACCAGTTCGTCGTCGTTGATGAACTCGATGGCCTGCTCGAGGTTCAGCAGGCGCGGCGGCACGAGCCGGATGGCCTCGTCCGCGGTCGAGGCCCGCATATTCGTCTGCTTCTTCTCGCGCGTCACGTTGACGTCGAGATCGTTTGCCCGTGAGTTCTCGCCGATGATCATCCCTTCATACACGTGCGTCCCCGGCTCGATGAAGATTTCACCGCGCTCCTGGAGATTGAAGAGCGCGTAGGCCGTGGTGGCGCCGGCCCGGTCGGCCACCAGCGCCCCCGTCGGCCGCGCGGGGATTGCGCCGTGCCACGGCTCCCAGCCCGTAAACAGGTGGTTCATGATGCCGGTTCCCTTGGTGTCGGTCAGGAACTGCGAGCGGAACCCGATCAGGCCGCGCGCCGGAATCCGGAACTCGAGCCGCACCCGTCCGCTGCCGTGATTCACCATGCGCATCAGCACGCCGCGGCACGTCCCGGCCTGCGCGATCACGACGCCCTGAAACTCCTCGGGCACGTCGATCACGAGCTCCTCAACGGGCTCGACCGTCGCACCGTTGACCGCCTTCGTGACGATCTCCGGACGCGACACCTGCAACTCATAGCCTTCGCGCCGCATCATCTCGATGAGGATTGACAACTGCAGCTCACCGCGGCCGACGATCTTGAGCTGCTCGGGCGTGTCGGTGTCCTCGACGCGCAGCGACACGTTGCCGAGGAGCTCCCGCGCCAGGCGCTCGCGCAGGTTGCGTGAGGTGACGTACTGTCCCTCCCGGCCAGCGACGGGCGACGTGTTCACGCCAAAGATCATCGACACCGTCGGCTCGTCGATCGCGATCGGCGGAATCGGTATGCGATGCTCCGGACTGGCGATGGTCTCGCCGATCGTGATGTCTTCGATCCCCGCCAGGCAGACGATGTCGCCGGCGGCGGCGCGGTCGATCTCCACCCGCTTCAGCCCGTCGAAGGCGAACAGCTTGGTGACGCGCGTCGTCTGCGCGCTGCCATCAAGCTTGAGCACCGCGACGGCGTCGCCGAGGGCGACCGTGCCGTTGAAGATCCTTCCGATCGCGATTCGGCCCAGATAGTCGCTCGAATCGAGATTCGCGACCAGCATCTGCAGCGGCGCGTCGGCGTTGCCACGCGGCGGCGGCACGTGGTCGACGATGGCCGCAAACAGCGGACGCAGATCGGTCGCAGGTGCAGCCGCCTCGGTGGCCGCCGTGCCGCTCCGGGCATTCGTATAGAGCACCGGGAACTCGAGCTGATCCTCAGTGGCGTCGAGGTCGATGAACAGGTCGTACACCTCGTTGAGGACCGCCTGGGGCCGGGCATCCGCGCGATCGATCTTGTTGAGGACGACGATCGGTGGCAGGCCCCGCTCCAGTGCCTTGCGGAGCACGAACCGCGTCTGCGGCAGGGGTCCTTCGGATGCGTCGACCAGGAGCATCACGCCGTCCACCATCGAAAGCGTCCGTTCGACCTCGCCGCCGAAGTCGGCGTGCCCGGGCGTGTCGACGATATTGATCAGGTGCTCGCCGAAGCGGACGGCGGTGTTCTTCGCGAGAATCGTGATGCCGCGTTCCCGCTCGAGGTCGGTATTGTCCATCACCCGCTCGGCCACCTGCTGGTTGGCGCGGAACGCGCCGCTCTGCCGCAGCAGTGCGTCGACGAGTGTCGTCTTGCCGTGATCGACGTGGGCGACGATCGCGACGTTGCGGCGGAGCGGGTTCGCGATCGGGCGCGCGGTCGGCATTCAGGCAGTATAGCGACTGAATCGGCTATGATCGGGGGAGCGGAACGAAAAGCGATGCCCCTCTACGAATACGCCTGCAAGACGTGCGCGCACCACTTCGAGCTGCTGGTGCGCGCGAGCGAAGCCCCTGCGTGCCCCTCATGCCATGGCACCGCGCTCGAGCGGAAGCTGTCGGTCTTTGCCGCCCACACCGGCGCGCCGGCGGCGCGCGCCGCCGGGCCTGGTCCCTGCGGCACGTGCGGCGATCCGCGCGGCCCTGGGGCCTGTTCGATCAATTAGACGGCGAATTCCTCTGCGGGCCCTGCGGGTGGCCGCCAACGTCACGCGTGGGGATCGCGATGCGTTCCGGCGGCGTGTCGGGCAGGAACAGCTGCGCCTCAGTGAAGAACCCGGCCGTTTCCAGCGTCACCGTCACGTCGCTGTCGTTGAAATTCTCCCAGTACCACCCGTGAATGCCGTCGTAGGGTGCCGTGTAGTACCCGGACTTTTCCAGAGCTTCGCCGCGCTCGAACGTCTCAGAGGCACCAGGCGAGGCAGCCGGCTCAGTGTGGAAGTCGAAGTCGAGGGGCGCAGTCGCCTTCCATGTATAGACAAGCGCTGCACCTCGCAGCAGCTCGTACTTGAATTCGATGCTGCCGAGCGACGGCACCCTCAGCCGGCGTGAATCGACGCGGTAGTCGACGGGCTGAGGGAAGAGCGGACCGCCCTCAAGCGGCGTGACCGGTGGCGCCTCGGCGGCATAGAGATCCAGCAGTCCGAAGGCGCGGCCGGTGCCCACCGGATCGACCCCGTACTCCGCGGGCAGGATGGCGGTGACGAGAACGACGGCCGCTGTGGCGCACGCGAGGAGCGTGGCCAGAAGGATGGAACGCCGGGACTGCAGGTTTACTTCCTCGCAGCCACCGGAGTCGGCGCGGCCATTGTCACCGTTTTTGCGGTCATGAGCTTCGCGCCCTCCGCCTGCTCCGCCTCGACCACGACCCGCTCGCCGAGCTTCAGCATCTTCGCGTCGGCGCGCACCTTGCCCTGGCGGTACACGGTCTTCGTATCGAGGAGGACAACGACCGATTTGCCGTCTGTCGTCTTGACGTCGAGCTGCGTGTCGCTCACCGCCGCAATCGTCCCAAGCACTTTGTGCGCGTGGCCGGCATGCGCCGCCATCGCCACCGGTAGGCCGAGCAACATCAACACCGCCACCCCAGCCATCCATCGACCGATCATCGGTATCCTCCTGCGAATGTGTCTCATCAGTCTACCGCGCCGGCGTCTGCCGCGTCACGCCGGCGTCCTCGGTCCTAATGCACATGGCCAGGCGGAGCGGCGGCCGCATCGCCGCCCTGCAGGAACCGCTCGGCCTCGATGTCCTGCCGGATTTCCACGGGCGACCGCGGGTTAAGGGGCTCCATTTCTTCGATTTCTGCCTGAGTGAGATTCGGCAGCCGGCGAATGAAGTGGACCAGCTGCCAGCTCGCGAGCTCCCCATCCGCCGTGCCGGTACTCCAGGCGGGCATGCCGGTGAAGCGGATGCCGTTCTCGATAATCCAGAACAGCTCACCGTCGGTCAGATTCTGCGTCGCCATCAGACGCATGTCTGGCGCCGGCGGAAAGAGACTGCGGCCCATCTCCGTATTGCCGCTCCCGTCGTTGGCGTGACACGACGCGCAGTGGTCAGCAAAGTGCGCCCGTCCCTGAACACGCGCCTCGTCCGAATGCGGCACTGGGTTCCGCTGTTCGCGCACGGCGCGCGGGAGGGCCAGGCGGCGCACGGCGCGGGCGAGGCGCGCCTCGAGGGCCGCCGGTTCGCCGCGGGCGCGCAAGCCCGTCGCACGGACGTACCAGAAACCCGCCGCAGCGGCGGCCGCCACGGCGGCGAGAAGCACCACTACGACCAGCAAGCTCTTGCTCATTGCGCCATCGCGTGCGCAGCAGGACGAAGCGTCAGGAACACGCCGGCACCGACGCCGAGACCGTACCGCGGCTGCAGCGCCTCCGGGACGAATACGGCCGAGATCGTCGCGCCAACACCGGGGCTCCACCCACCCCGCGCTGCGAAGTAGCGAGTGTACCCTGCCTGCAGCTTGCCAACGGTGAAAACCTCGTTCGATTCGATGAAGCCGAGCGTTTCGTTGATGTCAACCGCTTCATGAATGTGGAGATCGTGCGCCGGCTTGCCATTGAGCTCCAGCCGCCCGAACCACGTTTGCCTATCGTCCGCGCTGACCGCCGACTCCAGCGTCAGACCGTGCGTCGTCTCGCCGACGTCGCGATTGGCCCCCCACGCGAGTGTACTTGCCCACAGACGGCCGTTCCCCCGCCGATGATATGTCGCGGATGCGGTAATGCGCCGCGCATCGATCCGCGGCGCACCGGCAAGCCCCTGCTCCGCGTCGTTCAGGTGCCCGGCAGACACTTGGAGCGCGAGGGCATCGGCCGGCAGATACCAAACACGCGCAGCGAACGAATCGAGCCGCGCGAGGTCGAGATCGTAGCGGCGTTCGTCGGGTTCGCGGCCGTTGAAGACCGACCCCTCCACTTTCCAGCGTTGCGTGGATACACCTGTCGTGACGACGCCGAACGTAATGTGCGTCGCGTCCAGCCAGTGATGCGCGATTGGCGAGAGCGGGTTCGGCATCGCCGAGATTCGATGCGGGAAGCCGGGCGGGCCGAGCGCCGGCTCTCCCGCGAGACCAGCGTAGAGGTTCCAGCGCAGCGGGCCGGTCAGCGGTTGCTGGACCTCTGCAGCGAGCTCCATGAAGAAATCGTGCGGATGCTGCCTGTCATGGATCGTGTCGCCGTCACACACCTCCCCGGTCGCCAGCAAATTCGGATAGCCGCATCCCGCGATGGTCCACGGCTCGAGGCTGACCATCGAGCGGAAGCCGAACGCGCCATGGCCGACCGGGCGGCGCGTCATCGCCATCAGCCAGTTGATGCTGCCGGCCTGCGTGGCGCCGCGGTGCTCTGGCGCCGCCTCGTGCAGCAGCTGGAGGAACGCGTTGCCGTGCACCATCGTTTCCCAGCCGCGCGCCTGGTAATGGAAGCCGTACATCGGCGTGGCATCCGGCAGCCAGGCCGTACCCGACGCCTCCCGTGTGGGAAAGAGCGTGGTATTGGCACCTTGGTGCTGGTGCTGCGCGGTGGCGGCCGCCTCGGGTGGCGAGGCTGGCTGCTCGTGGGGCGGTGCGGTCGGCTGCGCCTGCGCGAAGGCCAGCGGCACAAACGCTGTCCAGATCAGAAGAATCAGACGAACAACGAGATGTCTCTGCATGTGTCCACTCCGGCGAGAAAGTCGAATGTCGGCGAGCCTGTCAGGCTGGCCCGCGAACCTTGAGGGTTCGCGCGACGTCCATCAGACGCGGAGTGGAACCTGAACCTTGTAATGACCAGGCGGTGACGACACGACGACGTGCGCACGATGCGGCGCATCGCCGAGCGAGACGAACATCGACGGAGCTGCGACGACCAGTGGGGGGATCGAGAACGCCGGCGCCTGCGACGCTGAGAGCAGCGCCTCGTCGTGGCCGCAGACCTGGACGCCAGCCTCGAGGCCGGGACGGTGCGACGGTTGCGTGCCATGACAGGAATGTCCGGCAGGCGCGGAATGCCCCGCCAGCCGGTGGCTGTCGCGCACGGCGCAGACGATTTCGCACGCTGTAAGAACCGCCGGCGCAGTCGCCACGACGGACACCAGCAGCAGCGCGCCCAGTCGCCGGGACATGCGCTCCAGTATACGCCTCACAGCGACGCTCTCCTGAGCCGCAGCGCGTTCCCGATCACCGAGACGGAGCTGAAGCTCATAGCCGCCGCCGCAATCATTGGCGACAGCAGCAGTCCGACGAACGGATACAGAACCCCGGCGGCCACCGGCACGCCGCCCGCGTTGTAGACGAATGCGAAGAACAAGTTTTGCTGGATGTTCCGCATCGTCGCGCGGCTCAGCGCGCGTGCGCGCGCAATGCCACGCAGGTCGCCCTTCACGAGCGTGACGGCTGCGCTCTCCATGGCCACGTCGGTGCCGGTGCCCATGGCGATGCCCACGTGCGCCTGGGCGAGCGCCGGGGCGTCGTTGATGCCGTCGCCGGCCATCGCCACAAACCGGCCTTCGGCCTGCAGGCGTTTGACGACCTCGACCTTCTGAGCGGGCAGGACTTCCGCCATGATCGCGTCAATCTGCAGCGTGCGGGCCACGGCTTCTGCCGTCGTCTGGCTGTCGCCAGTCAGCATGACGATGCGCATGCCGTCGGCGTGCAGCGCCCGAATCGCGTCGGGTGTGCTCGACTTGATCGGATCCGCCACACCCAGGAGTCCGGCCAGCGCGCCGTCGATGGCGACGAACATCACCGTCTGACCCTCGGCGCGCAACGCCTCCGCACGGTCACCGTGCGCGCCCAGCGTCACGCCGAGATCCGTCATCAGCGCGCGGTTACCCAGCGCGACACGGCGTCCGTCGACCATGCCCGTGACGCCTTTGCCCGTGACGCTCGCGAAATCGCGGACGTCAGCGAACACGGCGCCCCGCTCCTGCGCACCCTTGACGATGGCTTCCGCGAGCGGATGCTCGCTGCCGCGCTCGAGGCTTGCCGCGGCGCGGAGCAGAGTGGCCTCGTCGTCGCCAGCGATGGGAACGACGCCGACCAGACGCGGCCTCCCTTCAGTCAGCGTCCCTGTCTTGTCGACGACGAGCGTGTCGACCGTGCGGAGTACCTCGATCGCCTCTGCGTTGCGGAAGAGCATGCCCATCGTGGCTCCCTTGCCTGTGGCGACCATGATCGACAGAGGCGTGGCGAGCCCGAGCGCGCAGGGACAGGCGATGATGAGCACCGACACGGCGTTCACCAGCGCATGCGCGAGCCGTGGCTCGGGGCCAACGACCGCCCACACCACGAACGTGGCGATCGCGATCGCAACCACGGTCGGGACGAAATAGCCGGCAACGACGTCGGCGAGCCTCTGGATGGGCGCGCGGCTGCGCTGTGCTTCCGCGACCATCGCGACGATGCGCGCCAGCAGCGTATCGGCACCGACCTTCTCCGCGCGTATGACGAGCGTGCCCGTGCCGTTGATCGTCGCGCCGACGACGCGGTCGCCCTGGTGCTTCTCGACCGGGATCGGCTCGCCAGTAACCATCGATTCATCGACCGCGCTCGTCCCCTCGAGCACGACCCCATCGACGGGGACCTTTTCGCCAGGCCGGATCCGCAGCCGATCGCCAACGCGCACGACCTCCAGCGGCACGTCCTCCTCGCTCCCATCATCGCGCAGCCGGCGCCCCGACTTCGCCGCCAGGCCGAGCAGCTTCCGGATGGCGGCACCAGTCTGGCTGCGAGCGCGCAGCTCAAGCACCTGGCCAAGGAGAATTAGCGTCACGATGACCGCCGCCACTTCGAAGTAGACGCCCACCTCGCCCGTTTCATCGCGAAAGCCTGCCGGAAAGAGATCGGGAAAGAGGAGCGCCACCATGCTGTAGCTGTAGGCGACCGCCACGCCCAGCGCGATCAGCGTGAACATGTTGAGGTTCCACGTCACGACCGAGCGCCAGCCGCGAACGAAGAACGGCCAGGCGCCCCAGAGACAGACGGGCGTCGCCAGCACGAGCTGGAGCCAGCCGGCCCCGAAATCGCCCATCGCCACGACCAGGAGCGGCGCAGTCAAAGCGGCACTCGTCCAGAACCGGCGCGACATGTCGGCCAGTTCCGGACTGGGCGCCTCTTCGACGGCCACCGTGCGCGGCTCGAGCGCCATGCCGCAGATCGGGCAGGAGCCGGGCGTGTCGCGCACGATTTCCGGGTGCATCGGACACGTCCACTCGGTCTTCGTGGCTGGCGCGGGCAGCTCCGACTCGAGCGCCATGCCACACTTCGGACACGCGCCTGGCTCGGGCTGCCGCACTTCAGGATCCATCGGGCAGACGTAGGTCGCGCCTGCCACGACCGGCGCGGCTGGGCGGCCGACGCCGACGAACTGCTCCGGATCTGCGCGAAAGCGCTCCAGGCAGCTCTCGGCGCAAAAGTAGTAGGTCCGACCGCGGAAGTCGGCGTGCCCCGCCGCGTCTTCCGGCGTAATGGTCATCCCGCACACAGGGTCGACAACGTCCACAGGGGCCTCCATCTGACACTCTAAACGCAGCGGTCCCCGCCGCGATATCGCGATTGGCGAAAAAATCCCGGTGAGCCGGGCAAACTTCCGCAGCCCGGTGGCGTCGCGCGCATCAGACGGCGCCAGAAGAGCCCGAATGCGGCGGTACCAGGGCTGGTCTGCTCCTTGCCTCATCGACGCGCAGGCAACGGCGTGATTCGAACAACGACTCTTCTTCTCGTGCTCACGCTGACGGGGACCCCCGCCGCGACGACGCTGTGCATCGGCTGGTGCGATGCCGAGGCAGCGCCAGGCGGCACGGCAGTCACTTGTCATCACGGATCGACGAGGGTCGGCATGCCAGGGGTCCTCGCCGCGGAGCGGGGATGCGACGCCCGGCTGCAGGCTGAGCCTTTCGTGAGAGAGGACGTGCAGCGGATCGCATCGGGGTCCGCGGCGGATCACGCCGTTGTGCTCACCGATCAATTCTCCGCCGTCTTTGCGCCGGATGCCGCGCTCGGCGGTATGTCGTACGGCCTCGCACAGGCGATCCGGGCATCCCACTCGACCGTCCTCCGAATCTGAGACCGTCCTTCACGCTGCCGGACACGTACCGGCAGGCGTCCTGGTACCACGCACCTGGTGTCACGACCAGAAGGAGGTCTGTCATGAAACGGATGCATATCGTCCCGCTGGCGTTGCCACTCGCGTTGCTGGCCACGGTGATCACGGCGGCGGCGCAGACCCGCGACCCAAAGGTCCTGAACGTGATCGCGTTGCGGCAACTCGTAGCGAGTGCCGAGCCCGGAGATCACGCGAAGCTCAGCGCACACTTCGCGGCCCTCGCCGAGCAATACACGGAAGAGGCCGCACGTCACACGGCGATGTCGAAGGCGTTCGGCGGGAACCCTAACCGCGTCGGCACCGTGTCGGCCAGCACGCACTGCGCGCGGCTCGCGCGGCGGCTGAACACCGAAGCCGCCGCGACGCTCCGCGAGCTGGCAACGCACCACGAGCGGCTCGCGATGGGTGCGCCCTCTACCGTACCTGTCGACAGCGCTCGGTTCGAGCATGGCGAAGGCACGCCGGCGCCGACCGATTCGGAGCTCGCGGCGCTGGCGGCACGGGCGCGAATGCCGGCCGATCACCGTGCGCTCGCCGAGTACTTCGCCACGGTCGCGGCCCGTCATACCGCGGACGCGGAAACCCACAGCCGAATGGCGCAAGCCTATCGTGGCAACGGCAATCGACGCGGCGGCGATCCCGCGGCGCACTGCGACCGGCTCGTAAAACTGTCGCGCGAGGCAGCGGCGGAAGCGCGGGCCGCTGCGACGCAGCATACCGAGCTGGCCGACATCGGGTAACCGGAAGCGGGCAGGTGTTCGACAGCGCGAGCTGCCGGGCACCTGCCCACCGCGACACATGTCGCCCCAAAGGAGCCGCAACGTGGACACGCTGACGACCGTTCTGCTGTGGACCGCACTCCTGTTCGTGATGACGTGGTGGGGATGTGCGGCTCACCTGCGGCACCATCACCGACCTCGAAAGCCGGAGGAGCCGCATGGGTCGACTGAAGCTCGCTGATCTAACGTCGGGCGTGGGCGCGTTGGTCCCCGGGTATCGGACTGGGCCCGCTGCTGAGCGACGCAACAACCCCGGCGGGGCCGGATCGACACGCCCACCTTGTCGCGGCGATGGATGATCCGACAATTTCCGAAGCTATTTCACGTACTGACGCGGGTTCGCGTCGAACTTCGCCTTACAGACCTTGGAGCAGAAGTAATACGTCTTTCCCCCGTAGACGCTGGTGCTCGCCGCTTTCGCGGGGTTGACCTGCATCCCACACACTAGGAGTCTTGAACCGACGAATTACGAGTGATTGAGTCAAGTTGTTCAAGCCGCAAGTTTGACCTCGTCGAGGAAATTGGCGAGCGCCGTGTCCAGTCGATCAAAGGCGCGTTGTGCGCGC